>Ga0316217_10000974_pt1 | contig 38822 bp, 30 predicted proteins | sample 1anoAmetaG_FD_203633 | JGI IMG/M metagenome (GOLD analysis project Ga0316217, IMG submission 203633) | Freshwater microbial communities from Trout Bog Lake, Wisconsin, USA - 1anoA | ecosystem: Environmental > Aquatic > Freshwater > Lake > Hypolimnion/Profundal zone | place: USA: Wisconsin...
ATCACCCTCATGTGCCTGCGCCACCGGCCCAAGCCATGAAGCTCGCCGGTGCCTTCCCCCGGAACCTGGAGGCCCTCCAGGACGTGTTCACCCTCGCGGAAGCCTTTTATCTCATGGCCAGCGTCCCAACCGCCGGACAGTTCCCGGTCTCCTTCGCCCTCGAGGAGCTGTTCACCAATATGGTGAAATACAACCCCACCGGGCTTGGGGAGATCCAGATCGACCTGGAATACCGGGACGGCACCGTCCGGCTGGACCTGGCCGATCCCGATTCGGACCCCTTCGATCTGGAGGCCGATGCGCCCAAGGTGGATCCGGACCTGCCCCTGGGCCAGCGCAAACCCGGCGGCCTCGGCGTGCATCTGATCAAGAAGCTCATGGACCGGATCGAATGCCGGTACGGCGGCCGGACCGCCACATTCACCCTTTTCAAACGCCTGGAGTAGACCATGCTCGAAATCAGCCGGGAAGCATCTGGCACCATCCTGTTGAGCGGGCGCTTCGACGCCTCCCAGGCCGAGAAGGCCAAGGGTATCCTGCTGGCCCTGCAGGAAGGGGCCACCCTGGACTTCCAGAACCTGGATTACATCTCCAGCGCCGGGCTGGGGGTCCTGCTGGCCGCCCAGAAGGTCCTCCAGCCCAGGGGCCAGGCTCTTCGCCTGATCAATGTCCACAGCCACATCAAGGATGTCTTCCACTTCTCGGGATTCGACCAGATTTTCGAAATCGCGTGAGGTGACCGAACTTTTCCCGCCGGAGGTTGTAATACATGGGTGAAGGAGGGGCCGAAGACCTGAGGGTGATCGAGCGCTGCCTGGGCGGTGACGTCGAGGCCTTCGCCACCCTGGTGGGGAGCTACCAGCGCCAATTGTTCTGGGGGATCTACCACCGTGTCCGCAACTACGAGGACGCCCAGGAACTCAGCCAGATCGTCTTCCTCAAGATCTTTCAAAACCTCGGTTCCTTCGATCCGGACCGGCCGTTCTTCAGCTGGGCCTACCGGATCGCCATGAATGAATCCAGCAACTTCCTGCGGGGGCGCCATCCCGTGGAAGCCCTGCCGGAGAACGCCGAACCGGCCAGCAACGGGCCGGACCCGGCCCAGTTCATGGAAATGGATGAGCGCTCCCGGGAGATCCATGCCGCGGTCCACGCCCTGCCGGCCAAGTACCGGGAACCGGTCATCCTCTGTCATTTCCTCCAGCTCTCCTATGAAGACGCCGCGCTGAGCCTGGAGCTGCCGGTCGCCACCCTGAAATCCCGCCTGTTCGCCGCCCGCACGCAACTGCGGTCCCTTTTGAAAGCCCACGGCCATGCCTCCTGAACTCACCCCACGCGCCCAGGACCTCCTGCAACGGGCCGTGGACGGCCGCACCAGTCCGGCCGAACGCCAGGAACTGGAGGGCCTGCTCCGGGGTTCCGCCCAGGCCCGGGAAGAGCTCGGGGAGCTGCGGGAACTGGTGGACGCCCTGCAGACCGCGGCCCAGCCGCCGGCGCCCGATCTGGTCTCCGCCGTTCAGCAAAGGATCCACCAGGCCAGCCTTCGCCCCGCCCGCACCCGTGCCCGGGCGCCTCGCTGGCTGCTGGCATCCAGCTGGGGCCTGATCGCGGCCGGTCTCCTGGCCGTGGTGCTGCTCCATCACCCCGACCCCTCGGCCAGCCTCGCCTCGGGCACCATGGGCGGCCTGCCCTACCGCAACTGGCCGGTGGTGGCCCAGGCCGAGGCGCCCTCCGCGGCCGTCACGGTGCGCCGGAACGGCGGCACCTGCTTCGTGGAGGCCAGGATCCAGGCCGCCGGCCCGGGGCCGGTGACGATCCGCTGGGACCCCGGCCAGTTCAGCCTGCTCAACCTGCAGCCGGCCCAGCCGCCGGCTCCGGTCCAGGCCGGGCCCGGCGAACTGGCGTTCCAGGGTCCCTACCACGGCGCCCTGGGCGCGGTCCTGGCCCGACGGGAGGGGACCGGCCCCGCCGACATCGTGGTCGCCCAGGACGGCGCGGACAGGGTCAAGGTGACCATCCCGGAAAAATAATCCGATCAGGACCGAACTTCTTCCACCTCCGCCGTGTAGTTACCAGCAGAAGTCAACTTAGCAACCCACCGGTCAGCGATCCTGGCCCCCCAAGGAGAGGTCGAAATGAGCACCAAGCGCACCAAGATCACCATCGCCGCCGCCTCCGCCGCCCTCGTCGTCGCCGGTTTCGCCTACTTCGGCACCCAGTTCCCCCCCAAGGATGCTTCGGGCGCCATCGGCACCGTCGACAAGTACCGCGCCCCCCAGATCAACGCCACCGACGTGGCGCTCGGCAGCGCCCAGGGCCCGTCCACCATCACCGGCGCCCAGGCCGACGCGGCCAACGGCAGCCAGGAGCTGGGCTCCAACTCCACCAAAGGCTCGAACTCCACCAAGGGATCGAACGATGCCAAGGGGATGAACGACACCAAGGGCTCCAACTCCACCAAGGGCATGAACGACGCCAAGGGCATGAACGACACCAAGGGCTCCAATTCCACCAAGGGCATGAACGACGCCAAGGGCTCCAATTCCACCAAGGGCATGAACGATGCCAAGGGGATGAACGATACCAAGGGCTCGAACTCCACCAAGGGCATGAACGACGCCAAGGGCATGAACGACACCAAGGGCTCGAACTCCACCAAGGGCATGAACGACGCCAAGGGCATGAACGACACCAAGGGCTCGAACTCCACCAAGGGCATGAACGACGCCAAGGGCATGAACGACACCAAGGGCTCGAACTCCACCAAGGGCATGAACGACACCAAGGGCTCCAACCTCGCCGACTAGCCACCCCCGCAAGCCCCCGATTCCACCGCTCGGCCCCTATGAAAGGGGCCGAGTCTGTTGATCGGCGTCCGTCTTGGAAATCCGATGAGCTTGGTGATGGGCTCAGGGATTGCCCCAGGAAATGGTCTTGCCAGCCATACGCTAAATGCGTATATTTGAACGATGGAAGCTCTGTTTGTCGAACTGCCCGCCTTCGCACGCTTTCGGGCACACTACCTGACCGACCAGGCTTTTTCGACGATGCAGCTGGAAATGATGACGAATCCGGAAATGGGAGATGTGATTGAAGATACGGGCGGCCTTAGAAAGCTAAGGCAACCGGACCCCAAGCGAGGGAAAGGGAAACGTGGCGGGCTGCGGGTGATCTACCACTGGTGGGTATCGGGTCGGCCGTTCTGGCTTTTCACTCTCTATGACAAGAATGAAGTCAGTGACCTGACTGCCCAGGGGCGCAAATCCTTCAAGGACATGCTGAAACGGGAACTGGAGGCGCGAAGATGAAGAAGCGGAATCTGTTCGAGGAAATCCAGGAAGGTTTCGAGTCCTTGGCAGAGGCGAGGGCTGGGAAGCTGACTTTGCGCACCCATCGCGTAGAGATGCCTGCCGTGTCTGCGGTAACTCCCGGCGAAGTGCTTGCACTACGCGAGAAACTGAACCTGTCGCGTGCCGTGTTCGCCCGCTACCTTCGAACCAACCCCAGGACCGTCGAGAACTGGGAACAGGGCCGGGTCCATCCTAACGCCCAGGCCAGCCTGTTAATTCGCCTTGTGGAGCGTTACCCCGACACGGTAGAGCGCCTGGCAAAGGTCTAGGCCTGGCTACGTAATGGTTCGTGTCCCGGACTTTCGTCAGAGCCGTCCCGGTCGGTTGCTTCGCAACCGCCGTGCCGTGATCTCGCCTTGAGACTCACGGCGGTGTCCAAAAACACTGGAAAGCAGATTCAGGATGATTTAGGCGGGCCCTCGTTCTTCCTCGTAGGAGCTGGAGGGCCCAACGGGAGAAGGAAAACCTTCGTTGCATAAAGGAATATCATTCCTTGACTCTCACCAAAGGAAGGAAAAAGCCCCGAAAAGTCATGGTCCTGGGGCTTGAAAAATGCCATAAGCTGTTTAGCCACTTTGATAGCGAGATAAATCGCCAATTTCCAGGCTCGGCCCCTTTGGAAAGGGGCCGAGTTGTTTTTGCCTGAAAATCCGGTCGGGATTGCTGATATTGTGATGAGGCTTCAATCAGCACCCTTTGAGATTGTGTCCCACTTTCGCCGCGACCGCGGGAGACCCATGGGCTTGTCACGACTGTTCCGAGCGGGTGGACTGGTGGCCGGCATTTCGGCCCTCCTGGGCGCCCAGCAGCTGCATTCCAACCGGACCGAGTACCTCGACCTGGTGGACTACAGCGAGGCCCATGAATACCTGACCGGCCATGTGATCCGCTGCTTCGAGAACTCCATGGCCTTCCATCGGCGCCTGTTCGGCTACACGCCCACCGAACCGGTCACCGTCCTGCTCCAGGACTGGGGCGATTTCGGTTTCGGCGGCACCCGCACCCTGCCCTACAACTTCGTCAGCATCGGCATCGAGCCGTTCAACTATGTGTTCGACACCATGCCCGCCAACGAACGGATGAACTGGTTGATGAACCATGAGCTGGCGCATGTGGTGGCCTGCGACAAGGCGGCCGGCCGGGACCTGTTCTTCCGCCGCCTGTTCCACGGCAAGGTCACCCCGGACGCCCGGAATCCCGAATCCATCTACTACAGCTACCTGACCAACCCCCGCTGGTATGCGCCGCGCTGGTACCACGAGGGCATCGCCACCTTCCTCGAGACCTGGATGGCCGGCGGCCTGGGCCGGGCCCTGGGCGGCTACGACGAGATGGTCTGGCGCACCAAGATATTGGACAAGGCCCGCATCTACGACGTGGTGGGCCTGGAATCGGAAGGCACCACCATCGATTTCCAGGTGGGCCAGAACGCCTACCTCTACGGGACCCGGTTCGTGACCTGGCTGGCCATGACCTACGGCCCGGAGAAGGTCCTGGTCTGGTTCAACCGCACCGAGGGCAGCGCACCGTACTTCTCCATCGAGTTCAAGCGGGTGTTCGGGATGCCGGTGGAGCAGGCGTGGCACGCCTGGGTCGACTGGGAGAAGGGCTGGCAGGCCGGAAACCTGGCGCGGATCCGCCAATACCCGGTCACACCCGTCAAGGCCGTCCCCACCGAGACCCTCGGCTCGGTCTCCAAATCCTATTTCGAGCCCGCCACCGGCCAGGTCTACACGGCCATCCGGCGGCCCGCCAAGGTGGCCCAGGTGGTGGCCCTGGACCTGCGCACCGGACGGATCAAGCCGCTGGCGGAAGTCATCAACCCGGCCATCTATTTCGTCACCTCCCTGGCCTTCGATCCCAAGGACCGCAAGCTGTTCTTCACCAGCAACCAGTGGGACTGGCGCAACCTCAACGTGGTCGACCTGGCCACCGGCCGCACCCGCCGGCTGCTGAAGGGCTTCCGCGCCGGCGACCTGGCCCTGAACCCGGCCGACCAGTCCCTGTGGGCGGTCCGGCACAGCGAGGGGCTCTCCTCCCTGATCCGGATCCCGAAGCCCTACAAGGGGTGGGCCGACATCGTGAACCTGGCCTACGGCCGCGAGCTGCTGGATCTGGACTTCGCCCCGGACGGGCGCACCCTCACCGCCACCATGATCGAGATCGACGGCACCCAGAAGCTGGTGGAATACGACCTGGCGGCGCTCGACCGGGGCGAGACGGCGCCCCGCACCCTGCACGTCTTCGAGAACAACACGCCGGCCAATTTCGTCCATTCCCCGGACGGCCGCCATCTGTTCGGCACCAGCTACCTCACGGGCGTCTCCAACATCTTCCGCTACGATTTCCAGGGCGGGAAGATGGAGGCCGTCTCCAACGCCGAGACGGGCCTGTTCCGGCCGCTGCCGCTGGGTCCGGACGAGCTGCTGGCCTACAACTTCACCGCCACCGGGTTCGCCCCGGTGCGCCTGCCCGTCGTGCCCACCGAGGATCTCAGCGCCATCCACTACCTGGGCCAGGAGGTCGTGGACAAATATCCGGTGGTCAAGACCTGGAACGCCGGCTCGCCGGCCCGGGTGGACCTCGACCAGGTGCAGACCTACCACGGCCCCTACCAGCCCATGGGCATGGTCAAGCTGGCCAACGTCTACCCGGTCATCGAGGGCTACAAGAACACCGTGGCCGTGGGCGTCCGGGCCAACTTCGCCGATCCCCTCAACCAGCGCACCGGGGACATCACCCTGGCCTATTCGCCCGACACCAACCTGGCCCGCCAGGAGCGGTTCCACGCCAAGATCAACCTCGCCCGGTACCACTGGAAGCTGGCCCTGGCCGACAACGCCACCGATTTCTACGATCTGTTCGGGCCCACCAAGGTCAGCCTCAAGGGCTACTCGGCGGCCTTGTCCTACAACCACGCGCTGATCGCCGAGGCCCCGCTGGAAATGGAGTACACGCTGTCCGGCGCCACCTACGGCCACCTGGACAGCGTGCCGGGCTTCCAGAACATCACGGCCCCCTACACCGCCTACCAGAGCGCCGGCGCCGAGCTGGTCTTCAAATACCTGCGCAAGACCCTCGGCGCGGTCGAGCCGGAATACGGCTGGAGCTGGAAGCTCGCGGCCAACGGCAACAAGGCCAACGGTTCGACCTTCCCCAAATACCAGGGATCGCTCGACCTGGGGCTGCTGCTGCCACTGGACCATTCCTCCCTGTGGCTGCGCAGCGCCGCCGGGGTCTCCCGCAAGGACCCGGCCGACGCCTTCGCCCAGTTCTATTTGGGAGCCTTCGGCAACAACTACGTGGACCACCAGGAGATCCGGCGCTACCGGGAGCCCCTGAGCTTCCCGGGCCTGGCCCTGGACCAGGTGGGCGGCAACGACTTCGCCAAGGAGACCCTGGAGTGGACCCTGCCGCCGCTGCGCTTCAGCCGCATGGGCGTGCCCGGGCTCTACGCCAGCTGGGCCCGGCTGGCCCTGTTCTCCTCGTACCTGACCACGGACACCTGGTCCCGGCCCCTGCGCCGGGAGGCCCGGGATGTGGGCGGCCAGGTGGACATCGCCCTGACCCTGTTCTCGGATCTGGATTCCACCCTGTCCTTCGGGGCCGCCGCGGCCCGGCCCCAGGGCGGCCCCTCCGGCCGGGAGTTCATGGCCTCCCTCAAGCTGCTCCGGTAGCCGGCCATGCCCTTCGACGCCACCTTCGCCGGCCTGGCCAGGATGCTCCTGGGGCTGGCGCCGGTGTCCCTTTTCCTGCTCGGCCTGGTGCTCCTGGACAGCTACAAGCTGGTCCGGCCGCGGCTGGTGGTGTTCCTGCTGGGCAGCGGGATCCTGGCGGCGCTGCTCAGCCTGGTGATCAACCAATGGCTCGCGTCCCGGTTCAACCTGGACATGCGCACCCTGGCCCGGTTCGCCGCCCCCGCCGTGGAGGAGTCCCTCAAGGGCCTGCCGGTGCTGGTGCTCCTGAAACGGCGCCGGATCGGCTTCCTGGTCGATGCCGCCATCTGCGGCTTCGCCCTGGGCGCCGGCTTCGCCCTGGCGGAAAACATCTACTACTTCCAGGCCCTGCCGGGATCGGCCCTGACCCTCTGGGTGGTCCGGGGCTTCGGCACCGCGGTCATGCACGGCGGCACCACCGCCATCCTCGGCATGGTCGCCAAGACCCTGATCGAGCACAGCGACCACGAACCCGCCTGGCGGGCCCTGCCCGCCCTGTTCCTGGCCGTGGCGATCCACGCGGGCTTCAACCAGTTCTTCTTCCCGCCCATGGTCTCGGCCCTGGTGGTGATCGCCCTCCTCCCGCCGGCCCTGATGTTCACCTTCGAGCGCAGCGAACGGCGCCTGCGCAGCTGGCTCGGCAGCGGCTTCGACCTGGACGCCGAGCTGATCGGGGCGATCCGGGGCGGCAGCTTCGCCGAGACGCCCACCGGCCTCTACCTCCAGTCCCTGGCCAACCACTTCCAGGGCCCGGTGCTGGCCGACATGCTCTGCTACATCCGCCTCTACGCCGAGCTGTCCATGCGCGCCAAGGGCATGCTCATGCTCCGGGAGAACGGCCTGCCCGTGCCCAGCGATCCGCAGATGCCGGAGAAGCTCGCCGAGTTCGATTTCCTGCGCAAGAGCATCGGCCGCACCGGCCAGCTGGCCCTGGCCCCGATCCTGCAGGCCTCGGCCGAGGACATCTGGCAGCTCCGGCTGCTGGGCGGGGATTGAGTCTTTCGGTCGATTATTTTCCCCCATTGGTACGATGCGCTTTACAGGCTCCCGGCTCCGGCCGGATCCTGGCGCATGGCCCATAGCAGTCAGATCCGCCAAAATCCCATCCGCTGGCTCGCCAAGGCGACCCTCCTGGGCGCCGCGGTCGGCTGCGGGGTGGCGCTGATCCTGGGCGGGCTGGTGCCGTTCGGGTTCCGGAGCGTGGGGATCGGGATCATCTTCTCGCTGGTGATGTGGGGCGGCTTCGACCTCCTGGAGCGGCCGCCGGCCAGGCTCCAGACGGTCCGGAACCCGGCCCTGGTGGGCCTGGCCACCCTGGGCTGGACCCTGGGCTGCTGCCTCCTGCTGCTGGCCGTGGCCCTGGGCCTGGTGCGCCTGGTCATGGGCCTGGACCTGATGGGCAACACCTTCGTGCTGACCACCTCGGTCCTGGCGGGACTGGCGGTATCAGGATTCATGGGCTTCAAGGACACCGTCACCCAGAAGGTCGAGACCGAGCGCCGGCTGGCCCAGGCCGAGGCCCGGGCCGCCTTCCTGGGCCTCCAGGCCCAGCTCCAGCCCCACACCCTGTTCAACGCCCTCAACACCATCGCCAGCCTCATCCACGAGGACCCGGACCGGGCCGAGGAGGCCACGGAGCGGCTGGCGGAACTGCTGCGCCGGGTGCTGGGCGCCCTGGAGCGGCCGGAATGGCCGCTGCGGGAGGAGTTCGCCCTGCTCGAGCAGCTCCTGCGGCTCGAGCAGCTGCGCTTCGGCGGGCGGCTCGGCTACGGGCTGGAGCTGGAGCCGGCCATGGCCGAGCGGCCCGTGCAGCCCCTGCTGCTGCTGCCGCTGGTGGAGAACGCCCTGAAGCACGGCTTCCGGCCCAAGGTCGGCGCCTGCCACCTGGAGGTCCGCGCCTTCGCCGGCAAGGTCACGGTCCGGGACGACGGGGTCGGCCGGGCCGCGGACGCCCCCGAGGGCCTGGGCCTGCGCACCGTGCGGGAACGCCTGGCCGCCTCCGGCGGTGGCCTGCGCTGGCTGGACCAGGGGCCGGGCTGCACCGTGGAGGTTCGACTCGGATGATCCTGCGCTACGCCCTCATCGAGGATGAGCCCCCGGCCCGGGCTCGGCTCAAGCGGCTCCTGGCCGAGCTGAGCCCGGGCTCGGTGTGCCTGGCCGAGGCCGGCGACGGCGAGGCCGGCCTGGCCCTGCTGCAGGCGCACCGGCCGGACCTCCTGCTCCTGGACATCGAATTCCCCCCCGAGGGCGCCTTCGGCCTGCTGCGCGCCGCCCGGGCGGCGAACCTCCCCCTGCCGCCCATCGCCTTCGTCACGGCCTACGACCAGCACGCCCTGGAGGCCTTCCGCTGGGCGGCCTGCGACTACCTGCTCAAGCCCGTGCTCCGCGAGCGGCTGGCGGAGACCCTGCGGCGGATCGGCCCCCGGCCGGAGCCGCCGGCGGACCTGGGGGTCCTGCTCCAGGCCCTGGAGGCGGCCCGCCGGCAGGAGGCGCCCGAGCGCTTCACGGTCCTGGTCAAGGGCCGCCTGCGGGTGCTGGCCTGGTCCGAGGTGAGCCACCTGCGCACCGAGAACCGCCTGCTGTTCGTGCACACCCCCGAGGGCCGGTTCATCCTCGACCGCACCCTGGACGAGCTGGAGGGCCTCCTGGCGCCCCGCTTCCTGCGCACCCACCGGGGCGCGATGGTCAAGCTCGAGGCGGTCCTGGAACTGGCGCCGGACCCGGGCGGCACCGGCGAACTGGTGCTGCGCGACGGCGCCCGGGTGCCGGTGGCCCGGGAGCGCATGGCCGAGCTGCGGGCCCGGCTGGGGGACGCCTGAACCCGGTTGGTGCGCCGCCGGGGGCCGTTGGTACGGCGGCCGGAGCGCCTGGCGTCATGAAAACCTAAGATCCATTCGTGGCGCACTGCCCCTCGGAGGTCCCATGCGGTCCCTGCTTCTCCTCATCCCCGCCCTGGTCTGCCAGGCCCAGGAACCTTCCCTGCCCGCCCAGCTGGCCAAGGCCCAGCGCCTTACCGTGGACGACCTGCAGACCCTGCAGGCGCGGCTCCTGGCCGATCCGGCCCCGGCGGCCCAGAAGGAATACTATGGGCTCTATCTGGGCTATGTCCTGGCCAGCCGGGATCCCAAGGCCCGCGAGGCGCTCCTGGAACGCACCGTCAAGGCCCTGGAGGGCACCCGCGATCCGGCCCGGATGGCCCTCCTGGGCGGCTGCCTGGGCCTGAAGATAAGCCTTTCGCCCATGTCGGGGATCTCCCTGGGCCCCAAAGCCATGGGCCTTTTCGACGAAGCCCTGGCGAAGAGCCCCGGCGATCCGCGGATCCAGACCCTGCGCGGCGTCCATATCCTTCATACGCCGGCCTTCGTGGGCGGCGGCGCCGACGCGGCCATCCCGGTGCTGCAGGCGGCGGTGGCTGCGGCCGCCAAGGAGGCCGCCCCGGCCGATCCCTGGGCGCCGGCCTGGGGCCGGGTCGAGAGCCTCTCCTGGCTGGCCCTCGCCCAGGCCAAGGCCGGCAAAAAGGCCGAAGCCATGGCGACGGTCCAGCAGGCCCGGGCCCTGGATCCGGACAACGGCTTCCTGGACTCGATGGTGCTCCCGGCCCTGGCGGAAACCGGCAAATGATCGCGGCCGCCCTCGTCCAGGCCGCCCTGGAGCTCACCGGCACCATCGTCACCCCCCAGGGCAAGCCGTTCCCCGGTGCCCTGGTCGAGGCCGGCCCGGCCCGGACCCGCACCGACGCCAAAGGCCATTTCAGCCTGCGCCTGCCCGGCAATGAGCCGGTGCAGGTCCGGATCAGCGCCCGCAACATGGAGACCGTCCTTCGGACTGGCCGGCCCGGGACCCCGCTCTGGGCGGTCCTCGAGCCCGCGCCCAGGGAGCTGACGGTGGTGGTGGAAGAGGGCAGCGGCTACTCCAGCGAGGAGGGCGCCACCTCCACCCTGTCCCGGATCGAGGTCTACACCACCCCCGGCGCCGCCGCCGACGTGATGCAGGCCGCCAAGAGCCTGCCCGGGGTGAGCAACACCACCGAGGGCGCCGAGCTCTACGTCCGCGGCGGCAAGCCCAGCGAAGTGGGCATCTGGCTGGACGGCGGACACCTGGTCCACCCCTTCCACCATCCCACCACCCAGGGCGGGATCTTCTCGGCGGTGGACACGGCGCTGGTGACCAAGGTCGACTTCATCCCCGGGGCCTTTTCCGCCCGCTACGGCGACGCCCTTTCGGCGGTCATGGACATCTCCACCGACCAGACCACCTTCGCGCCCACCCGGACCCTGCTGCTGACCATCCCCACCCAGGGGCTGTCCCTGGACCAGCCCCTGGGCCCCGGCCTGCTGCGCGCCTCGGCCCGGCACTCGGACACGGTGCTGCTGGACAAATGGTACGGCCTGGCCCAGAACTTCGACGAGGAGCCGATCTCCGACGACGGCATGCTCAACTGGCAGCAGCCGCTGCTGGGCGGCAAGCTCACGCTGCTGGGCCTGTTCTCCAGGGATCATCTGGCCACCACCATCCCCATCGAGAACCTCACCGACGTCTACAGCAACCACAGCGAGACCCGGTTCGGGTCGGTCCACTGGACCGGCCCCGTCCTGGAGAAGGCCGCCCTGGATGTGGAGCTCTCCGCGGACGACTCGCACATCGCCTGGACCTTCAATCGCTGGAACCTGGACCAGCAGGAGCGGACCGTCTACGACCGGGTGGAGGTGTCCCTGCCGTTCGGCCCGGACCATTCGGTGACGCTGGGCAGCGACGGCGACCACAGCCGCATGGACCCCTCGGGCATGGTGCCCCTGGACCTCACCAACTGGAATCCGGCCAGCCCCGCCCGCACCTTCACCTACGGCTTCGACGCGGCCCGGACCGGCGCCTACCTGGTCTGGAAGGGGCTGCTGAGCGCCCGCTGGGGCCTGTCCCTGGGCGGCCGCGAGGACCGCTACGGACTGGCCGGGGAGACCACCCACGACGCCCGGGGCACCCTCTCCTACCTGGTGCGGGAGGGGATCACCCTGCGGCTGGCCGGCGGCAGCTTCCACCAGGCGCCGCCGCTATCCGAGGCCGATCCTTACGCCGGTAATGGCGCGCTGCGGGTGATGCGGGCGACCCACGCCCTGGCCGCCTTGGACGCCGCCTGGACCGCCGGGCCGGCCTGGAACCTGCGGGTGGAGGTCTACCGCAAGGACTACGACCGGCTGGTGGTGCAGGACGTCTTCCAGAACTACCGCAGCACCGGCCGCGGCTACGCCCAGGGCCTGGACCTGCTGTTCAAGGCCGCGACCGGCCCCTGGCGCGGCTGGATCGGCTACGGCTACCTGGACACCCGGCGCAAGGAGGACACGCAGCCGGTGCTCGGCCCGGTGCCGGAAAGCGTGCCCCACAACTTCACCGCCCTGTCCTCCTGGACCCTCAAGCCCGGCTGGGAGTGGGCCGCCACCCTCCGCTACGCCAGCGGCGCCCCGTACACCCCGGTCGCGGGCGCCACCCCCGACCCCAACGGCGGCTGGGACCCGATCGAAGCCATCCCCTTCTCGGCCCGCCTGCCCCTCTACCTGCGGGTCGACTCCCGCCTGACCCACCAGTTCGCCTGGCGCGCCACCCGCTGGGTGGTCTTCGCCGAAGTGATGAACCTCCTGGACCGGCACAACGTCTCGTCCTACGCCTACACCCCCGATTTCACGACCCGCATCCCCAACGAGAGCTATTTCAGCCGGCGCATCCTGGTGGCGGGGGCGAGCCTCCAGTGGTGACTACAGTGAATCCAGGCGCAGCCGCAGTTCCCCCTTGGTGAACGGCTTGGCCAGCAGGGTCACGTGGCGGTCGGAGGCCACAAGGTCCAGCGCGGTCTGGTCGGCCTTGCCGGTGGCCAGGATGACCGGGGTGCCCGGGCACAGCGCCCGCAGCCGCGGCAGGGTGCCGGCGCCGCCCAGGCCGGGCATGTTCATGTCCAGGATCACCACGTCGGGGCGCAGGCCCAGATCGAGCCGGGCCAGGGCATCCTCGCCGCAGGTGGCGAGGGTGGCTTTGTGGCCCAGCTGCTCCAGGAGGCCTTCCATGGAGCTGCGGAGGAATTCGTCGTCATCCACCACCAGGACCTCGAGCGGGTGGGCGCCGGCGGGCCGGGGCGGCGGGGCGGTGGCGGGCTCCGCCGCGGCCCCGGCCAGGGCCGGGAAGCGCAGGACCACCTGGGTGCCCCGCCCCGGTTCGCTGCGGATCTCCAGGTGCCCTTCGTGGGCCTTGACGATCCCGTAGACCATGGACAGGCCCAGGCCGGTGCCCTTGCCGACCTCCTTGGTGGTGAAGTAGGGGTCCAGGGCCCGGCGCAGGACCTCCGGGGCCATCCCCGTGCCGGTATCGGCCACCACGGCCTCGACCTGGCCGTCGTCCAGGTTGCGGGTGGACAGGATCAGCGTGCCGTCCTCGGCCATGGCGTCCACGGCGTTGACGCAGAGGTTCATGAAGGCGTGGACCAGGGAGCCCGCATCCCCGCGGATCGGCCGCAGCCCTTCGGCCAGATCGAGTTCCAGGCGGACCTTGGAGAGGGTGGTCCGTTCCAGCAGCCGCGCCACCTCGCAGAGCTCGGCATTGAGGTCCACGCTCACCTGCTCCATCGCCGTCTGCCGGGCGAAGTTCAGCAGTCCCTTCACCATCTGGCCACCGCGGGTCGCCGCCCGGGCGATCGTCTCCAGGGCCCGATGGACGGGGTCCCCGGGGGGCAGGTTGTCCTGGTTGGCGGTGGCGGTGACCAGGATGGCGCCGAGGACGTTGTTCATGTCATGGGCGACGCCGCCAGCCAGGCTGCCCAGGCTGTCCAGCTTCTGGGCCTGCTGCAGCTGGCCCTCGAGCCGGCGCTGTCGTTCAGCCACCTGCCGGGCCTCGGTGACATCCCGGACGATGGCGACGACCCGGTCCCCCTCGCAGGGGGCGAACCGGGCCTCCAGCCATTTCTCGACCCCCTGCACGGTCAGGGAGTAGTTGAGTTCCTGGACCGCGTTGGTATCCAGGGCGGCGCCGATGGCGGCCAGGAACTGCGGGCCCAGGGTCCCGGGCAGGACCTCGGTCACCGTCCGGTTCCACAGCATCTCCTCGGGCGCGTAAAGCTGTTCCGGCTTGGGCGCGTGGATGGTCAGATAGGCGCCGGCCCGGTCGAAGGTGAAGATCAGGTCGGGGATGGCCCGGACCAGGGACCGGTAGACGGCCTCGCGCTCGCGCAGGGCCTCCTCGCTGCGCTTGCGGTCGGTGATGATGAATTCCATCCCGTCCCAGACGATGCTGCCATCGGGCCGGGGCCGGGGGGTCGAGACGAAGGAGGACCAGCGGATCTGCCCGTCCGGCCCCACCACCCGGGCCTCGTGCTGGAAGGTCGCCACGGCCTGGATCGCCCGGTTCTCGGCTTCCACCAGGCCCGGCAGGTCCTCCGGATGGATCTGCCGGTAGATCAGCGTGGCGTCGGCGACCGCCTCGGCCACCGTCGCGCCGTAGAGGATCGCGACGGAATCGCTCAGGTAGGTGAACCGGCGGGTTCCGTCGGGTTCCACCACGGCCTGATAGATCATCCCGTTGGTGAAATTGCCGCTGATGGTGCGGGTGATCTGTTCGCTGGCGTGCAGGGCCTCCGCGATCCGCTTGCGCTCCGTGATGTCCCGCACGGCGATCACGAACCGGGTTTCCGGACCTGTGCCGTCCAGGCGGACCGCGACCTCCAGCGGCAGGGTGCGGCCGTCGGCCAGCGCCCCCTGCCATTCGAACAGGGCCTGGCCGCCGGCCCGGGCCGCCTCCAGCCGGTCCCGGAACCCAGCCAGGGTCCACGGGGCCACGCCACCGCTTAGGCAACCGAGGTCCCAGCCGAGGATCCGTTCCCGGGGAACTCCGAACAGCTCGATGGCCCGGGCATTGAAATCCAGGATCCGGCCTTCGCCGTCGGCGATGAAGACCGCGTCGTGGACCGCGTCGAAGATGGACCGGGCGTAGGCGTGGGAGGCGCGCAATTCCGCGGTCCGGCGCTCGACCATCCGGCGCAGGCCCCAGATCCACAGCAGCAGCAGCCCCAGCCCGCCCACGGACACCGCCGCGATCCACAGGGTCAGGCGCAGTTCGCGCCGGCTGAGCAGGGGCGTGCCGTACCAGCGCTGGCTGATCTCCTGGTATTCGGCCGGCTGGATGGCGCTGAAGCCGCCTTCCACCAGCGCCAGCAGTTCGCGGTCGCCCTTGCGCACGGCCCGGTGGAATTCCCCGCTGTACAGGGGCCGGCTTTCCCGGAACTGGTCCTGGATGCCCATCTTGATCAGGTAGTAGAGGGCCGGCGGCTCGTCGACGGTGAACACCTTGACCCGGCCATCCCGGGCCGCGCCGACGATCGCCTCGTAGTCATCGAACAACAGGAAGTTCTGGACGCCCTCGGCCTTGAGGATCTCCACGGAGTTGTCCCCGCGCTTGGCGGCGACGATGAATCCGGGCAGGTCCCTGGGCCCGCTGATCCCGGAGAGGTCCTTGCTGAAGAAGATGGGCACGTCCAGCCGGGCGTAGGGCCTGGTGAAATCGTAGCGGAGCCGGCGCTCGGGGTTGCTGAAGATGGTGTCGATGACGTCGTATTCACCCGATTCCATGCGCCGCTGGGCCTCGCCCCAGGGCAGGGCGTCCAGCTGGACGGCGACGCCGGTCCGCTTCGCCCACAGGGCCCACTGGTCGACCAGGATGCCCTTGAGGCTCCCGCCTGGACCGCGGAACACGAAGGGCGGGTAGTCCTGGTCCATCACCACCCGGACCGAGGTCCGGGGCGGGGGCGGCGCCGCCCAGGCGGTTCCGGACAGGAGAGCCACGAGGCAGGCCGCCCAGAAGAGGCGGACCCAGCGCAGGGGCGATCCGGAAATTGGGAATCTCATCACAGCCATTATGGCCCCGGTTCGCCCGAACCGAAGAGCTTCACCTAAGATCAATGAATATGGAAAACCGTCGCTCCGCCTCCTGGTATGGCCTCGCCCTGGCACTGCTCTGGGGCCTGTCCTTCCTGAGCATCAAGGTGGCCGTGGTGGAAGTGCCGCCCATGACCATGGCGGTGGCCCGGTTCCTGATCGCCTGCGCCGTCCTGCCCCTCCTGGCCCGGCACCAGGGGGTCAGCCTGCGGATCGCGCCGCGGGACCTGCCCCTGCTCGCCGCGGGCGGCTTCACCGGAGCCACCCTCTACTTCCTGGGCGAGAACAACGGGGTGGCCCTGCTCACCGCCTCGGAATCCTCGGTGATCATCGGCACCATCCCGGTGCTGACCGTGCTCTGCGAGCGGGCCTTCCTGGGCACCCGGCTGGGCGCGCGCACCTATTTCGGCGCGCTGCTGTCCTTCGCCGGGGTGGCGCTGATCGTCGGCCGGCTGGAGCGAGGTTCGGCCTCCCTCAAGGGCTACCTGTTCATGGGCCTGGCCGCCGGCGCCTGGGTGCTCTACAGCTTCCTCAGCCGGCCGCTGGCGCCGCGACTCAACCGGCTGGCCATCACCTTCTGGCAGCTGCTGACCGGGATGGTCCTGAGCCTGCCCTTCGCCCTGGCCGAAGCCCCCCTGTGGCGCGCGCCCAGCCTGTCGGCGGTGCTCAACCTGGTCTACCTGGGCCTGCTCTGCTCGGCCCTGGGCTACTGGCTCTACCTGACGGTGCTGGACCGCCTGGGCCCGGGCCGAGCGAGCGTGTTCATCAACCTCATCCCGGTGGTGTCGGTGCTCGCGGCCTTCCTGATCCTGCATGAGCGCCTGGCGGCGCACCAGCTGGCCGGGGGGCTGGTGGCCGTCGCCGGCGTCTGGCTGGCGACCTCCTGAGGTAGACTGGGGCCAACCGAGGGGGGTCCCATGGCTCAGGCGACATTCAAGGCCCTGGTGGCGCGCCGCGCCGACCGGGATCTGCAGATCCGGATGGAGGACGTGGGCTTCGAGGCGCTGCCCCCGGGCGACCTGCTGGTCGAGGTCCAGTATTCCAGCCTGAACTACAAGGACGCCATGGCCCTGGGCAACAAGGGCATCCTGCGCGGGTTCCCGGCGGTGCCGGGGATCGACCTGGCCGGGACGGTGGCGGAATCCCAGGATCCGCGCTTCGCCCCGGGGGATCCGGTGCTGGTGACCGGCTGGGGCCTGGGCGAGCAGCGCTGGGGCGGCTACGCCCAGTACGCCCGGGTCCAGGCCGACTGGGCCCTGCCCCTGCCGGCCGGGGCCACCCCGGCCTTCTGCATGGCGATGGGCACGGCCGGCCTGACGGCGATGCTCTGCGTCCTGGATCTGGAAGCCGCGGGCCTCACGCCCGGGGCCGGGGAGGTCCTGGTCACGGGCGCCGGCGGCGGGGTGGGCAGCATCGCCGTGGCCCTGCTGGCGGCCCGGGGCCACCAGGTGGTGGCCATGAGCGGCAAGCCCGAGCTGCACGAGCTCCTCACCGGCCTGGGCGCGGCCCGGATCATCGACCGCACGGCCCTGGCCACCCCCTCCAAGCCCGGCCGTTTCATCCTCGAACCCGAGGCCTTCCAGGGCGCCGTGGACACGGTCGGCGGCGATACCCTGGCCTCGATCCTGGCCCGGACCCGCTACGGCGGCGCCGTGGCCGCCTGCGGGCTGGTGGCCGGGGCCAATCTGGACACCACGGTGTTCCCCTTCATCCTCCGGGGCGTCAAGCTCCTGGGCGTGGATTCGGTGCGCTGCCCCACCCCGCGCCGGAAGGAGGCCTGGGCCAGGCTCATGTCCGACCTGCCGGCCGCCTTCGCCTCCCTGGTCCGGCAGGTGCCGCTGGCCGGGGTGCAGGCCGAAGCGGAGCAGATGCTCGCCGGGGCCGCCCGGGGGCGGGTCGTGGTGGCGGTCAAGGAATAGGCGACCTCATTATCGTTTCAAACCCTTGGTCCGGGCCGCCAGGCGCCGGCATCGGGTTTCCGGGCCCATGCCTTAACATGGTCTCAACCGAGGAACCCCGACGTGCAACAAACTGAAAATCTCAACATTGAATCGTTCGAAGCCATGCCCACCCCTGAGGCGATCCACCGCGCCCTGCCCCTTTCCGAAAAGGCCGCCCAGACCGTCGTGGAAGGCCGCCGGACCCTGGAGCGGATCCTGGACCGCCGGGATGACCGCCTGTTCCTGATCCTCGGCCCCTGCTCCATCCACGATCCCGTGGCCGGCGTCGACTACGCCCGGCGCCTGCAGGCCCTGGCCGCCGAAGTGGCCGACACCTTCGTGGTGGTCATGCGCGTCTACTTCGAGAAGCCGCGCACCACCACCGGCTGGAAGGGCTACATCAGCGACCCGCACCTGGACGGCACCCTGCAGATCCAGGAGGGCCTGGCCAAGGCCCGGGGCTTCCTGCTGGAGGTCGCCGAGCTGGGCCTGCCGGCGGCCACCGAGGCGCTGGACCCGATCACCCCCCAGTACCTGGGCGACCTCATCGCCTGGACCGCCATCGGCGCCCGCACTTCGGAATCCCAGACCCATCGGGAGATGGCCTCGGGCCTGTCGACCCCGGTGGGCTTCAAGAACGGCACCGACGGCTCGGTCCAGACCGCCATCAACGGCATCATCTCCGCGTCCGGCCCACACAGCTTCCTCGGCCTGAACGCCCAGGGCAGCTCGGCGGTGGTGCGCACCCGCGGCAACCGCTACGGCCACCTGGTGCTGCGCGGCGGCGGCGACCGCCCGAACTACGACACTGTCAGCCTGACCCTGGCCGAGCAGGCCCTGGCCAAGGCCGGACTGGCCCCGAACATCGTGGTCGACTGCTCCCACGCCAACAGCTTCAAGAACCCGGCCCTGCAGCCCCTGGTCCTCAAGGACTGCCTGAACCAGATCCTGAACGGCAACCGCTCGCTGGTGGGCCTGATGGCCGAGAGCTTCCTGGAGTCCGGGAACCAGCCCTTTCCGGGGGACGGCAGTCCCCTGCAGTATGGCTGCTCGATCACGGACGCCTGCCTGGATTGGCCGGCCACCGAGATCATGGTGCGGGCGGCACGGGATCTCGTGCGCGGGCGCCTCGCCGGCCGCTGAGCCGGGCCCTCAGGGTCGGACCAGCCGCTCCGCGCCGGGCGCATTCGCCAACTTGCGGTCAAACGTCAGGAGTTTCCTCGCTCCCAGCGCCTTGGCCTGGCGGAGCGCCAGGTAGTCCGCAAAATCGGCCGGTCCCGACTTGAAGTCCTCCAGAGCGGCCAGGACCTCGGCCGACCGATCGAGGTGAACCGTCGGCTGGAGGGCCAGGATCCCCAGGGCCCGATGGATCCGAACCCGGGTCCAGCCCACGGATTTCAGCACCCAGGCCAATTCGATCAGGACGGTGATGGGCACGAGGATGTCCCGTGCGTTTTCGATCGCCTTCCGGGCGATGGGGGACTGCCGGGGGTCATCTCCGAGAATCGCCCGGACCAGGATGTTGGTATCCACCGCGATCATCGGTCCGACCGTTCCCGCACGGCCGCCTGGATTGCCGAACGGACATCCACGGGCTTGCCAGGTCTTGGGGCTTCCGCCGCAAGGTCCCAGAGGTCCGACCAGGGTTCCAGGCCGACCGGAGTCACCCGGAGGCCTCCGGTGGTCAATTCAAAACTCAACTGGGTGCCGGTGCCCAGTCCGAGGGCTTCCCGGATGGCCAGGGGAATCGTCACCTGGCCCTTGCTGGTCATTTTCGCCCTGGGGTTCACGGAAGCCTCCCGTCCTTACAATTTCACACTTTTCCTTACCTTGGCAAGACGGCATTGCTTGTCCGTCAGCGGACCAGCCCAAGGAATCAAACCTGGGTCGAGCCATTATTTGAAACATCGTGAACTCCGTGGGAAGCCGCCCGGGTTTTCGGAATCAATGAGAAATTATTTATTCCTGCATTTTCATATTCATCGGCGTTCATCTCCGTTCCAGCAGGGCCAGCGAAGGTGTGGGTCTGCGCTTGCTCGTAACTTGCGCGCCGACCCACTCCCTCACTGGCCCTGCTGGAACGGGGATGAACGCCGATGAAAAGGATGAAAAGGATGAAGCTAGGCCCTGGCCGCCCTCTGCACGGCCGCGATGGCCGCCGCCACGTCCGCGGCGTCCGTGGACCAGTTGCTCACCGAGACCCGCAGCACCCTTCGGCCCTTCCAGCGCGAGCCGGAGATCCAGACGGTGGGGTCCTGGATCAGGCGGGCGCAGATCGCGTCCGTGCGGTCGTCGTCCTCGAAGGCGAAGCATACCTGGGTGAAGACCACCCGGTTGAGGACTTGGCAGCCCGGGATGCGGGCGAGTCCCTGGGCCATCGCCTGGGCGTTCGCCACCAGACGGTCCACCAGCTCCGCCACGCCATCCCGGCCCAGGGACAGCAGGGCCGCCCAGACCGGCACCGAACGGGCCCGGCGGGAGAACTCCGGGACCTTTTCCGAGGGGTCGCCGGCGGCCTCGGCGGTGGGGATCAGGTAGCTCGCGTGCACCCCGAAGGTGCCGCGGATGGCGGTGCGGTCGGCGACGATGCCGACGCCGCAGTCATAGGGGACGTTGAGGGTCTTGTGGGCGTCGGTGGCCCAGGAATCGGCCAGCTCGACCCCGTCCAGCAGGGGCCGCAGGGCCGGAGAAGCCAGGGCCCACAGGCCGAAGGCGCCGTCCACATGGACCCAGGCGCCGTGCGCGTGGGCCAGCGGGATGGCCGCCCGGAACGGGTCGAAGGCGCCGGAATGCAGGTTTCCCGCCTGCAGGCAGACGATGGCCGGGCCGGTGCCGCGTTCCAGTTCGGCCCGCAGCGCCGCGACCTCGATCCGCCCCTGGTCGTCCGCGGCGACCTCGATGGGCGCGCCCAGGCCCAGGTAGCGCAGGGCCCGGTCGACCGATTCGTGGCGCTCGGCGCCCACCAGCACCCGGATCGGCGGAGCGCCGTTGAGCCCGCGCCGGTCGAGGTCCCAGCCCACCGCGGTCAGCACCTTCTGCCGGGCCGAGATGAGGCCGACGTAGTTGGCCATCATGCCGCCGGTCGGGAAGCCCACATCCGCGGTCGCCGGCAGTCCCAGGAGCTCCAGGAGCCATTTGGAGGCGATCTCCTCGACCGCCACGGTGGTCGGGGTCGCGCTCCGGAGCGCCGAGTTCTGGTCCCATGCGCTCACCAGCCAATCCGCGCCCAGGGCCGCGGGCAGGGTCCCGCCGATCACCCACCCGAAGAACCGGCCGGAGGCCATGGACATCAGGCCCGGTTCCCCGAGCCGGCCCAGGCGGTCCACCACCTCGACCGGATCGGTCGGGCCGGCCGGAAGCTCCTCCCCAAGGTCGGCCCGGATCTGGTCGGCATCCCGGCTCGGATTCACATCCCGGGTCGGGATGGAATCGATCCAGTCCCGGGCGTGCCGGCCGGCGGTGGCGAGGACCTTCTGGTAGATCTCGGAACAGGAATCCATGCCGCGGCTCCCCCTGGAACGGACCCCCAGTATGCCCGGGTGTCATCCTCCCGCGAACCGGTACCCGCCCGGCCCCGCGGTCTTCACTTCGTACATGGCCGTATCGGCCCGGGACAGGAGGCCGTCGCTGGTATCGCCATCCTGGGGGTAGCGGGCGATGCCGATCGATAGCCCGATCCGGCATTCCCCTTCGCCGACGGCGAACGGCTCCTCCAGGCTCCTCATGATCAGTTCCACGACCCGCCGGATGTGGGCCGGCTCGTCGATCTCGGGGAGGAGGACGGTGAACTCGTCGCCGCCCATGCGGGCGACCGTATCCGCGGCTCGGACACAGCGCAGCAGGCGATCGCCCACCGCGATCAGCAGGGCATCCCCGGCCTCATGGCCGAACTGGTCGTTGACCGGCTTGAAGCCGTCCAGGTCCAGGTAGAGCAGCGCGAACCCGACCCCGCGGCGGCGGGCCGAGGCCAGGGCCTGGGCCAGCCGGTCGTGGAACAGGAACCGGTTGGGCAGGCCGGTGAGCTGGTCATGGTGGGCCAAGTGGGCCATCTGGTCCTGGAGCTCCTTGAGGGTGGTCATGTCCTCCTTGACCCCGACGAAGTGAGTGATCGCCCCGGTCTCGTCCAGGATCGGCGAGATGGAGGCCAGCTCCCAGACCAGCCGCCCATCCTTGGTCCGGTTGTGGAACAGGCCATGCCACTCCTGGCCGGCGTTGATGGTATCCCACATCTCCTGGTAGAACTCGCGGGTCAGGAAGCCGCCCTTGATGATGCGCGGAGTCTGCCCGACCGCTTCCTCCGGGGTGTACCCCATGAGTCGGGTGAACTTGGGATTGACGTACTGAATCACGCCCCGGGGGTCCGTGATGATCACCGAAACCGGGCTCTGCTCCACGGCCTTGATGAGGATGGGCAGGTGTTCCTGGGCCGTGATCGGCGCGAATTCCTTCAGGGCTTCTGCGGGCGGATCGGGTTCGGTCATGGTCGGGTCCGGGCGAGGCCTTGATCATAATTCAATTATTTGGTTGCGGGGGGATATCAGGTTTCCCGGGCGAGGGACATCTCCGGATGGTCCTGGCTGAGGATCTCGTACCGGGTCCGGCCCCCGCAGTGCCGCCGGATCAGCCCGGCCACCTCCTCGCACAACCCGGCCACCTCCTCCGCCGGCACCGGCGGCAGGCCGTCGACGTTGAACTCGATGGCGGTGGTGCCGGGTAGGGTCAGGGTGTGGTTGGACTGCCGCCAGCTCCAGCGGCGGGTCAGGACCGTGCCGCCCTCGACGAACACCACCTCGCCGGGGTCCGGGTGCTCGGGCTGGTCGGTGCCGAACGGCACGAAGGTCTCCGCCCCGGTGGCCAGGCGCAGGGCCAGGTCCTCCTCGAGGTGGTCGATGGCGTGGCTGCCCACCGGCACCAGGGTCCGCAGGGACAGGGCGTTGCCCAGGTCCACCAGGGTGTTGATGGCCGGCAGCCGGCCGCCGCGCAGGACCCGGCGGGCCATGGCCTCGGTGGAGCAGCGGAACTCGTTGGGCTTGATCCCCAGGGCCTTGAAGGCGGCGCGCCAGGAGGCGATCCGCGGATCGGCGGTGAGGGTCTCCAGGTCCAGGGTGCCCCGGATATGGGCCTCGGCGTCGCGCAGCAGGGCCTCCACCTCGGGGGTGGTGGGCCCGTTGCGCAGGTCCCGGGCGACCACGACGCCCCGGACGTAGCCGGGGAAGCGGGCGAAGATCTCGCCGGAGATGGTGTAGCGCCGGCCATCCATCAGGCGATGGCCGCCGAGACGATCTCCCGGGCCTCGGCCTTGATGGCGTCCAGGTGGGCCTGGCCCTTGAAGCTCTCGGCGTAGATCTTGTAGACGTCCTCGGTGCCCGAGGGGCGCGCGGCGAACCAGCCGTTCTCGGTGATCACCTTCAGCCCGCCGATGCTGGCGCCGTTGCCGGGGGCCTCGGTCAGCTTGGCCAGGATCGGCTCTCCGGCCAGGTCGGCGGCGCGCACCTGGGCGGGCGACAGCCGGGCCAGGGCCTTGCGCTGGGCCGCGTTGGCGGGTGCGTCGATGCGCTCGTAGAGAGGGGTGCCGAAGCGCCCGGTGAGGGCCTGGTAGTGCCGGCCGGGGTCCCTGCCCGTGGTCGCGGTGATCTCGGCGGCCAGCAGGGCCAGGATGATGCCGTCCTTGTCGGTGGTCCAGACCGAGCCGTCCTTGCGCAGGAAGCTGGCGCCGGCGCTCTCCTCGCCGCCGAAGCCGAAGGACCCGTCCACCAGGCCGGGCACGAACCATTTGAAGCCCACCGGGACCTCGGCCACCCGCCGGCCCAGGTCGGCGCCGACCCGGTCGATCATCGAGCTGCTCACCAGGGTCTTGCCGATCGCGGCGTCGGCGCGCCATCCCGGCCGCGACCGGAACAGGTAGTCGATGGCCACGGCCAGGTAGTGGTTGGGGTTCATCAGGCCGGAACCGGGGCAGACGATGCCGTGCCGGTCGAAGTCCGGATCGTTGCCGAAGGCCAGGTCGTAGCGGTCCTTGAGGGCCACCAGCCCGGCCATGGCCTGGGGCGAGGAGCAGTCCATGCGGATCTTGCCGTCCCGGTCCACGCACATGAAGCCGAAGGTCGGGTCGCAGTGCCCGTTGAGCAGGTCGATGTCCAGGCCGTAGCGCTCGGCGATCGGCTCCCAGTAGCCCAGGCCGGCCCCGCCCAGGGCGTCGGCGCCCAGCTTCAGCCCGGACCGGCGGATCGCCTCCAGGTCGATGACCGAGGCCAGGGCCTCCACGTACGGGGTGATGAAGTCGAAGATCTGCACGCATGCCGCGCGCCGGGCCCGGGCCAGCGGGATCCGCCGCACCTCCCGGTTGCCGGCCGCCATCAGCGCGTTGGCCTTGGCCGCCACCCAGGCGGTGATATCGGTGCCGGCGGGGCCGCCGTCGGGCGGGTTGTACTTGATGCCGCCGTTGTCGGGCGGGTTGTGCGAGGGGGTGATGACGATGCCGTCGGCGAGGTCGGCGCTGCGGCCCTGGTTCCAGGCCAGGATGGCCCGGGACACGGAGGGGGTGGGCGTGTACACCCCGGGCGCGGCCACCCGCGTCTCCACGCCGTTCGCGGCCAGGACCTCCAGGGCGGTGAGCTGGGCCGGTTCGGAGAGGGCGTGGGTGTCCTTGCCAAGGTAGAGCGGCCCGGTGATGCCGGCCTGGGTCCGGTGCAGGCAGATGGCCTGGACGATGGCCAGGATGTGGTCCTCGTTGAACGATCCGGCGAAGGATCCGCCCCGGTGGCCGGACGTGCCGAACACCACCTGGCTGCCCGGGTCGGCGGCATCCGGCCGGACCGTGTAGTAGGCGCTCACCAGGGCCGGGATGTCGGCCAGCATGGCTTTCGGGGCGGGGTGGCCGGCAAGTGGGTGCATGCGATCTCCCTGGATTGGATACGTCGAGCCTAGCGCTTTTCGTGGATTTCGGGGCCCGGTTTGCCGTGCCGGCCGTCGGTCCACTTGTAGATCCAGCCCTCCTCCTTGAGGTAGGACATGGCCCACCAGGCCAGGAACAGCAGGACCAGCAGGCGCGGCCACAAGGACCGCTTCTCGGCGAACCGGTCGCCGGCAGTCACCGTGGAGCCCGGCGGCAGCTTGGCGATGCCGGTCAGGCTGGCGCCGAACGGGACGTTGATCCGGGCCCGGGCGTTGAGCGCCCAGCCATTGGCGTCGAGGATCGGGCCCAGATTGCGCTTGCGCAGCTGCATGAAGGCCAGCACCATCGACGGCAGCGAGATGGCCAGCGCCAGCGCCGCGGCCAGCAGCGGGAACTGCCAGGGGGCGATGCCCTTGAACAGGCCCATGAAGTACGCCAGGGCGGTGCTGATCGCGCCCACCGCCACGCCCAGGGCGGCGACGGTGCCCACGTCCACCTTCTTCTCCTCGGGCTTGGCCGGGGCGGGCTTGGCGGTGCCCTCCACGGTCTTGCCGATCTCGCCATGGGTGTGGGCGTTGGCGGCGGCGGCGCGCTTGGCGATCTGCTCCTCGACCACCTTGACGATCTTCTTGTAGGGGGCCCAGAAGGCCTGGCGCAGGCTGATGGGGTTGGAGACGATCCGGGAGATGGTCGCGTCCCAGTCGTTGCCCTTGCGGTCGTAGAAGATGCCGTTGCGGCCGACCATCAGGTTGTCGTCGTCGCCCTGGGAGATCACCGCCACGATGGTCCGCTTCTCCCCGGTGGCCCGGCGCACGCATTCGCAGTAGGCCAGGTAGGCGCCGGCCATGCCGGCCATGGTGGCGTGCCGGGCGGGGTCCTCCACGGCCATGGTCAGTTCACAGCTGCGCTGGTCCAGGTAGAGGGTGCCGGCCTGGAAGATGGCGGGCTCCTGGCGGTGGTAGAAGGTGCGGAAGTTGACGAAGTTGAGGCACAGCCTGTGGAGGTCCCGGTGCAGCCGGATGAGTTTCTCCACCGCCTCGATGGCGTCCGCCTCGGGCTCCAGGGCCTGGTCCCGGGCGATCAGGGCGGTGAGCCCCGCCCGGGCCCCGCCGGCGAGGAGTTCCCGGATCCGGGCCAGGCCCAGCGCCTCGACGGTCCCGGCCGGCTTGTCCTTGAACCAGTCCTCGAAGGCCTGGAAGCGGCCGCGGAGATCGTTCCACTGGGCCTCCTCCAGGCTGCCCAGGGGCCCGAGCAGGGGCTCCACGACCAGCCGGCCCAGGGCCGCCATCGGGGCCGCCCAGGCCGGGTTGAGGCCGTCCCGGAGCGGCAGCGGCCGGCCCGGCCCGATCCGCGCCAGCGGCAGGGCCGCCGAGGCCGCGGGGACGAGGTCCTGCCCGGCCAGGGCCAGGTAGTCGGCCTCGGCGGGGTTCAGGGCGGCCAGGGCGAGCGGGTCGTAGCCGGCCAGGGCGCAGCGGCTGAAGTAGTCGTCCACCTTGGCCCGCACGGCCTGCAGGGCGGCCTGGGCGGCCACGGTGGCCTCGCCCAGGGGCAGCCGGCCGGGATCGCCCTCGGCCGCCGCCCACCACTGGGAATAGGCCTCGGCCTCGGCGAAGAAGGCGTCCACCTGCTCCTGGCCGATCCCGGGCGCGCCGCTGCGGTCGGTCCGGGCCCCCTGGCAGGCCAGGATGTCGACCAGGGCCGCGCGCTCGGCGGGATCCTCGGCGGCGGCCTCGGGGATGATGCCGTCGCCGTTGAACAGGGTGGCGGCGAAGATCTTGGTGGTGTCGGCGGTGTCCTCGAGGCTGATCTCGGCGGCCCCGGCCTTGCCCAGGTTGGCCAGGGTCTGGCGGGCCGAGGCCAGGATCCGCGCCCCCTCCGGCGAGCCGTCGGCGATCGCCGCCAGCGGCAGCGCGGCCGCGCCCCGCAGCAGGTCGTCCGGATCCTTCAGCAGGCCGGTGGCCCACTGGGCGGCGGCGACGATCTCCGGGGCCCGGATCCGGCCGTCATGGTCGGTGTCGATCAGGGCCAGGGTGCGATCGTCGAATTCCAGCCCCTTGGCCGGGCAGGCCAGGGCCACCCACAGCTTCTGGTCCAGCTGGCCGAGGCTGGCCAGGTCGGCGCCCGTGGCCAGCTCGACCTGGCTGAAGCCCCCGGCGCTGAAGAAATTCCAGGTGTGGGTCGGGATCTCGGCCATGTTTTCACCTCGTCTCAGCTTGGATTCGCTTCAGGAATCCTTGCGCGGTCGAGGCCGCCTGTCCAGCGTCCGGTCCGCCTAGGGACGGATCGGGTTGGCCGCATCCTCACCCAGCACGGTCGTCCAGGTCCGGATCTTCCAGCTCCGGATCAGGCCGTTGGCGATGTAGGGATCGGCGGCCACGAAGGCCTCCGCCGCGGCCGGGGAGTCGCCCTTGAACAGCAGGACGGCGCCGTCCACCGGGTCGGACAGGGCCCCGCCCAGCACCAGCTCCCCGCGTTCCTGGGCCGCCCAGCCCAGGGCCAGGTGCTCGGCGCGGAACTCCCCGCGGCGCTCCAGGTACTCGGGCGCGGTTTCGTACATCAGAAGGTAGTGCATGGGGCCTCCGGGGCGGTTGCCCCCATTCTGGCAAGGCCGGGGGCCGGGCGGCAAGAAAACAGCCCCCCGGGAGGGGGGCTGGGCCGCTATCGGGATCGGGGGGGAACTACTTGAGGACGGCCTCAAGCTGGTCCACGGCCCAGTCGATCTGCTCCTTGGTGATGACGAGCGGGGGCGCCAGGCGGATGGTCTGGACGTGGGTGTCCTTGCACAGCATGCCGAGCTCCTTGAGGGCGTAGCAGTACTTCTTGGCCGGGCCGGCGGCCTCGGTCAGGTCGATGCCGGCCCAGAGGCCGCGGCAGCGGATGGCCTTGACCTTGGGGGAGGCGATGGCCTCCAGGCGGGCCTTGAAGTGGGCGCCCAGCTCGGCGCTGCGCTCCACCAGCTTCTCGTCCACCAGCACGTCCAGGGCGGCCGAGGCCACGGCGCAGGCCAGCGGGTTGCCGCCGTAGGTGGAGCCGTGGATGCCGGGGGTGAACACGTCCATCACCGCGGCCGAGGACAGGAAGGCGCTGACCGGGTAGTAGCCGCCCGAGAGGGCCTTGCCGACGGTGATGCCGTCGGGGCGGATGCCCTCGTGCTCGAAGGCGAACATCCTGCCGGTGCGGCCGAAGCCGGACTGGATCTCGTCCAGGATCAGCAGGCAGTTGTTCTGGTCGGCCAGCTCACGCAGGCCCTTGAGGAAGCCGGTGGGGGGGATCAGCACGCCGCCCTCGCCCTGGATCGGTTCCATGAAGATGCCCGCGGTGTTGGGGGTGATGGCCGCGGCCACCGCCGCCAGGTCGCCGTAGGGGACGATCTTGAAGCCGGGGGTGAAGGGGCCGAAGCGGCTGGTGCTGTCCGGATCGGTGCTGAAGCCGACGATGGTGGTGGTGCGGCCGTGGAAGTTGCCCTCGGCGACGATGATCTCGGCCTGGGGGTAGGCGACGCCCTTGACGTCGTAGGCCCACTTGCGCATGGCCTTGATGGCGGTCTCGACCGCCTCGGCGCCGCTGTTCATGAGCAGCGCCTTCTCGAAGCCGGTGACCTTGCAGAGCTTTTCGAGCAGGGGCGGGAACTGGTCGTTGCGGAAGGCCCGGCTGGTCAGGGCCAGGGTCTGGATCTGCTTGATCATGGCCGCGGCGATCTTCGGATGATTGTGGCCCTGGTTCACGGCCGAGTAGGCGGCCAGGAAGTCCATGTACTGCTTGCCGTCCACATCCGTGAGGTGGACGCCTTCGCCCTTGGTGCAGACCACGTCCAGGGGGTGGTAGTTGTGGGCGCCGTACTGGTTCTCCTGCTCGATGTAGTGAGCCGAGCGGGTGGCGGTTTCCAGGGTCATGGGACCTCCTTGACGGGTAGCGGTTGGCTTGGGGACTGGCAATGCCCCACGAGAAGCAATATACTGCCCATTGGGTGGATGCGCAATATATTTCCCTGAGGTGCTCATGCCGTTTGATTCCCGGAACCTGCTCAAGACCATCTCCACCAACGTGGCCCGCCAGCGGCGCGCCCTGAACTGGAGCCAGCAGGAACTGGCCGAGCGCTCCCAGGTGAGCCGGCGCATGATCGGCCTGATCGAGGGCGGGGAGAGCAACGTCAGCCTGGCCACCCTGGGGCACCTCGCCGCCGCGTTCAACCTGACCTTTTCGCAACTGGTCAACGACCGCGCGGATCCGGCCGGGGCCCTGCCCGAAAAGGGCCTGCGCCTCTGGGAGGGCAGCCGTCCCGGCACCCGCGTGGACCTCCTCCAGAGCTTCCCCGCCTCCCGCACCGCCGAACTCTGGAAATGGACCATCGCCCCCGGCGACCGCTACCAGGGCGAGCCGGACCTCCAGGGCTACCGGGAGATGGTCTATGTGATCCGGGGCGAGCTGACCCTGGAGCGGGAATCCGGCCCCACCGTGCTCAGGGCCGGGGATTCCTTCGCCTTCCCCTCGGACCGGCCCTACGCCTTCGTCAACACAGGAAAAACCAGCTTGAGTTTCATTCTCAACGTGGTGGCGTAAAAGGCATTCCTGCATATTCTCAATAAAAATACCGATCCCGCCGATAAAATCCGGAGCGGGGGGTGCATGCAGACAGCGGTCCGGAAGTCCCTTGCGCCTGGCCGCGGCCACCCGGAGGGCCGCGCTTGAAGGCCACCCTGCCCGTTCCCGACCTGCGCTGCGCCAGCTGCGCCGGCCTGATCGAAGCCAGCGCCCGCCGCTGGCCGGGCGTGGCCGAGGCCTCAGTGGACCCGGTCCGGGAGGTGCTCACCGTCGAGTTCGACCCGGCAGTAATGGACCCCGGGGAGCTTGCGGCCCGGGTCCAGGCCCTCGGCTACCGCCATCCGGAGGCACCCGCGGGGGTTGCCCGGCGCCCGGGGGCCATGCTGGGGCTCGGCCTGGCCCTGACCCTGCCGCTGGTGGCGTTCAGCATGGCCCGGGATTTCGGCCTGGCCGGCTTCCGCCACGATCAATGGGCGATGCTGGTCCCGGCCACCCTGGTGCAGTTCGTGGTCGGCTGGGATTTCTACCGGGGCGCCTGGCGGAGCCTGCGGGCCGGCGCGGCCAACATGGATGTGCTGATCGTCCTGGGCTCCTCGGTGGCCTACCTCGCCAGCCTGGGCGTGACCCTGGGGCTCATCCGGAGCCCCCACGTCTACTATGAATCCGGAGCCGCCATCCTCACCCTGATCCGCCTGGGCCGGTTCCTGGAGGCCCGGGCCAAGGGCCGCGCCTCCGAGGCCCTGCGCGCGCTCATGGGCCTGCGCCCCGAGACCGCCCGGCGCGCCCTGCCCCTGGAGCCCGAGGTCCCTCTGGAGGAGGTGCGGGAGGGGGACCTGCTGGTGGTCCGGCCCGGGGAGAAGGTGCCGGTGGACGGGGTGATCCTCGAGGGCCGGTCGGCCTTCGACGAATCCATGCTCACCGGCGAGGCCCTGCCCGTGCCCAAGGGCCCGGGCGCCGAGATCATCGGCGCGACCCTCAACGGCGAGGGCCGGATCACCTTCCGGGCGACCCGGGTCGGCCAGGCCACCACGCTCGCGCAGATCGTCAAGCTGGTCCTCGAGGCCCAGGGCCGCCGCGCACCGATCCAGAAGGCCGCCGACGAGATCGGCCGGGTGTTCGTGCCGGTGGTATTGGCCCTGGCCCTGCTGACCGCCGCCGGCTGGCTCCTGGTCGCCCACATCCCCCTGGCCCAGGCCCTCATGAACGCGGTGGCGGTGCTCATCATCGCCTGTCCCTGCGCCATCGGCCTGGCCACCCCGGCGGCCATCCTGGTGGGCACCAGCCGGGGCGCCGCCGGCGGCCTGCTGTTCCGGAGCGGCGAGGCCCTGGAGCGGGCCGGGCGGGTGACCCACGTGGTGTTCGACAAGACCGGCACCTTGACCCGGGGCCGGGCCGACCTGGTCGAAGTGGCGCCCATCCCCGGCCTGCGCCCGGAGGAGCTCCTGGCCCTGGCCGCCAGCGCCGAGCGGGGCTCGGAGCATCCGCTCGGGCGGGCACTGGTCCGGGCCGCCGCCGCGCGGGACCTGGCCCTGGAGGCCCCCGGCGACTTCCAGGCCGTGCCCGGCCAGGGCATCCGGGCCTCGGTGGACGGGCGCCCGGTCCTGGTCGGCAGCCCCCGGCTGTTGGCCGGGGAGGGCGTGGACCTGGCCCCGGTCCAGGCCGATCTGGACCGGATCCAGGCCGCGGGCCGGACCGTCATGGTGGTGGCCGCGGCCGGGCGCGTCCTGGGCGTCCTGGCCCTGGCCGACACGCTCAAGCCCGGGGCCCGGGAGGCGGTGGCGGAACTGCGGGCGATGGGGCTGGAGGTCGCGATGATCACCGGCGACCACCTGGCCGCCGCCGAGGCCGTGGCCCGGGACGCCGGCATCCGCCTGCTGCGGGCCGGGCTGCTGCCCGCCGCCAAGGCCGCCTACATCCAGGAGCTCCAGGCGCGCCCCGGGCTGCCGGGCCTGGGCGCGCCGGTGGTGGCCATGGTCGGCGACGGCAGCAACGACGCCCCGGCCCTGGCCCAGGCCGACGTGGGCATCGCCCTGGGCTCGGGCACCGACGTGGCCCTGGCCGCGGCCGGCGTCACCCTGGTCAGCGGCGACCTGCGCGCCGTGGCCCAGGCCATCGCCCTGTCCCGGAGCACCCTCCACACCATCACCCAGAACCTGGTCTGGGCCTTCTGCTACAACGCCGTGCTGATCCCCGCGGCCGCCTTCGGCCTGCTGGTGCCCATGCTGGCGGCCGGGGCCATGGCCTTCAGTTCGATCTTCGTGGTCAGCAACAGCCTCACGCTTCGCGCGGGGGACCTGCGCGGCCCGGCCCGGCCCGGCCCGCGGCGCTGGCTGGCCTTCGCGCCCCGGGCGCTGGCCCCGGCCGGAAGCCTCCTGCTGCTCCTGGGCATGCCGCTGTTCGCCATGAAGGGCGGCGCCGGCATCCAGAACGCCCTGCCCTCGGCCCTGCCGCCCGTCCTGATGATGGTCATGGCCCTGGCCAACGGGCTGATCGTCATTTCCTACGCCTCGATCCCGGTGTTCCTGCTGGTCTTCATCCGCAAGCGCCGGGACATCCCGTTCTCGGGGATCTTCCTGCTCTTCGGCGCGTTCATCCTGGCCTGCAGCGTCACCCATTTCGTGCACATCCTGGGGATCTGGTGGCCCACCGGGTGGTGGCAGGCGGCGGTGGATTCGGTCTGCGCCCTCATCTCCCTGGCCACCGCGGTCATGGTCTGGCCGATGCTGCCCAGGATCCTGGCCATCCCAAGCCCCGGCCAGCTGCGCCAGGTCAACCGGGCCCTGGAGGCGGAAAAGGCCGAGCTGCAGCAGACCCAGGTCCGGTTGCGGGAGGCCAACGCCGAAGTGGAACAGCGGGTGGCCGAGCGCACCCGGCAGCTGCAGGAGGAGATCCACGAGCGGGAGGCCGCCGAGCGCTCCCTGCGCCTGAGCGAGGCCCGCTTCCGGGTGCTGGTGGAACAGGCCCCCGAGGCCATCCTGGTCCACCATGTCGACTCGGGCCGGATGATCGAGGCCAACGCCAACGCCGAGCGCCTGTTCGGATGCAGCCGGGCGACCCTGCTGGAGAAGGGCCTGCTGCCCTTCTATGCCGAACAACAGCCCGACGGGGAACCGGCCTCCGAGAGCTTCGCCCGCAACAGCCAGGCCGCCCTGGCCGGCCAGGTGGTGGTGATGGAGCGCTGGATCAAGGCCGGGGACGGCCAGGACCGGGCCTGCGAAGTGCGGCTGGTGCGCCTGCCTTCGGAAAAGGACCGGCTCCTGCGCGCCAGCTTCATCGACATCACCGACCGCAAGCGGGCGGAACAGGAGATCCTCCAGCTCAATGCCGACCTGGAGAACCGGGTCCGGGCCCGGACCCGGGAGCTGGCGATCGCCAACGAGGAACTGGCCGTGGCCCGGGATGTGGCGGAGCAGGCCACCCAGGCCAAGAGCGAGTTCCTGGCCAACATGAGCCACGAGATCCGGACGCCCATGAACGCGGTGATCGGCATGACCCATCTGGTCCTGCAGACCGACCTCAAGCCCAAGCAGAAGGACTACCTGGTCAAGATCCGCACCGCCGCCGACTCGCTCCTGGGGATCATCAACGGGATCCTGGACTTCTCCCGGATCGAGGCGGGCCGGATGGAGATGGAGGCCAAGGAGTTCTTCCTCGAGGACGTGCTGAGCACCACCACCACCCTCATCGTCGCCCGGGCCGCCGAGCACCAGCTGGAGTTCCTGCTGGAGGTGAGCCCGGAGGTCCCGGCCTCCCTGGTGGGCGACAGCCTCCGGCTCGGCCAGGTGCTGGTCAATCTCTGCGGCAACGCGGTGAAGTTCACCGAGGCCGGCGAGGTGGTCCTCACGGTGGAGCTGGCCGGGCTCGAGGACGGCCGGGCCACCCTCCTGTTCTCGGTCCGGGACACCGGCATCGGCCTGAGCCCGGAGCAGGTCGAGCAGCTGTTCCAGCCCTTCAGCCAGGTGGATTCCTCCAGCACCCGGCGCTTCCTGGGCTCCGGCCTGGGGCTGGCCATCTGCAAGCGCCTGGTGGAGATGATGGGCGGCCGGATCTGGGTGGAGAGCGAGCCCGGACGGGGCAGCGAATTCTTCTTCACGGTCGTGATGGGGGTGGGCCAGGCCCAGCCCCGGCCCGCCTCCGGGCCAACCCAGGACCTGCGCGACCTCAAGGTCCTGGTGGTCGACGACAGCCGCAAGGCCCGGGACATCCTGGGCGGCCTGGTCACCTCCATGGGCTTCCGGGCCACCCTGGCCGCCACCGGCGCCGAGGCGCTGGTGGAACTGGTGGTGGCGGGCCCCTCGGATCCCTTCGACCTGCTCATCCTGGACTGGAGGATGCCGGGCATGGACGGGTTCGAGCTGGTGCGCCAGATCCGCCGCCTGCCCTGGTCCGGCCCCCTGCCCCGGATCTTCCTGGTGACCGCCTACGGCGACGACGCGGTGCTCGCCCGGGCCGAGCGGGAGGGAATGGACGGCTACCTGGCCAAGCCGGTCACCCCGGCGGCCCTGTACGACGCGATCCTCCGCGCCTTCAGCCTGGACGCCCTGGGCCAGGGCCAGGCCTCGGGGACGGCGCCGGCGGCGGCCCCGAACCTGGCCGGGGCCCGGGTGCTGGTGGTCGAGGACAACGACTTCAACCAGATGGTGGCCGTCGAGCTGCTGGCCTTGATCGGGGTCGGCGCTGATCTGGCCGAGAACGGCCGGGTGGCCCTGGAACGCCTTCGCGCCGGATCCTATGACGCCGTCCTGATGGACCTGCAGATGCCGGAAATGGACGGCTACGAGGCGACGGTCCGGATCCGGGAGACCTTCTCGCCGGCCGAGCTGCCCATCATCGCCATGACCGCCCACGCCCTGCTCCAGGAACGGGAGAAGTGCCTGGCCATCGGCATGAACGACTACCTCACCAAACCGATCGATCCGGCCAGCCTGGGCGCGGTCCTGCGCGCCTGGATCGGGCCGGGCGTCCAGGCCCCGGCCGTGCCGGCGGCGCCGCCGGCCCTGCCTGAGCACCTGCCGGGAATCGACCTCCGGACCGGCCTGGCCCTGCTCGACGGACGGGAGCCGTCCTTCCGCAAACTGCTCGCCTCCTTCAAGTCCTACAAATCAGGGACCGCCGCCGAATTGCAGGCGGCGCTGGACGGCCGCGACTTCGGCCACGCGATCCGGATCGCCCATTCGATGACCTCCGGCGCCCGGATGCTGGGCGCGGCGGAACTCGGCAACCTGTCCGCGAGCCTCGAGGCCGCCCTGCGCGCCGGCGAGAGGGAGGCCTGGGAACCGCTGGCGGAAGCCTTCGCGACCGAGCTGGCCAAGGTCCTGGACAGCCTCGGCAGCCTCCTGAATTAACAGTATCCCCTCAGCCAGGGTAGGCCATTGATCGCCGTGCTTTTATCCCTTTTTCCATCCCCGTCCATCCCCGTTCATCCCCGGCAAGAAAAAGCCAGTGATGTTGCCAAAACACATAAAACAAGCTGCTTGGCAACATCAGTGGCTTTTTCTTGCCGGGGATGGACGGGGATGGACGGGGATGGAAAAAGGGATAAAAGCACGGCGATCAATGGCCTACCCCGGCTGCGGCAATACAATTAACTTTGGAGGCTGGCCCGGGCGTGCCTCAGAAAGGCCTCCTCGGCCGCGCCCAGGTGGCGCTGGGGGTTCCAGACGAGGTGGGTGGCCACCCGGATCTTCGGTCCGGCCCAGCGCAGCGCGACCAGGCGCCCGGCCTCCAGCTCCTCGGTCACGGCCATCCGTGGCAGGGGCGCGATGCCCAGGCCCACCTCCACGCAGCGCTTGATGGTCTCCACGTTCTGGAACTCCAGGTTCTCGCCCGGGTGGGCGCCGGCGGCGATGAGCTGGCGCTCGAACTGGTTGCGGTAGCTGCAGCCGAGGGCCTTGAGCAGCACCGGCTCGCCCACCAGATCCTGGGCGGTGACGGCCCGGGCCCCGCTCAGCCGGTGCCCGGGCGCGGCCACGATCAGGATCTGCTCGTCCCGCAGCTTCTCCACGGCCAGGGTCTTGGAGCCGAAGGGCTCCTCCAGTATGAAGGCCAGGTCGGCCGAGCCCTCCAGCACCTGGCGCTTGAAGTCGCGGGCGAAGCCGGGGAGGAACTGCAGGCGCACCTGCGGGAACTGGGCCTGGAAGGCCATGAGCACCGGCGGCAGCAGGTAGGTGCACACGGTCTCGGGGGCGGTGAAGCGGACGGTGCCGCCCGGCACCTCATCCTGGGAGGCGGTGCGGGCCTCCTCGGCCAGGGCCAGGATCCGCTCCGCGTAGCCCAGGAACCGCTGGCCCGGGTCGGTGAGCTGCAGGTGGTTGCCGACCCGGTTGAACAGGGGGAAGCCCAGGGTCTCCTCCAGGCCCTTCATCTGGGCGGTGACGCTGGACTGGGCATAGCCGAGGGTGGCCGCGGTCCGGGTGAAGCTCATGGAGCGGGCGGCGGTGACGAAGGTCGAAAGGGTGCGGGTATCCATAGACTTGATTATCGTTAATTTCGATTCCAAAGATCGCAACAATTCGTTGGTATCGATGGGCCGGCCGCGCCATATTGGATGCCTCGAACACCCCTTCGGAGCTCCACGATGACCCACACCCTCGAATTCCGCGCCGGAATACTCGAAACCTATCCGGATGTATTCACCCCGGAGGTCCTGGCCGCCCTGCGCGCCCTGGCGCCGCTGGACGCGCGCCGGCGGGAACTCCTGGCCCAGCGCACCGCGCGCCGGAAGGCCCGGGCCGATGGGCACGAGCCGATCGGCTTCATGGATCCGCGGGAGGTGATTCCCGGCACCACGATCACGGTGGCCGAGGCCCGGGCCGGCCAGTTCGACGGCGGCGAGATCCCCGCCGACCTGACCCGCCAGTGGATCCAGGGCACGGGCCCGGGCACGCGGCCCCGCTCGGACCTGGCCTCGGGCATGCGCAACGTGGCCTACGCCCTCCTGTCCGGGGCCGACGGCTGGATGTTCGACGGCGAGGACGCCCTGGGCCAGGTGGACACCATGTCCCTGGACAACCAGCGCAACCTGAAGCTCGCCCTGGCAAGGAAGCCGGAGTTCATGGCCGTGGCCGAGGAGGTCTCGCGGGAGATGAACCAGTGGGCCGAGGGCTTCCTGGGCCACCCGATCATCGCCGACTGGCGCGCCCAGCTGGATTTCACAACCGTGCTGTTCCGGGCCCGGGGCCTGCACCTGGACGACCGGCACATCCGGCTGGACGGCGAGGCCTTCTCCGCCTCCATCACCGACCTGGTGATCTTCACCGTCAACAACCAGGCCCGGCTGCGGGCCATGGGCCGCAGCCTGGTGTTCTACCTGCCCAAGATCCGCATCGCCGCCGAGGCCGCCTTCTGGAACAGCCTGCTGCTGGCCCTCGAGGCGCACCTCGACCTGCCCGTGGGCACCCTCAAGGTCTACGTGCTCGTCGAGCAGCTGGAGCAGTGCTTCCAGCTCATGGAGATCCGGGCCGCGCTGGCGCCGCACTTCGTCGGCTACAACACCGGCCGCTGGGACTACATCAACAGCGTCGCCGACGCCCAGGCCTGGGACGCGGAGTTCATCAATCCCAATATCGATACGATCGTCATGACCTACGGCTACATGCGGAACTACGAGGACCGGGTGCGCCGGGCCGTCAACACCCCCGACCGCAACGGCCGCTACGCCCTGTGGCAGGGCGGCATGGAGCCCAACATCCCGGTGGGCTCCGCGACCGGCGTGGCCTCGGGCATGGCCCGGGCCGTGGCCGGCGCCGAGCGCGAGCAGCGCGAAGGCGCATCCGGGAAGTGGGTGGCGCACTGGAAGATGGTCCACATCGTCCGGCCCGTGTGGGGCCGGATCGGGCAGGACAACCAGATGGGCCGGCCCTTCCCGCCCCTGACCTATGGCCCGGAGGACGCCGCCGGCCTGACCCTGCTTGAACCCGCCCCCCGCACCGTCGCCGGGGCCCGGGACCTGCTCTCGGTGGGCCTGCAGTACGGCAACGCCTTCCTGCGCGGCTTCCAGGCCGCCGCCCTCAAGCCCGCCGACCACTTCGGCAACGACGACGTGCTCTACCTCATGGAGGACATGGCCACCGGCGAGATCCGCCTGGGCATCCTCTGGGAGTGGCTGCACAAGGAGGCCACCTTCACCGCCGACGACCCCGGCACCGGCGTGCGCACCGGGGACCGGTTCACCGCCGCCCTGTTCGAGCGGCTCCTGGAGGAGGAGTACCTCAAGCTCCGCCATGCCGGCAACCGCGACGTCCACGACGATTCCAAGGAGACCACCCTCCCCATCGCCAAGGCCATCGTCAAGGCCTACGTCGAGAACGAGCAGAAGCTCCCCTGGTACATCGACCTGCTCAACCTGAACCTGGGCCTGGCCGAACTGGCCCAGGCCGAACCCCGGATCGTGCGCTTCCTCGAAGCCTTCCGCACCACCGGCGCGCGCATCACCGAGAACCTGGATTTCGCCCGGACCTGAGGAGGCGCCCATGGCCCTCGACACGATCTTCGTCAACCTGCCCGTGCAGGACCTGCCCCGGTCCGTGGCCTTCTACCAGGCCCTGGGCTTCACGCCCCACCCGATCTTCCAGGGCGAGGGCGCATCCTGCATGTGCATCTCCCCCCAGATCAACCTCATGCTCCAGACCCATGCGCATTTCCGGCGCTTCACCGACAAGCCGATCCCCGATCCCGCCCAGACCACCGGCCTCCTCCTCTGCCTGCACTGCGACAGCCCCGGCCAGGTCGACGCGCTGGTGAAGGCCGCCCTCGCCGCCGGCGGCTCGGCCCGCGGGCCGGCGCAGGACCTGGGATTCCTGTATTCCGATGGGTTCTCGGATCCGGACGGCTACAGCTGGATCCTGAACCACATCTATCCCGGGGCGGGATGACTGGAGACCCAAACGCAAAGGGTCCGGTCGCAAGGGGATCAGGCGTTTCCGCGCCGCCGGATTGGGGCCACCCTGTTGTACCATTAAGCATCCCCCAAGGGTCTCCATGGCTGATCCCGCTGCTCACCATCCCACCGATCCTGATGGAGCCATGCCTCTGGATCCCACGGATTTACAGTATGGGGTGACCCCGGTCTACTCGCCTTTCCAGGTAAGGTTGGCCACACTTCTCGGTGGCCCAATCGCTTCATTCTACACAATTTATATGAATTTCAGGGCCCTTGGCAGTCGAAAGGGAACGCTAGGGACCTTGGCGGTTGGCGCTACCTATATGTTCATCCTGGCCTTGTACATTTCCTTCGTTCCGCCTAGATCTCCGAACATCCTGATACCAATTCTTAACGTGGCAATCGCAGGCTGGGTCGTCCGGTCCAAGCAATTCACCCCGGAGCAAATTACTGAATCTCAGCACTTAGAAGTGGTAACAAAACCATAGCGTTCCGGCCTGCCGGTGGTTGAGCCGAGTTATCGTCGTTGGCCGTTCATCTGACCTCTTTCATCCCTTTCCATCCCCGTCCATCCCCGTGCATCCCCGGC
>Ga0316217_10000975_pt1 | contig 38796 bp, 35 predicted proteins | sample 1anoAmetaG_FD_203633 | JGI IMG/M metagenome (GOLD analysis project Ga0316217, IMG submission 203633) | Freshwater microbial communities from Trout Bog Lake, Wisconsin, USA - 1anoA | ecosystem: Environmental > Aquatic > Freshwater > Lake > Hypolimnion/Profundal zone | place: USA: Wisconsin...
TCGCGGTAGACCTGGTCCATGCAGCGCCTCCTTTTTTAGCGTAGCGCCGCCGCCGGCGTTTGCCAGTCGCGTCGACCGACGCGCCCCCTCGGCATATCGTGGGGGCACTTCATGCCGGCGCGATGAAGGTTTCGCTATCGCCTCGGGCGACGCCCGCGGACCGGGCTGCCCCGTCACCGTCCCGCGGCCACGTGGCGACGGGAGGGACGGGTGGCAATGCACCTACGGTCATGCGGCAGCCGACACCGGGCTGCGGATCAGGTAATCGAAGGCCCCGAGCGACGCCTTGGCCCCCTCGCCCACGGCGATGACGATCTGCTTGAACGGCACCGTCGTGCAGTCGCCGGCGGCGAACACGCCGGGCACCGAGGTCTGGCCGCGCGCGTCCACCTCGATCTCGCCGCGCGGCGAGAGCTTCAGCGTGCCCTTCAACCAGTCCGTGTTCGGCACGAGGCCGATCTGCACGAAGATCCCCGCGAGCGGGACCGTGTTGAGGGCACCGGTGTTGCGGTCCTTGTAGACGAGGCCCGTGACGCGCTCGCCGTCGCCGGTGACCTCCGTGGTCTGGGCGCTGGTGATCACCGTGACGTTGGGCAGGCTATGGAGCTTGCGGATCAGCACGGCGTCGGCGCGCAGCGTCGAGTCGAACTCGATCAGGGTGACGTGACTGACGATGCCCGCGAGGTCGATCGCCGCCTCGACGCCGGAGTTGCCGCCACCGATCACGGCCACCGGCCTGCCCTTGAAGAGCGGCCCGTCGCAGTGCGGGCAGTACGCGACGCCGCGGTTGCGGTACGTGCTCTCGCCCGGCACGTTCATCTCGCGCCAGCGGGCCCCGGTCGCCAGCACGATCGAGCGCGCCCGGAGCGAGCCGCCGCCCTTGAAGCGGACCTCGATCAGCTCGCCGGGGACCAGGGCCTCGGCGCGCTGCAGGTTCATGACGTCGACCTCGTAGCTGCGCACGTGCTGCTCCAGGGCGCTGGCGAGGCGGGGCCCCTCGGTGTGCGGGACCGAGATGAAGTTCTCGATGCCGACCGTGTCGAGGACCTGGCCGCCGAACCGCTCGGCGGCGAGGCCCGTGCGGATGCCCTTGCGTGCGGCATAGATCGCAGCCGCCGCCCCGGCAGGTCCGCCGCCGACGACCAGCACGTCGAACGGCGTCTTGTCGTTCATCTTGCGCGTCTCGCGCTCGGCGGCGCCGGCGTCGAGCTTGGCGACGATCTCCTCGAGCGCCATGCGGCCCTGGCCGAACGGCGCACCGTTCAGGAAGACGGCGGGAACGGCCATGACCTGCCGGCGGCCGACCTCGTCCTGGAACAGGGCGCCGTCGATCATCGTGTGGCGGATGCGAGGGTTCAGGACGGCCATCAGGTTCAGGGCCTGGACGACGTCCGGGCAGTTCTGGCAGCTGAGGGAAATGAAGGTCTCGAAGGTGAACTCGCCCTCGAGCGCACGAATCTGCTCGATCAGCGCCGGCTCGACCTTGGGCGGGTAGCCGCCGACCTGCAGCAGCGCCAGGACCAGCGACGTGAATTCATGGCCCATCGGGAGCCCGGCGAAGCGCACGCGGGACTGTCCGCCCGCAGGGCGGATCGAGAACGACGGCGCCGGTCCGGCGCCCGCGTCCTCGTCGACGACGGTGACCAGCGGCGACAGCGATGCGATCTCCGCCAGCAGGGTGCGCAGCTCCTGGGCGGCGTCGCTCGCGTCGAGCGTCGGCACCAGCTCGATCGGCTGGACCAGGCGCCCGAGGTAGCCCTGCAACTGCGTCTTCATGTTGTCGTCGAGCATCGCGTTCACCGAGTGTCTGGGTTCAGGGGAAGGGCCGGCCCGGGCGCGTGGCCCGGGCCGGCGTCCCGTCAGAGAATCGTCCGATCAGATCTTGCCGACCAGGTCGAGCGACGGCGCGAGGGTCTTCGCGCCCGGCGTCCACTTGGCGGGGCAGACTTCGCCCGGGTGCGAGGCGACGTACTGCGCGGCCTGGACCTTGCGCAGCAGTTCCTTCGCGTCGCGGCCGATGCCGTTGTCATGGACTTCCATGACCTTGATCTCGCCGGCCGGGTTGATGACGAAGGTGCCGCGCAGCGCCAGGCCCTCTTCCTCGATCAGCACCTCGAAATTGCGCGCGAGCGTCGCCGTCGGATCGCCGACCAGCGGGTACTGCACCTTCTTGATCGTGTCGGAGGTGTCGTGCCACGCCTTGTGGGTGAAGTGCGTGTCCGTCGAGACGCCGTAGATCTCCACGCCCATCTTCTTGAACTCGGCGTAGTGATCGGCCAGGTCGCCCAGCTCGGTCGGGCAGACGAACGTGAAGTCGGCCGGGTAGAACACGACGACCGACCACTTGCCCTTGAGGTCCTCGCTCGTCACGGGGACGAACTTGCCATTGTGGTAGGCCGTGGCCTTGAAGGGCTTGATGACGGTATTGATCAGGGACATTTGCTAATCCTCGGGCAGGTGTTGAGAACGGGAAGAAGTGTGGCGCGTCACGGACAATAGTTGAAATGAATTGATACTATTATAGCGATAGATCGCAACTATGAATATTCACTCGCCACCAGGAAGGTCGATCGCTATGCTGGGCGCCTACCGGCCGCGTTTCGTAGCCGGCATGCGCGGGGTCTTGATGATGACGCAGGCGGTAGGCACCTTACAGCTGGAAGATGACCGGGTAGTCGTCACCGAGTGGTGTTTCGCACCGGGAGCCGAGACCGGCTTCCACGTCCATGCCCACGACTACGTCGTGGTGCCACTGACGACGGGGACGCTGCGTCTGGTCGACCCCACCGGGACCCGCGACGCCGCGCTCACCGCCGGCCAGTCCTATGCCCGCCCCGCAGGCGTCGCCCACAACGTCATCAACGCCAACGACTACGAGTTCCGCTTCATCGAGGTGGAACTGAAGTAGGCGTCCGGGCGCCTCAGGTAGCCAGCAGGCGGCGGATCTTAGCGGCCGACAGCAGTCCCCGCAGGCGCAGGCCACCCTCCGGGTCGGTCGCCATGACCGTCAGGTGAGTCAGGCCGGTCTCGTCGAACAGGCGCGCCACGTCGGCCACGGTCGAGCGCTCGAGGTCCTCGATCGACAGGAACGTCCAGTCCGCCACCCGGCGCATCACGTGCCACACCAATACGTCGCGGCGCTGCATGGACGCCGCCTGCATGTGGCGGATCGGCTGTTCGCCCTGGATGTCGTAGGCGGTGACCAGGCCGACCACCACGCGCCGCCGCTCGTCGATCGCGAACGCACAGCGCACGCCGGTATGCCGCATGTGTTCCAGGGCGGCGTCTATCGAGGCGGATTCGACGACCGTGACCGATGCGGTGACGCGGAAGTCCGTCATCACCGCGAGCGCCGGGTCGGTCGGCAGGACGTGCCAGGGATCGGCGCCCGGAATGGGCAGTTCCCCGTCATTGGTGCGTCGCAGCGTGAGCGCTGTCATGAGGACCTCGGCGCGAACTACACGGAGCCTTCAGACCACCGCTGCCGAGTATGGTTCAGCGTTGGCCGTGGCGGCGCGCCCGCAGCGTCGCCGCGCGGCGACCCTGCGCGGCTGCCCGAGCAGGCCGATCGCGAGCACTTCCGGCGCAGTGCGCGGCCGCCATCGGGGGGACCCGGGCGAAACCGGCGCCGCAAGCAGGCCGGACTGCGGCTAGTACGTATACCGGGCGCGTGTTCGGATGGGGGGTGGGCGTTAGACTTCGCGGGCCCCAGAGTCGGGCTTGCGCGAGTCAGGAGGTCGGGGTGTGTAACAGGATGATCGACAGCTGCAGCCGATGCTCCCTCGCCGCCCTTTGCGGGGCCGACGGCGGTGGCGGCCGGTTCGGCGCCGGACGCAGCATCGTGCCGGCCGGCAAGGCGCTTTTCGTCGAGGGCCGCCCGGTGGACGCGATCTACGCCCTGCGCAGCGGCTCGGTCAAGGAAGTCCTGACGCGCGCGAACGGCTCGGAGTCGGTCATCCAGGTCGCACTGCCGGGCGAGGTCGTGGGCCTGGCGGGTCTTGCCGGCGGTCTCAGCCAGACCGCCGCCATCGCGGTCACCGACAGTCGGATCTGCCGGCTGCCCAGGGAACTGCTCGAGAAGGTCGCCGGCGAAGCGCCGCGCGTCGGCGCCGAGCTGATGAGGCTGCTGGCAGCCAGGATGAACGCGACGCAGCAGCTGCTGGGCGGCATCTTCGAGCAGCCGGCGCTCGCCCGCGTCGCGACCTTCGTTCTGGACATGTCGGGACGCCTGCAGCGCGCAGGGCTCGACGGCTCGCGGTTCCGGCTCGGCGTGAGCCGTCAGGACATCGCGAGCTACCTCGGTGTCACGATCGAGACCGTCAGCCGAAGCCTGACTGAGCTCGGCCGGATGCGGATCATCGACGTTCGCGCCAAGAACCTGTGCGTGCTCGATGCCGGAGACCTGCGGGCCGTCGCGAGTTCGGCGACCGCCTGAGCCAGCCGCCGCCGGAAGTAGGTCCGTTCCCGCGGGCACGGACGCCGTGTCAACCTGCGTCCTGCACGAGGCAGGGCGCGGCGGGCCAGGACACGACGGCAGCCACGCGCGACGACAGCGGCGTTGCGGTCGGACGCGACCTGCGGCGCATCCATTCGCATCTGGCTACATCCGCCGACGCACGCACGACAAAGGTCGTCCGGAACCCGCCAGCAATCCGGCTCCGGGCTGGCCGGACCGGAAGCGGGACTAGCCGATCGCCGCGAGACGCTGCCGCGAGCCCAGCAGGTGATCGAGCAGATCGGCAACGCTGCGGATCTGGTCCCCGAACGGCAGCGATTCGCTGCCGCGGAAGAAGAGCCCCTTCTCGACGCTGCCGCGCTGCGCGGCGGCAAGCTGCGTCTCGATGCAGAACTGGCCGGCCGCCGGATTGCCGTCCTTGAACCCGCAGGACGACAGGCACTGCACCTGGCTCGGGCACGTGATGCCCGACGGGTCCGGCTGGGCCGCCGACCGCAGGCGGGGCTCCTTCTGGAGGTAGCGCTTGAGGAAAGGCGTGAGTACCGCGCGGGCCGGCAGGCCCGCCGGGCTCATGAACGTCACGATGTCGGCCGGGGTCGCCTCGGCGAGAACCTTCTTGAAGTTCGGATGCGCGTCGCACTCGAGCGTGACGGCGAACGGCGTGCCGATCTGGACCGCGTTCGCGCCAAGGCCGAACATCGCCAGCATCTTCTCGCGACTGTTGATGCCGCCCGCGACGATCAGCGGCACCTCCGCGGCCGGCTCGCCCTCGGCACGGATCGCCGCGATCACGCGGGCGAAGTCGAAGCGCTCGTCCCCGATGTCGGCGATCCGGGTGGCGCCGAGATGACCGCCCGCATAGCGCGGATGCTCGAGCACGATCGCATCCGGAATCCGTCCCTTGCGGGCCCATTTCTTCATGACGACGCGGACGCCCCGCTCCTCGGAGAGGATCGGTATCAGCGCGACGTTCGGATACGGCTCGGTCAGGTCGGGCAGCTCCAGCGGCAGCCCGGCGCCGGAGACGATCGCGTCGGCGCCGCTGCGGCAGGCCTGCACGACGAGCTCGGCGTAGTTGGACAGCGCCCGCATGACGTTGACGGCGATGAAGCCGCCGGGGCCGGCAATCGCTCGCGCCGCCGTGATCTCGCGGTCGAGGGCCTCGACATTGGCCGCTCCATGGGAGGCGGGGTCGCGGCAGCGACGCAGGCGCTGCATGATGTCGGGGTACAGCCGCCGCAGGTCCACGCTGGCCAGGGTCCCGACGGCGCCCAGGCGCGCAACCGTGCCCGCCAGCCGATGGCCGGAGACGCCCACGCCCATGCCACCCTGGACGATGGGCAGAAGGCTACGGCCGCGAAGCTGCAGCACGGGATTGGCGAATTCTGTCATGGGGGTACGTCGCGGTGGATCGGGGTCCGGCATCAGGCTAGTCGATGGAGGCCTGGACCAAATTGAGGCAGATCAATTTCCGGAGCCTTTTTTCGTCAGGCGGGTATCCCGGCGCCGGCCGGGACAGGGCCGGCGGGTACCGGTCGCACGACCGCAGGCCCTGCTACGCCTCGCTATACTCGCCATAGTCCGTACCGGAGCGCCTGTGTCCCACGATTCCCGCGTTGAGTTACTCGAGATCAAGGTCGCCCACCTGGAGCGAGCGATGCAGGAGCTGTCGGACGTCCTGTTCCGGCAGCAGCAGTTGATCGATGCCCAGAACGCCAGGCAGCTGCGATTGCTGGAGCGGCTCGAGGGCGCCGACGGCCCGGCCTCGCCCGAGTCGCAGTTCGAGGTGCCCCCGCATTACTGAGCGTCACCCGCCAGGCGGCGCGGCGTCCGGAAGGTCGACTTGCGGCATTTCCGGGTGCTTTCCTTGCTGCGTTGCGTCATTGTGACGCGCAGGGTCAGGCCATGACACCGACACCACCGTCCGCCAGGGAGGCGCACCGCCCGGATGCAAGACACCGCTGACCACGAGGCCCGGCTTTCTCACGCCCTTGGACGCTGGGGCGCGGAAGGACACCGCCTGCTGCAGCTGCTACACGCCGTCCAGACGCCGAGCGGCTATCTCGCCCAGGATGCGCTGCAGGATCTCGCGCAGCGGCTTGACCTGCCGCTTGCGCACGTCCGGGGCGTCGCCAGTTTCTACAGCTTCCTGTCGACCGAGCCGGTCGGCGAGTTCCGCGTGCTGTTCTCCGACAGCATCACCGACCGGATGGAAGGCAGCGCCGAACTGCTCGACCGCATGTGTCGGCGGCTGTGGGTCGAGCCGGGCCGCGTATCGGACGATGGCCTGGTCAGCATCGGGACCACCTCCTGCACCGGCCTGTGCGATCAGGGACCTGCGCTGCTCGTCAACGGGCGCGCGATCCCGCGCCTGGACGCCGCGCGCGTGGACCGGATCTGCGAACTCATCCTCGGCCGCGAACCGGTCAGCCGCTGGCCCGAGCAGTTGTTCGTGATCGACGACGTCATCCAGCGCAGCGACGTGCTGCTGCGCCAGCAGTTTCCGCCGGGCGAGGCGCTGGCCGCCGCCCGCCGGCTGGCGCCGGCGGAGGTGATCGCGGCGGTGACGCGCGCGGGGCTGCGCGGCCGGGGCGGAGCGGGCTTCCCCACCGGCGCGAAGTGGGCCGCATGTGCCGCCACGGCCGGTCCCGAGCGATACATCGTCTGCAACGCCGACGAGGGCGAGCCGGGCACGTTCAAGGACCGCGTCCTGCTCAGCCGGCATGCGGACCTCGTGATCGAGGGCATGACGATCGCCGCCTACGCGGTCGGGGCGACGCGCGGCCTGCTGTACCTGCGCGGCGAATACCTCTTCCTGCGCGACGCCATCGAGGCCGCGCTCGAGCGGCGACGCGGCGCCGGGCTGCTCGGCGAATGGGCACCGGTTCCCTTCGACGTCGAACTGCATCTGGGCGCAGGTGCCTACGTGTGCGGCGAGGAGAGCGCGCTGCTGGAGTCGCTGGAGGGACGACGCGGGATTCCGCGCAACAGGCCGCCGTATCCGGTCACCCATGGTTACCGCAACCGGCCCACCGTGGTGAACAACGTCGAGACGCTCTGCGCCGTCGCGCTGATCATGCTCGGCGGTGCCGCGGCGTATCGCTCCGTCGGCACGCAGGAGTCGGCCGGCACCAAGCTGCTGTCGGTCGCCGGCGACTGCGCGCGTCGTGGCGTCTACGAGTTTCCGTTCGGCGTCACGGTGCGGCAGGTGCTGCAGGCCGCGGGGGCCGGCGATGCCATCGCGGTGCAGGTGGGCGGGCCGTCCGGGACCTGCATCTCGGTAGACGAGTTCGACCGCACGGTCTGCTTCGAGGACCTGGCGACCGGCGGCGCGTTCACCGTCTTCGACCGGCGGCGCGACATGTTCGAGGTCGCGCGCAACTACACCCATTTCTTCGCCCACGAAAGCTGCGGTTTCTGCACACCCTGCCGCGTCGGCACGAGCATGCTGGCGAGGGTCGTGGACAAGATCCACGACGGCCATGGAAGCCGTCACGAGCTGGCCGAGCTCGACCAGCTGATCGCCGCGCTCGGCAAGGGGGCCCACTGCGGGCTGGGCCACACGGCCATGAACCCGGTACGCGACACGCTGCTGCGGTTCGCCCCCGCTTACGAGCGCCGGCTGGCATCGACCGACTTCGCGCCGGCCTTCGACCTGGACGCCGCGCTCGCGCCGGCGCGGCGCATGACCGGGCGCGACGACCCGGCGGCTCATCTCGGGGACGCCTCATGAGCGGCACGTTCCTGCTGGACGGCGTCGCGGTACCGTTCGTGGCCGGGCAGTCGGTACTGCAGGCGGCGCTGGCCGCCGGGCGCTACATTCCGCACCTGTGCTACCACCCGGAGTTCCGACCGCACGGCAGCTGCAAGCTGTGCACCGCAACGGTGCAGGGACGCCTGGTCGCGAGCTGCACGACGCCGGCGACGGCGGACCTCGTGGTGCAGAGCAACACCGACGAGCTGCGCGAGATCCGGCGCACTCTGGTGCAGATGCTGTTCGCCGAGGGCAACCACTTCTGCCCGTCCTGCGAGAAGAGCGGCAACTGCCAGCTGCAGGCGCTCGGCTCGGACCTTGGCGTGACGACGGCGGGCTTCCGTCATTACTTTCCGGACCGCCCGGTCGACGCCTCGCACCCGGGCGCCTGGATCGACTTCAATCGTTGCGTGCTTTGCGAGTTGTGCGTGCGTGCGTCCGCCGAGGTGGACGGCAAGAACGTCTTCGCCATCTCGGGTCGCGGGCTCACCAAGCACCTGATCGTCAACGCGCCCTCGGGAAGGCTGGGCGATACGGACTTCGAAGTAACCGACAAGGCGATGGGTGTGTGCCCGGTCGGTGCGATCCTGCCCAAGCGGGTGGGTTTCGCCGTGCCGATCGGCTCCCGGCGCTTCGACCTGCGGCCGATCAGCGCCCAGGCGCTCGACGATGCCCCGCGTCCCGGAGGCCGCCCGGATGTCTGACGCCCTGCGTCCGAAGATCCGCCTCGCGACGACGTCGCTCGCCGGCTGCTTCGGCTGCCACATGTCGTTCCTCGACATAGACGAGCGGCTGTTCCCGCTCGTCGAACTGGTCGAGTTCGACCGGTCGCCGCTGACGGACATCAAGCACTGCGGCGCCTGCGACATAGGCCTGATCGAGGGCGGGGTCTGCAACGCCGAGAACGTGCACGTGCTGCGGGAGTTCCGCGCGAACTGCAAGGTGCTGATCGCGCTGGGTGCATGCGCCATCACCGGCGGCCTGCCGGCGCAGCGCAACCACCTCGACCTCGGCCTCTGCCTGCAGGAGGTGTACCTGACCGAGCCGAGCCTCGCGCGCGGCGGGATTCCCAACGACCCGGAGCTGCCGCTGCCGCTGGACAAGGTCTATCCGTTGCACGAGATCGTCCGTATCGACTACTACATTCCAGGCTGCCCGCCATCCGCCGACACGATCTGGAAGGTGTTGACGGACCTGCTGGCGGGCCACACACCCCACCTCTCCGAACGGCTGATCCGCTATGACTGAGAACGGCACGACCGACGCCGGCGTCATGCTCGAGACCGCGACGGGAACGGGCCTTCGGCGGGTCGCGATCGATCCCCTGTCGCGGGTCGAAGGTCACGGCAAGGTCACGCTGCTGCTGGACGCGGACGACCACGTGCAGCAGGCACGGCTGCACATCGTCGAGTTCCGCGGCTTCGAGAAGTTCATCCAGGGCCGTCCCTACTGGGAGGTGCCGGTGATGGTGCAGCGGCTGTGCGGCATCTGCCCGGTCAGCCACCATCTGGCCGCCGCCAAGGCCTGCGACATGATCGTCGGGGCGCCGGTCCTGACGCCGACTGCGGAGAAGATCCGCCGGCTGATGCACTACGGCCAGATGCTGCAGTCACACGCGCTGCACTTCTTCCACCTGTCCTCGCCGGACCTGCTGTTCGGCTTCGATAGCGACGCCGCGCGCCGCAACATCGTCGGCGTCGCGGCGGCGCATCCGGAGCTCGCTCGCCGGGGCGTGCTGCTGCGCAAGCTCGGCCAGGAGGTCATCCGCATGACCTGCGGCAAGCGCATCCATGGCACCGGCGCGATCCCGGGCGGGGTCAACCGCAGCCTGACACAGGCGGAGCGGCAGGAGCTGCGCGCGCGACTGCCGGAAGCCATCGACTGGAGCCAGCAGGCGGTGCACCTGGTGCGGCGCCTGTTCGAGCACAACCTCGACGTCTACCGGCAGTTCGCGACCTTCGCGGCGAACTCGTTGTGCTTGACCCGCGCGGACGGCGCCATGGACCTGTACCACGGCGGGTTGCGCGCCCGCGACGCGGACGGCGGGGTCCTGCTCGAGGCGGCGGACTACGGCGAGTACTGGGAGCACATCCTCGAAGAGGTCAAGCCCTGGTCCTACATGAAGTTCCCGTTCCTTCGCAGGCTGGGGCCGGAACGCGGCTGGTATCGGGTCGGGCCGCTGAGTCGCGTGACCGGCTGCGACTTCATCCCGACGCCGCGCGCGAACGCCGAGCGGCTCGAGTTCCTCGCCTTCGACTCGGGCAGCGCGGCGCGTTCGACGCTGGGTTTCCACTGGGCGCGGATGATCGAGATGCTGCATGCCGCGGAGGTCATCGCGGACCTGGTCGAGGACGACGACGTGTCCGGCAGCGAGCTCGTGATACGTGGAACGCGTGCGCACCGTGGCGTCGGCGTCATCGAGGCGCCCCGCGGGACGCTGATCCACCACTATCGGGTGGACGAAAACGACATGGTCGTGCGCGCGAACCTGATCGTGTCGACCACGCACAACAACCAGTCGATGAACGTCGCGATCCGTGAAGTGGCGCGTCGCTATCTCGACGGCCGCACGCTCACCGAGGGCCTGCTGAACCACATCGAGGTGGCGATTCGCGCCTTCGATCCGTGCCTGTCGTGCGCCACCCACGCGCTCGGACAGATGCCGCTCGCGGTCGAGCTGGTCGCGGTCGATGGCACGATCGTCGACCACCGGACCCGCTTCTGAACCCGCGCGCCCCGGTGCTGGTGCTGGCCACCGGCAACCCCAGCCGGGGCGACGATGCCCTGGGCCCGCTGCTGGCGGAACGGCTCGAGGACGCGGCGCTTGCCGGCGTCGAGGTGCTCGTCGACTTCCAGCTGCAGATCGAGCACGCGCTCGATCTGGAGGGGCGGCGCTGCGTCATCTTCGTCGACGCCGGCACCGGCACGCCGGCCCCGTACCAATGGTGTGACGTGGAGCCGGTCGCCGACTTCCGGCACACGACGCACGCGCTTTCACCCGGGGCCGTGCTGGCGACGTGCCTGCGCTGCGTCGACGGGCCGTTGCCGCGGGCACGGTCGCTGTGCGTCCGCGGAGAGTCGTTCCAACTCGGTGCCCCGCTGTCGGCTGCGGCGAGCCGGCACCTGGAACTGGCGTGGATCGCCCTGCACGAGGCCTGCGAGGCCGCGGCCGGTGCCGGCGCCGCATGAACGAACGACCACGCTCGAGCCGTGTGTTCCTGCCGGCCGGCCAATGGCCAACGGTGCTGGACTGCCTCTGCGCGCATTTCGCTGAGGTCACCGCCGACGAGTGGCGGGCGCGCTTCCTCGCCGGCTTCGTCGAGGGCGCGGACGGGCGCCCCCTGGCGATGGACGCGCCCTACCGCCGCGGGCTAGAAGTGCGCTACTACCGGCGGGTCGATTCGGAACCGCCGGTGGACGGGAGCGAGCGCGTGCTGTACGTCGACGAACATCTCGTCGTCGCGGACAAGCCGCATTTCCTGCCGGTGATGGCCGCTGGCCGATGGGTGGAGCAGACCCTGCAGGCTCGCCTCGAGCGGCGCCTCGGAATACGCGACCTGGCACCGCTGCACCGGCTCGATCGAGCGACCGCCGGGCTCGTGCTGCTGTCCGCACAGCCGGCAACACGGGACCGATACCAGGCGCTGTTCCGCGAACGACGCATCCAGAAGGTCTACGAGGCGCTGGCGGCGCCGCTGCCCCGGTGCGCGTTCCCGCTCGAGCGCAGCAGCCGCCTCGCGGCCGGCAAGCCGTTCTTCCGCATGGCCGAGGTCGAGGGCGAGGCGAACTCGACGACTCGGGTCGACGTCCTCGAGCGGGGGCATGCGTGCTGGCGCTATCGCCTCGAACCGGTGACCGGTCGCAAGCACCAGCTGCGCGTCCACATGGCCGCCCTCGGGGCGCCGATCCTCAACGATCCGTGGTATCCCGACCTCGCGCCGGAACGGCCGGACGACGCGGCGCGGCCACTCGCGCTGGTTGCCCGCACGCTGGCATTCGTCGACCCGCTCAGCGGCGTGCCGCGCAGCTTCACCAGCGAGGTCGCGCTCGCGGCCGGTTGAGTCCTCGACGCGACGATTCAGGAATCTACGAACGCCCGCTCGATGACGTAGTCGCCGGGCGCGCCGATGTGCGCGGAAATCTCGAACCCGCGCGTGTCGAGCAGCTGGCAGCAGTCGTGCAGCATCGCCTTGCTGCCGCAGATCATCACGCGATCGGTCGCCCGATCCAGTGCCGGGATGCCCAGGTCCGCGTACAGCTGGCCGCTCTCGATGACGGTCGTGACGCGGCCGGTATGGAGGTACGGATCGCGGGTGACCGTCGGGTAGTCGAGCAGCTGGGCGCGCGCCAGTTCGCCCATGTACGGATCGTTGCGTACGCGCTCGACGATGTCGTCGCCGTAGGCGAGATCGGCGGCATGGCGCGCGCCACGCACCAGGATGATCTGCTCGAAGCGCTCGTAGACCTCCGGATCCTTGACGAGGCTGGCAAACGGCGCGAAGCCGGTGCCGGTCGCGAGCATGAACAGTCGCTTGCCGGGCCGAAGGTCACGGATCACCAGCGTCCCGGTGGGCTTCGCGCTCAGCAGCAGCGTCTCGCCCTCGCGGATCTCCTTGAGTCGTGACGTGAGCGGCCCGTCCGGCACCTTGATGCTGTAGAACTCAAGCTCGTCCTCGTGGTTGGCGCTGGCGATGCTGTAGGCACGCACGATGCGCCGTCCGCCGACCTCCAGACCCACCATGATGAACTGCCCGTTCTCGAAGCGCAGGCCCGGCTCGCGGGTGGTAGTGAAACTGAAGAGCTTGTCGCTCCAGTGACGGACGTTCTTGACGGTGGCCGTAGTGTAAGTCGCCAAACCGGGGCCTCTGCATACATGGGGCGGCAGCGCAGGATGCAAGGCTAAAGACTCGGGCAGAGGTCGTCCGTACGCGAAACCCCCTATCCGCGTTGGAGCTTTACCGGGAGGGCGGGAGGTAGCGGTAGACGGGCAGTGCTTCCAGAAACGGGCGTGGCTCGAGCTTCGAGCGCCGCTTCCGCACCGGTTCGGACTGCTGGCCGCCTGGCGGCGGGAACGTCACCGTCGGCAGCGCCGCGGCCGGGCGCACGGCATAGAGCAACGGCAGTTCGGCAGCCACCTGGACGCGCCGCCGACCGCGCGGATCGAACCCGTCATAGACCACGTTCGCGCGAACGTTCTCGTAGTGGTCCCGCACGAGCGCCAGGTGACCGATACCGGCCGGCAGTGCCGCGAGCCTCGCCCGATCGGCAACCGCCCGGGGCGAATCCGAGTTCTGCAGCAGCGCTGCGATCGCCTCGACGGACTTGCGGTAGACAGCCCGCGTCCGGGCGCGCGTATACGAGACGCTCGTCGGCATGGCGGCCAGTATCGGGATCTTGCGATAGGCGGCAAGCAGGTTCAGATCGCTGCGCTGCAGGCTCCGCAGGATCACCCGGATGACCGGCAACGCCCGCGTGCCGGCACCATCCGGCACGCGCGTGCGAATGCGTTGCAGCGGTGCACAGACTTCGCGGAGCGCCGCCTTGGCTGCGTTCACCTGCTCCGCATGCCCAAGCAGTGCGGCGCTGACGCCGACGACCCCGAGGCACACCACCGACTTCCCCGGAACATCGTCCTCGCCGAGATCGATGGCCAAGTACGCCTCGCAGATCCGCCGGATGGCCGGACCCAGTGCGTCTTCATCCGCAGTCACGACCCGGATGTCGCGCTCGTGGGCCAACCCCTCCGCCAACCGTTGGAGGCTCCGCTCCACGTGCCGCAAGGCATTCGCGACCGAGAGCCGTTGTTCCTCGAATTGCAAAGGGGTTGCCATGACGGAGCCCAACTTGTTTATACATACTCGTTTCATTCTCGCGGAAAACAGAGCGCAAGACAAACGTGCGCTGTACGCGGTATGTATATCACTACACGAAAACGGCTTGGCAGCGCACCAGCGGAAAGGTGCCTCTAGCGCATCGCCCGCCTAGCCGTACGAGGTTTCCCGCGACCCACGCGGCGGCAGCGGCAGGACACGCCGGCCTCCGATCCGTGCCAGGCGACGCTCCACCGCCGCCAGCACCGCGTCGTAGTCGAGCCCGGCATCGGCCAGCACCTGATCGCGCGTACCGTGTTCACCGTGCGTATCGGGAAGACCCAGATTCATCACGCTCGTGACGACGTCGTGCGCGGCGAGGCATTCAAGCACCGCGCTACCGGCCCCGCCGGCGACGACGTTCTCCTCGAGCGTCACGACCAGGTCGTGCGCGCGCGCAGCCGCGAGGACCGCAGCCGTATCCAGCGGCTTGATGAACCGCATGTTGACGACGGTCGCGTCGAGCTTCTCACCGACCTTGAGCGCCGTCTCGAGCATCGTCCCGAACGCCAGCAACGCACAGCTGGTGCCGTTGCGAACCGTCCGCGCGACGCCCGGCGCCAGCGTGTCCGTCAGCAAGGTCGTCGCCGTACCGAGCGTCGCGCAGCGCGGGTAGCGCACCGCACTACAAGTTCCGCTGAGGAAGCCGGTGCTCAGCATCCGGCGCAGCTCCGGCCCGTCCGCGGGCGCCATGACCATCATCTCGGGGATGCAACGCAGGTAGGTCAGGTCGTAGCTGCCATTGTGAGTCGCGCCATCCGGCCCAACCACACCGGCCCGATCGATCGCGAACATCACAGGCAGGCGCTGCAGGGCAACGTCGTGGATCAGCTGGTCGTAGCCGCGCTGCAGGAACGTCGAGTAGATCGCGACGACCGGCTTCAACCCCTGCGCCGCCAGGCCGGCGGCAAGCGTCACGGCATGCTGCTCGGCGATGCCGACGTCGAAGTAGCGGTCCGTAAAGCGCTGCGCGAACCTGACCAGTCCCGATCCCTCGCGCATGGCCGGGGTGATCGCCACGAGCTTCGGATCCCGCTCGGCCATCTCGCACAGCCAGTCGCCGAACACCTGGGTATAGGTCGTCGGCTGGGTGGCGCTGCTGACAATCCCGAGGCGCGGGTCGAAGCGCGTGACCCCGTGGTACGCGATCGGGTCTTCCTCCGCCGGGCCGTAGCCCGCGCCCTTGCGCGTGACGACGTGCACGAAACGCGGCCTGCGGACATCACGCGCCGCCTTGAGCACTGCCATCAGCGCCGGCAGGTCGTTGCCGTCGACAGGGCCGAAGTACTCGAAGCCAAGGTCGCCGAACAGGCGCCCGGCCGCCGCGCGCTTGCCGTGCTCGTCCGCAGGACGCTCCAGATACTCATGGAGGGCGCCGACGTTGGGCGAGATCGACATGCCGTTGTCGTTGAGGACGACCATCAGGTCGCAGTCGGTCGCACCGGCATGATCGATCGCCTCGTAGGCGAGCCCGGCAGTCATGCCGCCGTCACCGATGATCGCCACCGTGTGGCGCGACTCCCCCGCCTTGGCACTGGCGATGGCCATGCCCAACGCGGCGCTGATCGAGGTGCTCGAGTGGCCGGCCCCGAAAGCGTCGTAGGGGCTCTCCTCGCGGCGCAGGAAGCCGGACAATCCTCCGCGCTTGCGGATGGAAGGCAGACGATCGCGCCGCCCGGTCAGGATCTTGTGCGGATAGCACTGGTGGCCGACGTCCCACACCAGCAGGTCGTGCGGCGTCTCGAACAGGTAGTGGAGCGCGATGGTCAGCTCGACCGTGCCGAGGCCAGCCGACAGGTGGCCGCCGTTGTCGGCGATGGTATTGAGCATGAACTCGCGCAACTCCCCGGCCACCTGCTCGAGCAGGCTCTCGTCGAGCCGTCGCAGGTCGGACGGGCAGTCGATGCGCCCGAGCAGTTCGGTCGTGTCATGGTAGTCGTTCACCGTTCTGCTCTCCCTAGACCGGGTCTTCGATCTGGCCGCGGATAGCCACCACGGTCCGCATTTCGCCGTTGCCGGTTGCCGGCGCCGAACGATCCAGCAGGCGCCAGAGCGCCTCGATCCGCACCGGCACGACCAGAGCGAGGTGTTCGATGACGCCTAGCGTCAGCAACGTCGCCAGCAGCGTTGCGCCGGTCCGGCCGAAGCCGACCGCGAGCGGATCGGCGGCCACGAGCACCTGCAGGATCGCAAGTACCGTCCCTGCGACCACGGACGCAGGCAACAGCGCGTTCATGCGACGGCGGCGGAAGAAGCTGCTCAGGTAGCTCAGGTGCGGCGGCAGGAAGCTCTCGCCGAGGTTGGCGACGCCGAGGAACAGGTTGAGCTTCGCGCTCTCGCGCATTCCCCACAGGATGATGAACGCCCAGGCGCCGACCTGGTTCGGGCCGCCCCAGACCAGTCCCACCACCGCGACCGACAGCAGGCCGATCGCGAGTTCGTGATACAGCAATGCCTCGACGCCGTGCCGGAAGTGGCTCCAGCCGCTGCAGCCGGGTGCGCAGGCGTGCCGGCGCGGTCCGGTGATGAACCCCATCAGGAAGCTCATCTCGATCCAGCCCCAGACCGCCACCGCGCATGCGAACGCGCAATAGGCGCCGCCCGTCGTGGCATGCGTCCGGGTCACGGCCAGTCCGTACAACGCCGCGGCGGCCACGCCCGTCGCGCCGGCGAAGCTCCACGGAAAGGTGCGCGGCGACAGCCGGTCGAGGAACAGGATCGCGCCCGTCGCGAACCACCACACCAGAGCGGTGAACAGCACCGGGAGCACGTAGGTGGACATATCAGCGGCGGGGCCTGTCGTTCACCAGACGGGGGCCATGCGGACCATCTCGGGAAGCGCGTTGGCCTGCGGCTTGAGGAAATACAGGCGGCCGAACACCAGCGCGGCCTGCACAGCAAGTCCGGCACGCTTGAGCAGCCCCGACAGGCCGCCCTGGCTGCGCGCCGCGGCGGTCGCGACCGAGATCGCGGCCAGCCGGTCGAGCCCGGCGCGGAACACCGGGCTGTCCAGATCGAGCGTGATCGGAAAGACCTGCCGCGTGCACTCGGTCGTGATCCGGAACACCTCGTAGTCGTAGACCGTCGCATCGAGGCCCAGCGCGCCGTGCAGCTCCGGGCGCGCGTGGTCACGCACGTACATCGTCGCAAAGACCGCCAGCACGAAGAAGCGGATCCACCATACGTTGAAGCCCTGCAGCAGCTTAGGCTGCGCACGCATCAGGATCGCGAATGCCTCGCCATGCCGGAACTCGTCGTTGCACCAGCGCTCGAACCAGTGAAAGATCGGGTGGAAGCGCTTGTCCGGGTTGCGCTCGAGCTGCCGGTAGATCGATATGTAGCGGGCGTAGCCGATCTTTTCGGACAGATACGTCGCATACATGATGAATTTCGGGGTGAAGTAGGTGTACTTCTTGTCGCGGCGCAGGAAGCCGAGATCGACCTGCAGCCCGAAGTCCTTCAGCGACTGGTTGATGAAGCCCGCATGACGGGCCTCGTCGCGGGCCATGTACCCCATCAGGTCGCGGATATCCTGGTTCTTCACCTTCCGCTTTATGTCGCTGTAGAGCACGCAGCCAGAGAATTCGGCCGTCACGGAACTGATGAGGAAGTCGAGGAATTCCTGTCGCAGCGCCGGCGGCAGTTCGCGGATCTGGGCGGTGAACTCGTCGTTGCGCTCGAAGTGGTTGCGGTTCGTGTCACGCGTGAACTCGGCCATCAGCACGTCGAATTCCTCGCGGACGGGCGCCAGGTCGATCTGGTCGAACGCATCGTTGTTCGTACGGTAGAAACGCGGCGTGAGCAGCGTGTTGGCCTTGGCGAGAGTGGTGGCGTCGTCGGCCGAGTTGATCACAGCTACCGAGCTCATTGGCGGTCCCTTGTCGTGTCTATTTACGAAGACGGCGTCGCCGCCGACATCAGTCCGGTGAATACGGCGGAGTTCGTCGGTCCGAAGACCTCGAGGTCCACGTGCCGGCCGGTCGCCGGGTCGTCGAGCGACAGCCGCCCATCGGACCAGTGCGTCAGCCTGAACGGCTGCTCCTGGCCGAACGACTCCCGCCGCCGTTCCCGCGCCAGTCCGCGCAATACGCCACGCGCGAAGGCGTTCGTGCCCGGCGCGAAGCGCTGCACGACCTGGCCGGTGTCCGCATCGCGCACGGCGACGCCGCCATCGGCAAGATCCTCGAAGCGCAGGTCACGGACCTGCACGATCCCTGCCTCCGGAACGTGCGTCGTGCCGATATCGGTCCGCCGCGCGATGCCGGCGAGTATCGTCGTGCCAAGCACCAGCACGGCGGCCGCAACCAGCGCGAAGCGCGGAACGTCCTGGTGGCCGGGTTCTTCGGTCATGCGCGCTTACTCAAGCGGCAACGCTGTTGGGAAGGCGCACCGCGACGCCGGAGCCGCGCTCCGAATCGCTTCGCGCGGGAGCGGTAGCACGCACCGAGTCCGTGAGGGCGCGGGCGATCAGCGCCGCTGCCGCCTTCACGTCGGGTAGCGCACGCAGCGTGGGCTCGGGACTGGCGAACTTCCCCGGCCGGACATGCGGCCAGTTGAGCAGGTAGCCCACCCGCGCGCCCCTGGCCAGCTTGAGCGACACCTGGCCGCTCCCGTCGGCGTACTCCTTCACCGAGGCGGCATCGATCGACGCGAACGGCACGTTGAGCGTGAGGCCCACGGATATGCCGTGCCGGATCGCGATCCGCCGGTTGGTGACCGTATAGATCGTCGCGTTGGCGCTGAGCCATGCGAGTCCGGTCAGCATGCCGATCGCAATGCTCGACAGCAGCGCCGACGACAACGTCGCCATGCCGACGGCGAGCGGCGTCTGGCCCTCCGACCAGAGTACCGACGCCCTGAGCGCCACCATGCCCGCGAGGTAGAGCGACACGAGCGGGACGTGGAACGCGCGACGGGCGAGTCCCGTCCAGCGCGGCGTCCCCTGCCAGAGGACGTGCTCGCCCTCCGGCACCGGCCCCGGCAGTCCCGGCACCGACTCGAAGTCGTCGTGGCTCATACCTGCGGCCCGAGCCGGCCCGGTTCGGCGTAGAGCATGCCGCTGCCGAAGTACGCCGAGACGCGATCCTCCTCGCGACGGGTGACCTGGTCGGCGTTGCTCTGCACGGGAGCGCCGTCGAAGTGCTTGCCGAGCACCACCTGGACGGTCACCACCTCGTGCTCGACGTCGAACTTCGCCACCGGCGCCGGCAGCAGGACCCTGCGGCCGGAGGCGACGGCGACTTCGATGTAGCGGATCTGCGGTTCCGAGCGGTCGACCCAGAGGTCGCTGACCGTACCACCCGAGACACCGTCCGCGCCGAGTACCGGCCAGCCGCGCGGGTCCTTGTCCTCGGGTGCGATGTGGAAGTCAGTGGCGACGCGCAGCGGCACGATCTTCGGCGTGCCTTCCAGCGTCAGGTCGGGGACCTCGGCACGCTCCGCATAACCCGCCGGACCGACGCCGTCCTGCATCGGATCGCCGGTCGGCTGCAGCGGGGCGCCCAGGAATGGCGACGTAGGGCGTGCGGCGACCGGGCGCAGGTCGGGCGCGTTGCGCGGCACCTTGACCTTCGCGCCCCCCTCGAGCAGGAAGGTCTTCGGCTCGGGCGTACGCGGGAAGCCCTCCACGACGATGCGATCCGTTCGCGACGTGCGGTCGGAGTCGAGCGGATAGCCTTCGCGCTTGTCCTCCCGGCGCAGGTAGATGATCAGGGCCGCGAAGAACAGCCAGAACGCGTACAGCAGCAGCTGTGCGACGTCGATGTATTGGGTAATGGCACCACGATTCATGGCAAACCTCTCACGCCAGCGTGCTGGACGGAAAACGCATTGAACGAAGTGGATGGATCGGTCGGATCCTGCACACGCAGCGCCGGCCGGACCAGGGGCCCGAGCGCCGCGAGCGTGACGAAGAGAAAGACGAATTCGAGCAGGTAGACCGCGCCGTAGCCGGGCACCGGCCCGCCGAGCCCGGCGCCGAGCGCACCACTCCCGGCAAGCCCGGTCACGACGTCGCGGATCGCGCCGCCACAGGCGATGGCGAGGCCCGCGGACGCGGCCTGGACGGCGCCCCAGGCTCCCAGCGCGAGCCCGCCTTCGCGGCGGCGCTCGCGGGCGATCGCGCCGGCGAGCGTGCCGGCGGCGAACAGCCCCGCACCGAAGCCGTTCAGCGCGACGCCCACCTGGAAGAGCAGTACCGAGCCGACCGGGGCGGCGATCGCCACGGCGGGAAAGCCGATGAAGCCGGCAAGGATGCCGTAGCCGGCGAGGCGGTAGGGATCGCGGCCGCGCGACAGTTCGCGACCGGCGAACCCGAAGGCAGCGAGCATGCCGCCGGCGAGCAGCGCAGTCAGCGTGGTCGTGGCGCCGACGCCGAGCTGCAGCACCTCGCCACCATACGGCTCGAGCACGATGTCCTGCATGTTGAATGCCGCGGTACCGAGGCCGACCGTGACGAGGAAGCGTACGGCGCCCGGCTCGCCGACGTATTCGCGCCACGCATCCCGGAACGCGGGCCTGGCTGGCGGCGCCTCGCCGCGCGCGCTGTCGCGCGGTTCCTGCTTCCACAGGGCGACGACGTTCAGCCCGATGGTGATCATCGCCGCGCCCTGGATGACCTGGATCAGGCGCAGCTCGCTGAACGCAGCCAGCAGACGGCCGAACACCAGGCCGGCCGCGACCATCCCGACCAGCAGCATCATGTACATGAGCGCGACGACGCGCGGGCGCACGTCGGCCGGCGCGAGATCGGTCGCCAGCGCCAGTCCCGCCGTCTGCGTCACCTGCAGGCCGCCGCCCACCAGCAGGAACGCAAGCGCGGCGGCGACGTAGCCGAGGGCCGGCCCGCTGTGCGTATCGCCGGAGAGGATGATCAGGGCGAACGGCATGATCGCCAGCCCGCCGAACTGCGCCATCGTCCCGAACCAGATGTAGGGCACGCGCCGCCAGCCGAGGGAGGAGACGTGGTTGTCGGAACGGAAGCCGATCAACGCACGGAACGGCGCGAACACGAGCGGCACGGCGACCATCAGCGACACGAGCCACGCGGGCACGTGCAGCTCGACGATCATCACGCGGTTGAGCGTGCCGACCAGCAGGACCATCGCGATCCCGACCGACACCTGGAACAGGGCGAGCCGCATCAGTCGCCGGAGCGGAAGTTCGTCGGTGGCCGCGTCCGCGAACGGCAGGCAGCGCGTGCCCACCCGCGTCCAGACCAGCATCGCCTGTTCGCTGAACTTGCTCATTCGCGCGTTAGTTCCAGGGCCTGCGAGGTGTAGAAGCCGCTGACGATCCGGCGCGTCCGCCCGACGCGCCAGCCGGCACGTTCGCCGGCCGCCGCGAGCGCCTGCTGCAGTGCCCGCTCGCCGACCGGCTCGATCGCCGGCGCCCGGTCACCGCCCTTGGGAAGCAGCCGGCCGACGGCATGCATCACGCTCAGCGCGGGCGTACGCGGCGCGAACGTCATCACCAGCGACGCGCGGGTGCGCGCCATCAGGTTCACCGCCACGGCCACGACGTCCGCGAGCGGGTAGTGGATCAGCGAATCCATCGCGACGATGTGGTCGAACCGGCCGAACTCGGCGCTCTGCATGTCGCCGACGCGGAAGTCGATGGACCCCGGGGCCAGATCCTTGGGCGCGCGCTCGCGACCGAGCTCGACCAGCGTCGGGGAGATGTCGACCGCGACGACCTCGGCGCCGCGGCGGGCCATCTCCACGGCGAGCGCGCAGGTGCCGCAGCCGGCATCGAGCACGCGACGGCCGGTGAGGTCCGCGGGCAGCCAGTGCAGGAACGTCTCCCGCATCGCGTTGCGCCCGGCACGGACGGTGGCGCGGATGCGGCTGACCGGCGCGTCGGACGTCAGGCGCTTCCAGTGCTCGACCGCGGTCCGGTCGAAGTACGTCTCCAGCTCGCCGCGGCGTTCTGCGTAGGAATTGCTCATGGGTCAGTCGAATCCCAGCAGGTCGAAGATGTCGCGGTCCTTCAAGGGCGATGCGTCCTGCGGCTCGGTGCCATCCCACAGCGACTGCGCGAGCCGGAGGTATTCGTTCCGGACGGCCTCGAGTTCCGGCGACGGCTCCATCTCGAACAGCGTGGCCTTCTTCAGGCGGCTGCGGCGGATCACGTCGAGGTCCGGGAAACGGGCCATCGTCTTCAGTCCGACGCGATCGTTGAACCGGTCGATCTGGTCGGTGGCGGCACTGCGGTTGGCGATGACGCCGCCGAGGCGCACGTTGTAGTTCCGCGACTTCGCCTTGATCGCGGCGACGATCCGGTTCATCGCGAAGATCGAGTCGAAGTCGTTGGCCGTCACGATCAGCGCGCGATCGGCGTGCTGCAGGGGAGCCGCGAAGCCGCCGCAGACGACGTCGCCGAGGACGTCGAAGATCACGACGTCCGTGTCCTCGAGCAGGTGGTGCTCCTTCAGCAGCTTGACGGTCTGGCCGACGACGTAGCCGCCGCAGCCGGTACCGGCCGGTGGCCCGCCGGCCTCGACGCACATGACGCCGTTGTAGCCCTCGTAGACGAAGTCCTCGGTGCGCAGCTCCTCGGCATGGAAGTCGACGGACTCGAGCACGTCGATGACCGTCGGCATCAGTTTCTTGGTGAGCGTGAACGTCGAGTCGTGCTTCGGGTCGCAGCCGATCTGCAGCACCCGCTTGCCCAGCTTGGAGAAGGCGACCGAGAGGTTCGAGGACGTCGTGCTCTTGCCGATGCCCCCCTTGCCGTAAACGGCGAAGACCTTGGCGCCGCCGATCTTCAGGTTCGGATCGAGCGGCACCTGCACGCTGCCGTCCCCGTCGGGACGAGGCGCACGGGTCTTGATGGAGTCTGCGGGAATGGTGACTGCGTTCAAGCGGCTATTCCTTCGAAAACGCCTTCAAGGCGGTCTTCCAGTTCCTCGCCGGCGCGGCGCAGGGCTTCCAGCATCTCGTCATCAGGCTTCCAGTACTGGCGCTCGTGCGCCTCCAGCAGGCGGTTGGCAACCTTCGCCGACGCGGTGGGATTGAGCTTCGCCAGGCGCTCGCGCATTTCCGGGTCCAGGATGAAGGTCTTGGTCAGCTGCTCGTAGACCCACGGCGCCACCTCGCCCGTGGTCGCCGACCAGCCCATCGTGTTGGTCACGTGGACCTCGATCTGGCGCACGCCTTCGTAGCCATGCTTGAGCATCCCCTCGTACCACTTCGGATTGAGCATGCGCGTGCGGGTCTCGAGGGACACCTGCTCGGCGAGAGTGCGTACCGTGCCCGTGCCCTGCGTCTCGTCGCCGATGTACACGGGCGTCGCGGCACCGCCCTTCGCGCGACGCACTGCACGGCTGATGCCACCGAGAGTGTCGAAGTAGGTGTCGACGGTCGTCACGCCAAGTTCGACCGAGTCGAGGTTCTGGTACGTCAGCTCGACCGTCGACAGCACGCTCTGCAGCAGCGCCGCCTGCTGTGCCGGCCTGCCGGACCGGCCGAACGCGAAGCTCTTGCGGCGCGAATAGGTCTCGGCAAGCTCGTCCTCGTCTTCCCAGCGACCGTTCTCGACCAGGTGGTTGACGTTCGAGCCGTACGCGCCGTCGGCGTTGCCGAACACCCGCAGCGCCGCGGTCTCCAGGTCGCAGCCATGCTCGGCCTGGTGCCGGAGCGCATGCTTGCGGATGAAGTTCTGTTCGACGGGCTCGTCGGCCGCAGCGGCGAGGTAGGCGGCCTCCGCGAGCAGCTTGATCTGCAGCGGCAGCAGGTCGCGGAAGATCCCGGACAGGCTGATGACGACGTCGATGCGCGGGCGGCCCAGTTCGGCCAGCGGCACGAGTTCCGCCCCGGCCAGGCGCCCGTAGCCATCGAACCGCGGCCGCGCGCCCATCAGCGCGAGGGCCTGGGCGAGCGGCCCGCCTTCGCTCTTGAGGTTGTCCGTTCCCCACAGGACGACCGCGATCGACTCGGGAAAGGCCTGGCCGTCGGCCTGGTGGCGCGCGAGGAGCCGCGCCGCCTGGCGCGCGCCGTCCCGGACGGCGGCGGCGCTCGGAATGCGGAACGGATCGAAGCCGTGCAGGTTTCGGCCGGTCGGCAGGATCTCGGGCGTGCGCAGCAGGTCGCCGCCCGGCGCTGGACGGACGAAGCGGCCGTCCAGCGCGGTCAACAGCCCGTCGATTTCATGGTCACGCGCAAGCATCTCGTTGATGCGCGCGAGTTCCTGCAGCGTGTCGATCTTGCTGTCGTCGTCGCCGCCCATGGCCGACGCCGTCATCGGCGTTGCACCGCCCACCAGCGCCTCGATCGAGGCGCGGCTCGGGCAGGTCTGCGGATTGCCTTCGGCGACCGCCAGCAGCATGTCTACCCGTTCCTCGGCGGTCGGCGCCTCGCCGACGACGTGCAGGCCGTGGGGAATCAGCGTGTATTCGAGTTCGAGCACCTTGGCGCCGAGCGCGACGATCCGCTCCTCGGCAACCGGTCCCCAGGCTGGCTCGGCCGGCGCGAGGTCCGTCGCCGCCGCCTGCGCCTGGATCAACTCCGCAAGCGCCGCACGCTCTGCATCGGCCGCTTCCGGATCCAGGCCGCGCCAGCGGTCCAGCGACTCCTTGAGCTCGCACAGTCCCTTGTAGAGCCCGGACCGCGCGATCGGCGGCGTCAGGTAGCTGACCATCGTGGCCGCCGCCCTGCGCTTGGCGATCGTGCCCTCGGAAGGGTTGTTCGAGGCGTACAGGTAGACGTTCGGCACGTCGCCGATCAGCCGGTCCGGCCAGCAGGCGCCGGACATCCCGGTCTGCTTGCCCGGCATGAACTCCAGCGCACCGTGGGTGCCGAAGTGGAGCAGCGCGTTGGCGCCGAAGTCGTCGCGGATGTAGCGATAGAAGGCCGAGAAGGCATGCGTCGGCGCGAACCCCTTCTCGAACAGCAGCCGCATAGGGTCGCCTTCGTAGCCAAACGCCGGCTGGACGCCGACGAAGACGTTGCCGAACCGCTCGCCGAGCACGTGCAGCGTCCGCCCGTCGCTCTGCTGGCGGCCGGGAGCGGGGCCCCACTGCGCCTCGATCTGCGGCAGCCAGGGCTCGCGGCGAACATAGTCGTCCACGGGCATCCGGTAGTGGACGTTGGCCATCGCGCCGTATGTCGCGGCGTTGCCGGTGACGATCTTCTCCCGCAGGGCGTCGACGCTCTCCGGCACCTCGACCGTGTAGCCCGCCGCCGCCATCGCCTTCAGGGTGCGGTGGAGCGACTCGAACACCGACAGGAACGCCGCCGTGCCGGTGTTGCCGGCGTTGGGCGGGAAATTGAAGAGGACGATCGCTACTTTCCGCTCGGCACGCTTCCCACGGCGCAGCGCGACGAATCTCGAGACCCGCGCCGCGAGCATCCCGGCCCGCTCCGCGCAGGAATGCATGTCGTGCCCGTGCGTGCCTTCCGGGAACTTGCAGGCGCGGTCGCAGCCGCCGCAGGTCCCGCCGGCTGAACCGCTGCGGCCACCGAACACCGCCGGGCCGGTCGCGCCGTCGAGTTCCGGGATCGCGACCATGATCGTGCTTTCCACCGGCAGCAGTCCACGGTCCGACGTGCCCCACTCCTCGAGCGTCTGGAACTCGACGGGATGCGCGGCGATGTAGGGCACGTCGAGCTTCGACAGGACCTCCTCCGCGGCCTTGGAGTCGTTGTAGGCCGGACCGCCCACGAGCGAGAAGCCCGTCAGCGAAACCATCGCGTCGATCCTCGGCATGCCGTCGGCCATGAAGTACTGGTCGATCGCCGGGCGCGCGTCGAGCCCGCTGGCGAAGGCGGGGATGACCCGCAGGCCCCGCGCCTCCAGCGCGGCGACGACACCGTCGTAATGGGCGGCATTGCCTGCCAGGACGTACGAGCGCAGCACCAGCAGTCCGACGGTTCCCTGGGACTTGCCCTTGGGGCCGGGGAGGCTGGCGAGCTTGTCGCTGATGCGACCCGGCGCGGACGGGTGGTAGAGCCCGACGTCCGGGTACTCGACCGGCGCGGCGGCCTTGAGCTTCGAACGCACCCCGCGCCGCGGGCCGTCGGCGTAGCGGCTGACGAGGTAGCGGGCGAGGTTTGCGACGTTCGCGTCGGAGCCGGCGAGCCAGTATTGCAGCGTCAGGAAGTACGCCCGCACGTCCTGCGCAGTGCCGGGCACGAAACGGAGGATGCGCGGGATGCGGCGAAGCATCTTCATCTGCTTCATGCCGGAGCTTTCCTTGTCCCCCTCCTTGCGCTTGGGCTTGAGCTTCTTGAGGAAGCTCAGTGCGCCGCCGCCCTCCCCCCCCATCGAGAAGCCACCCATCCTGGTGAGCTTCATGACCTCGGTGGCCGACATGGCGCAGACCATCGCGTCGCAATGATCGCGGCGGGCCTGCAGCGCTTCGAGCACGGGATTGAAGTGGTCCTCCATGAACAGCATCGTCGCGATGATGATGTCCCCGGTCGCGATCGCGTCGCGGCAGCGCTCGAGCGCGGCGTCGTTGGTGGCGAAGTTGGCGGCGGCGTGCAGCGTCAGCGACAGGCCGGGCACCTCCCGGCGCAGCAGCTCCGCGGCGCGCTCCGTCGCGCCCGCGAGGTGCGAGTCCATCGTGACGATCACGACGCGGACCGGCTCCGGACGAGCCGTAGCGCTAGCGGCCGAAGTGGGCTTTGGCATCGTAGAGGGTTCCAACGGTGATCAGCGACACCCCGCGCTCCTGCGCGAACCGCTCGGTATTGCGGCGCGCCTTGCCGCGGACGAAGAACGGGATCTTCCGGAGCTCCTTCTCAGCCTCAGAATCCCAGCCAATCGCGCCTGCGGCAGCGGCCGGCGCCTCGGCCTCCGGCACCGCCTGCGCCGGGCGCGGCGCACTGGCCTCGGACGGCCCCGGAGCGCGCGTGGCGACGGTGCCCAGATGCGACGGGGCGGCGCCATCGTGGAACTCGAAGTCCTCGCGGAACATCGTGATCAGGTGTTCCTCGAGACCCATCATCAGCGGGTGCACCCAGGTATCGAACAGGACGTTCGCGCCCTCGTAGCCCATCTGCGGGGCGTACCGTGCCGGGAAGTCCTGCACGTGGATCGGCGCCGAGATCACGGCGCAGGGGATCCCGAGTCGCTTGGCAATGTGGCGTTCCATCTGCGTGCCGAGCACGAGCTCCGGATGGAGGCTCGCGACGGCGGCCTCCACCTCCAGGTAGTCGTCGGTGATCAGCGCCTCGATGCCGTACTTCTCTGCCGCAGCGCGGACATCGCGCGCCAGCTCACGGCTGTAGGTGCCGAGGCCGACGACAGTGAAGCCGAACTCCTCCTTGGCCACGCGAGCCGCCGCGATGGCGTGAGTGGCGTCGCCGAAGACGAACACCCGCTTGCCGGTGAGGTAGGTCGAGTCGACGGAACGGGAATACCACGGCAACCGCGACTGGTCGCCATGGAGCGCGGGCGACGGATCGACGCCGGCGATGGCGGCGACCTCGGCGACGAAGTCGCGCGTGGCGCCCACGCCGATCGGAACCGTCGTCACGGTCGGCTGGCCGAACATGCGCGCGAGCCATTTCGCGGCCGGCGCGGCGATCTCCGGATACATCACGACATTGAAGTCCGCCGCGCCAAGGCGGGCGATGTCGGCGGGGCGAGCGTCATAGGGCGCGACGACAGCGACGTCGACGCCGATCGACGCCAGCAGCCGCGTCACTTCGGTCACGTCGTCGCGGTGCCGGAAGCCGAGTGCCGTGGCGCCGAGCAGGTTGCAGCGCGGACGGCGGGCCGGGTCGCGCGCGGCGCGGGGCGTGCCGGGCGGAGGCACGGACGGGCCGGCCAGCGAACGGACGAGCTGATAGAAGGTCTCGGCCGCGCCCCAGTTCTCCTTCTTCTGGTAGGCGGGAAGCTCGAGCGGTATCACCGGTACCGGCAGGCCGAGGGCGGCGGCAAGGCCGCCCGGATCATCCTGGATCAGTTCCGCCGTGCAGGAGGCCCCGACCAGCAGTGCCTCGGGCCGGAACCTTTCATACGCCTCGCGCGCCGAGGACTTGAAGAGTTCCGCGGTATCGGAGCCCAGGTCGCGAGCCTGGAAGGTCGTGTACGTGACCGGGGGCCGCTTCGAGCGCCGCTCGATCATCGTGAACAGCAGATCCGCGTAGGTGTCGCCCTGCGGCGCGTGCAGCACGTAGTGGACGCCCTGCATCGCCGTCGCCACGCGCATCGCACCGATGTGCGGCGGTCCCTCGTAGGTCCACAACGTGAGTTTCATGCGCGCTCCTAGACCGCCAGACGCAGGCGGCGAACCAGCGGGCGCGCGAACAGCTCGGCCAGGTCGCCGGCCTGCTCGTATCCGTGGATGGGCGTGAATACCAGCTCGATGGACCACTTCGTCGTCAGGCCTTCCGCCTCCAGAGGATTGGCCAGCCCCAGCCCGCACACGACGATGTCGGGGCTGGCCGCGCGGCAGCGATCGAGCTGGTGGTCGACGTGCTGGCCTTCGGTCACGACCGTGCCAGGCGGCAGCAGCGCGAGCTCCGCGGCCATGTGCTCGCGGTGCAGGTAAGGCGTGCCGACCTCGGTCAGCTGCATGCCCAGTTCGCGGGACAGGAAGCGCGCCAGCGGCACTTCGAGCTGCGAGTCGGGGAAGAAGAAGATCCGCTTGCCGGCGAGGTCGGCGCGCAGTCGCGACAGTGCCTTCTTGGCGCGCTCGTGGCCCGGGCCGGTGACTGCCGCGAACCGGCCTGGCTCCACGCGCCACGCGTCGGCGGCCGCCTGCAGCCACGCGGTCGTTCCCTCCGCGCCGAACGGGAACGGCGCGGCGATGCGGACGGCGCCGCGCTCGGCCAGTGCCCGGGCCGTGTCGGCCAGAAACGGCTGGGCGAGCAGGAAGCGCGTGCCAGGCCCGACGGACGGCATGTCGGTGGAGCGGCGCGGCGGGAAGAAGTTCACCGACGCGATGCCCAGCGCTGCGAACAGCCGACGGAACTGGTCCTCGACGATGTCGGGCAGGGCGCCGACGACCATCAGGGACGACTCCGCCGTCGTCGGCAGCGTCGGCACCAGCGCAGCGAGGCAGGCGTCCTCGCCCTGCGTGAACGTCGTCTCGATGCCGCTGCCGGAGTAGTTGCGGATGCGGACGCGCGGCTCGAACGTCTGCGAAAGGCGCGCCGCGGCGCGCGACAGGTCGAGCTTGATCACCTCGGACGGGCAGGAACCGACCAGGAACAGCAGGCGGATGTCGGGGCGGCGCTCGAGCAGTTGCTTAACGACGCGGTCCAGCTCGTCGTTGGCGTCCGCGAGGCCCGCGAGGTCGCGATCATCGATGATCGCCGTGGCGAACCGCGGCTCGGCGAAGATCATCACGCCCGCCGCGGACTGGATCAGATGGGCGCAGGTGCGCGAGCCGACCACGAGGAAGAAGGCATCCTGGATCTTGCGGTGCAGCCAGATGATGCCGGTCAGCCCGCAGAACACGGCGCGCTGGCCACGCTCGGCCTTCAGCTGCGCATGGGGGAGGATTTCGTGCTCGGCGGCGCTCATCAGCGTGCCACCGCGACGGCCGGCAATTCGCCAGCCTGCTGCAGGCGCGCCTGCCGCAGCTTCCACACGAACTGGGTCGCGTTGACGACGTAGGTCGCGTAGGCCATCAACGCGAGCAGCATTTGCTGGCGATCGCCCAGCCAGCCGGTGTAGAGCGCCACCAGGTAACTGGTGTGCAACGCGATCACCAGCATGCTGACGAGGTCTTCGTAGAAGAACGGGCGCGCGAAGAGGTAGACGCCGAAGACTTCCCGCTCCCAGATCGCACCCGTCACCATGATCGTGTAGAGCAGCAGGGTCTTGATGACGATCGACGCGGTGGCGACGGCGAGGCCTTCGCCGGTCGCCAGGTAACGCAGCACGAGGACCAGGCTGGCGGCGAACACCAGGAACTGCAGCGGGGCCAGCACGCCCTGCACCAGGGTCCACTTGGACCGATCCCGGCGCAGCCGCTCTTCGGCGGTGTACAGCGGTGCCGTACGTGCCTGGCGCGGTGCTGGTCTGGGATGCCCGTCTGCCATGTTCTTTATACCCCCGGGTCTACCGAACCCTAGACGGGGGCATATCGGCTGTCAACTGGCATGGACGTCAAGTTAACTTGACATGGGGTGGCCAGCGGAGAGATCGTTCGTATCCGTGGAGATTTGTCCTTTTTGCTTTCGCTCGCCCAGCGGTGTGATGATGGGCTCGGGGTCGATCTAGAAGCCAAAGCCGCAGTCGGTCAGCCACCGGTTTCGCCTTGGCGCCATAAGAACAATGTACGGGGGCTGCCATGACCACCGAAGAATGGAGCGATGCGGACAGCGCCGCCTGCGGCACGGCGCCGGCCAAGGAAAGCCGGGCGTCCGAACGGCCAGCCAGGCCGAGTCCCGCGACCCCCGGTGCGCGGCACGCCCACCAGCTGCGGCGAACCATCGAAACCGAGATCGTCCCGCGGCTGATCGCGGCCCGCGCGCGCGGTGTTCTCGACGTGGGACGCGAGGGCGGACTCAGCCGGCCGGGGCCCGCCCCAAGGCGCCACATCGAACCCGCCGACTGCCTAGAGCTGCAAAGGCTGCTGCTCGCCCATGAATCCACCATGGCTGGTGCCTATCTGGAGGCGCTGGTCAATCAGGGCGTGCTGCGCGAGGAGATCTACATGGATCTGCTGGTGCCGGTGGCGCGCGGCTTTGGCAGGCTGTGGGAGGAGGATCTGGCCGATTTCACCCAGATCACCGTCGCGTTGGGGCGGCTGCAGGTCCTGCTGCATGAACTCGGCCGTGACGCGTGCGAGAGCGCCGACGCCGGCCAGGGCATGCGCTCGGCGCTGCTCATCCCGACACCCGGCGAGCAGCACACGTTCGGCCTGCTGGTGATCAGCGACTTCTTCCGGCGTAGCGGCTGGAACGTCTGCAACGAGTTCCCGAAATCCGCGCGCGAGATCGACGAGCTTGCCGCGCACAACCATTTCGACGTCATCGGGTTCTCGCTGGCGGCCGAGGCCAAGCTCGCGGACCTGAAGGCGATGATCCCGGCCCTGCGCCGCGCCTCGCAGAACGCGTCGCTATGCATACTCGTCGGTGGCCCGATCTTCGTGCACCAGCCGGCGCTGGCGCTGGAGATCGGCGCCGACGGCACGGGAGCGGATGGCGCCGCGGCAGTCGCGGAAGCGGAACGATTGCTGGGAAAACGAGTCGAAATGCACTGAAACCGGGCCGAAATGGGGCGGCCGGTGGCAGGCCGGTACGCGTAGAATACGTGCGGGCGTGACAAAGAGCCTGACGTGGAGCCAGATTTGATGCCGTTCAGCGCAGCCAACACTTGGCTGGAAGATATCGACGCCGGATCCGTCGCTAACCTGATCGCGGCGGCCGCCGACATCGCGCTTATCGTCGACGACGGGCAGCCCGCCATCGTCCGGGACGCGACCTTTGCAAGCGAGGACCTCGCGCGGGAGTTCAAGGATCGCTGGGTCGGCCAACCCTGGACGCAGGTGGTCACGCCGGAAAGCCGCGCCAAGATCGAGGCCCTGCTCAGCGACGCCGCGAGCGGCGCGCCGCTGCGCTGGCGCCAGGTCAACCACGCCTCGCCCGCCGGGGACGACCTGCCGGTCGTCTATGCAGCGACCCGCATCGGCAAGACCGGCCGGATCTTCGCGGTCGGCCGCAACCTGCGCCCGGTCGCGGACCTGCAGCAGCGACTGATCGGCGCGCAGCAGTCGCTGGAACGCGAGTACGGCCGGCTGCGCCAGGCCGAGGCACGCCACCGCCTGCTGTTCCAGGTATCCGGCGAGGCGATGCTGGTCGTCGATGCCGCCACCCGCCGGATCGTCGAAGCCAACCCCGCTGCCGGCCGGATCCTCGGCACCGACAGCCGGGAGCTGACCGGCCGTATCCTGTCCTCGGTATTCGAGGCGCCGAGTCGCCCGGCAATGGAAGACCTGATCGCCGGCGTCCGCGCCACCGGCCGCATGGATGCAGCGAAGACCCGCACCGCGAACGGCGAGCAGGAACTCAACGCCTCGGTCTCGCTGTTCCGCGAGGATCGCACGTCCTATTTCCTGATCCGGCTGATGCCCGTCGCGCGCAACGGCGCGGTCGAGGGCATAGAGAACGAGCGTTCGCTGCTGCTGGAGGTCCTAGAACAGCAGCCGGACGGGTTCGTGGTCACCGATCTCGAGGGCCGCATCCAGTTCGCCAACCCGGCATTCCTGGACATGGTGCAGCTGGCGAGCGAGGAGCAGGTTCGAGGTTCGTCGCTCGAGCGCTGGCTGGGGCGTCCGGGCGTGGACTTCAACCTGCTCAACGCCCACCTGCGCGAGCATGGCTCGATCCGGCTGTTCGCGACGACGCTGCGCGGCAGCTACGGCGCGACGGTCGACGTCGAGATCTCCGGCGTCACGGTGCCCGAGGGCGAAGCGCCGTGCCTGGGCTTCACGATGCGGGACGTCGGCCAACGCGTCGCCTCCGAGCGCCTGGGCAGCCGCGGCAAGCAACGCTCGATGGAGCAGGTCACCGAACTCGTCGGCCGCGTACCGCTCAAGGAGCTGGTGCGCGAGTCGAGCGACGTCATCGAGCGCCTGTGCATCGAGGCCGCACTCGAGTTGACCGACGACAACCGCGCGTCGGCCGCCGAGATCCTCGGCCTCAGCCGGCAGAGCCTGTACGCGAAGCTGCGCCGCTACGGCCTCGGCGACCTGGCCGAGACGAGCGAGGACCGCCAGCGCCCCTGAGGCGGGGATCCGCCCCGAGGGCCGGCGCGGCCTGGTCTGCGGATCGGGCCCCCTGCGCCCGCCGCGCTACGGCGCGGTGGCCTGCGGCTCGTCCGCCAACTGGTCCTTGCCGCCGCCGCAGGCCATCGCGGCCGTCGCCTCTCCCTTGCGGCGCTTGTGCTCGATCTTCGGGCCGTGGACCGTGACCCACTGCGCATCGGCCTCCTGGATCGCCGCGACCTCCGGTCGCGCGAACACGCGCTTGGAGTCGAAGGAGAAGTCGACGTTCTTCTTCGACTGCGGTCCCCAGTAGCCCACCCGCCCGAGGTCGTAGAACTTGCGCTCGAAGCCGCTCTTGAGGAAGGCCTTGAGGCATCCGAGCATGTAGCGCCGCTTGGTCTTGTCGCGGATCCACGGATACTCGAGGAACGACTTGCGCATGTAGAAGCGCCGGTAGTTGTGCATCACCCGGTCGAGCAGCTGGGAACGCTCCATCGCGTCCGGCTTGATGATCGGCGTTACGAAATTGTACTTCTCGAAGTCGAAGATCTCGACCTTGTCGCCCAGCTCCTGGAACAGGTCCGAGAACGGCCAGGGCGTGTACATCGCCCAGTTAGCCATGTCCGGCTTCCAGTCCATCGCCATCCGGTAGGTTTCCTCCAGCGTCTCGACGGTCTCGTTCTCCAGACCGACGATGAACTGCGCCTCGGCGACGATGCCCGCGTCGCGCAGCAGCTGGATCGCCTTCTTGTTCTGGGCGATCGTGGTTTCCTTGTTGAACCGCTCGAGCTTCAGCTGCGCCGCAGCCTCGGTGCCCAGCGAGACATGGATCAGGCCGGCCTTGCGGAACATCGGCAGCAGCTTCTCGTCGCGCAGGATGTCGGTCACGCGGGTGTTGATGCCCCACAGCACCGGCAGCTTGCGCTCGATCAGCTCCTCGCAGAACGCGATGAACTTCTTGCGATGGATGGTCGGCTCCTCGTCGGCGAGGATGAAGAACCCGACCTGATGGTCGCGTACCAGCGTCTCGATCTCGTCGACCACCTTCTTCGGATCGCGCACCCGGTAATCGCGCCAGAACTTCCACTGACTGCAGAAACTGCACGTGAACGGACAGCCGCGCGCGAAGTTGGGGATCGCCACCCGCACGCCCATTGGGATGTAGATGTACTTGTCCCAGGCCAGGATGCCCCAGTCCGGGGCGATCTTGTCGAGGTCGGCCACCGGCGGCTCGGCCGGGGTCGCGACGATCTTGCCGCCCGCCGCATACGCGATGCCATGGATCGCGGTGCGGTCGGAGCTCCACGTGCCGGTGTCGACGGCGCGCACGAGGTTCAGGAACACCTGCTCGCCTTCGCCGCGCACGATCGCGTCGATCCACGGCGCCTCCGCCAGGACCTGGGGATACATGAACGTGCCGTGGATACCGCCGAGCACCGTCACGACGCCGGGGTTCACTTCCTTGGCGATCTGCAGGACCCGCTCGGCCTTGTAGATGGCCGGCGTGATCGCCGTGCAGCCGACGATGTCCGGGGCGAGGGTCGCGATCCGCGTGCGCAGCTCCGGCTCCTCGATGTGGTCGGTCATCGCGTCGATGAACGTGATGTCGGTGTAGCCGCCGGCTTTCAGGTAGCCGGTGAGGTAGGCCACCCACGCCGGGGGCCAGTTTCCCGCGATTTCCGCGCCGCCGGAGTGGTAGTTCGGGTGTATCAGGAGGATGCGCATCGGGACCCCTCTCCGCGTCTTCAAGTGACAAGATGACTTGACGTCAACTGGACGAGTACGCCGCCTACGGACCCGAGACGGCAATGCGTACAGCCCACAATCGATATAGCGCTTTCGCTCGGCTCTGTTTTCGAAAAGCATGGTGCGACGCAACAATCGAATGCTTCCAAGACCTTGAAGGCGGCCGAGCCGGATTCATCGGTTCCTGCCGGTTGCCTTGCCAGGACGATGGCCGGATATCGCGAATTTCGGGCCTTGCATTCGATGTGCGCGTTCCTTGACACCCTTCTATGTCATGCCTAGATTACACCCATGCTCCAGCCCGCGACCCGTGCGATTCCGATGCCCGCCTCGCGAGTGATCGCGACGTTCGAGTTGCTGAAGCCCGTCACGTGGTTTCCACCTATGTGGGCTTTCGTGTGCGGCGTCGTCTGCGCCGGCCAGGTCGAATTCTCCCGTTGGCCGCTGATCGTCACGGGTGTCCTGCTGGCGGGGCCGCTGGTCTGCGGCGCAAGCCAGGCGGCCAACGACTGGTTCGACCGCGAGGTCGACGCGATCAACGACCCGCAGCGGCCGATCCCGTCCGGTCGCCTGCCACGTCGGACCGGCCTGTACATCGCGATCGCCTGGACCCTGCTCGCGATCTGGGTCGCCACGCGACTCGGCCCCTGGGGGCTGGGCGCGACGCTGGCCGGCCTTGCACTCGCCTGGGCCTACAGCGCGCCGCCGCTGCGCCTTAAGGCCCACGGCTGGCTCGGCAACTCAGCGGCCGCCATCTGCTACGAGGCCCTGCCGTGGATCATGGGTGCGGTGATCGCCTCCGGCACGGCGCCCGATGCCCGCGTGCTGCTGGTGGCCGTGCTGTACAGCATCGGCGCCCACGGCATCATGACCCTCAACGACTTCCGCTCGGTGAAGGGCGACCGCATGACCGGCGTGGCATCCCTGCCGGTACAGATGGGCGAGGACGCGGCCCCGTTCGCATGCTTCATCATGGCGCTCGCGCAGGCGATCGTCATCGGCCTGCTGTTCTTCTGGGGACACGCCGTGCTCGCCATGGTCGTCACGGCGCTGTGGCTGTGCCAGCTGGGCCTGATGGATCCGTTCCTCGAGCAACCGCACGCCCGCGCCCGCTGGTACAACACCACGGGCGTGCCGCTCTACGGCATCGGCATGCTCGTCGCCGCGCTCGCGTTGCGACCGGTCCTGTTCGGCTGAAGCACTCCTCGCGCATGCGCGCCGGCGACCCTCGATTCGGCTGGGCGCGCATTGTCCGCCTCGGCCTCGTGCAGAGTGCGCTCGGCGCGATCGTCGTGATCGCGACCTCGACGCTGAACCGGGTCATGGTCGTGGAATACGCGCTGCCGGCCGCGCTGCCCGGCGCCCTCGTCGCCCTCCACTACGCGGTGCAGTTCCTGCGCCCACGCCTCGGCCATGGCGCCGATGCCAGTGGACGCCTGCCGCGCTGGATCATCGGTGGAATGGGCGTCCTCGCCGCCGGCGGCCTGCTCGCGGCACTGGCGACGGCGATCATGGCGACGCACGCGGTGCAGGGCACGGCGCTCGCGGTCGTCGCCTACGTGATGATCGGACTCGGCGTCGGGGCGGCAGGCACCTCGCTGCTGGTGCTGCTCGCACAGGTGGTGCCGGCCGACCGCCGGGCGGGCGCCGCCACGCTCATGTGGATCATGATGATCGCCGGCTTCGCGATCACCTCCGGACTCGCCGCTCGATTCCTCGATCCGTTTTCTCCCTCCCGCCTCGTCGCGGTGACCGCCGCCGTCGCGGCGATCGCGTTCGGTGTCGCGCTGGTCGCGGTGACCGGACTCGGCCCTGCGACCGGGGCCGGCGACACACGGCCTGCGGCCGGCACCGATGGGTTCCGTGTGGCGCTCGGCAGCGTCTGGGCCGAGCCCCAGACACGGCGCTTCGCGGTCTTCGTCTTCATCTCGATGATGGCCTACAGCGCCGAGGAACTGCTGCTGGAGCCGTTCGCGGGGCTGGTCATGCACCTGTCGGTCGGCCAATCGACGCGCCTGTCCGGCACGCTGCACGCAGGGGCTGCGCTGGGCATGGTCGTGGTCGCGCTGCTCGGCAGCCGCTGGCTGCGCGGTCGCGGACCGTCGCTGCGCACCTGGATGATCGGCGGGTGCCTCGGCTCCGCGGCGCTGCTCGCCCTGTTCGCCACCGCCGCCGCCTCGCCTCTCTGGCCACTGGACGGCGCGGTATACGCTCTTGGCATGGCCAACGGCGCGTTCGCGGTCGCCGCGATCGGCTCGATGATGGAACTCGGCGCCTCCCGCCAGGACGGGCGCAACGGCGTGCGGATGGGCCTGTGGGGCGCAGCGCAGGCCGTCGCGTTCGCGCTGGGCGGCGTGTCCGCGACGCTGCTCGTCGACCTCGTGCGCCGGCTGTTCGGGACTCCGGTGGGAGCCTACGCGGTCGCATTCCTGCTCGAAGCCATGCTGTTCGTCGCCGCGGCGCTGCTCGCGGCGCGCCTGAACGCCATCGCCCGGCACCCGTCCATAGCGCCGCCCGCCCAGCGGCCGACGCGCTCCCTCGCCAGCCTGGAATCACCATGAGCAACTCCGCGATGCAGATGGATTTCGACGCTGTCGTGGTTGGTGGCGGGCCCGCCGGCGCAACTGCGGCGACAGACCTCGCCCGCCTCGGGCGGTCGGTGCTGCTGCTGGACCGCGGTGGACGCATCAAGCCCTGCGGCGGCGCCGTGCCGCCCGTGCTGCTGGCGGAATTCGACGTGCCCACGAGCGTCCTGGTCGCGCAGGTCAACGCGGCGCGCATGATCTCGCCCTCGGCACGCAGCGTCGACATGCCGATCGACGGCGGCTTCGTCGGCATGGTCGACCGCGAGCACTTCGACGAATGGCTGCGCGAGCGCGCGAGCGCGGCCGGTGCAGTGCGCCGCACGGCGCTGTTCGACCACCTGAGCCACGACGCGGACGGCACGACACGCGTGCACTTCCGCCGCAGCGACGCCGACGCCCGCCGCGACGCGCCGCTCGAGTCGGCTCGGGCTCGCGTCGTGATCGGTGCGGATGGGGCGAACTCGTCGGTCGCCCACCAGGAGGTCCCCGGCGCGGACAGGATGCGCTACGTCGCCGCCTACCATGAGATCGTCCGCTCGCCACCGAGCGGGGCTGCGGACTTCGACGCCCGGCGCTGCGACGTGTTCTACGACGGCCACATCTCACCCGACTTCTACGGCTGGGTTTTCCCGCACGGCGACACCACCAGCGTCGGCGTCGGCACGGCCTCGAAGGGCTTCTCGCTACGCGGCGCGGTGGGCGACCTGCGCAAGCAGGCGGGCCTCGAGGGGGCGCAGACCCTGCGTCGCGAGGGCGCCCCGATCCCGATGAAGCCCCTGCGCCGCTGGGACAACGGCCGCGACGTCGTCCTCGCGGGCGACGCCGCCGGCGTCGTGGCGCCGGCCTCGGGCGAGGGCATCTACTATGCGATGACCGGCGGCCGGCTGGCCGCCGACGCCGCCGATGCGTTCCTCGCGACCGGGGATGCGCGTGCCCTCGGCGCCGCGCGCCGGAAGTTCATGAAGGCCCACGGGCGGGTGTTCTTCATCTTGGGTATGATGCAGCGCTTCTGGTACTCCAGCGACAAGCGGCGGGAACGATTCGTGAGCATGTGCGAGGACAAGGACGTGCAGCGGCTGACATGGCAGGCCTACATGCACAAGAAGCTCGTCCGGTCCGATCCGATGGCGCACCTGCGGATCTTCGTCAAGGACACGCTGCACCTGCTGGGCCTGGCCAGGACGTGAAATCCCTCACCCGACGGTCGATCCTCGTCGCGGTCGTGGCGGCGACGCTCGTGGCGACGATCGGGGGACTCCTTACCGAACTCGGCCCGTGGTACCAGTCGCTGCGGGTCCCGGCGTGGAAGCCTCCGGACTGGGCGTTCGGCCCGATCTGGTCGACCATCTTCGCGCTGACCACCTGGGCCGGCCTCATCGGCTGGCGCGATGCGCCGGACCGCGGCTACCGCGCCTGGCTGATCGCCTTCGTGAGCGTCAACGCGGCCGCCAACATCCTCTGGAGCGTGCTGTTCTTCAGGCTGTACCGGCCGGACTGGGCGTTCATCGAGGTCTGGCTGCTGTGGACGTCGATCCTGGCACTGCTGGCACACCTCGGCCGGGCGTCGCGCCTTGCCGCGGCGCTGCTGCTGCCGTACCTCGCCTGGGTCAGCACGGCGGCGTACCTCAACTACACCATCATCCAGCTGAATGGACCCTTCCTCGGTCGCTGACAGCCTGCATGGGCTGGTCGCCAGCGGCCGCATCGTCGACCTGATCCTA
>Ga0316217_10000977_pt1 | contig 38773 bp, 18 predicted proteins | sample 1anoAmetaG_FD_203633 | JGI IMG/M metagenome (GOLD analysis project Ga0316217, IMG submission 203633) | Freshwater microbial communities from Trout Bog Lake, Wisconsin, USA - 1anoA | ecosystem: Environmental > Aquatic > Freshwater > Lake > Hypolimnion/Profundal zone | place: USA: Wisconsin...
CGCCGGCGCCGGACCCGCAGCCACCGCCTCCCACTCCTCCGCTCCGGCGCTTCCGCGTTTCGGAGCCTCAATCCGCCGCCGTGACCAACTGATCGCCTTAAAGCGCCGGTTTCCTTTCCTTCCCCCCGCCTCTCGCCGGACCCGGCGCAAACCCGCAACTTGCGCAATCAGCCAAAAGACTGTACTCAATTAGGGTGAATATACGACAGAGCGGACTGAAGAGCCCCCCGGCCGCGTGGGTCATCGCCAGCCTCGCCGCAACCTTGGCGGGCTGCGGGCGTAACGATATCCAGGTTTATAAAGTGGCCAAAGAAGCCGCTCCGGCCCCAGCGCAGATGGCCGCCGCGGCGGTGTTGCCGCCTGGACATCCCGACGCCGCGGGCGCGGCCCCGACCTTGGAGTGGAAGCTGCCGGCGGGGTGGGAGGAAGCCCCGCTCGGTCAGATGCGCCTGGCCTCCTTTCGCGTGCCAGGAAAGGACGGAAAGCAGGCCGATGTGAGTGTCGTCCCCCTGCCGGGCTTGGCGGGACGCGACCTGGATAACGTCAACCGCTGGCGCGGACAGGTGGGTTTGCCGGCCATCACCGAAGAGGAGATGGCCAAGATGGCCCAGCCCATCCAAATCGACGGCCAAGCCGCCCAACTCTACGACCAGGGCGGACAAGCCCCCGGCGCCAACGAGAAATCGCGCATCCTGGCGGCGTTGATGCGCCGCGGCGGGGTCGCGTGGTTTTTCAAGATCACCGGCGACGACGAGTTAGTGGCCCAACAAAAGCCGGCCTTTGTCAGTTTTCTGGAGTCGATCAAATTCAAAGAAGGCGCCCCCGCCCAAGCCGCTCCCGAAGCGTCCGCGCAACTGCCGCCTTCCCACCCCCCCATCGGAGGAGCGATGCCGCCCGCGGGCGGCCCTGCGGCCATGGCCATGGCCGGGGCGTCCTCGGGCGAGAAACCGAGCTGGCAAGTGCCGGCGGGGTGGAAGGAAGTGCCCGGCGGACAGTTTCTGATCGCCAAGTTCGCGATTGTCGGCGACGCCAACGCCCAGGCGGCCGTTAATGTGAGCGCCTCGGCCGGCGACGGCGGCGGACTGGCCGGCAACGTCAACCGCTGGCGCGGACAACTCGGGTTGGGCGCCGTCTCGGAGGCGGACGTCAAACAGGCCGTAACCCCCGTCGATCTCGCGGGCGGCAAGGCGATGCTGGTGGAGTTGTCCGGCACCGACGCCCGCACCGGCCGGAAGGCCCGCCTGGTCGGAGCCGTGATGACCCAAGCCGGCCAAACCTGGTTTTACAAACTCATGGGCGACGAAGCGGTCGTCGAGCGCGAGAAACCCGCCTTCACTGCTTTCCTCAAGAGCGTCAAGCAGCCGGGCGGCGCCGACACCAAATGATCCCGGTAGCCTCTTGGCGACCGATCCGACCCACTACCTCCCCATGATCTTCGATCTCATTTTCAACTTCTTTTCTTCCTTGCGCCTGACCGTGGTTTGCCTCGCCCTGGGCATTGTTTTGGTCTTCGCCGGCACCCTCGCGCAGGTGGACCTCGGGCTCTACAAGGCCCAGAACGAGTACTTCCGCAGCTTCTTTGTCTGCTGGACTCCTCACGGCTCCGGCTGGAGGATCCCGTTCATGCCCGGCGGCTACCTGGTCGGCGGGGTGCTGGTTATTAACCTGGTCAGCGCCCATTTCAAACGCTTCACGCTCGAGCGCGGCAAGGCGGGCATCTGGATGGTGCATTTCGGCCTCATTACCCTCCTCGTCGGCCAACTGATGACGGATATGCTGGCGCACGAAAGCACCCTCCACCTCCGCGAAGGCCAGGCCAAGAACTACTCGGAAGCCGACCGCCAGGTTGAGCTGGCCTTCGTCAATACCTCGGCCCCGGACTCCGACCTGGTGGTGGCCGTCCCCCAAGCCGTGCTGATGCGCAACCGGGAGATCCGCCACCCCGAGCTGCCCTTCACCATCCGCATGAAGGACTTCTATCCCAACTCGACCGTCGAGAACCGCCCCGCCGACGCGGTGGAACCGCCGGCGGCGACCCAAGGCGTCGGCGCCCAGGCCCGGGTTAAAGAGCAGCCTCGCGTCACGGACACCGACCATCGGGACATTCCGAGCATCATCCTGGAATTGGTAACGCCCCAGGGCTCGCTGGGCTCCTGGCTGGCCTCGGAGTACGTCGAACAGCCGCAAAGCGTCACCGTGGGCGGCCAATCCTGGCAACTCTCGCTCCGGCCCCGGCGTTACTACAAGAGCTTCAGCCTTCAATTGCGCGAATTCCGCCACGATATTTATCCGGGCACCGAAATTCCCAAAAACTTCTCCAGTCGCGTGCTGGTTCAACAGCCCTCTTCGGGCGAAAATCGCGAGGTGCTCATTAAGATGAACAGCCCCTTGCGCTACGCCGGGGACACCTTCTATCAGGCCAGCTTCGACCCGGACGATCACGGCACCGTGCTCCAGGTGGTCCACAACCCAAGTTGGCTGACGCCCTATTTTAGCTGCGTGCTCGTCGGCTTGGGGCTGATCTGGCATTTTATGACCCATTTGCTGGGCTTCACTATGAAACGGAGGGCCGCATGAAGGCTTTAATTAAACTGATCCCCTGGTTCTGCCTGGCGCTGTTCGGAGCGGAGATAGCGGCCGTCATGGCGCCCAAGCGCGACGGCGAATTTCACTGGCGCGACTTCGGGTCGCTGCCCGTGCTGCTGGGCGGGCGCATTCAACCTTTCGACTCGATGGCGCGCAACGCTTTGCTTCAAATTCGCAGCACCGGCGATGTGCCCCTGGAGGTGTTGCCCTCCTGGGAATTTTGGCGCCACCCGCAAAAGCTCAAGGCCACCGAATGGCTGCTCGAGGTCATGGCTCGGCCCGAGGTGGCGGACACGCGCCCGATCTTCCTCATCCACCATGCGGACCTGCTCGGCGAGCTCAAGCTGCAGGACAAGGGGGTCGAGAAATCCGGCCTGCATTACTACTCTTATAACGACCTGGAACCCGTGCTGAAGGAAATCCAGGAGCAGGGCCAAAAGGCGATGGAAGTCAAATCCGAGGATCAGACCGCCTTTCAGAAGCAGGTCGCCAAACTCGCCAACGCCACCGGCCTCTACCGGCGGCTCAAAGTCACTCTGCAACCGGAGGGGGAGGAGGATTTTCCGAAGCTGCTGGCGGAGTTCCTTCAAAATCTGGCCCCGGCCCAGGCCGCCGTGCAAGCCAACGAAAAAGGCCAGCCATTCGACACCAACGCTGTAAGGCGAGTGGCGCAGCCTATGGGCGAGTTCCAATTCATGCAGCAGGCCGGTTACGCCATGATCGTGCCGCCGCTGGATCCGGCCGCGGCCCGCGACCGCTGGCAGAACGCCGGCGCCAGTTTGCTCGAGACGTTCCGGACTGGGCAAGTGCATCCCGCGATGACCCACCTTGCCGCGCTCGCGGCCGCCTTCCGGCAACACAACGCCGACGCGTTCAACCAGGCGGTCTCCCAGTACCGGGCCTGGCTGGAACCGAACTTCGCCAAGGAACTCCGCAAAGGGAAGGCCGAGTTCTTTTACAACGACACCAAGACGTTTCTGCACGCGATGATCATCTACATCGCGGCGCTCGTGGCCGGCGCGGCTGGTCTCGCCACCCTGACCCTCTTCCCCAATCTGTCCGAAGCCTTGCGCCGCTCGTCGTTGTACCTCATCGTGCTGGCGGGGGTGGTTCATACTTTCGGCCTGGTCTTCCGCATGGTCCTGGAGGGACGTCCGCCGGTCACCAACCTCTATTCCTCCGCCATTTTCATTGGCTGGGCTACTATGGTGCTGGGCATCATCGTCGAGCGGCTCTATCGAGTGGGCATCGGCAACCTCGTCGCCTCGGCCGCGGGGTTCATTACGCTCATGATCGCCCACAACCTCGCCCTCGGGGGCGATACCATGGAAATGCTCCGGGCCGTGCTGGATACCAACTTCTGGCTCGCCACGCATGTGGTGGTAATCACTTTGGGCTATGCGGCCACCTTCGCCGCCGGGGCCGTGGCGATGCTCTACATCCTGCTCGGGGTCTTCACTCCCTTGCTATCGCAACCCTTGCGCTCGGCCGGCGGAGCGAGTCCCAAGACCGCCGCGGCCGGTCCGGCCACGATCGGCAAGGCCCTCGCGCGCATGGCCTATGGCATCGTTTGCTTCGCCACTCTGTTTAGCTTCGTGGGCACCGTCTTGGGCGGCATCTGGGCCGATCAATCCTGGGGCCGGTTTTGGGGCTGGGACCCCAAGGAAAACGGGGCCCTGCTCATCGTGCTGTGGAATGCCGTGATCCTGCACGCCCGTTGGGGCGGCCTGGTCCGCGACCGAGGCATTATGAACCTGGCCGTCTTTGGAAATATTGTCACCAGTTTTTCGTGGTTTGGCGTCAACATGCTCGGGATCGGGCTCCACTCCTATGGTTTCATGGACGCGGCCTTTAAGTGGTTGATGTTTTTCATCGGCACTCAAGCGGCTATCATCGGCCTCGGGCTGCTGCCTCTCGCTTCCTGGCGGAGCTTCCGCGCCGCCCGCCCCGTGTTGCCTCCAGGACCGGCGGCGCATCCGGCGAAAGCTGGGGCGTAACTCGCTCTCGTCCTGGCGCTGGAAGGGGACATCGGGTTGGCGCGCGAGCGCGGCTGGGTCTGGCCAGGCGAAAACCTGGAACTGGCATCGTTAACCCTCGATCCTGGGTTATCGTTGTTTTGTCCCGCACCACGCTGGTTCCGTTCGCGTCCCGCCCGGTTCGAAGGTCGCGCTTTCCTCGGCGTCGGTTTTCATGCACGATGCGCCGATGTTCAAACCAGCGGATTTGTTCGATCTGAGCCAAACGGACCATGCCGAGCTGTTTGACGGCTGCGAGTATGCCTGGCAAGCCCTGCCCAAGATCGCGGCCTATATCGAGACCCATTTGCGGCCCGGCTTGCGCAACCACTGCGAGGGCGTGGCTTACATCGGCGCGCGGGTCTTTATCGGAGAAGGCACCGTGGTCGAGGACGGGGTGATGATCAAGGGCCCGGCCATTATCGGGCGAAATTGCCGCATTCGGCACAACGCCTACCTCCGCGAGCAGGTCATTATTGGCGACGACTGCGTCGTGGGCAACGCCTGCGAGGTAAAAAACTCGCTCTTCTTCAACCACGCCGTGGCGCCCCATTTTAACTACGTCGGCGATTCCATCCTGGGCTGGAAAGCTCACCTGGGGGCGGGAGTGAAGATTTCGAACGTCAAGCTGGCTCCCGGCAACATCCTCCTGGACGTCGCCGGACGGTCTTTAGATACCGGGCTGCGCAAGTTCGGCGCCTTGGTCGCCGATCATGCCGAGATCGGCTGCAATGCCGTGCTCAATCCGGGCGCCATCATCGGCCGCGGTTCCATCGTCTATCCCAACACCAACTGGCGGGGCGCGCTCGCCCCCGGCTGCATCGCCAAGAACAAGGCGGCGATCGAGATCACGCCCCGAACGGACGCTCACTCGCCGACTTCCGGGCGATAAAAAAGCGGCGGAGAGAATCCTCCGCCGCTCGATCGCGGGCCTATGCGAGCGCTTGAGGCGCGGCGCGGCCTATGGCTTCACGCGGTAGAACATGGCGGAAGCCGCGGGGGTGGTACGGTAGAAGGGCGCGGTGGCGCCGGTCACAGCCGTGTACGGCCCGGCGACGTTGGCGGATTGCAGTAGCGTTCCGGCCGGCCAGTTCACGTCCACGTTGCGCCCGGTCTGCTTCACCGAGACTTGCACGGGGCCATAGACGTTGAAACTCTGCCCCGAAACGTGAGCGGCGGCATAAATGCTGGCCGCGTCGTAAGCGGTGAGCGCCCGTCGCCAGATGCCCAGATCATCGAGGTCGAAGGTCGCGCTGCCGTAGTTGCCCGTGGGGTCCTCCCCAATGGTAATGCCGTTGCCATATTCCAGCGTGCCCAAGCCGGCGATCGACCAACTGGCCGTCAACACGCCATCCACATAGGCAAACGCCATTTGCTCCTGGCGGTCGATAACCCCGACCACATTGTGCCAGGTCCCATCCCCGATCTCCGCGCTCCCTGCGGGATCGCGCACGTAAGTGCCAGTGTTGGCCACGCTCGCCAGGGAAACCGCGAGCTTCCCGGTGGTGACGCTGTCGGTAAACACCCAACCTTGCTGCCATGTGGCTCCGACGGAGTTGCCAATAATCGGCACGTCGTTGAATTTGACGGTGTATCTGACCCAAAATCCCACGCTGAAACTCGTGGTTTCATCGAAGGCCAGGTCGCCCGAGGTGTTGTTCACCGTCAGGTAGTTGTTGCCCGGCGTAGTGGCCAAATGGACCCCTTGGCCGATTTCGCCGCTGATAAAGGGCGGCGCGCCGGCGGGCGCCAAGGCGCTATTCCCGCGACCGGAACTATCGTTCAAGGCGCCGTCGAACGCCAAGTGTAAGACCAGGCCGTTGGTCAGATTGGCAAACGTCGGCGAGGGCAGCACCGCAACCGCCGCCGCGGCGGTGTTGGTGGATCCAACGCCATTGGTGGCCCAGAGGACGTAGCTGCCGGTGTCGGTGAAGTACGCATGGGCCAGCGAGAGCGTGGCGTCGGTCGCGCCGGGGAGGCTCACGCCGTCTTTAGTCCATTGGTAGCTGAGCGGCAGACTGCCCCGGATGTCGCCCGCCAGGGTAAGCGAGCTTCCCACCGGGAGGGTCTGCGCCAAAGGACTGCCCGAAACGAACGGCGCGGTCGTACTGCCAAAAACCGCCACCTGGTACATCCGCGCGATGGTCTCCGCGGGGAGCACCTTGCTATACACGGCTACTTCATCGATCGGCCCGTTGAAATACTGGCCGCCCCATTGGTTGTTTCCAATCATGAACGATGAATTGCCTTGCTTCAAAGCCGAGGCATCGAGGGTGGCGATCAGCCGGCCATTCATGTACAACTTGGCGCCCCCTGCTACCCCGGGATCGAACGAAGCCGCCAGGTGCTGCCACACCCCCTCGGTCACCCCGGCGCCGCTGCTGGTGTGATCCAGGATCCCCGGGGTGGTGAAGCGGACTTCGGTGCCGCTGATTTTGAAGGCCCAACTGCCCAGTTCCCCCGCGATGGCAATGTCGTTGGCGGTCAGGAGGCTCGGATTCACCCAGGCCGACACGGTCAAAGGCCCGGCCAGGCCGAGACTGCCGGCTACCACCGCGGTCGCCGTCCCGTCGAACTGATAGCAGGTGTTGCCGGATTCAAAACCCGCGTACTGCGGCGGAATCGGTCCGGCGACGCCCTGAATGACGGCGTTGCTAATCGTGCCGTCATCCCCGCCGGCGTAGTCAAACGCGGTGCTCCCGCTGGTTTCATTAAGGCGCCAGAAGGCGACCGGGCCATTGGTGACCATCTGCTCCAGATAACTTCCAGGCGCGGGAGAAGACAGCGTCAGGGTGGCGCTGGCGCTCAGCGCGCCGCCGGCCATATTGGTAGCCCCCACCCGGTACCCCCCCGTTTGAGCCGCCGTGCAATTGGTCAACCAGAGGGTCGCGGTGGTCGCGCCCGGCAGATTGGTGCCGGCGTGCTGCCATTGGTAGGTAAACGGCGCGGTGCCCGCGACGCCCGCGGTGAACGAAGCCGTGGCTCCAGGGTAAACCACCCGGTTTGCCGGGTTCTTGGTGATGGTCGCGGGGATGGCCGCGTTGATGGTCACACTCACGATCCCACTGGTGACCGAGCCGAAGGCGTTGGTCGCGATCACCTCGTAGCTGCCGGTGTCTCCCACGGCGGCGTTCGTAACCGTGTAGTCCCGCCCGGCGCCGACGACGACACCGTTCTTGAGCCACCGGAAGGTCATGGGCAACGCCCCGGCGATATCAGCCGACAGGGTGAAGGCCGTGGTGGCGTAGATGGTGGTGGCGGGCGCGAGCACGGGCGGGTCGGTGACCAGCACCGGCGCGGCGTTGGAGCCCACCGCCGTGTCGTAGAGGCTGAGGATCGCCCCCTGGTTGAGCGCCCGGTCGAAGATCGCCACCTCGTCAATCGCGCCGCTGAAGGCATTAACGAAGTCGCGCATGTCCCGCCCAATGAAAGTCCGGATCCCCGGGACGAGTTCGGCGACCACCGTGCCCGCCGCGGAGCCGACTTGGGTCCCGTCGATATAGGTGAAACCGTTCAAGCCTTGGCGCACCGCCACCACCTGGTGCCAATTCCCGTCGTTGACCGCAGTAGTCGTGGCGTAGTTGAACTGGTAGTCATCTTTGTAAACAAAGAACTGCACCGTCCCGTCGGCGTTGACATTGAGCATGTATTCCCCGTTGTAGCCGGGATTCACCCCGTCCACATCGCGTTGCTGAACGATGATACCGGTGGCGGCATTCGTGGTCTTGACCCACGCCATCACGCTGAAATCCGTCGGGCCCGCCAGCGACGCATTGGTGCCGCAACTGATCGAGCCGGTTGCGCCGTCGAAAACCGGGGCCGTATTGCTGCTTTCAAAGCCCGGATAGGCCGTCGGACGCAAGGAGGGAGCGAACGAGAGGGCCGGGTTGTAAGCCGCGTTGGCGGCGCTGCCTCGCGCGCCGGAATTCACCGCCACCACCGGCGCGTACTGGGGTTGGGCCAGGCGCCAATAGCCGAGCGGACTGGCCGCCAGGATTTGGCTGGCGTAGCCGGCGGCGTTCGTGGTCGCGGCGGCATAGTGCGCCGCCACCGTGCCCGCGGAGAGGGCCCCCGAATACAGCGCCGCCTCAGCCGCGGTCCCGCTCCACCCAAAGGCCACATCCGCCCGCGCCCCGATGGCCAGCGGGTTGCTCACATTGGGCACATACCCCGTGGCCGCGCCGGAGGTCGGCGCCCCATTGACGTAAAGGACCCCCGTGGCGCCGTCAAAGGTCACCGCAATGTGATACCACTGCCCGATGACGGGCGCCGTGGTGGTGGTAATGTTGAGCGAGGTCGAAGTTCCGTTTTGATTGTAAAGCCGGAAGCTCCAACCGCCGGCCAATTGATATACCAGCCATCCCGACCGCGAGCCTTCGACAAACTGGGACATGATGCAGGTCGTTGCGCCCGCCGATGCCGGTTGAAACCACCCTTCCGCCGAGAAGGTGGCCGGGTTCAACGCCGCATCGTAAGGAACGACGGCGCGCGCGTTGCCTGAGACGGACAGTCCGGTTTTCCCCGGCAAAACCCCCGGCGCTCCCAACACGGCGGTATCGCCAACCTGGCTGCCGTTGTCGGCGGCGCCAAGCGAGCCCAAATTAGTCAGCACCGTGTACGGTGGGATGGGCCCCGCCTCGTTCAAGCGCCAGTACTCGACGGGCGTCAAGCCCAGCAGTTCCGCGGGATAATCCGCCAAGGCTATGAACGCGCTCGCGCCGAAGGCTAACGAACCTATTAATATGCGTAGGGTTGTTCTTTTCATTAAACAAGTAGGAGTCTGGGTCTGGCTTATTTCAAATGACACCCCACAGGGCAGGCAAGGTCGCCCCTCGAGGACCATTTATAGAGGCCGAAGTTAATGTGGGATCATGTACCACTGGTTCGGCCTCGTGTCAAACATTATTGAGCCGCAGACTCAGCCAGCCGCGCTGCCTCCACCTCCTGCATGCCGCTCCTTTTCCCGTCGGTAGCGCCGGGCCGTCCCCGCCCGCCATGTGTCCGCCAACACCCGGGGGCGGGCGCGGCGCGACGCGCCCGGAGGAGGGCGCGATATTTTCGATTCTTTTCGTTGACAGCCGGGGTCTGTTTATGTTACTAAGCTTTCCTAACTAATGAACCACCACCGTAATAGCCTTGTCGACGCCAGGAGCTTCCGGGTGGCATTTGAGGCTATCCAGTGGGAATTCGCAACGAAAGAGGGCTCGAGCCGTCAACGCGCGAGTCAGAGATCATCACCATTACCTTGATCCAAACAAACCTCAAACCCAAATCCCAAACCCAAATCGAAATATGACTGACAAGATCAAAATCCTTCACCTTCGCCGCAGAGCGGCTTTGGGGATTTGCGCGGCTTTGTTGGCCGCGCAACTCTCGGCGTCAGCGCAGACGCTAGTCCACCGCTACAGCTTCAGCGAAACCGATGACGGCGCCGGAGATATCGGTGCCACCGTCCACGATTCCGTCGGCAACGCCAACGGCGCCTTGCCGTTGGGCGGCACGTTCACTGGCGCCCAACTGCAGTTGCAGGGAGGCCTCCAGGAATATGTCAACCTGCCGGCGGGCATTCTCAGCAACTACACCGCGGTGAGCTTCGAGGCGTGGGTTACCGTCGGCGTGGACGCGGAGTGGAACTCCGCCCTGTTCGCCTTTGGCAATACCGACGCCAGTGGCGCCGGAGAAGACTATATTCACTGCAACGCCCAGGTCGGGCGCATTTGCATCTCGACCAATGACGCCGGCTGGCAAGGGACCGGCGAAATCAATGCCTACAGCGGCCTGAGTTGGAATGGCCTCACCATCCACGTCACCGGAGTCGTCGATCCGACGGCGGGCTATATCGCCATTTACACCAACGGCGTCTTGGCGGGGATCAACCATGCCGAGACCTATCCGCTGAGCGGAGTGGTCGATCAGATTAATTATCTCAACCGCTCTTTGTACACCGGCGATTTGTATTATGACTGCGCGTGGGATGAATTCCGCGTGTGGAACGGGGCGCTCAACCCGTTGCAAGTGGCGGGCAGCGATGCCAGCGGCCAGGATACCGTCAGCACCGACGCGGGCGCGGTCACGAGCGTTCAATTACAGCTTCCGTACTACCAGATGACCCAGGGAAACCACCAGCAGGCGCAGGTGTTTGCCCAAGCGTCAAAGCTCAACTACCCGGTGGATATCGCCTCCATGGCTACTTACCTCTCCGGAAACACGAACATTCTCACAGTCGATTCCAATGGCGTCATTTCCGCCGTAGGCCAAGGCGCCACCACGATCGCCGCCAAGTACGGGAGCCTGTCGTCCACGCAAACGGTTTCGTCGGTCCAACCCGCCTCGACATTGGTCAATCGCTATAGCTTTAGCGACAAGGACGACGGCGCGGGGAATATCGGCGCGACTGTCCACGACGCGGTCGGCGGCGCCGCCGGAGCGGGGACCCTGGTTAACGGCGGGACGTTCACTGGAAGCCAATTGGTCCTGGCCTCGACCAATACCCAGTACATCAGTTTGCCGCCGGGGATCCTCAGTAATTACTCCGCCATCACGATTGACGCGTGGGCCAGTACCCCCTCGACGCTCCCCACTTACAGCTTTTTTTACGGGTTCGGCAATACGGATGCCAGCGGAAGGGGGGAGGATTATCTGTTCGGCTCCATCGCGCGAGGATATGCCGCGGTCACGGCGGTTGACCCGGGCTACAACGGCGAGCAAGGGGCGAGTGGCGCTTCCTTGAGCGGGATCGCCAACCTCCATTTCACGGCGGTCTATAACCCCCCGGGCGGGTTTATCGCCATTTACTCCAACGGCGTCCTCTATGCGAAAAACACGGCGGTGACCGACCCCCTGTCCACCGTGCAAGACGTTTACAGCTTCATCGGCAAGTCGCTCTACAATGGGGATCCGTATCCGGACATTTCCCTGGATGAGTTTCGCATCTTCAACGGCGCCTTGACCTCGCAGGGCGTGGCCCTCAGCGATCAGGGCGGCCCCAATGCCCTGCTCAGCGGGGTCACGAACGGTCCGGGGGCTCTGGAATCGCTCTCCTTTGAAATCCCCAGCACCTTGGAATGGCTCCAGGCGGGATCGCTCAAGTTGCTGGCTAACTACGCGAGCTTAACCAACTTCGACCTGGTGGGCAACAGCGTCTTCCCTCCCGCCGGACTGACCATTACCTCCAGCGACCCGAGCGTGGTGAGCTATGGTTCGGATAACAAGCTTCATGCGCTCAAGCCGGGCGCCGCCCACATCACCGGCGTCTATCAAGGGGTCACCAACACGGCGCTCATCACCGTCGTCCATGCCTCGCCGGCCGTCCTGACTCATCGCTACAGCTTTACCACCGACGCCAGCGATTCCGTCGGCGGCGCCGCCTGGGCCGGTACCTTGGTCGGCAGCGCCTCCGTCAGCGGTGGTCAACTGCTAATACCCAACGTAGCGTCCACCAGTCCGGCGCTCGATTATCTCGTTTTGCCCGCGGGCATCCTTACCAACGCCGTCAATGGCATCGGCACGAATTTCAACGACCCGGCCGTCACGGTTGAAGCCTGGGCGACCGTTTATCCCGGTCAATACACCTGGGCGAACCTCTTTGACTTCGGGACGCAGGACGCCTCGAACCTGTCGGCTTATGATATTCACGTCGCCGTGCACGCCAATCCCAGCGATACGATCATTGGCATCTCCGACTCGGACGATGCTAACGGTCACTATCAATATTGGGACGGCGGTTCCGGCAGCGCCCTGGACGGCAGCACGAACCTGCACCTCGTGGCCGTGTTCAACCCGCCGGCCGGCTATATGGCCCTCTACACCAACGGCGTGCTGATGGGAGCGAACTCACTCGTCACCATCTCCATGGCGGGCGTGAGCGCGGTCTTGAACAAGATCGGCGCCGATAATTGGCCCGACGCCGGCATGCAAGGCTCGGTGGACGAATTCCGCATCTACAATGGCGTCTTGTCTCCCGATGACGTGGCGGCCAACTACGCGCTGGGCCCCGACACGCTGCCGACGCCGAAGGTGACGCTTGCCGTTTCCGCCTCCGGCGGTAACATGATCTTGTCATGGCCTGCGACCGCCACCGCCACGCTCCAATCCAGGACCAGCCTCAACTCGGGCGCTTGGGCGGCCGTGACGTCGCCGGCGCCGCAGAAGGTCGGCGCCCAGTGGCAGGTCACCCTGCCCAAGACCGGCTTGGCGCAGTTCTTCCGATTGGTTCATTAGCCGGTTCGACAGACGGTTCTCTACTCGCCGCCGCGTGGATCGGGGACGCCCCGAGACACGCGGCGGTTTGCTTGGGAGGCCGCCGCTGGTTTGGATGAAAAGCGGCGCAAATCACCGCAAGGAATGCTCGATGCCAGACCCATGAAGTTCCTAATCACCTGCTGGCCGCTGCTGGCGGCCGCGCTCAGCCTCCCAGCTCAACCCGTTCCTGCTCGCCTGACGCCTCGCTACCCGCTTGGCGCCGACGCAGCGCTCGCCTTCACCGCGCACGACCTCGGCGCGCCCGCGCCCGCCGAAACCATAGCCGTTGCCCGCAACGGCTATGACTTCACCGCCGCCGGGGACGACATCGGCGGAACCGCCGATCAGTGTGGTTTCCAGTACCAGGCGTTGAGCGGCGATTTCGACCTCCAGACGCGCGTCCAGTCAATCGACCATTTCAGCCCGTGTGCCAAAGCCGCCCTCATGGCTCGCGAAACCCTCGACCCCGGCAGCCCCATGGCCGCCGCCGTCGCCACCCCCTCATTGCAAGGTAGTTTCTTCGAGAGCCGATCCGTAAGTTCCAACGCCGTCCTCAGGGCCGGTTCGTTCCCGCCCAACCCGCCGAACACCTGGTTGCGGCTGCAACGCCTCGGCAGCCGGTTCACCGGTTACGCCAGCTACGACGGCCAGACCTGGAGCCGGCTCGGAACGGCCACCCTTCAACTGCCTGCCGCGCTCTACGTGGGCTTGGCCGTTTCCAGCCATGCCAATGGCCTCGCGGCCACCGCGCGGTTCCGCGACCTCGGCCCGGCCGTCAGCGCGGCGGAAGCCAACCTCGTCAATCCTTCGGAGCCGCTGGGTCCTTCGAGCCGGCGGACGCCGATCGTCATTTCAGAAATCATGTACAAACCCGCCAAGCGGGCGGATGGACGCAACACGGAGTTTATTGAGATCTTCAACTCGAACCCCTGGGGACATGATGTCAGCGGCTATCGGCTGGATGGCCAGGCGCAGTACACCTTCCCGCCGGGCACGGTGGTTCCCGGGGACGGATTTCTCGTGGTAGCAGCCGCTCCGGCCGACCTGCGGTCGGTCTATGGCCTGACCAACGCGCTGGGCCCTTACACGAACTCACTGAAGACCAGCGGCGCTATCTTGCTGTATGACGAAGTCGGGGCGCTGCTCCTCAATGTCAACTACACCGACCGCGCGCCGTGGCCCATGGGCGCCGACGGGACGGGCCATTCGATCGTCCTGGCCCGCCCTTCGTACGGCGAGGCCGATCCGCGCGCCTGGGACCGCAGCGACATCGTCGGCGGTTCGCCAGGCGCTTTTGAAAGCTACCGGCCCAGCCCTGGGCGCGATGTCGTAATCAACGAAATTCTCGCGCGCGGCGACGACGCCGACCCCGATACCATCGAACTCTACAACCACAGCAACACCCCCGTCGATCTGTCCGGATGCTCGCTCAGTGACGACGCGCTCGCGAACCGGTTTGTCATCCCCGCCCACACCATAATTCCGGCGCGCGGTTTCGTCGCTTTCAGCCGGCCTCAACTCGGCTTTGATCTCCCGGCCGCAGGCGCGACGATCTATTTCAAGAACCCCGATGCCTCGCGCGTGCTGGATGCTCTCCGCTTCGATGCCCAGGAGAAAGGCGTTTCCTTCGGCCGCTACCCGGACGGCGCCTCGCAATGGTACCGGCTGGCCGCACAGACCTGGGGGACCAATAACGCCCCGCCGCTGATGAGCGCCATCGGCATCAATGAGATCATGTACCAACCCCTCTCCCGGCTGGATGACGACCAGTACGTCGAGCTTTACAATCGCGGACCGCTGGCCGTAAACCTCGGCGGATGGAAATTCGTCGCCGGCATCGCGTTCACCTTCCCGACCAACGCCGTCCTGACCGCTAACGGCTACCTGGTGGTGGGCGCCAATAGTTCGCGACTCCTGACCCATTACCCGCAGCTTAACCTCACCAACACCTTCGGCAACTTCAGCGGCCGGCTCTCCGGCAAAGGGGAACGCTTGGCTCTATCTCGGCCGGAAACGATCGTCGCCACCAACAGCCAGGGCGCCGCGGTCACGAACGCGATGGATATCGTGGTGGATGAGGTCGCTTACGGCGCCGGCGGGCGTTGGGGCCGGTGGGCCGACGGCGGCGGCAGCAGCCTCGAGTTGACGGACGCGCGGGCCGATAAGCGCCTGGCCGCCAACTGGGCCGATAGCGATGAAACCGCCAAGGCGCCCTGGGGCAATATCGAGGCGACGGGCGTCCTCGACAACGGCGGCAATTTCGACCCCGCCATTGACTACGCCGAAATCGGTTTGCTCGACGTCGGCGAGTGCCTGGTGGACAACCTGGAAATCCACCCCGGCGCCAGCACGGCCAATTATGTGGGGAACCCTGGTTTTGAAAACGGTCTGGACCACTGGACCTTGCTGGGGGATCACTCCCGCTCGAGCCTCGAGACCAATGCCGGCTATGGCGGCACCGGCAATGCCTTGCATCTCCGCACCGGGGACAAGATCTGGTCTGGCGTCAACGGCGCCCAAGTGATGCTCACCAACACGACCCTGGCGGCCGGGCAAACCGCCACCCTCCGTTTCAAGGGCCGCTGGCTGCATGGCGCGCCCGAAGCGCTTTTCCGCCTGAGCGGCAATTGGCTGGAGGCGACCGGGCGGCTGCCCGTCCCCGCCAACCTGGGGACGCCCGGTTTGCCCAACAGCCGCGCGCTGACCAATGCCGGGCCCGCGATCTACGAAGTCACCCACTCGCCCTCGCTCCCATCCGCCAACCAACCTGTCGTCGTGTCCGCCCGCGTCTCCGATCCCGACGGCGTCGCCGCGCTGACGCTGCGCTATCGCATCGATCCGGCGCCGGGTTACACCGAGGTCGAGATGCGCGACGACGGCGCGGGCGGCGATGCCATTGCGGACGACGGCGTGTTCAGCGCGACCATTCCCGGCCAGGCTGCCGGCACGGTAACGGCTTTCGTGGTCACAGCGTCGGATTCCCAGGGCGCGACCAGCCGGTTTCCCGCCTTGCTTGATGACAACGGCCCGGATCGCGAATGCCTGGCGGCCTTCGGCGACCCGAATCCGCCCAGCAGTTTCGGCGCGTATCACTTCTGGCTCAGCCAGACCAACGTGAACCGGTGGGTGGCCTTGCCCGTCCTGAGCAATGAAGAAATGGACGGCACCCTGGTCTGCGGCAACCGCGTTATTTATAATGCCAGCGGCCGCTACGCCGGCAGCCCCTATCACCAGGCCTTCGATTCCCCCTTGGGCAATCACGCCTGCCACTACATCTGGAGCGTTCCCAAAGATGATCTGTTTCTGGGCGCCTCGTCCCTCAATAAGATCCATTGGCCGGGCAACGACATCCAAAGCGACACGGCCTCGCAGAACATCAACGACGCCACCCTCCAGCGGGAGCAGGCCGCCAATACCTTCCTCCGCGCCCTGGGCGTACCCTGGATCAATCGTCGTTTCGTGGCGGTGTTTGTCAACGGCCATCGGCGCGGCGCCCTCATGGAAGACGCCTTGCGACCGAGCGTCAGCGTGCCGGACGAGTATTTCCCGAATGATACGGGCGGCCTGCTCTATAAGATCCAGCCCTGGTTCGAATTCGGCTCCGCGGTCAGCGGCAATTACGCCCCGTGGGCCAATGAATCCTGGTGCCAGATCACTCCCTACACTACGACGGGCGGCGCCTTCAAGCCCGCCCGCTATCGCTGGACTTTCGAATTGCGCCAGACGCCCGATTCCTACAGCAACTTCACCAATGTCTTTTCCCTGGTCACCGCCGCCAGCGCCTCGACGCGCTCCAACTACGTCAGCGCCCTCGAGAATCTGGCCGATATGGAGAACTGGATGCGATTGCAGGCCGCCAACCATGTCGCCGGCGATTGGGATTGTTTTGGCGTCCAGAACGGACAGAACATCTATGCCTGGGTCAGCCCGCAGCACCGCTGGACGACCTTTATGTTCGACATGAACATCGTCCTGGGTAACAACATCTGCTGGGGACCAGGGCAAAATCTGCTGCCCTTCAACCCCGACCCCAATTGGGCGCGAATCTATAACAATCCCGTGTTCCTGCGCATGTATTGGCGCGCCCTCAAGGAGTTGATCGGCTCCGCGATGCTGTCCACCTCCCTCAACCCGCTGGTGGAGGCCAAGTATGCGGCCTTCGTCGCGGACGGTCTCAACGTCCAGGGACCGGCGGCTATCGAAACCTGGGTTTCCCAGGCCCGCAGCAGCATCGCTTCGCAACTGGCGGCGGTGGACGCCGCCGCCTTCACCCTGACGGCCACGAACCTTTCGGCCTCGGCCAACACCGTTGTCCTTTCGGGCGTGGCGCCGGTGCAAGTGACTACCATCTCCGTTAACGGCGAGGCCTTCACTCCGGTTTGGAGCAGCTTGACCGCTTGGTCTCTGACCCTACCGGCGCCCTTTGGCGCGAACACCTGGACGGTCCTCGCCTGCGACCGCCTTGGCAACATCGTTGGCGGCGCCCACTCGGTTCAAGTCGCCAATCCGGCGCATCCGGCCTTGCCCCTGGGCAGCGTGGGCTTCAGCGAAATCATGTATTACCCACCCCTGCCGGGGGCCGAATTCGTGGAGTTATTCAATCGGTCCACCAATACCACCTTCGACCTGTCCGGATGGCGCATCGATGGCTTGGGCTACACGTTCCCGCCCGGTTCCCTCCTGGCGCCGGGTCGCTACCTCGTATTGGCCGCCAGCGGCGTCAATTACGCCGTCGCTTTTGGCGCGTTGACGCCCGTTTTTGACCAGTTTAGCGGGACCTTGCGAACCGGAGGAGAAACGCTTTCATTGCTCCAACCCGGAAGTTCGGGAGAGGTCGTGATCGATCGCGTCCGCTACGAGGCAACGGCGCCCTGGCCGACCGGGCCGGCGGTCCAGCCGGGCGTCTCGCTCCAGGTGATCGATCCGGCCCAGGACCATAGCCGGGTCGGCAACTGGGCGGCTGGTCCGGCGACGCCAGCCGCGCCGAATGTAGTCGGCGGGCGGCTCCCGTCCTTCGCCCCGCTCTGGCTCAACGAAGCGGAGGCCGAGAATGTCACCGGTCCGGCGGACAATTTCGGCGAGCAGGATCCGTGGATTGAGATCTATAACGCGGGCGGCGCTCCGCTGAGCCTCGCCGGGTATTACCTGGGCGCGAATTACGCCAGTCCCGCCTCCTGGGCCTTTCCGACCAACGCCACGATCGCCCCCGGCCAGTTCCTCGTGGTCTGGGCCGATGGCCAACCGCAACAGGCCACCGGCGCCGTCCTCCACGCTTCCTTCCGGCTCACGCCCGGCGCGGGCTCGATCGCGCTCTCCCGCTATGTCAGCAACACGGTCCAGATCGTTGATTATCTCAACTACACGGGCTTGCCGGCCAACCATTCCTATGGCGATACGCCGGACGGGCAGCCGTTCTATCGGCAGGGCATGTTCCACGCCACCCCCGGCGCCCCCAACAGCGCCGCGCTGCCGCCGATCGCCGTCTCCATCAACGAGTGGATGGCGGAGAATAACGGCTACCTGCTCGACCCGGCCACCGGCAAGTACAGTGATTGGTTCGAACTCTACAACCCGGGCGACACCCCGGCTGATCTCGGCGGCTACTACCTCACGGATACGTTGAGCAACCCCTTCGTTTACCAGATCCCGGCGGGCTACCAGTTGCCGGCGGGCGGCTTCCTCCTGGTCTGGGCCGACGGCCAACCGTCCGCCCATACCACCAACAGCCCCGGCCTCCACGTGTCGTTCAAACTGGCGAAGGCCGGCGCTGCCCTTGGCCTCTTCGCGCCGGATGGCGCCGCCATCGACGCCATCACCTTCGGCGCTCAGACCGCCAACGTGAGCGAAGGCCGCTATCCCGATGGCGGTCCGCTCCGCCTGTTCATGCCCGCTCCCAGCCCGGGCGCGCCCAATCTGCTTCCGCCCGCTTCCGGCCCCCCGACGGTGGCCGGCTTCTCGGTGGGCCCGGATGGTTCAATGACGCTGATCTTTCAGGCCGAACTCGGGCACACCTACCGCGTCGAGTTCAAAGACGATCTCGCCGCGCCCGCCTGGACCCCGCTGGGTGCCGACCAGTTTGCCGCCGCCTCCACGCTTACGGCGACCGACGCCGGCGCCGCCAACCCCCAGCGGTTTTACCGTGTCATGCTGGTGCATTGATGCGCGCGGAAACCGCCCTCCCGCGCACTGCCAGGGTTAGAATCGGTTTGACGACCTGATTAGCCTGCGGTTATAATTGATGGCATAATGAGTTCCAGGCTTTTTCATTTTCGCGTGTGGATCGCCGCAGCCGCCTTGAGCTTGGGAATGTTTAACGCAGCGGCGGCCCCGGCGACGGGACGGCCCGCGGGACGGTCCATCGAATTCTCGGGAGCCGAAGACGACACCGTCTCGACCAATGCGCTCCAGGCCGCTAGAAGAGCGGAAGCCCTCAAACAGGTCGAAAAGGATCTCCGCGCCCCCATGAGCCTCTTTTCCTTCGAGGAATCCTCGGAATCGCTGCCGCCCCCTGCCGCGTATCGCGCGCCCCGACCGCCGTCCAAACAGGCTTTGGAGCAAATGGAGCGGAAGAAGAACTGGATGTTATTGACCCCCGAGGAGTTGCTCCTGGGCCGCCCCGAAGACGACCCGCTCCAGCCTTCCGGACCGGCCAAGACCCAGCCCGCGAAGCCGTCGCGCCGGGAGGATTATTATTTTGGAAAATCCTCGAACAAGCCCGCTACGGAAGGGGCCCCCTGGTTGGAGAGCGAGCGAAACCCGTGGCGCGCCCGAACGGATGATCCCGCCTTGCGCGAGGAGACCGATGCGCCTGCCGGGGTTAAAGCCAGCGAGCAGGCATTGCGGAACGCGGTACTCACCGGAGACGAAGAGCGACCGCTCCTTTCGCCATCCCAACGCGGCAATTTCTCGGATATCTTCCACGTGGGCGACGGACCGTCGCCGGCCGATGAACGCGCCGCCCTCCACCACAAGGCGCTCATGCGTGATTACAGCCGGGCGATTGGCCTGCCGGAGGATCTTTCCCCCCGCGATTCCCACTCGGCGCGGAGCCTGGAAACTGTCGGGCCAGCGCGCCCGGGAGCCGAGGTGTTCGGTTTTCGCCCTAAGTCGACCGACCAACCCAACCCGCTGAGCCCTGCCTACGGTAAACTGCTCCCGCTGCCACCGGGCGCGCCTCAAACGGGCTTCGGTTCCACCAGTTTGTTGCCCACCACGACTCTCAACACCGATCAGGCCCCCGCCGATCCCTCCCCTCCCAAACCGACCTTCATGGCGCCAAGGCGCCCCTTCCTTTAAGCCGGTGGCCATCGGCCCGCCGCGAGGCGCGGCGTCCTTGGAGCGGACCTCAGGCCATCGCCTGAAGGGCGGCATCGGGTTCGGGTGGTTCGGGTTTGAGCGCCGCGGACAGCTCCCGAAAGCGCTCCTGGACTTGCGGCATGGCTTCCCGGATAACCCTCAGATCGCCCTCGCCGCCGGCTCGTTCCATGCACAGCGCGACCTCCTGCAGGGCGAGGCCGCCCACGACCGAGGAGGCGCCCTTCATCCGGTGGGCCAAGCGTCCCGCCAGGCCCGCGTCGCCCGCGCGCACCGCGGCCTCAAGCTCGCGCAATTGCAGCGGCATATCCTCAAGAAAACTTTCGATCACCGACTTGGCCAGATCCTCATCGCCCATAATTCGGTCCATGAAACCGGCGCGATCGAAGATCGTTGGATTCGACGCGCTTGGGGCGGGCGGCTCTGGAGCGAGTATGCATCCGGCGATCACCTCCGGAACGGCGGGGGCTGCGCGCGTCGCGGTCACGGGCTGCGCGCCGATCCATCGCTTGAGGGCGGCGCCCACCTCTTCGGCCCGAATCGGTTTGGTGAGGTAATCGTTCATGCCGGCCTGGAGGCAGCGGTCCCGATCTCCAGAAAGGGCGCGGGCGGTAAGCGCGATGATGGGGATGTTGGGATTCAACACGCCCGACTTGGGGTCGCGAATGCATTGCGCCGCCTCGAACCCGTCCATCTCCGGCATCTGGCAGTCCATGAGCACCACATCATACCGCCGCTTGCGGAGCGCTTCGACCGCTTCCAAACCGTTCCCGGCCGCATCGGCCTTGAAGCCCATCTTCTCCAGGATCTTGAGCGCCACCAGTTGGTTGGTCGTATTGTCCTCCGCCAGGAGGATACGCGAGTCGCTGGCCGCGGCGATCGCGGTGATGGCGGGCGCGGGACCCGCGGGCATGGAGGCCTGCTGCGGAGCGGCCGTGGGGTCGAGCAGGTTCGTCAGGCAGTCGCGGATTTGGCCCAACCGGAGCGGTTTGGGAACCCAAGCGGAGAAATACCGCTCGAATGCCTCCTCGCGTCGCCCCAGGGGCGACATCAACACCAGGCGCGGACCACCCAAGCCAGGATCGTTCGCGACCTGCTCGGCCAGGGCGAGCGTCGTGCCATCGGGCAAGGTCCGATCCACGAGCAGGACCTCGAATGGGCTCCCTTGGGCCGCCGCTTCCGCCAGCAGGACGGCGGCCTGAGGGCCCTCGGCGGCCTCCCTCGGTCGACAGCCCAGGCAGCGGAGCAAGCCGAGTATCCACTCGCGGTGGGCCGGGTGATCCTCGACAGCCAACACGCGCAGTCCGTCGAACCGGGCGCCGGGAACGGTCGCGGGCGCGGCCTGAACTTGAAAGCTGGCGGTAAACCAGAACGTCGAGCCCTTGCCCTCCTCGCTTTCAACTCCCATTTGGCCGCCCATCAATTCGGCCAGTTGCTTGGAAATCGCCAGCCCCAGGCCCGTGCCGCCAAAGCGCCGCGTGGTGGTGCCGCCCACTTGAGTGAAGGGCGAGAATAGCAGGTGCAACCGCTCCGCGGGGATGCCCATGCCGGTGTCGCGGATTTCGAAGCGGAGCGTGGCGGAAGTTCCCGACTGGGCCACCAGACTGGCCTGAAGGAGGACTTCGCCCTGCTGCGTGAACTTGATGGCGTTGCCCCCCAGGTTTACAAAGATCTGCCGCAAGCGCGTCGGGTCGCCCCGCAAGGCCAGCGGCGCCCCGGGGCCGATGCGGCAGGCCAGCTCGACGCCTTTCTCCGCCGCCCGAACCGCCAGGGTCTCGGCCGCGTCCTCCATCACCGTGCGCAAGTCGAAATCGAGCTGTTCCAACGTCAGTTTGCGCGCCTCGATCTTGGAGAAATCCAGGATATCGTTGATAATGGCCATGAGCGATTCGGCGCTGCGTCGAACCATGGTGGCGTACTGGCGCTGCTCGGGGCTCAGATTGGTATCCAGCAGCAGACAGGTCATACCGATCACGCCATTCATGGGCGTGCGGATCTCATGGCTCATGTTGGCCAGGAATTGGCTTTTGGCAATATTGGCCAACTCGGCCTTGAGGGCCATATCGTTGGCGCCCGCCGTGGCTTTCTCGATCTCCGCATTGGTTTGCTGGATCTCGTATTCGGCCCGCTTGCGATCGGAAATATCGACGAAATTTTCGAGCAGCTTGGCGCGGCCGTGCAGGACGATTCTTTTGACGGACTTGAGGATGGGCAACTCGCTCCCGTCGGCTCGAATCAAGGTCCGCTCGGCATTGTCCACCTCATGGCCCAGGTCGCACACCGGACAGGATCCGGGGGTCGTCGGGCAAAGCAACTGCTGGCAGGCTTTGCCTAAAATCTGCGCCGACTCGGCCCCAAGCAGCCTGGCCGCGGCGGGGTTAACCCGCTCGATGATGCGCGTTTCGGCATCGATGATGACCACTCCGGCCGCCAGGTGGTCCATCAGCGTGCGTTGGATCGCCTCGCTGTCTTTGAGCGCCTCTTCCGCCTGTTTCCGGGTCGTGACGTCGGTGAAAATGACCATCAGCACCGTGCGTTCCTCGAAGGCGATCAGGCTGGCCGCGGCCTCCACCTCCCGCACCGCCCCGTCCGCCAACTGGTTGCGGCACTCAAACCGCTGCCCCTGTTGCGCCCGGATCAGCGCCATCTCGGTGAACACTTCCCCCTCAACAAACGGGTTGATGTCGCTGATATTCATGCCCATGAGTTGCTCGCGCGAGTGGCCGTAGAAATGCGCCGCCGCCGCGTTGACATCCAGGATTTGACCACCCTCGGGATCAATGATGACCATGATCGCCGAATTGTCCGTGAATTGACGATGGTAGGATTCCTCGCTGCGGCGCAACTGGGCGTTAAGCGCCTGCAGCTTGCCCTCCCATTGCGCCTCGCGCCACCGCAGCAAACGATTCCCTCCCAGTACCAGGCCCCCCAACAAAATCACCCAGGCCAGCGGCGCCAAACCAGCGCGCAGGACCCTCCCTCCCCATCCCGGAACCGCCGCCTCGACCCCCACCACCAGGATGATCTCCCCCGTGCGCGGATCCCGCACCGGCGCAAACGCTCGGAGATAACTCCCAGCCGGGTCGGCGAACGGTCCCTGAACAAAAGGCAGGCCGCCGCCAAAAATCTCGCGGTTGGCCCCGGTGAGGTTCTTGTACGCCGAACCGGGAACCAACGGCTTGGAACCGCCCCCGTTCTCGGGACCGGAGAGCACGGCTTCGCGGCGCCAGCCCTGGCTGTAAACGCGGCGCAGGCCGGCCCCTTCCCGAAAGACACCCATTTGCGTTTGAATTTGCTGAAACGCCCCGTTGGACAGATCCGCGGGCGTGAAGGAGAGCGCCAGCGCCCGCTCGGCGGGAATCCCCCGAGCCATCGCCATCGCTTTGGACGCCGCCTCCCCGCGGGCCTCGGCGTCCGCCACTCGCGCCCGCCACCACCCAACGCCGGCCCCTCCCACGACCAAGGCGGCGGTCAGGCAGTACAGCAGCTTTTTGCGCCGGCGCTCAAAGGTCTTTTCACTCAAGTGTTCCATACAGAGTAGGGGGTCTGGTTCTCGGTTGGTTAACGGCTCCGTCCCCTCATCGCCCCGCGAAGAGCGGACCCCCGGCCGGGGCGCTTGACGTCAGGGGAACCCCGCTTGTTTAGGGATCTCGACGTCCCGAGCGGCTCCAGACTCTCGATGAGGATCTCCGGCTTCACTGGGTCAGATGACTTTATATATGAAGGGTTTATCGGCCAGCCGGAGAAAATCTTGAGCGCGGCGGCAAATGGCGGGCGCCGGGGGTTGCGTACGCTTGACATTCGGCGCCACGCTCTCTAACGTCAAACATAATAGCCCGGGTGACGGCTCCATTCCCTCCTGGCTCGCAAAGCGGAGAGGGGAAAGGCTATGCCAGAGACCCGATCAGGCCTTCTGGCAGGTAAAAACACGCAACGAAATCGATAGTACAAACTCAATGAAACTAAGTCACAGATTATCAACCTGCCTGTTGGCGGCCGCGGTGGCCGCCGGGTGGGGCAACCCAAGCCAGGCGAGTTCCCTCACCAACGGCTTGCTATGCCATCTCACGTTCGACAACAACTATAACGATGATTCCGGAAACCAAATCAACGGCACGCCGATGGGGACGCCGACCTTTGTGTCCGGCAAGATCGGGTCCGGAGCTGTATCCGTAACCACCCTCAAAGACGCCAGCGAGATCGATTACGTGACTTTGGGCTACCCGCCCCAGTTGCAATTTGATGGGAGCGAGAGCTTCAGCGTGTCGTTTTGGACCAGCTACACGAATCAGGTGGATGATCCGCCGTTTATCTCGAACAAGAACTGGGGCAGCAGCGGCAACATCGGATGGGGTGTTTTCACGCAAAGCGGGGGTAATTTCCGCGTCAACGTCACGGGCGATGGCGGGGGCTCCAAGGAGAGCACCACCGCCACCCCCGCCATCCGCGACGGTCTCTGGCATCACGTCGTCGTCACGTTCGACCGGACGAGCGTGGCGAGCATCTATGTGGACGGCAGTTTGGTGAAGACCGACCCGTTGACCGCCACGACCGGCGGCATAGACACGCTGGCCGATGGCTACAGCGTGAACATTGGCCAGGACGGCACGGGCGCCTACACGGACAACGGCAGCGCCGAGATGGTCGGCCTGTTGATGGATGATCTGGGCATCTGGGGACGCGTGCTCAGCCCCTCTGAGGTTGCCGCGGTTTATCAAGGCGGCTTGATTGGCTCCAACATCGTGCAGGTAGTCACCAAGTTGCCGCCGACCGTAAAGACGATGGCGCCCACGCCCGGCTTCACCGGCGTGCCGGGCTTCACCACGCTCTCCGCGACCATTGGCGACCAGGACACGGCAGTAGTTCCCTCCACGGTAAAGCTCTCCCTGGACGGCGCCGCGGTAGCTCCTAGCGTCAACAAATATACCAACCTAACCGTCGTAAGTTTCCCCATTACCAGCTTGCTCGCCCCGGCCTCCACGCATAGCGTGACCTTGAGTTTCAACGACAATAACATTCCGGCGAACACGATTACCACCAACTGGACGTTTACCGTAATTAATTATTTCTCCGTTCCCGCCGCCCTTGCCCTCCCCGCGAGCGCGGTGAGCACGGGCAACCCGGGCTTCCAGATGCGCGTGAGCCAGATCAGCTCCCAGGACATCATCCAGAATGATGGCGTCGTCATCGGCTCCTTGCCAGGCTGCGTGGCTAACGCCGAAGCGCAGTTGGCCGGCCTGCTGGTCGACCCCATGAGCGGCTTGCCCTACGCGGAAACGGCTACCCCGGGCTCGCTGGCCAACGGCGCCAATCCCATCCCGGGCGTGTTGAACTTCAGTTACACCGGCGCCGACCAGGGCAACTTCACTTCGCTCAACGGCTATCCGAAGTTGACGATCCCCGGCTTGGCCGGGAGCGACGAGAATAACCTGGCCGTGGAATTCGTCGGCTATCTGCGCCTGTCGCCCGGGTATTATCATTTCGGCATCAACAGCGCGGATGGTTTTCGCGTGACGATCGGCGCCAACCCCTACGATGCCTTCGCCACCCAAGTCGGCCTTTATGACGTCCGGAGCATCCCCTGGGACACGGCCTTTGACTTGAACGTTTCGCAGGACGGCTATTACCCGTGCCGCATTGTCTGGTTCCGCGAATCGCATTTGGCGAACAACCAAGGCGCCGCGGGCTTTGAATTCTACACCATCGCGTCTTCCGGACAGAAGGTCCTGGTCAACGACACCACCACCCCGGGGGCGGTCCTCGCCTTCCAAAGCGGCCCTGCCGCGGCGGCGCCCTACGTGCAATATGCCGGCCCCACCGCTTTTCTGTCCAGTTACCGCGGCAATGACTTCGGTTTGCCGCGGGTGCAGGTCCAGATCCACGATGGCGCCAGCGCGACGGTCACCCCGGCGTCGGTCAAACTGAGCATCGATGGTTCGGCGGTGGCGGCGACCGTAACGAACTATGGCGGTATCACCACGGTAAGCTATGTTCCTGGCGGCTTGCAGCTCCCGCGCACGATCCACACGGGCCAGATTTCCTGGACGGCAGGCGGCACGAACACCACGAAAACCTGGCAGTTCAACCGCCTGCGGAACTATGTGTTGCCCGCGCCGGTTTACCACGAGAACTTCGACGCGCTCGCCGACGGTGTCCTGCCGAGTGGTTGGACGCAGACAAACTATACGGCTCCGCTTACGGCGGGAGTCTCCTTCTCCGACCCCAACTCCGACGCGTACCTCGGGTGGACGGTAATTAATACCAGTGATGTGTCCCAGTTCGGCGCTGGACGGCTGAATGTCGGACTCTATCAAGAGTTGAATGGCCAATTCTTTGACGTCAACACCAACGCCCTCCTGTCGAACCAGTTCTTCTATGCCGAATCCGACCACCGCAACGGCCAGCAGATCCAGTTTGCCTATACGCCAGCGTATAACTTAAGCACTAACGCCGGTGTCGTCATCGCCTTTAACAGCTCTTACGAGCAAAACCAAAACAACATCTGTTCGTTGGAGTACACGATCGATCGCGGCGCCAACTGGCTGCCGGTGGTTTATCTGCTCCAAGGCGCCAACGACTCGCAGCAGAATGCCCAGATAATCTACGACGCCAACGGCATCGTGGATGTCGCTCGAACCATGGCCTTCGGCATCAGTCCCCGATATACGAACTCCGTCGGCAAGGTCATCGGCGGCACCGTGGGCGCCTTCATCGCCGCTCCCATCACCCAGGCTTTGGAGCCCTATATTGACGGACGCGTGAATGACGATGGGTATGAAAGCATGCGCTTCGAGGCTTTCCGCGCGCCCAACGCGGACAACCAGGCCAGCGTTCAGTTCCGTTTCATGCAGGCTGGCACGGGAAGCTGGTTCTGGGGCATCGACAACTGGGGCGTTTACTCCGTGTCCTCCCTCGCGCCAAGCGGCCCTGGTATGGTCACGATCCGCTTGAGCGGCCCCAATACGGTGTTGACCTGGACCGCCGGTGCGAACGTGCAGCTTCAACAGTACCAGGCCCTCGGGACCGGAACCTGGGCCAACGTCCCGGGCACCCAAGGGGCAGGCACGTACACGGGCGGGATCACCAACCAACACGTGTTTTATCGCCTGATTCGCCAATAGGCTCAGGATTCCTGATCCCGCCGCACAGAAACTCGCAGACCTGGAAAGCCGGTGGACCTCTCCGGGCGGACGATCCTGCTCCCTCTCCCTCGGGAGAGGGCTGGGGTGAGGGGAATCGCGGTGTCACCTGATTTCCACGGTTTCAGGAGTCCTGAGGCTGCTAAGGGCCGCGTCGAAACGCGCCCCCCGGCGCGGGGCTCATTCGCATGACGCCCTGCGCCCATCAAAATCCTCACCCCCTCGCCTTCGCGCCTCGCGCGCGGAGGCGAGCGGAGCGAGGCCCAGGGAGGCCGCGATTCCATCGCCCGCTTCCCCTTCTTCATCACTTCCCTGGCTTCCGCATCGGAGCCTGCCGGCCTACGGAACCGCGACCACTCGATAGAAGCGCTTTCCCCCGTGACTGACGTCCACGCTGGTGTCCAGCCACAGTTCCACTGGTTGGGTCAAGGTGACGTTGGTGAGGGTGGTCCAGTTGGTGGTCGAATTCAGAGTCGCGGCATACTGAATGCCAAAGGTTTTGCCGACCGATCCACTGAGGGTCAAACCGGCATACAGTCCCAGCGTCACGCCGGCGGGATTGACGATCAGGGTCGCCGCGTCGCTGAGGTCGCTGCCATAGAGGTTGGTCACCTCAACCGAATACGCGCCGGCATTGGTCAATTGGAGATTGGAAAAGGACAAGCTCGCATTGGTTCCCCAGGCGATCGGCGCGCGGTCAAAAAACCACTGGTAAGTCAGCGGGGCCGTCCCTTCCGCCGCCACTTGCAGGGTGGCCGCCTCGCCCCAAAAACCCACCTGATTGGCCGGCTCGGACAAAATCCGCGGACCGGACAGCACGGCGAGGGCGACCGGGGCGCTGAGGACTTCGCCCAGCGTGTTGCTCACCGTCACCGCATAGGCGCCGCCTTGCTCAAACTGAACATTAGTCAGCGCCAGGCTCGCCTCGGTCGCCCCGGGGAGATTGGTCCCCTGGAGCGTCCATTGGAAGGTCAACGGCGCGATTCCGATCGCCGTCACGCTTAAGACCACCCTCGATCCCGCGCTCACCGTCTGGGGCAGGGGTTGCGTCGTGATGACGGGAGCGCCCAACACCGTCAAAGCCGCGACGCCGCTCGTCACGCTCCCATAGGCGTTGGTGATAACGATCGTATAATCGCCCGCGTCGCCGGCCGTGGTCGCGCCCAGGATTAGGGTGCTGGAGAGCGAACCCGACACCCGCCCGCCATCGGTCAAGTTGACTCCCCCTTTCCGCCACTGATAGCTCAAGGGCGACGCGCCGGAGGCCATCACGCTGAAAACGGCCGGGCTGCCTAAGTCCACCGCCAAGGCTTGCGGCGGCTCCATCAGTTGGGGAGCCCAACCGAAAGAAGGAGCGATATAGACGGTCGGGACGCTCGTATAACCTGTTCCGACGCTGGTGATGGCGATGTTGACCACGACGCCGTTGCTGACCACCGCGGTCGCGGTGGCGCCGTTGCCCCCGCCGCCAATGAAGGAGACGGCGGGAGTATTGGTGTAGCCGCAACCGCCATCGCTGAGGGGCGCGCCGACAACGAAGCCGTTCACCACCATGGCGGTCGCGCTGGCGCCGTGCGGCGAACAGGCGGGGGAGGACGACTGAGACTCATACTGGTAAAGTTGTTGAATCTCATCCGTCGACAGGACCACGTTGTAGATGCGCAGGTCGCTGAGCGACCCCCAAAGATCCCAACCAATGCTCGCTGGCTGCATGCCAAACCAAAGCGACCCCGCGTCCAAGGTTACGCCCGCCAAGGTGTTTGACCCGATCAGCGTGTCGTTGAGAAACATTTCGTACGAACTCCCGTTCTTCAGGCAGGTCACCATATTCCAGTTATTCGGATTGTTGGTGGCCGCGCTGGCTAACCCGGAACCGCTGGCGCCAAACTGCCAGGTGCTCCCCTGGAACCGGATAAACCGGATGTTGAGGCCGCCTAGCGTATCCTGGCCGGTGGAAACGAAATTGCCACCCCCGCCGTTGGCGTCCAGCATGCACCAAAAGGAAATGGTCCAATTCGAGTTCACATTGAAGGGGGTCGGGGTCACCGAGATATAGGATCCGCCGCCGAAATGCTCCGCTCCGTTGGCGACGCCGACCTGGTTGGTGGCGGGCGACAGGGCCGAGCCATGGATCACCCCATTATGCCCGTTCCCGCTCGCATCGTTGGCGTTTCCATTGAGCGGGTAATAGGCCGCCAGGCCGTTGTCGAACCACGACTGGGAATACCCGGGGATCGCGAACCCGACCCCGACCATGAATAGACCGAGCTTATATAAATCTGTGGCGTGCTTCATAGGCGTTTCAAAATGGTTGATCCTCAATTACTCTTACGAAGGGAATCATGCGGAATTTTCACCTGGAAGTCAAGCATAATAAACAATAGTGAATGACGCGCGCCGCGGCCAAAGTCTTTGAAGCGCACCTCCGACCCCGAAGCTCAAGCCGCGCCGCCTCGGGCCGAGCGCGCGTCAAAAAATGATGAAACAATCAGTTGCGCGGATGTGTATTACAAACGAATATGATGCTTTATATGCCGCCTTTGAACGCTACGATGAGCCGGAACCCCCGCCGCAAACTCCGATGGCTGCTGGGCGGTTGCCTGGCGGCTTTGCTGGCGATCCTCCTGGCGCGGGTCCCGCGCGAAGCGGCCGCGCCCCGCCCGACGGCAACCGTCCTCGCGCCGCCCCGCAGGGTCCGGCGCGCCTCAGTGCTGGCTTGTTATATGAAGGACCGACTGTGGCTTGCCGACGCGCGCACCTTCGTAGAGATGGCTCGCTATCTCCTCCAACCAGAGCCCGCTCCGGCGGTCCTGGGAGGGGCGAAGCGCCCACCCGCCTCCGCCTAGACGGCGGGCAATTCCAGCCAGAAGAGGGAGCCTCCGGCGGCGGGGAAGTCGGCGCCGACCCTGCCCTTTTGGGCCTCGGCTAGCGTCTTGACGATGGAAAGGCCCAAGCCGGTGCTGATCTCGCCCCCGGTGGGGCGGTTGGAGATTTTGGGGAATTCCAGGAACAGTTTGGGCCGTTCGGCCGGCAGGATGCCTGGACCGCGGTCGTGGACCTCTATACGCCAGGAAGCGTCCTTGCGGGCCGCGGCGAGGAAGACTGGCGAGCCGACGGGGCTGTACTTGAGCGCGTTGGAAATATAATTGGAGAGGATTTGGTGGGTATGGCTCAGGTTGCCGCGGGCCGCCAGCGGGCCCGGCGGAAGCTGACAGGTCAGGTCGATCTTCTTGGATTGAGCCGCCAGCGAAGCGTGGTCGAGAACTTGCGCGATGACGGGTTGCAGATCAAACGTCTCCGCCTTGCCATCGCCGCCGGGGTTGATGGTGTTAAGCGACAGGAAGTCCTCGATGAGAAACTTCATGTGGATGGAGGCTTGGTGAATGCGGGACAATATGGGTTTTAGGTCGGCGGGCTTCTGCGTGATCAGTCCAACCTGGGCGAAACCGCCCACGATCGTCACGAGGTTGCGGAGATCGTGGGCGGCGATGCGCATAAAGCGCTGACGCTGTTCGAGCATGGACTGGAGCTCGCGCCGCTGCCGAACGATGGTGAGGTGGGCGCTGACCCGGGCGATGACTTCCTCTTTTTGAATGGGTTTGACCAGGTAATCGACCGCGCCGGCTTGAAACCCCTCGACCCGGTCGGAGATCTCCGTCCGGGCGGTGAGAAACAAGACCGAGATGTCCTTGGTGTCCGGGTCCAGCTTGAGTTGCCGGCAGAGCTCGAACCCGTTCATCCCGGGCATGGTGACATCCAGCAGGATCAGATCCGGACGCTGGCGGTGGATTTGCTCCAGGGCGCTGGGGCCATCTTCGGCGATGCGAATGAGATAGCCGCTGCTGGCCAGAAAACCGACCAGCACCTGGAGGTTGGTAGGGGTGTCGTCAACCAGCAGAATGGTTTCGTTCATACTCTTCTAATGCTTCGCGCACGGCCTTCATCCGGCATTGGGAGGCCAGTTGGAGTAGCCGCGAGGTCAGAGGGGCGGTGGCGGGGCTTTCCGCGAGCAGGGTCTTGAGTTCCCGCTGCAAGCCCAGCACATCCCCATTGGCGGCGAGTTCTTTCAACGCCTCCAAAACGGTGCGGGAGAGGACCACCAGAGCGTAGGGGGACGGCCCGTTCGGCAGGGCGGGCTGGGGCGACGTAGCCAAGCTGGGCGCGGACTTGGCCTCCGTGAAATCGCACGGGAGCTCGAACCAAAAGGAAGAGCCTTTGCCCAGTTCGCTGCGCACGAGCAACTCGACGCCCAGCACGTCCAGGATCCGTTTGCACACCGAAAGCCCAAGGCCGGTGCCCTCGGTATGGCGCCCGGAGTTGCCGAGCTGCTGGAACGGCTGAAAGAGGCGGGGCAAATCCTGCGCGGCAATGCCGCTGCCGGTGTCGGACACCAGGAAACGAATGCAACCGGGTTTGCGGCTGACGGCCAGGTGCACGAAGCCGCGGTCGGTGAACTTCGTGGCGTTGGAGAGCAGGTTCAGCAGGATTTGCTTGAGCCGCTTCCGGTCCGCTGTGATCGTCTGGGGCAGACGCACGTCGGTGGTGCACTGGAAGTGAAGCCCCTTCTCCTCCGCTCGCGGGCGGATGATGGCCGCCGTCTCGTCAATGAGCTGCGGAATGGAGATCTGGGCCGGGATGATCTCAATGGCCGCCGCCTCAGCCTTGGAGATATCCAGGATGTCGTTGATCAGGCCCAGGAGATGCTCGCCGGCCTGGTGGATGGTGGCGATTTGGTCATGGTGGTCGGGCGCCAGGGAATCGGTCAGGAGAATCTGGGTGTAGCCAAGGATGGCGTTGAGCGGGGTGCGCAACTCGTGGCTGACGGTGGCCAGGAAAACGCTCTTGGTGCGGTTGGCCAATTCGGCAGCCTCCTTGGCCTCGAGGAGTTCCTGGGTGCGTTGGAGCACCAGCGAGTCGAGTTTCCGGTTGTGGTCCTGGAGCTCCAGGGTGAGTTGCTCGTTGAGGAAACTCTCCGCCGCGCACGCCAGGTGCGTGGCCAGGACAATGGCGTTGCCGTCCCAACCCGAAGCCGAGGGGATGCTGAGAATGGCGGCGAACAGTCCGAGGGCGCGTTGACGGGTGCGCAAGGCCGAGAGGATCAAGGTGGTGCCGCCGTCCGGCGTCCGAAACGCGGACGGACGCGAATGGTTCAAGGCCCACCCGAACACGCCGGAGTCAATCGCCTGTTCCACCAACCCGTTGAGTTCCGCCGCCTCGGCCGCTTCCATGGGAGTGCGGAGCACAAAATCGTTGTCGGGACCACCGGGACAATAAAAGCCGGCGACTTTGATGGGCAGGATCGTCTTGAGGTGATGGACCGTTTGGATAAGGATCTCGTCCGGCCCGGCCGCGGAGCGGAGCTCATCGAGGAAAGCGCCGAGCGCGACCAGGCTGCTCACCAGCTTCTCGTGGGTGCTGGCAGGCGTGGAAGTCAGTGGCAAGGCGGCCATAAATTCGCTCAGGCACTCTGGGGCGCCAGGAGGGGGAAGACCTGGTCGCATTGGGCATCCAACTCCTCGACCAGGGCGGGGATGCTTTCCTCATCCAAGAGAAATCGGTGGCAATTGGAGGGCACGACCAGCGGGGGAACGAAGACCTCGCCCGTGCTCCCGAGCTCGAGGACGCTGATGATAAAATCGGCGTAATGAATGTGAAACGAGTCGGTCGAACTACCGGGCGGCCGGAACGAGTCATGATGCCCGCCGACCATCTCGCTCAAGGAGTGGGGTAGTTTCCAGAAGGAGAGCAATTCGGCCCCAAGGGCGGCATGATCGAAGCCGAGGATTTCGCGTTCGATCTCGTGGGCGAGGCGCGATTCGCTTTCGGACCGGCGCAGGACCTCCAAGGCTTCAGGCACGCTGTTGATGAAGAGCACCAGGCGGCCGATGTCATGGAGCAGCCCGCCCACAAAGAAACGTTCCGGGAGCGGGTCGTGGCGGCGGTCGGCCAGGATGGAGGAGGCGAGGCCGCAGGAAATGCTATGCCGCCAGAACCCGGCCACGCTCACCAGCTTGGTGGGCATCCGCTCAAACGCTTTGATCACCGAAGTGGCGAGGACGAGGTTCTGGATTTCGTGCATGCCAATGAGCTGAACGGCCTCATTGAGGGTCCCAATCTCCGTCGGCAGGGCGTAAAAAACGCTGTTGGCCAGGCGCAGAACCCGGGAGGCCAGGCTTTGATCCTTGGCGATGATCGCGCTGACGGCGTCGATGGACGCCTCGGGATTGCGCGCTTCCCGCACCAGGTCGTAATAGATGGTGGAGAGGGAAGGCAGGCGCGGAATCCGCTGGACGAAAGCCCTGACGTCGGTGGCGCGCGGCTGCCGCGGGACTTGTGGAGGAGGGGGCGGCGGCGGGGCGGCGCTGGGAGACTCCGGGGTGGCCGAGGCGGCTTGCTGGGCCAGGCCCAGGGCCGTCCGGCGAATGGCCACTTGTCGCCAGGTTTCCAGCGCGGGGGCGTTGGCGGGCTGGAATTTAAAGCGTCGTTGGACGCGCGCCTCGGCGGACTGTTGGAGGTGAGCCGGGACCTGGGTCGGCTGGGCGGCAGCGGAGCCCTCGCGGTCGGCCACGTGGAGCGCATCGATGCCCCACATCTTGAGTCGGCGCAGATGCTGCGAAGTCAGCTCAGTACCGGCGACCAGCAGGATGGCCTCGTTGACATTCTTCACGTCGCGGGCCACGGTCATGCCGGGTTCGAGTTTGTCGACGGATAGTATCATATCATGCGGGAGTTTTAAAGGAGTAGAACACGCCACGCAGGTAGCGTTTGGGTTCGAATTCGGGGCACAGCCCAGCCAAGGACTCGGTCGAACCCAGGATCAGGCAGCCGTCTTTGGCCAGGCAGCGAGCCAGGTTCTTGTAGAGCCGGACGCGGTCGGGCTCCGTAAAATAGATGGCCACGTTGCGGCAAAAGATAATGTCGAAGGGGGCGGGGAAGGCAACGGGCGCCAACAGGTTCATGTTGCGGAAGCTCGCCAGCGCTCGAAGCTCATCGCCAATTTTCCACTTGTCGCCCTGGAGCGTGAAGAACCGGGCCACTTTGTCGGGCGGCAGTCCGCGTTCGAGCTCCAGCCGGCTGAAGAATCCGTAGCTGGCCTGGGCGACCGCCTTGTCCGAAATATCCGTGCCCACGAGGCGAATGTCATAGGCGCTAATGTCGCCGAGAAGTTCCTTCAACACAATGGCGATGGTGTAAAGTTCCTGCCCGGTGGAACAGGCGGCGCTCCAGATGCGAATCGGGACGGGCCGCATGCCGGCCTTGCGGCGGCGGTCAATCAGGTCGGGGACGAGCTTGTTGCGGAGGAGATCAAACGGGACGGAATCCCGGAAGAAAGAGGTCTCGTTGGTCGTGATGGCGTCCACGATCTTGCGCCGGAGCCGATGGGTCAGGTCGGCCTTGGCCCGGTGATAGAGCTCGGCGAAGCCCGCCACGCCCGTCTCGCGGAGCAGGCCGCTGAGGCGGGTCTCCAGCAAGTAGCCCTTGCTGTGGTCGAGGTAGATGCCGCAGATTTCGTGGACGTAGCGGGACCACACCGTCAGCTCGTCTGGAGTAATGCCAGCCATGATTAGAATTTGGCGCCGCGACAGATTTGGGTGATACGGGCGGCGATGGCGTCCAACGGCAGGACGGCATCGACCACCCCGGCCTCGATGGCGGCCCTGGGCATGCCGAAGATCACGCAGGATGCCTCGTCCTGGGCGATAACGTAGGAACCTTGGCGTTTAAGCAGGCGCAACCCCAACGTGCCGTCGCTGCCCATCCCCGTGAGGATGACTGCCAGGGAGCGGCCGGGGAAAAGGTTGGCGGCCGAACGGAACAAATAATCGACGGCGGGACGGCAATTGTTTTCCGGAGGGTCGTCCGTGACCTGGAGCACCTTGGCGCCGTTGGGCCCGCTTTGCAGGCGGAGGTGCCGACCCCCGGGGGCGATGTAGGCGGTGTCGGGCTGAGCCGTTTCACCGGTGGTTGCCTCGCGCACCCGGATGGCGCACTTGCCATCCAGACTCTCCGCCAGCGATTGGGTGAAAATCGGCGGCATGTGCTGGACGATCAAAATGGGGATCCCCAAATCGCGCGGGAGGGCTGGCATCAGGTTGGCCAGGGCGTTTGGTCCGCCTGTCGACACGCCGATCAGCACCAATTCCGGTCTGCCGGGCGAGGTCAGCCGGTTCATGCGCCCCGCGATCCCATCGAGCGCCGCGCGAGGGGCCGCCGCGTTCGATCGGCCGGACGCTAACGGCGAGGGCCCGCGGACCGCTCCCTCTTTGCCCGGAGCGGGGCTGGCCGCGACTTGGGGTTTATTGCGCAGGATATTCCGGATCTCCAGCCGGGAAGCCAGGGCGCGCGCGCGCGGCGCCAGCTCCTGCCGGAGCGCTTCCCGGCTTTGTTCGGCGCCGGAGGTGTCGGGCTTGGTGATGAAGTCGAAGGCGCCTTTTTCCAACGCCCGCAAGGTCAGATGACCCCCCTGCCGCGTCAGGGCGCTGACGACGATGACCGATACTTTTGATTGGCTCTGCCGCAGGGCATCCAGCACCGCCAATCCGTCCATCTCGGGCATCTCCATGTCCAGCGTGAGCAGATCGGGCTCCAACTCCCGCACCCGCTGGAGCGCCTGCTTGCCGTTGGCGGCGGTGCCAATGACCTCGACGTCCGGCAGGCTCGCCAGCGTCTCGACCAGCACGCGGCGAAAGATCACCGAATCATCCGCGACGAGGACCTTGAGTTTCATGCCAGGGCGTGCGGCTTGGCAGTCATCTGCGCGGCCTGTTCCTCCGGGTGCAGCAAGGCGTCGAGTTTCAACACGGCCACCAGGCGGTTTTCCGCCCGGCAGACCCCCAGCAGGCGGCGGCTCTGCACGCCATGCAAGTTGGGCGGCGGCGGCAACAGCTCGCCCGCCTCGGGCGACGCCGTGTCGGCCACGCTGTCCACCAAGAGGCCAATCGGCTCGCCCTGCCCCTCCACAATGAGGATGCGGTTGTCCGGGGAGGCCTGGACGCGCCCCAGTTCGAGCAGGGCGCGCAGATCGATGACCGTTACGATATGCCCGCGCAGGTTGCGGATGCCCACGATGCACGCGGGGGCGTGATGCACCGGGGTCACCTCGCCCACCCTCGCCACTTCCTGGATCTGCCGGGCATCGATGCCGAAGGTCCCCTTCCCCAGGAGGAACGTCGCCAGGAGCAGGCCCTCTTCGCCGTTTGTTGATGTCGAATTCATGATCGTCGGATGTTTAGGATTAGGTTCGCCTGTCGCCCACCCGTTGGGATTGATCCCAGGGATGGGAGGACAGTTCTAGGCGCGCGCGCCGGGGCGCGAGGAGTGAGCCGCCCCGACCAGCTTGGGCGCCGGACTGTGGCCGTTTCCTCCCGCAGGGGATCGCTGCGTCGCGGCGGCCCGGACGGTTGCCATGCCGTTCTTATCTTTGTTCTGGATATGGTCGACCAACCAGTTCTTGAGCATCGGCAACACGTCCGTGGTCATGCCGTGCTGGCCGCTGGCCAACCGCTGCTGAAGGTCGCTGACCGTGGCGATAAACTGGGCATGGAGCTCCTTTTGTTCCGCCAACTCGGGGCAGTGGTGCTTTTCCATGAGTTTCTCTTCGGCGGTGAAATGGTATTGGGTGTATTGGGCCAGTTCATCAAGCGCGGAGCCGATGAAGGCGCCCCCCTGACCGGAGCGCATGGCGCTGTGCAAGCGGTTGATGAGATCCACCAGCTTCTGATGATGCTGATCCATCGCCTGGACGCCCACGGACAAGCCCTCGTTCCATTCCACGAACGGCCGCTCGGTCCGCGCTGTCGGCCGCGACCCTGAGTCGACCTGGGCGCCGGAACTGGCCGCATCGGTTCGAACCTTGAAGCGGCTGATGCTGCGGCGAAGATCCTCGGCCAACCGCGCGAGTTCGTCCGCGCTGGTCAAAATCCGCTCGCTACCGGCGGAGATATCGCCCGCCGCATGGTTGACCTGGGCGATGTCCCGGGCGACATCGTGGGAAACGGTGGAGATCTGGGCCACGCGCTGGTTGGAGTCCTTCACTCCGTTAGCGGCCTCGGCCACGTTCTGGGCGATATCCTTGGTTACGCTGGTTTGCTCCTCGATCGCGGAGGCGATGGTGTTGACAATTTCGCTGACCTGGGCAATGACTTGCGCGATCCGCTCCAGGTCCCCGAGCGTGCCGGTGGTGGAGGACTGGATGCCGCTGACTTTGGTTTTGATGTCCTCGGTCGCCTCGGCGGTTTGACGCGCAAGCTCCTTGATTTCATGAGCGACGACGGCAAAACCCTTGCCGGCGGCGCCCGCTCGCGCCGCTTCAATCGTCGCATTGAGGGCCAGAAGCTTGGTCTGGTCGGAAATCGTCGTGATGGTGTCGGTGACCTTGCCGATGGCCTGGGCCGCCTGGCTCAACTCCCGCATCGAAGCGGTGACCCGCTGCGCCTGCTCGTTGGCCTCGGTGGAGATTTGCCGCGCCTTTTCCGAATGCGTCGCAATTTCGCCGATCGTCGAAGTCATTTCTTCGGTGGCGCCGGCGACGGTCGTGAGGCTGGCCGTTGCCTGTTCCATGCCCGCCGCCACGGAGGCCGCGTTGGCGCTCATCTCTTCGGCCGCCGCCGCCACCGTGGTGGCTCGCTCCGACGTCGCCTTCACCGCGGCCGCGGATTCGGACGAGACCGCTGTCATCTCGGCCGAAGAGTTGGCCAGGGTGTGGATGCCCGCCGAGATCTCATGCAAAAGCCGGCCCAGGTTTTCGCTCATTGCCTGGATGCCGCGCGCAAAGTCACCCGCCTCGTCCCGCCGCGCGAGCAATATCTGGGGTGGCGCGTAGGTCAGATCGCCCTCCCCCAACCGCTCCAGCAACTTCACATCGGCCTCCATCGCGCCGCTCACGCTGCGGGTGATGACAATGCCATAAAACAAAGCCAACCCCACCACCACCACCGCCACGACCAGCACCACGTTGCGGAACTGGCTGGAAACCGCCACCGCCGTCTTCCAGGAATCCCCCTCGCGTTGGACGCGCGCCGCAAGGAAGGCTTCGAAGGCCTGGTCCATCTTCTGATTCCATTCGGACGCCTCGCCTATGAAAAGGGCGGTGGCTTCGGCGTCCTTGCCTTCCATGGCGAGACCCAGCGCCCGGTTGTTCACTTCACGGGCCTTGGCGATGGCCTCCTCCATCTGGGTCCGTAGCGGCCCGTCCGCGGAACCGGCGGGCACCGCGGCCGCGATCAGTTCGATCTGCTTAAGGTAGAGCTCGCGAATGCGCTGCAGCTCGGCGGCGAATTTCTGCTTTTCCGCCAGCGGCTTGTGAGCGATGGCCTGCCAGAGGGTGAGCCGGGCCTCCGCCAGGTAGTTGCGCACGTCATGCGTCTGGTTCATGACCCGCCCCTTATCGAGGCCGTCCTGGATGTCGCGCGAGAGGGTGTCAATGGCCCACCAGCCCAAAGCCGCGAGCCCGATGGAAAAAAAGACTTGCGTGCTGAA
>Ga0316217_10000978_pt1 | contig 38710 bp, 32 predicted proteins | sample 1anoAmetaG_FD_203633 | JGI IMG/M metagenome (GOLD analysis project Ga0316217, IMG submission 203633) | Freshwater microbial communities from Trout Bog Lake, Wisconsin, USA - 1anoA | ecosystem: Environmental > Aquatic > Freshwater > Lake > Hypolimnion/Profundal zone | place: USA: Wisconsin...
AAGTCTGTGCAATATAGACCACGATCCACGCCGCGTCTCATGGACTCAATGCGAGAGAAGAATTGGGCCTGGAAGCATCCCCTTGCGTTGCCGGAGCGGGAGCCAGGGTGTGTGGCGATACCGCGCAAGCCATCCATCTCAGGAATGAGGTGAATCGCTCGATTGTCTGGGATTTCCGAAGGCTTTTCAGAGTTATGCGGTCGCGTGCTATTCTTCGGCTGAATTCCACTGGGGCAAATGAGTGATGCGGGCCGATGAAAATACGCGGGCGGAGACCGCGGAAGGTTCATTTTCCGAGAGCGCTTTTTCCGAGCGGGGCTCGGCAGCGCGCTATGCGAAGGTGATGGCCCTGCTGCCCACCAAAGCGGCTTTGGAACTGCCGCGGTATCTGGCGGCTTCGTGCAATCCGGACCGGGCGGTGCTGCAGCTGGAGGTGCTGCTGCAGCGGCATCCGGCGGAGTCGCTGACGGCGTTTGTGTCCAGCGCGCTGGCGCTGCGGGCCTCGGTGGCATTGTTTTCCTGCAGTCCGTGGCTGGGACAGACGCTGCTGCAGAATCCAGACCTGCTGCGGCTCTTTGCGCGTCCTCAGGGATTGGCGGCCGAGCATCTGGCGGATCACTTCTGCGAGCAATTTGCGCGCTTCCGCATGCGCTACCATGAGACGCCGCTGCCGGTTCTGCTGGCGCGCTTCAAGCGGCGCGAGTATGTCCGTATCTTTACCCGCGAGCTGCTTGGGCTGGCGTCGCTGCCGGAGATCACCGGCGAAATCTCCGCACTTTCCGATGTGATGATCGACCAGGCGCTCTCCTATTGCGAGAGCGAGATGCGCAGCCGCTACCAGGGCTGGCCGCAGCTGCGCTCCGGGCAGGGGCGGGTGTATGCGGCGCGCTTTGCCGTGCTGTCACTGGGCAAGCTGGGCGGCAACGAGCTGAACTACAGTTCGGATATCGATCTGCTGTATCTCTACGACGACGCGGAGGACGCGGGCGCGATTGCGATTCCGGCGCGGGAGTTTTTTATCCGGCTGGCGCAGGAGCTGACCGCCGTTCTCTCCACGGTGAGCGCCGACGGACCGGTGTTCCGGGTGGATCTGCGGCTGCGTCCGCAGGGGACGAGCGGGGAAATGGTGGTGGGGTGCTCGCAGGCTCTGCGTTATTACCGGGGCGTGGCCGAGGATTGGGAGCTGCAGGCGCTGCTCAAGCTGCGCGCCAGTGCCGGGGACCCGACGCTGGGACGCGAGTTTGTGGAGCAGGTGCAGGAGCTGATCTATTGCCGCGAGCTGAGCTTGTCGGCCATCAAGACGGCGGCGCATTCGCTGGAGAGGATTCAACGCGGGGGCATGCGGCATGGCGCAGCCTGGCTGGACGTGAAGAACGGGCCGGGCGGACTGCGCGAGATTGAGTTTGCGGTGCAGTGCCTGCAGCGGGTGCATGGCGGAGGCGAGCCGTGGCTGCGCGCCAGCGGGACACTGTTTGCTCTGCAGAAGCTGCACGACAAGCGACACATCGGCGACGCGGAGTTTCGCGAGCTGGGCGCGACCTATGGGCTGCTGCGCGCCATCGAACATCGCTTGCAATGCAGCCAGGGAGCGCAGGCGCACCGGCTGCCGGAGTCTGTCATGGAGCAAGCCGCGTTGTTTCGCTCGCTGGGCGATGGCGCGGTGGGCGGCATGGCTGCGCTGCGGCAGGCCATGGAGTCGTCGAGCAGCTTGTGCGCGCGGGTGCTGCGGCTGGGTAGCACGGAAGAGCCGGGAGAGATTTCGGCGTTCTCGCTGAGCCTGGGCGAGCCGGGCGCCGAGCGGCTGGCGCGGGAGCTGGCGAAGCGCTCGGAAAAGCTGGCGGGTGTGCTGGCTGCCGGAGTGGGCGATGCCACGCTGCGCGGGCTGCGGCGCTATCTGGCTGCCGCCTCCACCGGAGAGCAGCGCATACGGGAAGCCATGATCAATGCAGGGTGGATTGAAGACGCCCTGCCGGTGTTTGCGCAGAGCGCATTGGCCAACGGCATCCTGGCCTGCCATCCGGACGACATTGTCGCGCTCTTCCAGAGCCGCGAAAGCGAAGCCGGGAAACCTGTCGCCGATCAACTTCGTATCCAGGCGCGGCGCTGCCTGTTGCGGCTGGTGGGAAAGACGCTGCTGGCAGATAAATCGGTGTGGGCGATTCTGCGCGAGTATTCGCGGGGATTGGACCGGATTGTGGCCGGGGCGCTGCACGCGGCCGAGCCGCCGCCGGGCTTTGCGGTGTTCGCCACGGGACGGCTGGGTACCTGCGAATTGGATGCGCTCTCCGATGCGGACCTGGTGTTTTTGCGCAGCCCGGAGTGCGATGCCGAACGGGCCGACCGCTGTGCGCTCGCCGTGGTTGCGATGCTTTCGGGATATACGCACGAGGGGTCGGTGATCGAGGTGGACACGAGGCTGCGGCCGCACGGCAGTGACGGTGCACTGGTGGTTTCGGAGCGGCAGCTGGGGCTGTACTTTGAGAATGAGGCCGAGGCCTGGGAGGCGCTGGCCTTCGGCAAGCTGCGCTGGGTGGCCGGGGATGAGCGGCTGGCGTCTGCGGCCGTGGAGCGGCTGGCCGGACTGAGAGCGCGCTTTGCCGGCGCACCAGAGTTCGTTCCCGAGCTGCGGACGATGCGCCAGCGGATTGCGGAGTCGGGCAACGCGGACAGTTTCAAGACCGGCCCCGGCGGCCTTTACGATTTGGATTTCATCCTGGGGATGCTGGAGGTGCGCGCCGCTTTGCCGGCGTCGGGATTGCAGATGCCCGAGCGGCTGGCTGCGCTGCGCCAGAGAGGATTGCTGACGGCGGAGCAGGTCTGCAGCCTGCTGCAAGCCGCCGGGCTGTTTCGCGGCGTGGAGCACGCCATCCGGGTGGTGGAGGGGCGGCCGCGCAAGTGGGTGCCGGAGAGCGACGCGCTGCGGGAAAGCGTGGAGAAGCTTGCCGGGCGAGGGGATTTGGACGGCGCGCTGCGCGCCGGGATGCGCGCGGTGCGGGCGCTGTTTGATTCGATTTTCGGTGATTGAAGTGACGCCCCCTCGGTGGTAGTCTCTTCGTGCAGAATCTATCGGAAAAGTTTCGCGTTGTAGTCGCGATGGCGTCCAGCATGGGGAGCTGGGGGCAATGTCTGGGTGGGGATTCGCCCAACGTGTTTCGAAGGTCCGGGCGGCTCCAAAATCGATGGTACAGGAGGATTTGGATGGCGGCCTCATACAATGGAGTCCCGCTCCCGGCGAACGGGCGCGTAATTGAGTTTCACAAGGGAAAGTTTGTCATTCCCGACAACCCAATCATTCCGTACATCGAGGGCGATGGCACGGGGCGCGATATCTGGAAGGCGTCGGTGCGGGTGGTGGACGCGGCGGTGGAGCACGCCTACCTGGGCAAGCGCCGCATTGCGTGGTACGAGGTGTTCGCGGGCGAGAAGGCGAAGGACCTGTTCGGCACCTGGCTGCCGGACCAGACGGTGGACGCCTTCCGCGATCTTCGTATCGGCATCAAAGGGCCGCTGACCACTCCGATCGGCGGCGGCATCCGGTCGCTGAACGTGGCGCTGCGGCAGATTCTGGACCTGTACGCCTGCGTGCGTCCGGTGAAGTATTACAAGGGAATTCCGTCGCCGGTGAAGCACCCCGACTGGATGAACATGGTGATCTTCCGCGAGAACACCGAAGACGTGTACTCCGGGATCGAATGGCGGGAGGGAACTCCCGAGTGCAAGAAGCTCATCGACTACATCAACAACGTGATGCTGGCTACCAGCGCCAAAAAGAAGATCCGCGAAGACTCGGGCATCGGCATCAAGCCGATTTCGATTACCGGTACCAAGCGCTTGGTGCGCCTGGCCATTGAGTATGCGCTGCTGCACAAACTGCCCACGGTGACACTGGTGCACAAGGGAAACATCATGAAGTACACCGAAGGCGCGTTCCGCGAGTGGGGCTACGAGGTTGCCACGCAGGAGTTCCGCGCCGAGACGGTGACCGAGCGGGAGAGCTGGATCATCGGAAACAAGGACGACAATCCTTCGATCACGGTGGAGGAGAGCGCGCACCTGATCGAGCCGGGCATGGAGCACGCGCCGGAGGACTTCCGGCAGGGCATCTACGCCGAAGTGCGCAGCGTGCTGGATGCGATTTACAGCACGCACGGCAAAGGGCAGTGGAAGAGCAAGCTGGTGGTCAACGACCGGATCGCCGACTCGATCTTCCAGCAGGTGGTGACGCGCGCCGGCGATTATTCGGTGCTGGCCACGCCGAACCTGAACGGAGACTACATCTCCGACGCCTGCGCGGCGCAGGTGGGCGGGCTGGGAATCGCGCCGGGCGCCAACATCGGCTTGGGGCACGCCATCTTTGAAGCCACCCACGGCACGGCCCCCAAGTATGCGGACAAGGACGTGATCAATCCGGGCTCGGTGATTCTGTCGGCGGTGATGATGCTGCAGCACATGGGCTGGATGGAGGCGGCGAAGATGGTGGAAGACGGCATGGAAGAGACCATCATGCAGAAGCGCGTGACGTATGACTTTGAGCGCTTGATGGAAGGCGCAACCAAGCTGGGCACCAGCGAATTTGCCTCGGCGATTATCGAGAACATGCTGGCCCGGAGTTCGAGCGTGCGTTAAGCGCCGGTGACGGCCGGCGCGGCGAAGCAAGGTGTTAGTGATGGTACGGAAATACTGAAATATTGCCCTGAGCGGCTTGAAAGGAAACAAATGCGCAAGAAAGTTTCAATTGTGGGAGCTGGAAACGTGGGGGCCACCGCGGCCCACTGGATTGCGGCCAAGGAATTGGCCGATGTGGTACTGATCGACATCATGGAGGGAGTTCCGCAGGGCAAGGCGCTGGATCTGCTGCAGGCCATGCCGGTGGAAAAACGCGACTGCGCGGTTGTGGGCACCAACGATTATGCCGATACGGCGAATTCCGACATCGTGGTGATTACGGCGGGCATTCCGCGCAAGCCCGGAATGAGCCGCGACGACCTGCTCAACACCAACTACAAGATCATGCAAGATGTGGTGGGCAAGGTGGTGAAGTACTCGCCCAACTGCATCCTGATCATCGTCAGCAATCCTCTGGACGCGATGGCGCAGGCAGCCTTCAAGCTGAGCGGCTTCTCGCGCAATCGCGTGATCGGCATGGCCGGCATTCTGGATTCGGCGCGCTTCCGCACATTCATCGCGCAGGAGCTGAACGTGAGCGTGGAGAACGTGACTGCGTTTGTGCTGGGCGGCCACGGCGACACCATGGTTCCGCTGCCGCGCTACTCCACGGTTGCGGGCATCCCGATCACCGAACTGATTTCGCCCGACAAGCTGAAGGCGCTGGTAGAGCGCACCGCCAATGGCGGCGCCGAGATCGTCAAATACCTGAAGACCGGCAGCGCCTACTACGCTCCGTCTGCCTCGGCAGTGGAGATGGTGGAAGCGATTCTGAAGGACAAGAAGAAGATTGTGCCTTGCGCGGTGCATCTGGAAGGCGAGTACGGGATCAAAGGCCTGTTCGTCGGCGTGCCGGTGAAGCTGGGCGCTAACGGAATGGAACAGATTATCGAGATCAAGCTGACGGCGGAGGAGCAGGCCGCTCTGAACAAGAGCGCCGACGCAGTGAAGGAGCTGATCACGGTGATCGGGCTGTAGGTTCTCCATTGGATTGCGGTAAAACAAACCCCGAGGCCAAGGCTTCGGGGTTTCGTTTTGCTTTATGAGGCGGACCTTGAAACTGCATTCGCCGAAATGCCTTTGGAGCGGCATGGGATATTGGAACGGCGCTGGGGTCCTTCGCTGCGCTCAGGATGACACTTTCATACACACATCGATGTTCCGCCTAAAAAAGTAAAACCCCACATCTGCTGACTGCTGCAGATGTGGGGCACCTGTTATTTGCGGAGCTAGACGCGCTCGATAGTGACGCTCTCCAGAACTACGTCGGTCTTGGGACGGTCCTGGTGGTTGCGGGGCAGGGTGCTGATCTTCACGATTAACTCCTGGCCTTCGACCACCTCGCCGAAGATCGTGTGGTTGCCGGTGAGCCACGGCGTAGCGGCAACGGTGATGAAGAACTGGGATCCGTTGGTATTGGGGCCGGCGTTGGCCATGGCGAGTTTGCCGGGCGCGTCGAATTTGAAGGGCGAACCCTTGGTCTCATCCTCGAAGCGGTAGCCAGGGCCTCCCATGCCGGTGCCGCTGGGATCGCCGCCCTGGATCATGAAGTCGGGGATGACGCGGTGGAAGACCGTCCCGTTGTAGAGCGGACCGGGACCCTTTTTGCCGCTCACACTGTCCTTCCATTCGCGCTTGCCTTCGGCAAGCTCCACGAAATTGGCAACCGTTTTGGGCGCTTCTTTTTCGAAGAGGCGGCAGAGGATGGTGCCCTGGCTGGTGAGAAACGTGACGTATAAACCCGGAGTGCGTTCGGCCATAATGGCTCCTTGCTGGGGAATGGGTGACTGGTCAGACTAACAGAAGTTGGATTGCTGTTTCGAGGGCGGTGCCGCCTCCAGCTAAACGCTGGAGGCTTGGCGACGGGGATGGGCCAACGGACGGATCTCCGTCCGCCAGCGTCCTCTTGCTAGGACTTCTTTTTCACAGCGGCCTTCGTCTTGGAGCCGTCGTCGATGCGGATGTGTTTGATGATGACGGGGGTGTTGGGGCGGTCCTGACCGTTGCGCGGCTGGCGGGCGATCTTCTTGACCAGATCTACGCTCGCGGCATCGCACTGGCCGAAGAGAGTGTAGTTGCCATCGAGGAACGGCGTGGGCACCTCGGTGATGAAGAACTGCGAGCCGTTGGTGTCCGGTCCGGCGTTGGCGTAGGCAAGACGTCCGGGCTGATCGAAGCGGAGATCGGGCCAGGTTTCGTTCTTGAACTGGAAGCCGATTTGGCCGGAGCCGGTGCCGGCGGGATCGCCGCCCTGAATCATGAATTCGGGGATGACGCGATGGAAGATGGTGTTGTCATAGAGCGGAACCCCGTGCATGGTCTTGCCCGATTTGGGGTCTTTCCAGTCCTTGGTTCCGCGGGCCAGGCCGACAAAGTTGGCAACGCCCAGCGGCGCGGCCTTGGGAAACAGGACGCAGGTGAGATTGCCCATGCTGGTTTCGATGACGGCCACGGGCTGTTCCGCCGAGCCCTGTGGGGCTGGCGGGGTGGCCATCGCGGTGGCGCCCAGGGCGAGGGTCAGCAGGCAGGTTGCAACTAATGGTTTGCGCATAAATCAGAGTTCCTCCGGTGTACTGGCAATGGCGATAAGGGAAATGGCTGGAAAGACCGCGCGTCGCGTAGCGGCAGACGCGCCTGGCAGTGCGGCAAGAGAGGTCAGAAGCATCGTATCGTTCAATTTGCTACCGTCGAGCAGCCGGTCTCCGTCAATGTCTCCCAGAATATACCGCAGCGCGGGGTAGCGTCACGGGTGGACGAAGGAAAACAGACGGATGGGATAACGGGTCGGATGCGTACTTGGCTAGCGATCGGCGCTGAATTCCTCGAACCGGCGGTAATCGTCGTAACGATTGCTGACCATAATGTGGTAGCAGGCCTGGCGGCGCTCCTCGGCGGCCTCGACCAATCCCAACTCCTGCAAGTGGAATACGTACTGGCTAATCCAGGCGCGCTCCTTGCCCGACATGGGGCGCTTGCCGATATCGACGGTGAGGCCGGCCAGGTGCGAGGAGGCGGTGTCGCCGTCAATGGGGGCGGCGTTGTGGTTCGAGCGCTGCAGGCGGGCCTGCTGATCGACGGTCCGGACCAGCGAGGTGACCTCGATGGGCTGGTGGAACTGCGCGTAAAACGCCTGGCTCAGATCTTCCAGGAAGTCCCGGGTCCAGGGGCGGCAGAAGCGGCGGTTGAGTTCGAGGTTGGCGGCAATCTGCAGGGCGCGCGACTCGTGCAGGCCGACCAGTTCGCCGCGCATCTCAAGAGCTTCGAGCTGCTGATCGTCTGCGATGCGGACGAGTTTGAGGCGGTCGATCTCTTCGTTTTGCCGGAGCAGGGAATCGTGCGAGCCGCGCAGCACCGGGTTCCAGCGGGCAACGCGCAGATGGGCGTGGTGAAAGGAGTGCCTGTGATACGAGCCGTGGATGGAGGCGGCGGCGGGGAACGCCGTGGCGACGGCGAGAACGAAGATGAGGGCGGCACTGCTTCTGCGCATCATGAGAACGGTGCGACTCCTGCACAAGTAGGATGACTTTACTCCCGAAAGTGTAACCCGGCGAGGCCGGAATTTAACTCAGGTGTATTGCCCATTCGGATTCATTTTAAAAATAATGCAGAATTAAGCAGAAAAGGGAGGCAAAATCGCCAAGAACGGCGCGATTGTTGCCTCCCGAAAAGTGCCCGGAGGGGTTAGGTACGGAAGAAGTCCAGAACCGCCTTCTTCATGACATCGCCGGCCACGCTGCTGATGGACTTGGTGAGCGGAATCTCCTTGGGGCAGACCTCGACGCAGTTCTGCGCGTAGCCGCACTCCTGAATCCCGCCGTCGCCCATCAGGGCATCCAGGCGCTCATCCTTCAACACCTTGCCGGTAGGATGCATGTTGAAAAGCCGGGCCTGGGCAATGGTGGCCGCGCCCACAAATCCCGTGCTTTCATTGAACTGGGGACAGGCCTCCATGCAGCAGCAGCAGCTCATGCACTGCGAGAGCTGGTAGGACTGCTCCTGCACCTGCGGGGTGATGCGGGGTCCGTCGCCCAGGGAATAGGTTCCATCGACGGGCACCCAGGCCTTGATGGCCTTGAGGTTCTCAAAGAGCACGGAGCGGTCCACGACGAGGTCGCGCACGACCGGGAACTTGGAGAAAGGTTCGATGGTCAGGGGCTGCTCCAGGTTGTCGACCAGCGCGGAGCAAGCCATGCGGGCGCGGCCATTGATCAGCATGGCGCAGGAGCCGCAGACCTCCTCCAGACAGTTGGAGTCGTAGTTGATGGGCGTGGTGGGCGTGCCGTTGCGCGTCACCGGATTGAGGGCGATGTCCATGAACAACGAAATCACGTTCAAGCCAGGCCGCCACGTCAGCTCGAATTCCTCCCAGAAGGGTTCGCTGGTGGGAGTTGCCTGGCGCTTGATCTTGAAAAGTACGCTCTTATTCGCCATGAGTTTCTAAACCTTCTTGCCATCCGCCTGCGAGGAGGCGGATGGCCGGGATCTGGTTTCTACCTGGTGTCATCACTACTTCGTGTCGTAACGGCGCGGCCGCGGCTGAATCAGCGAGACGTCCACCGGCTCCCACTCGAAGCGCGGCTCATCCGCATCGGGTGCGAAGAACGCCTTGGTCGTCTTCAGGAAGTTGGCGTCGTCGCGCTCGGGGAAGTCGGGCTTGTAATGGGAACCGCGCGATTCATTGCGCAGGAACGCACCCTGCGTGATGACGCGTGCCAGTTGCAGCATGTTGTAGAGCTGCCGGGTAAACAGGAACGACTGGTTGGTCCACATGGAGCGGTCGCTGAGATTGACCTTGCGATAGCGCTCCAGCAACTCGACCAGTTTGGCGTCGGTCTCCTGCAGTTTGTCATTGAAGCGCCGCACGGTCACATTGCGCGACATGATCTCACCCAGTTCGCGCCACAACTTGAAGGGATTTTCCGTGCCCTGGTTTTTGACCAGCAGGTCGTTGTACTGCATCTGCCGGTTTTTCTCGTTTGCAAACGAGGCGGCCAGGTTTTCCGGGGGCGCGGCGAGGTTCTTGGCGTACTTCATCGCGTTGGGACCGGCCACAAAACCAGCGTAGATGCAGCTCAGCAGGGAATTGGCCCCGAGCCGGTTGGCGCCGTGGATGGAGTAGTCGCATTCGCCGATGGCATAAAGACCGGGGATGTTGGTCATCTGATCTTCATCCACCCAGAGTCCGCCCATGGTGTAGTGCATGCCGGGGAAGATCTTCATGGGAACTTCGTGCGGATCGTCGCCGACGAACTTCTCGTAAATATCCAGAATGCCGCCGAGTTTGCGGTCGAGCGTGGCCCGGTCGATGTGCGACAGATCGAGGTAGACCATGGGCGATCCGCCGATGCCGAGGCCGAGATCGTGCACCACCGCATGAATCTCACGGGTGGCGATGTCGCGCGGCACAAGGTTGCCGTATTTGGGGTACTTGTCTTCGAGGAAGTACCAGCGGTCGCCCTCCGGCACATCCTTGCCGGCGCGAGTCTCGGCCGGATTCTTGGGGACCCAGACGCGTCCGCCTTCGCCGCGGGCCGATTCCGACATGAGGCGCAGTTTGTCTTCGCCGGGAATGCAGGTGGGGTGCACCTGGATCATTTCGCCATTGCCGTACGCGGCGCCCTGCTGATAGAGCGCGCCCTGCGCCGAGCCGGTGCAGACCACGGAGTTGGTGGACTTGCCGAAGATGGCGCCCACGCCACCGGTGGCGATCAGTACGGCATCGGCCGGGAAGGTCACCACTTCCATCGAGCGCAGGTCCATGGCGCAGATGCCGCGGCAGACGCCTTGGGAATCGAGCACCGAGGAGAGGAACTCCCAGTACTCGTATTTCTTGACCTTGCCTTCGGACTCATAGCGGCGCACCTGCTCGTCCAGCGCGTAGAGCAGCTGCTGGCCGGTGGTGGCTCCGGCAAAAGCCGTGCGGTGGAAGAGCGTGCCGCCGAAGCGGCGGAAGTCGAGCAGGCCTTCCGGGGTGCGGCTGAAGGGGACGCCCATGCGGTCGAGCAGTTCGATGATGCCGGGGCCCATCTCGCACATGCGCTTGACCGGGCCCTGGTTGGCGAGGAAGTCGCCGCCGTAGACCGTGTCGTCGAAGTGGGCCCAGGTGGAGTCGCCCTCGCCTTTGAGGTTCTTGGCCGAGTTGATGCCGCCCTGGGCGCAAACCGAGTGCGAACGCTTGACGGGCACCAGCGAGAACAGCGCAACCTCGCCGCCCGCTTCCGCAACTTTGATGGTAGCGGAGAGGCCCGCAAGTCCACCGCCGACGATGATGATTTTAGGAGTCGTTGTTGCCATAGATTCTCTTTCGGCCGGGCCTATCGTGCCTGGCTGCTGGGAACGCTGGATGGAATCACCCGGCTCTGATCGGCGGGAGCATTCTCGCTGGGTTGCTCCCATGCGGGATCAAACTGCTGGGTTTGGAACTTGGCTACGAAGGCGTACACCGACATCAGCCCGGCCACGACGAGCAGCACGGAGAGAGCGATTCCCACGCCCTGCGCCCGCTTGCGGGCCTTGTCGCCGGTGACGATGCCCCACTTGGCCGCGAACAGGAACAGTCCGTAGCCGAGATGCCAGGATGCGGCAACGATGCCGACCACGTAGAAGGCCAGTACCAACGGGTTGGAGAGCTCGTGCTGCACCTTCCAGAAGGACGCGTCGGCGTGCTCGGTCAGATGAATTCCGGTGAAACGCATGGTCCAGAGGTGAAAGGTCACATAGGCAAAGACGATGAGGCCGGTATAGCGCTGGGCCGAGTAGAACCAGTTGCCGGTCCAGGGGTAGTCGATGACGTTGTTTTCGCCACGCCACCAGATGTAGACGCCGTACAGGGCGTGGAAGACCAACGGAATGAAGATGCCGAAGATCTCCAGGCCCAGGCGGAAGGGCAGCCCGGTGAGGAACTTGACCTGCGCGTTGTAGGCGGCCACTCCATGGATGGCCTCCGAATTGGATAGAAAGTGCTCCAGCAGGAAGAGGCCGACTGGAACAATGCCGGTCAAGGAATGAAGACGGCGCCACAAAAAGGAGGTGCCTGTGCCCGCACGTAGCGGCGCAACTCCCTTGGGCAAGGACGTACTGGTTGGTTGGGCGGTAGAGGCCACAATGTCTCCTTAAAACCCCGGACAGCGGACGAGAACCTGCAAATTCATTTCGTGTTTACGAAGTGTCCAACAATGTATCAGAAAGTCCGGCAGAACTAAGACAAAAAAATGCCGGACGAAATTTAGAACTTTACGGTCACGGCGAGGCGCGCGCCAGTAGGAATCGGCGGCGGGCAGGGTTTCGCGGAACGCGCTAGAATGAAGGTTCGTTCCCGAGACCATGCGCCTCGTTGTAGCATCCTTCGCTATGGCGTTGTGGTCGGGTGGAAAAAAAGAATACAAAAGCGGTTGGCAGGAGAGGGAAGCAATGTCGGATACCAATGGCAACGGGCTGCGGCTAAAGACAGGCCTGGCGGAAATGCTCAAGGGCGGCGTGATTATGGACGTCATGAGCGCGGAACAGGCGGAGATCGCCGAAAAAGCGGGCGCTTGCGCCGTGATGGCGCTGGAGCGCGTCCCGGCCATGATTCGCGCCGAGGGCGGCGTGGCGCGCATGGCTTCGCCCAAGATCATTAAGGAAGTGATGGCCACGGTGAACATTCCCGTGATGGCCAAGGCGCGCATCGGCCACTTTGCCGAGGCACAGATTCTGCAGGCGCTGGGCGTGGATTACATCGACGAGAGCGAGGTGCTGACCCCCGCCGATGAAGCGCACCACATCGACAAACACGCGTTTAAGACGCCGTTCGTCTGCGGCGCGCGCAACCTGGGCGAGGCGCTGCGGCGCATTGCCGAAGGCGCATGCATGATCCGCACCAAGGGCGAAGCCGGCACGGGCGACGTGATCCACGCGGTAAAGCACATGCGGCAGATTGTGAGCGAGATGCGCGCGCTGACCGTGATGAGCGAGCAGGAGCTATACCTGGCGGCCAAGACGCACCAGGCTCCGTATGAGCTGGTTCGCATGGTAGCCAAGGCGGGCAAACTGCCGGTGCCGAACTTCAGCGCAGGCGGAATCGCCACCCCGGCCGATGCATCGCTGGTGATGCAGCTTGGCGCCGAGGCGGTGTTCGTGGGCAGCGGCATCTTTATGAAGGGCGGCGCGACGCCGCTAGATCTGAGCAATCCGAAGGAGCGCGCCGAGGCCGAGTCGCGCGCCAAGGCCATCGTGATCGCCACCACGCACTTCCAGGACCCCCAGGTTCTGGCCGAGGTGAGCGAGCAGATGACCGGGGCGATGAAGGGGCTCGCGGTGGGCAACATTGCCGAAGCCGACCTGCTGCAGACGCGCGGCTGGTAAGAGTTGGGAGAACGAGATTGTGATGCCCGTCCTGCCCTAAAGGGTTGGGACGGGTTTTTTTGTGGTGTCACCCTGAACGAAGTGAAGGGCCCCAGCGCCGCGGAAATAGGCACTCCGGCAGACGTGCTTTTCAAGCACGAACTTTTGGAGGCCGAAGCGCGAACCTTGGTGACCGGAGTGCCTCCCGGGCTTTTAAGAGATTTGCGCGGTGCTGGCGTGCTTCGCTGGCGCTCAGCATGACTCCTCAAAAGCACAGCAGAAGAAAAGCGGAAGCGAAGAAACAGCAGAAGCGACAGCCCCACTCAAGCCAACAACGGGCTTGAATGGGCCACCTGCCTGTCGCCTCCGGCACGGACACCTAAGCAGCGCGATGCAGCTCGACTCTGGGGAAGTCGATCTCGACTTGGGTTGAATTGTTGAAATAGTTTCGGAAGATGTTGAGCGCGACATGGGTGATGATCTCGGCGATTTCGCCGTCACTGAATCCCGCTTGCTTAACGGCGTTAAAGTCGCCATCTGAGAGCTGGCCGCGTTGGTTGACGACCTGGCGGGCAAAGGTCAGGGCGGCTGCGTCCTTGGTCGAGTCCGAGTTCGCGTCGCGTGCCTGCTCGATTTGCTTGTCCGATAGCCCCGTCATCTTGCCGAGCGCGGTGTGAGCCGAAACGCAGTATTGGCAGGAATTTTGCTCGCTGACCTCCAATGCGATCTCCTCGCGCAGTTTGTGTGGCAGAGTTCCGCTGGCGAGCGCAGATTCAAACGAGAGATAGGCTTCCAGTACGGCGGGAGAGTTCGCCATCACGCGCATCATGTTGGGCGTGGACTTGAATTTGGCCTGCGCGGAATCGAGCAACTCTTTCGCCTTGCCGGTAGCTGCTTGGGTTTGGATTGCCTGTAGTCTGGACATGCGTGTTCTCCTTTTTGGGGATTGAGAGTTTGCGTGAAAGACGGGTCTTCGCACTCCGAGATGCGCAGGGCTTCGGCAGAGATACCTAACGCCGGAATTTTTCCGCGACCTGATAAATTAGACGATGACGATGAAGATAGGAATCCTAGCCCTGCAGGGCGACTTTGATGCCCATAGCCGCCGCGTGGCCTCGCTCGGCGCCGAGCCGGTGCTGCTACGCAAGCCGGAGCAACTTGACTCGATTGACGGGCTCATTATTCCGGGCGGCGAGTCTTCGGTGTTTTTGAATCTGCTGGGCGAGAGCGGCTTTGCCAAGCTCTCCGAGTTTGTTCTTACCAGGCCTGCGTTTGGCACCTGCGCGGGTTGCATCCTGCTGGCGCGCGAGGTTGAGAACCCGGCGCAGAAGGGCATCGGCGCGCTGGACATTACGGTGCGGCGCAACGCCTACGGACGGCAGATCGACTCGACGATCGTGGAAGGGCCGAGCATGTTGCCAGGCGGTGAACTGGAACAGGTGTACATCCGCGCTCCACGCATCGAGCGGGTGGGTCCCGAGGTTGAAGTGCTGGCCGCGCGCGACGGCTACCCGGTGCTGATTCGGCAGGGCAAGCTGATGGCCGCGACGTTTCATCCCGAGCTGAGCGAGGACACGCGGGTGCATGCGGAGTTTCTTAACCTGGTGGAGAAGTACGCGGCGAAGCCGGGGAAATGACGCTCCGGGTGCGGATCTCCATCCGGAATATATTGCGGAGCCAGTCCCAGCAAGGCACAAGATATCCGGCTTTGGGACGCCAGTGACCCTGCAACTTGTGCCTGTCTTTGCACTTATTTGGCAAACATGATAGTTTGAAATGGTTACAACATCGAACCAAAAAGAAGCAGGAGCGCGTCAGTTCCCAGTGTTAGCACGAGAGCAGAAAACCAATATCATCGAGAAGTATAAGACCCACACCTCCGACACCGGCAGCCCTGAAGTCCAGATTGCCCTTCTCAGCGAGCGCATCGGCCAGTTGACCGAGCACTTCCGTACGCACAAGAAGGACCACGCATCGCGTCGCGGTCTTCTGATGATGGTGAGCCGGCGTCGCAGCCTGCTCGACTATCTGAAGAAGTACGATACCGAGCGGTACAAGACTGTCATTCTGAAGGTGGGTATCCGCAAGTAAACGTCCGCGGAGCCGGGCCTGTTGGCTGGCTCCCGTGGTTTCGCTGGCGCGGTCCGTGAAGGATTGCGCCAGCCCACTCCCAACTTGTCGCAGCGCCGGCATTGGCCATGCTGCTTGGGAGTGAGCCGGAAACTCGTAGCGGCTGGAACTGTTCCTGTTCGCATTCTTAACTGCGGCTTGACGCGTACTGCTCGCGCTTGCTGTGGTGGAGTGCTCCTATCGTGGACGCGCCCCTGGCGAAAGGGATACATGAAACAAGAAACAAGCGTCACACTCTCCGGCGGTAAAACCATTTCATTTGAGACCGGTCACTGGGCTAAACAGGCCCACGGATCCGCGGTTGTGCGCATTGGCGAAACCGTGGTTCTGGCAACCGCCTGCTCCAACGCCGAACCCCGCGTCGGCATCGACTTCTTCCCCCTCACGGTGGATTACCGTGAATACACCTACGCCGGAGGCCGCATCCCCGGCGGCTTCATCAAGCGCGAAGGCCGGATGAGCGAACGTGAAGTTCTCACCAGCCGTCAGATCGACCGTCCCATCCGTCCGCTCTTCCCCGAAGGCTACCGCTTTGAGACTCAGGTCATCGCGTTCGTGCTTTCGGCGGATACGGAAAATGACCCGGACGTGGCCGGCATCAACGGCGCTTCGATCGCGCTCACCCTCTCCGATATTCCGTTTGCAGGTCCAGTTGGCGCGGTGCGCGTCGGCCTGCTCAACGATGAATTCGTCATCAACCCCACCTACGAAGAGCAGCGCGAAAGCAAGGTCAACATCATGGTCGTCGGCACCGCCGAAGGCATCGTGATGATCGAAGCAGGCGCCACCGAAGTAGATGAAGACCGCGTGGTGGATGCCATCGAGTTCGCCCATGGCGAGATCAAGAAGATCTGCGCCACGATCAGCGAATTTGCCCAGAAGTTCGGACGCGCCAAGCGCACGTTTGAAGCTCCCGTGGTGGATCAGCCCTATCTTGACGCACTGCGCGCCAAGGTTGGCGCGGCGCTGGCCGATGCGGTCAACACCGAGAAGTACACCAAGATCGACAGCTACGCGAAGATCAAGGCACTGAAAGACAGCGTGAAGGCCGAGATCCCCGAGGATCAGCCGGAAGCGCGCACCAAGGCCGGAAAGTATTTCGACCAGTTGCGCGAGCTCGTGTTCCGCGAAGAGGTCACGAAGAACCGCCGCCGTCCCGACGGCCGCGCCTTCGACCAGATTCGCGCGATCTGGAGCGAAATCGGCATTCTGCCGCGCACTCACGGCTCGGCTGTGTTTACGCGCGGCGAAACCCAGGCTCTGGTCACCACCACGCTTGGCACCAGCGATGATAAGCAGCGTCTGGAACGCTTCGAAGGCGAGACCAAGAAGCGCTTCATGCTGCATTACAACTTTCCGCCGTTCTCGGTTGGCGAAGTTGGCTTCCTGCGGGGCGCCGGACGCCGCGAAATCGGCCACGGAGCATTGGCCGAGCGCGCGCTGAGCGCGGTTCTGCCCAGCGAAGATGACTTCCCCTATGCCATCCGCGTGGTCAGCGACATTCTGGAGTCCAACGGTTCGTCGTCGATGGCCACCATCTGCGGCGGCTCGCTGAGCTTGATGGATGCCGGCGTGCCACTGCGCTCGCCGGTTGCCGGAGTTGCCATGGGACTGGTGAAGGAAGGCGAAGATTACGCCATCCTGACCGACATCGCGGGCGCCGAGGACCACTACGGCGACATGGACTTCAAGGTTGCGGGAACCCGCGAGGGCATTACCGCGCTGCAGATGGACATCAAGATCGGCGGCATTACGCCGCAGATCATGCGCGAGGCGCTGGCCCAGGCCAAGCGCGGACGGTTGTTCATCCTCGACAAGATGGATGAGTCGATCACCTCTGGCCGCGAAAACGTCAGCACCCATGCTCCGCGCTTCTACACCGTGATGATTCCTACCGACAAGATCCGCGAACTGATCGGACCGGGCGGCAAGGTAATTCGCGGCATCGTGGAAGCAACCGGCGTGAAGATCGACGTGGAAGACAACGGCCAGGTGCGCGTGTCCTCCAGCGATTCGGCTGCGGCGGAAAAAGCGCTGCAGATGATCGGCGACATTACGGCCGTGCCGGAAATCGGACGGACGTATCTGGGCACCGTGACCCGGTTGGCGGAGTTCGGCGCGTTCGTGGAGATCATCCCCGGCACCGACGGACTGCTGCACATCAGCGAAGTGGCCGAGCACCGCATCAAGGACATCAAGGACGAGCTGAAAGAGGGCGACCAGGTTCTGGTCAAGGTTCTTTCGGTGGAAGGCAACCGCATCAAGTTGTCGCGCAAGGCCATTCTGAAGGAGCAGCGGGCAAAGATCGAGGCTGCGGGCGGCGTAGTGCCCGAGGCCGAGGCTAGCTCGCCTGCCGCACCGGCTCCCGAGCGTTCGCTGGAAGGCTCGGCGATGACCCTGGAAGGCGGCTTCGATGGCGATGACGATGAAGAGGATATGAACTTCAATCGGGAAGGTACTCCGAACGAAGCTCCTGGCCACACCGATCGTCCCGCGGGTGCGGGCGCCGGTGCAGCCGGAGATCCGCGCCGCCGCCGTCGCGGTCCCCGCGGACCTCGTGGTCCGCGCGGCCCACGTCAGTAGGCTGAACGAATCAAATAGAAGGCCACGGTCCATGCCGTGGCCTTCTGCTTTTGCCCCGTACTTGGGGTGGTACAATTTTTTGGAATCCCTACCAGCGAGCAGGAGCGAGCATTGCCTCAAGTCACCCGTATTCCCTTCGTCAAGGCCACCGCGTATGGCAACGACTTTCTGATTATTCGCAAGGAGTTTCAGGGGGACGACCCCGCGGGGCTGACTCGCGCCCTGTGCGACCGGCACCACGGCGTGGGAGCCGATGGAGTGGAGTGGCTGAGCGACGAGGACGGACACGCGGCGCGCATTCACCTGATCAACGCCGACGGCTCGTTTGCCGAGCTTTCCGGCAATGGCACGCGCTGCGTTGCCGCCCACCTGGTGGCCTGCGGCGGAGGCGAGGAACTGCTGATTGCGACCGACGCGGGCACAAAGCTCTGCCAGCTTGCGGAGCGCAGTGGAAACCGTTATGACTTCCTGACCGCCATGGGCGTGCCGGTGGTGGATAAGCCGTTGGAGATCGATCTGGGAGAGGTGCAGTATCGCGGAGTTCCGGTCTCGATGGGCAACCCGCATCTTGTGATCTTTGTGGAGGAGTTTCCTGCCGAATGGCAGAAGGATTCGCAGTTGATCCAGGCGCGCGCGGATCTGTTCCCGGCGGGCATCAACGTGGAGTGGGTCCGGCTCGATCATGCGGCCGAGATCGCCATACGCATCTACGAGCGGGGCGCGGGCGAGACGCATTCATCCGGGACGGGGAGTTCCGCTTCGGCCGCGGCGGCGATTGCGACGCGGTATTGTTCGGCGAAGCTGACGGTGGTTTCGCCGGGAGGCGCCCAGCGGGTGAAGTGGAAGCGCGGCGCATCGCTGCAGCTGGAAGGCTCGGCGAGCCTGATCTGCAGCGGGGAGTTCTTCGTCTAAAGCACTATCGCCGTGGCACAAGTATCTGCCGGTTTCCATCGGCAAGACCAGGCTCCCGAGGATTATTCAGATGTCAACCGTTGCAACCAGCGTTGATGAACGCGAAACCAGCGAACAATCCAGCCGCTGGACGAGCGGACCCGCGATTGTGTTTTCCATCGCGGCCTTTATGTTCCTCGTCGAGATGCTCGTCGCATCAAGATACGGCTACCACATCGACGAGCTTTATTTACTTGCCTGCAGCGAACATCTGGCTTGGGGATACATCGACCAACCTCCCCTGGCAGTCTTCATCACTTACTTCGCCCGCCATCTATTTGGCGAATCCCTCTTCGCTCTCCACATCCTGCCGGCACTCTCGGCTGCTGCGCTGGTATGGACCGTCGGCAGCATCACCCGCGAGATGGGTGGGAGACGCTTTGCACAGGGGTTGAGCGCCCTTGCCGTCCTCGCCACCCCGGCGTATCTTCTCGACCATCACATCCTGCACCTCGTCGCGTTCGAGCCCCTGCTCTGGGCCGGGTGTGCCTATTTCGCGGTGCGCGCCATCCGGCGCAAGGCTCCTGAAAACTGGCTCTGGTTCGGGGCCATCGCGGGACTCGGCTTGGAGAACAAGTACACATTCGCGGTCCTGCTCTTTGGGCTGCTTCTCGGACTGCTATTGACTCCGGCCAGAAAATCATTTTCAAGCTGGCAGCTCTGGGCTGGCGCTGGATTGGCGCTGCTCCTGTTTGCGCCAAACCTCCTATGGGAGATTGTTCATCACTTCCCATTCCTGGCTTGGCGGAAATACATCATGGCCCATCCCGAGGTTCAGACTTTCAACTATTCTGTCTTCGATTTCGCCGGCAAGCAGGTCATGTACACGCTTCCGGTATTTTTCCTATGGATTGCGGGTATCTGGTTCTTCCTCTTCTCGGCAAGGGGCAGACAGTTTCGCTTCCTGGGCTTTGCGATTCTAGTGGTGCTTGGCGTTTGTAGTTGCTCGGGGAAACCGTACTACGCGATTCCGGTCTATGCCATCGCGTTCACGGGTGGTGCAATGTTCGTCGAGAGCCTTACCGAGGGAACAGAGCGGCAGTGGCTGCTACGGAGCATCGTGATCGTGATGGTAGTTGCTGCCGGAGCCATCCTGGCTCCCTGTTTTCTACCCATCTTTCCGGTTGCGCAACTCGCGCGTTATCAGCGATCGCTCCATCTTCCGCTCCCGATACGGTCAGAGTCTTACGAGAGCCAATCGGAAGTTCCCAGCGAGTTGGCCTGGGAATTGGGTTGGGATGACATGGTCGCGAAAGTCGCGCAAGTCTACAACGCACTCCCAGACGCGGAAAAACCGAAGACGGGCATCGTGACCGGGACGTATGGCGAAGCTGGCGCCGTTGACCTGTTAGGCAAGAAATATGGACTTCCCAAGGCAATCTGCGGGCAATTGTCCTATCACGACTTTGGCACTCGTAACTATACCGGGGAGGTTCTTATCACCATCGGGCTGGGTAACCTCAATAACGCATGCAGGTCTGTTCAGTTCGGAGCATTATCGACACCCCCTTATGGCTACGGTGGTCACGAGATCATGGTCTGTAGAGGCCTTCAATTTGATTTGCGGAAGGAATGGCCTGCTGCACTGCATTACTAAAAACCACAGAGGCGGCGCCGCTTTCGCCTTGCGATTTTCGGTTCACACCAACTTTCGTTTACCATCAAGCCATGCGGTCAGAGCTTCAGTCCGGCAGGCGGGTTCGCGCCCTGGGGTCGCACGGCAAGATGGGCGTGGTCAGTCCCGCCAGCTGCGTGGACCGCGAGGCGCTGGAGGCGGGATGCCGCGCGTTGAGCGCGCTGAGCGGGCGGCAGGTTGCGGCCTCGCCCGATGCGCTGCAGCGGGATGGCGGATTTGCCGGGAGTGCCGCCGCGCGCGCCGCGTCCCTGATGGAGATGTGGCAGCGGGAGGATGTGGACGCCGTGCTGTGCTCGCGCGGCGGCTACGGTTCGAATTACCTGCTGCCTCTGCTCGACTTCGATGCGCTGCGCATGAACCCCAAGGCGTTTGTGGGATATAGCGACAACACCAGCCTGCTGCTGGCGCTGGAGCGCAGCGGCATGGTGGCGTTTCATGGGCCCATGGTAGCCAGCGATTTCGCCAGAGGCACGGCGGATGAGAGTTCTTTCCGCGCCGTGCTCGGCGGGGAAGCGCTGGATTTGCGATTTCCCGCAGGCTCGCCAGTGCAGCCGCTGATTGCGGGCGAGGCACGCGGGCCGCTGACCGGAGGGTGTCTCTCCGTGGTGGTGACCTCACTGGGAACGCCGTGGGAGATTGAGACGCAGGGGAAGATTCTCTTCCTGGAAGACGTGAACGAGAAGCCGTATCGCATCGATCGCATGCTGATGCAGCTGCTGCTGGCGGGAAAGTTTCGCGCGGTGCGCGGAATTGTATTCGGCGCGATGCTCGGCTGCTCGTCTGCGCCGGCGGAAGAAGAGACGCTGCCGCGCATGATTCTGCGCGTGCTCGGCGGGCTCCGAGTGCCCATCGTAATCGGATTTCCCTCGGGGCATGTGGAGTCGGGAAACATTACGCTGCCCTTCGGCGTACCGGCCGCGCTCGATAGCTCGAAGGCGGGTGTGCGGCTGCAGGTAGAGCCTGCGACATTCGTTGCAGTACAGAATTCAAACTCATAAGGGACACTTCCATTGATGAAGGCTCGGAGCATCCATCTGATCGGAATCTGCGGGACGGCCATGGCCTCGCTGGCGGGAATGCTGAAGCTGCGCGGACTGGACGTGCGCGGCTCCGACAGCGCCGCGTATCCGCCGATGTCCACGTTTCTGGAATCGCTGGGGATTCAGGTGATGCAGCCTTTCAGCGAGCAAAATCTCATGCCGGCTCCCGATCTGGTGGTGGTGGGCAACGCGATTTCACGAGGCAATCCCGAGCTTGAGTACCTGCTCGATGAGCGGCTCCCATTTGTCTCCATGGCCGAGATGATTCACCAGGAGTTTATCCGCGATCACACCTCGCTTGTAATTGCCGGAACGCATGGCAAGACTACGACGACGAGCATGGCGGCGTGGATCTTTGAGTACGCGGGCCGCAAGCCATCGTTTCTGGTGGGAGGCATCGCGGAGAATTTCGGATCGAGCTTCGCCGTGACCGGCGGCGAGGAGTTCATCATCGAAGGCGACGAGTACGACACGGCGTTCTTCGACAAGGGACCGAAGTTTCTGCATTACTTTCCAGATTCGGTGATTCTCACTTCGGTGGAGTTTGACCATGCCGACATCTACCGCGACCTGGAGGCGGTGAAGTTCGCCTTCAAGCGGCTGGTGAACCTGGTGCCGCGGCGCGGACGCATCATTGCCTGGGACGGCAGCCCGAATGTGAGCGAGTGCGTGGAGCGCGCCTTCTGCCCGGTGGAGCGCTACGGCTTTCAGCCGGATTCCTTCTGGCGCATTGAAGATGTGCGGTATGAGAGCGCGAGCACGCGCTGGAGAGTGCTGCGCGACGGGCGGGAGTTTGCGGAGTTCGACTTCGCTCTGGCCGGTGAGTACAACGTGCTGAACGCCACGGCTGCGGCGGCGCTGGCGCACCGCCATGGGATCTCCGCCGAAACGATTGCGGGGGCGCTGCGCGAATTTCTTTCGGTCAAGCGGCGGCTGGAGGTGCGTGCCGAAGTGGGCGGCATCACGGTAATCGACGACTTTGCGCATCACCCCACGGCGATTGGAGCCACGCTGGGCGCGCTGCGCAAACGCTATGCCGGACGGCGCCTGTGGGCGATTCTGGAGCCGCGCTCGAATACGCTCCGGCGCAATGTCTTCCAGCGCGAACTGGTGGAGAGCCTGACTCTGGCGGATCAAGTGGTCGTGGCCAGCGTCTTCTTCAAAGCCACCGATGCGCTGAAGCCGAAGGAGCGGCTGGACGTGGAGCGCGTGGTGGCCGAGCTGAACGCGCGCGGAGTTGCCGCTCGGCAGTTGCCTGATGTAGATGCGATCGTGGGCTACGTTGCCGCGCAGGCCGCGGCGGGAGATGTGCTGGCCATCCTCTCCAATGGGGGCTTCGGCGGCATCTACGAGAAGCTTCCGGCGGCGCTCGAAGCAAGGGCGTCATGCGGAAGATGAATGGCTGGCGGCGGATGGCGTGGATTCCGCTGGTTGTGGGCATGCTTGCGGGCGCGCTGGCGGCGCAGCCGGCTGACTTCTGGTGTCCCGCGCAGGGCGTGACGTATGGAATCACGCTGAAGCCTGCCGAGCACGTGGTGCACGTGGACGCGGTGACGCACCAGCCTGTGACTGAGTTCCAACTGCCGGTGTGGAATGCCCTGTATCAGGTACGCAATTTCGCGGCGAACGTGAAACAGACGAAGGCCTTCGAGGGCGTTCCGGAGTGGATGTGCGACCGCTGCGATACCGGCGATGCGCGCGTGGAAAAAATCGACAAAACCACCTGGCAGATCACGTCGTCCGGCGATCATCCCTGCGTTACCTTCAGCTATGACGTACTGACGAACGCTCCGGGGCCGTTCGGCTCCAGCCTCGATGCGCAACACGGATTTTTCAACTGGGCGGAGGTACTGGTCTATCGACCGGACCAGCGAAGTGCGCCGGTCTCGCTGCGCATTGTGGATGCGCCGGCAGGATGGAGAATGCGCGATGGCGGAGTCTTTGGCGTGCGCGGCGCCGGAGAGTTGAGCGGCGCTACGGCGGAGGCCGAGAGCTACGACCGCCTGGTGGATTCTCCCGCGATGATGGGCAAGCTGTACGAAAGCAGCTTTACCCAGGATGGCGCGGCCTATCACGTGGTGGTGGATTCGCCGGACGTGGATCTGGAGGCGCTGCAGAGGATGCTGCGCAAGATCACGGCCACGGCCGTGGACTGGATGCAGGACCGTCCGTTCGACGACTACACGTTTTTGTTTCTGGCCGCGCATGGATCGGGCGGTGGTGGCATGGAGCACGCCTATTCCACCGTGATTGATGTAGGTGGAGATCTGCTGAAGCAGGACGTGACGAACGCAGCGGATTACTCGGCGCATGAGTTTTTCCATGTGTGGAATGTGAAACGCATCCGTCCCAAGTCGCTGGAGCCGGTGGACTACAGCCGCGAACAATATTCGCGCGCGCTCTGGTTCAGCGAAGGGGTGACCAGCACGGTGGCCGACATTGTCGAGATGCGCTCGGGACTGGCCGATGAGAAGCACATGCTGGCGCATCTGGCCTCGCTGGTCGGCGGATTGCAGTCGCGCAGTGCGCGGCTTACCCAGTCGGTGGAGGAATCCAGCCTGGACACGTGGCTGGACTCCTACCCCAACTATCGCCGCGCCGACCGCAGCATCTCCTACTATGGCAAGGGCGAGCTGCTCGGATTCCTGATCGACCTTGAAATGCGCCGCCTGACCGGCGGGCAGCGCTGCCTGCGCGATCTTTTCCAGTACATGAACCAGCAGTACGCGCAGAAGGGAAAATACTTCGACGATTCCGAGGGCGTGCGGCTCGCGCTGAAGGAACTGACCGGCAGCGATTTTCATGACTTCTTCTCGCGCTACATTGCGGGCGTGGAGGAGATTCCTTACGACCAGTTTTTTAACTACGTTGGATTGACCGTGACCCACCGGCAGGTGGAGCAGGTGTATGCCGGACTGGCTGTCTCCCGGCCCGAGGGAAAGCCGTTGACCGTTGTCCGGGTCGAGGAGAACTCGCCCGCGTCGCGCCTGAATCTTTCACCGGGCGACGAGATTTTAAAGGTCAACGGCAAAGAGGTCGAGGGAGATTGGAGCCAGTACTTGCAGAAGCGCAATCCGAAGAGCACGCTGCATCTCAAGGTAAGCGAGGCCGGGGGAGAGATACGGGAGCTGGATTTGCCGCTCAGCACGCGCAAGAGCGACGAATATGAATTGCAGGATATGCCGGGGATAACTTCGGCGGCGAAGATGCGGCGCACGGCGTTTCTGCGTGGCGAGGCGGAGGCGAAGCAGCCATGATCCGGCTCATTTATTGTGTTGTGCTATGGATTTTATTTTCCCTGGTGGCGGCGGTGGCGGGTTTTCCCGCGCTGTATCTGACGGGAAAAATCGACCTGCTGTGGGATCTCTCGCTGTGGGCGGCGCGCAGCGGATACCGTCTGTCCGGAATCCGCGTGCGGACGGTTGGCCGTGAGCAGTTGGAGGACGGACGCGCCTATCTGTTCATGTCCAACCACGCCTCCAACCTGGACCCTCCGGTGATTACAACTTTACTGGGAAGGCGCATCGCCATCATTGCCAAGCAGGAGCTGTTCAAGATTCCGCTCTTCGGGCGGGCGATGCGGGCCGGCAGCTTTGTTGCGGTGAATCGCGCTTCTCCGCGCTCGGCGGTGGAGAGTGTGACCAACGCGGCTCATGTGCTGCAATCGGGGCTGGGAATGCTGGTGTTTCCCGAGGGAACGCGCTCGCCCAGCGGTAGGTTGCTGACATTCAAGAAGGGACCGTTCCAACTGGCCATGGAGGCTGGAGTCCCGGTGGTGCCGATCACCATCGTAGGCAGCCATGAGGCTTGGCCGAAGGGAACGCTGGCGCTGCATGCCGGGGAGATCGTGGTGCACTTTCACACACCGATCGATCCGCGGCAGTTCGCCACCAAGGAGGCGCTGCTGGCTGCCGTCCGGGCTGTCATTCATAGCGGACTGCCGGAGAAGTACCAGGACCAGGCTATGGCGAGCGGAGAGCCGCCGCGCTGGTAGTCTGGCAAGGCCGTTGCGGTTATCTTGCTCTCCCAGGTTAGCGCCGCACAGAACGCGGCGCGGAACCTGGGGTACCCGCCGGTAGCGGTCGGATACAGCTTTTCGGAAATCGCTCTACGGCCGGACCACCCGCTGGCTGAGGCTCATGCCGGGATCCACCTCAAAAGCAATTTCGGTGGGGCACTTCGCCCCGAAATTATACTCGCGGACATAAGCTTTGCCCGCCTGATCTTGAAACGCGACTCTGAACTTGCAGGGCTCGCCAAACGGCACCATCTGCCGATTGGTCTGGTCGCCGCGCAGCTCGGGCAGACCGAAAACTCCCGTCGGATATTTGACCTCGAGATCTTCCATGGGATGCCCTGAGCGGTTCTCGACGTCAACGTACATCATGGGCTTGGCATAGTTGCATGCGGATGAAATCAGCAACGGGCAAGCCATGCAGGCCAGCAGAACGGCGGCGGAGCATTTCATGCTGACATTCTACTCTGCCGCCGCCGGCCGGGTGCCCCGTTCAAGCCCTCTGTTGGCTTGAGTGGGGTCGTTGACCTTTGTCTTGGTCTTGAATCCGGGTAACGCCGCGCGCTGCCGGCCGACAGCGCTGGGCTCATCGGCGCTCGATCAACCGCGCGCTCAACACCACGCCGTCGCGCCCGTCGTGCAATTTGATGGGAAAGACGAGCACATTCCACTGCCAATGCTGCGACTCGGCGGGCAGGTGCGGCATGGCGCGGTGGTTGCGCCGGTCGATGTAGGTCTCGCGCGTGTCGGCGACGGTGCGGATGATCTCGCCCCATTCGTCGCGCATTTCGGGGAAGTGATCGAAGATGTTGCGGCCCGGATACCAGGCCCGGCGCTGTTGGCTGAGGGCGGCGAAATAGTCGTTGACGTACTGCCAGTTGCCGTCGCGGTCCAGGATCTCGATCACCATGTCGTCGCTCATGGCCATGATGATGCGCGAGTAATAGAAGTCGCGCGAGTCCACCACGACGGGACGCCCACGGCGCTTCGCCTCAAAGCTGCGCAGGGCCTGCACCAGGTCGTCCACCGAGCTGCTTCCCTTAAGCAGATGCATGTCGGCGATCCCGCCGAACTTGCGTTCCAGGGTCGCGGACAAGATGATGACCGGCACCTCGGGACGCTGCGCGCGCAGGGTCTTGGCAACTTCGGTACCGAACTTTCCCGCGCCCAGGTGGTAGTCGAGCACGGCGATATCGATTTCGTTCAGCTTGCTCTCCGCCTCCTGGATAGAAGCGGCGGTGACGATGTGATATCCCTTCTGGCGCAGAATCGTGGAGCGCACCAGGAGATTTTCCTCGCGGTCATCCAGCAGGAGGACCGTGATGGGCCTCTGCTCGTCGGACTTTCCGCCTTCGACCACCTCGAACTGCTTGTTCTCATCCATAGGACGGCCCCACACGTTATTCATAATGGATGCAAAAACTGCACCTGACGATGGAAAACTGCTACTCCGGATTGCGATTACGCGCCAGGTTGCGAATTGCCCGGGCCATCTCCGGCAGTTTATGGAAGACGGCGACGGCTCGCAACCACTGGCGGTTCTCCATGGCAGGATAGCCGCTGACGGTGGCTCCGGGGGCGACATCGCCGGGAATTCCGGTCTGGGCGGTGGCAATCGCGCCGTCTCCGATGGTGAGATGACCGGCGACACCGACTTGTCCGGCGAGAATTACGTTGTTGCCGACGTGGGTCGATCCTCCCAGTCCTACCTGCGAGCAGAGCATGGTGTGCTCGCCGACGCTGCAGCCGTGGCCCACCTGGACGAGGTTGTCGATCTTGGTATCCTCGCCGATGCGGGTTTCGCCAATGCTGGCGCGGTCCACGGTGGAGTTTGCCTGGACCTCCACCCGGTCGGCCAGGCGGGTAATTCCGGATTGCACGATCTTGTGCCATCCGCGTCCGCCGTCGCGGGCAAAGCCGAAGCCATCGGCGCCGATCACCACGCCGTTCTGCAGGGTTACGTCGTTGCCCAGTTCGCAGAACTCGCGCACCTGGGCGTGGGCGTGGGCGAAAAATCTGTCCCCGATGCGCGCCCCGCGATAGATGACAACATGGGCCAGCAGCACGGCATCGTCCCCGATCCTCGCGTCGGCATCGATGACGGCGTAGGGGCCGATGTGGGCTCGGATGCCGACATGGGCGGAGGGATCGATCACCGCCGTGGGATGGATGCCGGACGAATACCTGGGAGGCTGATAGAAAAGCTCCAGCGCCTGCGAAAATGCCAGGTAAGGGTTGGCATGGCGCAGCACGGGCAGCTCCGCGGCAGCGAAGTCGGGGGTCACCAGGATGGCGGCGGCCCGGGTCGATTTCGCCAGAGAGGCGTACTTGGCGTTGGAAATGAACGTGATCTGCTGGGGTCCGGCGTTTTCAATGCCCGTTACGCCGGTGATCTCGGCCTCGGGCGACGCGTTCTGCAGGGTTGCGCCCAGAATCCGGGCAATCTCAATGAGTTTCATCTTGCGCACAAGCCTACCGCAGCAAGACCTTAGACGCCAGATGCAGCGAAGGGGATTTTTCTGCCAGCGAAGGCGGCATGGGTTACTCGGTTGGCAGTTCGGTAAACAGAAGCGGCGTCTGGTCGGCGGCCCCTGGCTGCCTGCGCCGCTTGACCGCAGGGGAGATGACGGCAAGCACGGTCAACTCCGAGAGCGCGGAGCGAGGCACGAAGATTCTCTGCACGTTGCCCCGGCTGTCCGGGGGATTGAGGAAGAAGCCTTCGGGACGCACCAGCGTCAGGTCGTTGGGCATCAAGCCTTCCAACGCCTCGGCATCGCGGAAGCGCAGCCGGACCCAGAGACCTTCCACGCGAGGCCGGGTGGTAAAGGTCTTGCGCTGCAGGGAACTGGAGTCGGCGAAATCGCGGACGAAGTAGATTCCTTTGATCTCTGCCGCTTCGATCAATACGACGTTGCCGGCGGTGTTTAGCAGCTCCACCTTACTGCCCACGAGAAACTCGCCGGCCGCCACGTAGCCCTGGATGGTGTCGCGGTCCATCTTGCGGACGATTACTTTCTTATGCGTGGATGCCATTGCCTATCCCATTACGCGCGGTCGATTCCGGCGGCCACAATCCGGAGCGTTGACTGATTGTCGCACCGCCGTTGCCCGGGGAACGAGATAAATTCTCGGTCGGGTAACGGATGGGTAACGGGGCGAGCGAAGCGGAGCCCGTATTCACCGCGCAATCAACAGTTTCCCGGTTTTGGGAGTAGCCAAGTGCCTCTCCACTGTGATATTGTCTGGAGTTTGTACCGGAAATGAGGCAGTTCGCTGTAACTAACCATCTGCAAAAGAGTTACGCTCCGCCGGTTGCGTCGTCCGGGGCAGCATTGACCGCCTGTGCTCTCTGGTGGACTGTAAATACTTGAATCTATTGCCTTAAATACCATGGCCGATTACATCTATACAATGGAAAGCAGGTTATCGCCCGAGCAGATGCGGACGGTAAACACGGTGCAGAACATTGCCCGCACCCACGGCATGAACGTCTATCTGACCGGTGGGGCGACCCGCGACATTCTGACCGGCTTCCCCATCCGCGACCTGGACTTCACCGTCCAGGGAAATCCGCTCGATCTGCGCCAAGAGATTGAAAACGCGGGCGGAATCGTAGATATGGCCGATGCGCACTTCTGCGTGATTCACGCCGTTTTTCAGGGCATTGGGGCCGAGATCGGCATGGCCCGCTCCGAGGTCTTCGACAAACCGGGCAAGGCTCCCAAGGTGACCCCGGCAACGATTAATGAGGATCTTCGCCGCCGCGACTTCACCTGCAATGCGATGGCGCTCTCGTTGAACGAGGGCTCGCGCGGCCTGCTGCTGGACCCGTTCAACGGCACCGCCGACATCGAGGCGAAACTGCTTCGGGTTCTCCACAGCTACGCGTTTCTGGAAGATCCATCGCGGCTGATCCGCGCCACCCGGTTTGCGGTGCGCTTTGGATGGGAACTGGAGGAACGCACCCGCGCACGCTACGATTCGGCGGTCGAGGGTGAATATATTCAGTATCTTGGAAGCCGCGCCATTGGATACGAGATCGAGCAGATTGCCCACGAAGAGAACCCGGTTGCCGTGATGCAGGCGCTGGAAGAGCAGGGCTGGCTCAAGGTTTTGTGTGCGAAGTGGACGGTTGCCAAGGCCAACGTCCCCGAGTTGGCGCACCTGCTGAAAACGCGGACCACGATGGCGGAGCTGAATATCGCCGTGGATGCCGCGCCGGCGGTCATGCACTTCCTTACCGTGAAACTGGGTGAGACGGAGGTTGCCGCGATCCAGAAGGCGATCCCTCACCGCGAATTTGTTGCCGCCTGGAAGCGGCTGGATAGCGACGCCAAAGAGCTTTCCAAGAAGCTTCTTTCCAAAGAGGCTGCGGTGAACTCCGGGGCATGGAAGATTCTTTCCGCCGCCAAACCTGAAGCGCTGCTGTACCTGGATGTGACGGGTCATAACAAGACGGCGGACGAAAAGATAAAGAACTTCTTTGGGAAGTGGCGGCAAGTTCAGGATAAATTGCCGATTACGCAGATGGCGGAGCTGCGCATCACGCCCCAGCTTCCGGATTTTCCCAGGATCTGCCAGGAGGCATTCCTGCTGCTGCTGGACGGCAAACTGCGCACCGAGAGCGAAATCGCGAAATTTCTCGCCCCGTTCGAGCCGCCGCCACCTCCGCCGCCACCTGCTCCGGTGCGCCGTGGACGGTCAGCCGCCAAGAAGGCCGCACCGCAGGTTGCCAAACAGGCCGCGCCGCAGGCGATTGCGTTGGCCGCCGAGGCCGCCGGTGCAAGCGCGGCAAGCGTTCCTGCCGGGAATCCCAAGGCGCAGGCGGTGAATAAGTCAGCGGCTCCAGCGCATACTCCGTCCGCGGAGAAAAAGATCGCCAAGGCGCCCGAGCCGGCCGCGAAGCCCGTGGCTGCGAAAAAGACTCCTGCCCCTGCCAAGCCTGCGGTTAAAGCAGCGGTTAAGCCTGCGGTGAAGGTCCCGGCAAAGCCCTCCATAAAGGGAAAAGCTGCCGCGAAACCGGCTCCCAAGAAGGCAGCCAAGCCGGCCGTTAAGGCAGGGAAGGCGGGCCACGTTGCGGCGAAGAGCGTCGCTGGGAAGAGCAGCAGCGGGAAAAAGATTGCGGCGAAAGCTCCCGCGAAAAAGCAGCACGATCACAAGAGCCAGAAAAACGGGAAGAAGCACGCAAAGCGTCACTAGCGAAAGTGGCTCCCGACTGGCTGAATACCGAAGCAGTCTGCTCTCCCAGGTTAGCGCCCCAAATACAGGGCGCGGAACCTGGGGCACCCACCAGTTCTGGTATGCGCCAACCAGAGAAGCCTGCAGGGAAACTCTAAGCTAGAAAAACAAAGGCCCGGTCAGCCGGGCCATTTTCGTGCTTGGGTTCACCTGCCAGCGCCACTAGCTGGATTCTTTTTCCGGGTCCGCGGCGTGCTTGGACGGAGAGGCGTCCGCGTTGAGTTGGTGGCATTTGCACTTGGAAATGATGGCGGTATGGATGCGGGTGCGCAGGTCGTCGGGCAGTTCGTAGAGTTCGGATCCGCGATAGATTTCAATGGTGCTCTTGGTTGTGTTGCAGACGACATAGCAGTTGTGGCACCACTGGAGATGTTCTTCCAACTCCGCCTTGGTATGCGGGTCCATGGTGTTGTCTAGGTAGTCGGTCAGCTCTTTCAAGAAATCAGAGCATTTCACGGTCTGGTGTCTCCGTCGCGTCGTTTGAAATACTTATTGAGACGCTCGCGCAACTGCAAACGTGCGCGCAGCAATCTCGACTTCACGGCCGGAACGCTCAACTCCAGAGCTGCTGCAGTCTCTTCGGTCGAAAGCCCCTCAACATCCCTCAAGACAAAAACCGTGCGGAAACTCGGCGGCAGTCCCTGAATGGTCTTGCCGAGGATGTCTTTCAATTCCGCCTGTGTATATTGCTGCTCCGGGTTGGGAGACCAATCCGCGATTTCGCGCGGCATGGAATCCTCTTCCGTCTTCACGTCCTCATCAATCGAAACCATACGTTCGGGGCGTCTCCGCCGCAGCCGCATGAGCGCTTCGTTGACCGCAATCCGGACCAGCCAGGTATAAAACTTGGACTGCCCCTGAAATTGCCCCAGGTTCTGGTAGGCCTTTAGAAAGGCATCCTGAACCACGTCCTCGGCATCCTCGCGATTCTGAGTAATATGCTGCGCGATGCGGAAGACGTTTCGATCGTAGCGCCGCACCAGAGATTCAAAGGCGCCAATGTCGCCGGAGCGTGCCGCTTCGACGAGGATGGTTTCTTCGCTCGGTGCTTCCTGTCCCTTGTTTTCGATGGCTTCCATTCGTCCGTCGATTCAGAAATAAATAACGTGAGTAATATGTCCAATGAATATTGTAGCGGGTGGAAGGCAAGATCACAAAAGGAGTGAGCGCTTCCGGAAACGAGAACGGGCGAACGGTGCTCAATTTGAGTCCCCGGGCGTTGACACGGTGGAGGGCGGCCACCATAATCCGAGCATCCACTCTACGCGCGCTTTTTATGCGGAGCTGCGCCAGGCAGGGAAATGCCAAACGAAGACTTAATCCGTCAGATTGCCATGCAGGCCTGCAGCGAGGCTTTGCAGGAGAAGTCGCGGGAGCTCGCCGAGAATGTTGCCCGCAGAGTGGGCGCCGCGCTGGCCTCGCAGATGGGGCCGGGGGCGTTGCCCGCGCAACTGCCATGCAGCCGCGAATTGCGCGACGGCACGCTGCTGATTTCCGGCTCGAAGACGCAGAGCGAGACTCTGGATGCGCTGTTAACGGCCACTTCGGCGCTCACCCCTGCGTGCGGGCTTCTGATCCTGCGCGGGACTCAGGCCTCCGGTTGGAACTGCATGAATCTGGGGACGGTGGACAACTTCAAACGGGCAGTCCTGGATTGCAGCCAGGGCGTGGCAGGGGCGGTGGTCCACTCCTGTGCCGGGCGCACCGCCCGGATTTCCGAACTCGATCCGGCCTTTGGCACACGGCTCGGATTGGAGAATTCGGCGGAAGTTCTGCTGCTGCCCGTGTTGTTGAAAGAACGTGTGGCGGCGCTGCTGTTGGCCGTCTCAGGGCCGGGCGATGGGATGGCGGGATTGGAAGTGCTGGTGCAGGTTGCCCAGTTGTCGCTGGATCTTCAGTCCTACCGCAAGGCCGCTCCGCAAGCCCCGCACCAGGCGGCAGCGCCCAACCACTCGGCTCCGGCAGCGGCCGTGACGGCTGCTGCATCGATGCCCGCCGCATCGCATTCGGGGCATGGATACGAGGCCTCTGCGTCGGCCGTCGCGGTTGCGCCGCCGCCTGCCATAGCACCGGCGGTGGACGAGGCCCATGACCGGGCACGCCGCTTTGCCAAACTGCTGGTAGATGAGATCAAGCTCTACAACCAGGCCAAGGTGTCTGAGGGGCGCAACCGCTGCGACCTTTACAGCCGCCTGCACGAGGATATCGAGAAGAGCCGGTCGGCCTACCAGAAACGTTATGGCGAAAGCGTGAAAGACGTCGATTACTTTACCCAGGAGCTGATTCGAATCCTCGCGGATAACGACCGGTCGGTCATGGGGGCCGGTTTTCCGGGTTAGACTGCATATATCGTGATGTTTACTAAGCTGCGAATCCTTGCAATCCTGATGTTGATCCTCTCCACGGTGGCCGCGGCCGGCACCGAAGCCGGCAAGCATGGCTCGGCGGCACGCAAACATTCTGCGCCGAAGAGGCGCTCCACGGAAAAAGACAAAACCAGTGACAGGCGCGCAGGGTCGTCTTCCATCCATCGCGTGTCGCACACTGCGGCGCGAAGGAAGGTGCCCTCGCCGAAGGTTCGGAGGATGGCCCGTGCGTTTGTGGCGTCGGCGGACCTGAAGGTGATGGCGCGGCAACTGGTGGAAAACCGCACGCCCGCAGCCTATGCCGGGGTGGAGGAATACGCCCGTCGTCATGCGCTCAGCGATGCGGGTGCTCTGGCGTGGCTGGCAGTTGGATACTCGCGCTATCTGGACGAGCAATATGCGCAGGCGATCGGCGCGCTGGAAATGGCCCGGCCCCAGGCGGGTGATTTGACCGATTACGTGCTGTATCTGGAAGCGGTCTGCTACGCGGGGCAGGGAAACAGCGCCAAGGTGGTGGAGCTTCTGCGGAACTTCGATGGGCTGATGCCGGAGTCGATTTTTCAGAGCGAGGTGGTGGCGCTTTACGGCAATGCGCTAACGTCGCTCGGCAGGACGCAGGAGGCGATTGCCTACCTGGAGGCCCATCGCCAGCCGGTGCGGGCATCGTTGGAACTGGCGCTGGGAAAAAGCTATCTGCATTCCGAGCGCCCCGAAAAAGGCATGGAGATCCTGAAGCATCTGTATTTCACCATGCCGGCAAGTTTCGAGGCGGACCAGGCGGCAATCCTGCTGACCGGGGCAGGCTCGGGAATTGAAGGCAGCTATCCCGAAGAGATGGGCAGGGCGGAGCTGCTGGCCAAGGCCGGGCGCTGGGGCGAGGCCGAGCGCGTCTACCGCGAGTGGGAGAACAAGGCTCCGGCGGAGGAGCGGGGAAACGTTGAGGTCGCTCTGGCCTCCGTGCTGCGGCACACCAACGCCGGGGAGGGACGCGCGCTGCTGGAGCAGGCGCAGGCCTCCGGCGAAGCCAACGCCCAACGGCTCTACCTGCTGGGCGAAATTGCACGCAGCGACGCCAATGAGGGCGAGCTGGCGGCAAACCTGGAGCGACTGCGGCAGCAGGCTCCGGCGAGTGGGTGGTTTGAGCAGGCATTGCTCTCGGCGGCCAATTACTACCTGCTGCAAAAGGATTTCGATCGCGCCATTGTGCTCTTCCGCGAGGTGAGCGAACGCTTCCGAAGCAGTCCGCAGGCTAGTTACGCCAACTGGAAGGCGGCCTGGCTCAGCTACCGGCAGGGAAACCGGGAGGACGCGAAACAGGCGTTTGAGAATCAGGTGGCGTGGTATCCGAACGGTCCGGAGGTTCCCGCCGCCCTCTACTGGCGCGCGCGCACCGCCGAACAGGATCGCGATTTCGGCCTGGCGCGCGCCTGGTACACCAAGCTCGGCGAGCGCTACCAGAACTACTATTACGGCTGCCTTGGGCGAGAGCGCCTGGCGGCACTCTCTGCGTCGGCGGGCAACGCGTCGTTGAACGACGCCGCATTAACCGTGCCGGACGCCACGCTGGCGCGGATTCCGGAGTTGAAGACGCCCGGACCCGAGGCTCTGGAGATCGAGGCTCCGCCGGATCAGTTGCGCGCCGCCAAGAGCCAGCTGTTGCTGAATGCAGGACTCAACGAGTTTGCCATTCGGGAGCTGGAGGCCGAGCATGGCGGCCATGGAGCAAACTGGGCCACGCTGATGATCGCGCAGATCTATGAAGAAGGTGGACAGAACCATCGTGCGATCCAGTTTCTGAAGAAGGCGATGCCGGGTTACTACTCGGTGGACCTGGCGGAACTGCCGCGTGCGTACTGGGAGATTCTTTTCCCGCGCCCGTACTGGCCGGAGTTGCAGCGGCAGGCGGCGGCGAACTCGCTGGACCCCTATCTGGTGGCTTCGCTGATCCGTCAGGAGAGCGAGTTCAACCCTGGAGCGGTTTCTCGCGCCGATGCGTATGGGTTGATGCAATTGCTGCCCCGGGTTGGCCGGGACGAGGCGCGGGCGGCTCACATCCGCCACTTTTCAGTGGATTCGCTGCTGGCGCCGAGCACCAATATTCAACTGGGCACGCACTATTTTAAAGAGATGGTGATGCAGTACAAGGGGCAGGTGGAGTACGCGCTGGCCGCCTACAATGCGGGTTCCAACCGCGTGGACGAGTGGCTGCAAAGCGGACACTACGGCGACGTGGCGGAGTTCGTGGAGTCGATTCCGTTCACCGAAACCAGGGAATACGTGCAGGCAATCATGCGCAACGCGAAGGTCTATCAGCGGCTTTACCCGCAGCCGTAACGGCTGGCCCCGCGAGCGATCTTTTTTTCAGCACAGACCAATATGCCCATTACGACGGCAGGCAGGCGCGCCGCGAAAAAATCCGCGATCCACTCCTCGGCAGCCGCCGGCGTCCGCTTCCGGCCGCTGGCCCCGGAGCGGGTTGCGGCAATTCTCGATGTGCTGGACCGCACCTATCCTGCGGTGCGCTGCGCTTTGCATCATGAAAACGCGTGGCAGTTGCTGGTGGCCACCATTCTGTCGGCGCAATGCACGGACGTGCGGGTGAACCTGGTGACCCCGGCGCTGTTCCGGAGATATCCGGATGCGGGATCGCTGGCCGCGATTGAGCCGGAGGAGTTGGAGCCGCTGATCCGCTCCACGGGTTTCTTTCGCAGCAAGGCGAAAAATATTGTCGGCGCGGCGCGCAAGGTGATGCAGCAGTTTGGCGGCCGGGTTCCGGAGACCATGGAGGAGTTGCTGACGCTTCCTGGTGTGGCGCGCAAGACGGCCAACGTGGTTCTGGGATCCTGGTTCGGGCGAGGCGAGGGAATTGTGGTGGACACTCATGTGCACCGCATCGCGCGGCGGCTGGAGTTGACCCGTTCGGACGATCCGAAGCACATCGAGCAGGATTTGATGAAGGTGATCCCGCAGACCAAGTGGATCGACTTTTCGCACCAGATCATCCACCACGGGCGAGCCCTGTGTATGGCGCGGGCTCCGAAGTGCGCGGAGTGTCCGCTGGAGGGGCTTTGCCATGCGGCGGACAAAACCTGGTCCACCGTGGCGCAGCACAAGCTGGCCAAGGGAAAGAAAGACTAGCGCATCGGACCGGCAGAAGTGGCTGGTCACGATTGCGCGGGAGCGTTTATAATCTCCGGACGGGTGAAGCATGCGCATTTTCCAAAACATTGCCGCAATCGCCAAGGGTATGAGCATCACCTTCATGGAGATGTTCCAGCCGACCACCGTCGAAAACTATCCGGATGGAAAAGGTCCACTGCGCGGAGCCGTTTTCCAGGAGCGCTTCCGCGGATTGCACGTGCTGCAGCGCGACGAAGATGGGCTGGAGAAGTGCGTGGCGTGTTTCCTGTGCGCGGCGGCCTGCCCCTCCAACTGCATCTACATTGAAGCGGCGGAGAACACGGCGGAGAACCGCATCTCCGGCGCCGAGCGTTACGCCAAGGTTTACAACATCGACTACAACCGCTGCATCTTCTGCGGCTATTGCGTGGAAGCCTGCCCGACGGATGCGATCACGCACGGCCACGGCTTTGAGCTGGCCACCTACAACGCGACCGGCTTGGTGTATCGCAAGGAGCAGCTGCTGGCCATCACTCCGGCGCACGAAGGCGACAATGCCCGCTTTAATGTGAGCGACGCGGAGAAGATGCGGATGATTGCCCGCTAGAGAAACGAGACCCAGCGCAGGGACACTGGACCGCTGCAACGGCGGTCCATTCATTTTCCCCGGAACCGACCCTCGCCTGCGGTTTCCAGGCTGTTCAAAAAACAGGCTCAGCCCCACATTGAAATTGGAGATGCGGACGGCTTATCCTCGAGGCTCTCTGGGTTCTGTTTTTTCTTTTGAGCTGTGGGAATTTGTTGGTCGCGTGGCTGGCGAGGGCTCTCGTTCGACTCTCCGCCGATGGCAAAAACTGCATCGAAGTCCGATTCGGCGTCGATCTTCGAGGTGCCGGCCTTCAGCTTCTTGCGTACCTCGGCGGCTTGCTTTGCGGCGGCAGCTTTTTCCGCCGCGGCAGCGGAGTAGAGATTCGTGGCGGCGGAGTTCAGATGATTTCCGTGTACACGCATGACGCCCCCTAGGAGTTCCGGGCAATCGTTGGGCCATCAATTTCCCAGCCAGATTAAAAGAAACTCAGCTTCGCTTCTCCCCGCGGGAATGCCGCTTCCATTGTTTTCTAGGCAGAGGCGGCGGCAGAGGCGAAGGAAGGTCTACGGCGGGCGAGTATCCCGCGGCGCACAGGTGACGCCAGCGATAACATTTGTTACACTCGCAATGCGGGCTCCTGCCCGTTCTGCGCCGCGGAGAGGTGGCAGAGTGGCTGAATGCACCTGACTCGAAATCAGACGTGGGGGTAACTCCACCGGGGGTTCAAATCCCTCCCTCTCCGCCATTCCTTTATTATCAATAGCTTAGAGACAGCAAACCCCCTTCTTACTAAACTTCTTACTACTTTCGAAAATTTAGGCTCTGCATCGTAAGCCTGCCTCGGTATTAACCCTTGGAGGCAGTGCATGACTAAAAATCGAAGAGTATCTCTGTACATCTATTCAAAGGTAGGCGGCGGCTGGAAGTACCGTCCGGCACCGGAACGCCCCAAGAACCTGACGGATGGCTCCAGCTTCGTCATCATGTGGTATGAGGGTGAGGACGCCAACGGCAAGGCCCGGAAGCGTACCTTGAACGTGGGGAAGTCGGCGGATAAGGCCAAGGTCGAGCTTCAGAGGAAAAAGGCCGGGCTCCTCAACCGGATCGTGGAGGGGAAGGACATCCCGGAACCTGAGCCGCAGGCGGAGTCCGAGCCGGATACCCCCACGGCTGCTGCCACGGTCAGTGACGCTATCGGTAAGTTCCTGGAGGAATGCCAAGACCGCTGCGGGCAAGACGGGTACGGGTTCGCTAAACGGAGCCTTACCGTGTATCGCCGGAGTCTGGGCTATCTGCGTGAGTTCGGCGGGGCTACCCCGCTGGCCGATGTGAACGAGGAGTTCTTCAAGCGGTACCGGCGCTGGCTCCGGGAGCACCCCAACAAGTTCAGCGACCGGAGCTGCCACAACATTTTGCTGACGGCCAATACCATGGCCCGTGCCAACGGAAACCTGACGGGCAAGAAGGTACTGGCGGAGATGTCCTTTCCTCCGAAGCCCTGCCACCCCTACACGGCTGAGGAGCTTCGGAGGTTCTTTGAAGCTTGTATGCCACCTGAAGCCCTGATCTATAAATTTTTTCTCCTGTCTGGATGCCGGGAGCAGGAGGTGGCGAACACTGAGGTCCGCGACTTGGACTTTTCCAAGAACGTACTCCACATCTCCCCCAAGCCCGAACGGGGGTTCCGCCTGAAGTCTAAAAAGGGGAGTGCTGCGCTAGGCCGCAAGGTTCCACTCCCGTCCAACTTCATGCGCCAGCTTGAGGAGCACGTCAAATCGAAGGGGAACCCCCGTGAGTTGCTGTTCCCTAACTGCGATGGGAACGTGGAGGGGCACTTCCTCCGCAAGTGCCAGCGCATCGCGAAGCGGGCGGGACTGCAGGGGATTGAACTGCATCGCTTCCGCAAGACGTTCGCCACTCAGATGCACGCTGGCGGGGCGTCCGTTCGGCAGGTACAAAGCTGGCTCGGGCACACCGATCTTGAGACCACGCTCATCTATCTGGGGGTGCAGGACTCGGCGGATGAATCCTGTCAGGCATTCGTGAACAATAGCC
>Ga0316217_10000979_pt1 | contig 38688 bp, 27 predicted proteins | sample 1anoAmetaG_FD_203633 | JGI IMG/M metagenome (GOLD analysis project Ga0316217, IMG submission 203633) | Freshwater microbial communities from Trout Bog Lake, Wisconsin, USA - 1anoA | ecosystem: Environmental > Aquatic > Freshwater > Lake > Hypolimnion/Profundal zone | place: USA: Wisconsin...
TTATTTTATCAGCATAGAAAACTGCTAAGAAACCAGCTTTCTTCGAATAAGACAAGCCTAAAAAATTTACAAGAAAACGCTCTGACAGGGACCGCTCTTTTGATTCTAGAAAATCAAAGGAGGATTCCGTCTTCTCGCAATATATCCGCCAACCCAACCAGCCTGCAAATATTAAAATAAACCTTACTCACGACGAATCGTTTCTTTTTCTTGATTAGGTCAACACTTCCGCCATCGCACCACAATAATCTGAGAGGAAAATGCGAAAGACTATGATTGTGCGCAACACTAATAATCGATAACCTTCGAGATAGTAATGTACTTTAAGTCTACGAATAAAGATCCTTTAGACTCAGCTAAAAGCTAAAGAAGGGGAGTGCTAACGTTATAAACTTCAACTCGATGAGTAAAAGTAGAGGAGAAGAAAAGCAGATTTCGATCGCAAGGCAGCAATCAAGTAAGCATCAGCCTACTAAAAGCAAAACTAAGAGCTGCTAACTCATATCAAAAAGCTAAGCAAAGAAAAATAGATTTTGAACAAACAAATTGAGTTTTTGTAGAAGATCAACTATGATGACAAAACAAGAAATATCTTGTCTTATCGCTAAAAGAACTTGCAAGAAGAACTTATGAAGCTCAAAGAAAAGTTGTAAAGCAAAAGAACACCTAAAGAGATTTAGTTTTTAAAGGAACTGTAGGATATGAAAAATCAAAAGTAAGCAACTGAGCAAAAATTCAGATCGATGGAGTCTCTAGTCGAAGTACAAAAAAGGTGCATCATCAAGTTAAAAGAAATTCTACACTAAGAGCAAATAATCACGAAATAAAGAATCGTAAACTCAGAAGAGTATTGTTAGTTGAGAGACCGCTTCAAAAAATTCATAGATCAGTACAAAGAAGTTAGGCAGCAGAACAACAATTTGAAAGCATTGCTCTAGAACCGTTAGACCTAGTTAGCCTTGTCAGATTCTTAGACATAAAGGTTATGATATTTAAATGTTTTGATCTAAGCTGAGTGTAACAAAAATAAAATAAGGTGGAAGTTATGATGAAATCATATTGAAGACAAGTTTTATTGCTTTCAACATATTCTATTAACAAGTTATCACAAATGGGTGGGGACAAACATGATGCCACATATTATGCTAAGTGTATGGTCGGAGGTGCTCTTGCATGTGGGTTGACTCACGCTGCCATTGTCCCTCTCGATGTCATGAAGTGCAAAAAGCAGATAGATTCCACTTTTAGCAAGGGCATTTTGGATGGGATTGCCAAAGTTAAGAGCAACGGTCATCTGACTCTCGGCTGGGCTCCTACTCTGCTTGGTTATTCACTCCAAGGCATGGGAAAGTTCGGTTTCTATTAAATTTTCAAGGATGTTTACAAGAGTGTGGTTGGATAGGAAAAAGCAGAACAATACAGAAAAGTTGGATGGTCAGTTGCTTCTGGATCAGCTGAAGTAATTGCTGACTTACTTCTCTGTCCTTGGGAAGCCGTTAAGCTGAAAATACAACTGTCAAGACCTGGATTCGAGTATCCAAACTCATTAACTGGTGCTCTTGCTAAAATTAGAACATAAGAAGGTAGTATTTATGTTATTTAGGCACTGCTGGACTGTACAAGGGTATTGGTCCTCTCTGGGGCCGTCAAGTTCCCTATACCATCGTCAAATTCGTCGCTTTCGAATGGTTCGTCCAATATTTCTATGATAATATTTTTACTAAGGGAAAAGAAAACTACAGTAAAGGCACTCAACTTAGCATCACTTTTGCTTCAGGATATCTGGCTGGTATTTTCTGTGCGATTGTCTCACATCCCGCAGATACCATGGTCTCGAAACTTTATAGTAAGGGCAGCGAATAAGGATCAGTCAGTCAAAAGATAGGTCGAATTTATTCATAAATCGGCTTCAAAGGGCTCTGGGCTGGACTTGTGACAAGAATCATTATGATTGGAACTTTGACTGGTCTCCAATGGTGGATTTACGATTCATTTAAATCCGCAGTTGGGCTTCAAACAACTGGAGGAGGCTCTAAAAAGAATTGATATCTGATTCCACATTAATGATTCACAGTTTATAAACTTATACTTGAGGGCAATTATATATGAATAAAAATGATGCAGACATAATCTAAACTTATTACACACCAATTCAAAGGGTATTCATCTACTACTGCTCCTTTGGTGATAAGGAAGAGTATGCTCTCCTTAAAATACAAAATTACCAGCGACTACTCTCAGACCTACAGTTCACAAACTATCAAGCTATTGTACCACAATTAGATATCATCTTTTATACTCAAGCTCCTTCAAAAAGTCTAGACCTTCATAGGTTTATAGCCACTCTAAAATTGATTGCTGAATTGGTTTTTCCAAACCTGGCAAAGTAAAAAAGTATTTAAAGGCTATTAACTGTACACATTCAATCGCTATATGACACAATAATGACTTATACTGAATTCGGGAAGACATTAGCGTAAATTTCAGTCAATTAGCTCAAATAAACTAGTTTTGTTTTTTTGAAAAGGTTCGAATAAACCTTGCTCCTATTTTATTCGATTTACTTCAACAAGTAAGGCAAAGAAGGCTTTTAGGAATAGTTCAAAATGTTTTATAAACTTTCTAGAGAACTCAGCTTTATACCTCGCATCATTAGTAAGCCAATCTGCTATTTAATTTACTCATTTTTAAGAGAAAAAGCATCAAAATCGATCTTCCATAACTTTTTCAGCCAATCTTTAGCTCAGAATAACAAGCACTATAAATTTGATTTCATTTGCTTCCTTTAATACCTTATTCTTCTTAGCCACTTGAACCTAAGAACGGAGGATAAAGATGTTCTTAAAATTTACCGCCTTTTTTAGATAATTTAGCTATCCTCTGGAAGCCAAAATCTAGCAAAAAAACATAAATTTAAACATCTATATCTTACCTAAAAATAGTTGGAGTAGTTTTTAGTCACTAAAAGATGTTAAATCCAATTCACTCCTCAAAAAAATATCTCAAAACCTATAGAAAGCTACTAATCTCCAATTAAAAGAAAGCTAGGCAATTTTTACGATAATTTAAAAACAAAATTTACTAAACTTTGCTTGAAAACTCATGTTTAAACAAACTTTTATCTTTCTTTTGACGCATGTAAGAAGCTACTCAAGAAGATTTGTCCTTCTTTGACTGGAATATCAATAGAATTAATGATCAAAGCAGCAGGGCGTATCAACTTTTAAAACTTCATCCTTTTAATTGATTCCGCAGCGAAAAGAGTTAAAGTCAATCCTGAAATCCTTTATGAATAAGTTCTACTATATAACACAGATAAACAAAATCTCAATTTGATTCTTTAAAACTGTTAGTTGACAAAACAGCAAGAAAATATATGTAATTAAGTTCTCAGCTTGGTGCATTCATATTTAAAGTCAATTTTCGAATACTTCTAAAGCAACCGTGCTTTTAGCTTTCAAACTTATCTAAAAGCTTTACAAGAAATGAACATAACTCCTTTTATTCTTTAGTCTTCTGATGCGATAGATATTTATAGATACTCAGTCAAAGCTGAAGATAATATGACATTCTAATAGTTTAAGGAAAGTTTTAAGGTTATGATAAAAAGTATACATTTTGATTTTCAATTGGAAGGAGTTTAAAGGTTAGTTTATTTGCTCTAAAAGGTTTGCTAATCAAAAAAAGGCGAGAGCTTAATGAAGAAAAATATCCTTTTGATTAAAGAAAATCCTCTTTATAAATTAAGACTTTCTTTCGGGTAAATCTATAAGTCTATCTAAAGTAAGTTAAAAGCATTTAATAATTAATCTCAAAATCAAACAAAGAAGCTAGTAAATGAATGATTATTTTTACTTTTTTAGTCAAATTTTTTTAGCTTAGTTACTTGAAATCTCACTTTTTATCAATAAGTTCTAAATTACCTGGATTGAGTGTTCGTCAGAAAAACCTACAAAGAGAATGCATGAACCGGACCTTTTCGGGTACTTCTCTGTTAGCTACCCAAATATTTATTTTTCATCAGTAACAAGTTTGGTACTATTGTAAACCGTTCTTCAGAATGCTGATCCCAGAGAATGTGGTAATTTTTGCTTCCTAAAAGTGATGTTGTCTGCTTTAGATAATCCTCTTTTTAAGATGTCAAAGATCATTCTATATTATACTTAATTTTCTAATTATCTCGGAAGAATAATGCAAAGGAATAATTCTTAAAAATTTCATTGCAGATCCAATTCAACATCCAGACATCACCAAGTGCATCCCTCTTTCAGAACGATCCTCAAGCGTAGAAATGAAACCATCGCTGCCTCTCAACTCTACTAAGATCTCCCCACTCCGCATTCTCACAACAAAATCATGACACAATCCCAAGTGGAATTCACTCCTGATGGCTAAGCTTAGAAATGTAACCAGCTTGACATTCGCCAATACGTAAAGAAAATGGGAACAAAAAAAGAAACCTAAATGCAAAGGAACTCAACATAGCGTTTCACAACCTAAGCAGCTGAAGAGTAAAACAATAGAAGGACGGCAAGGTTACCAATATAATCTCCACAATCAATTGCTTAATAACGATTGCCAGAAAGTAAAGGGAAGAAATCAATAGATGAACTTTAGAACAAAATTGAAGCTTTCGTCAACCAAAGCTTGATCCATTTGAGGCTGCAAAGACGGAACATAGGACTATCACAGTGGTCACAGCTAAGGAAAACTTGCTCCATTGATAAAGAAGTTGAAGATATTTATGAATACTTTAATGAGCTGACGCTCCAAATCGGCTAAAACGACCCACAAAATGAAAAACTAGCAGATCTGAACAGAAAAATCCAAATACTTTAAAAAATGCTTGCAAGCTAATGCGCTGAATCCTAACTTCTGAAGCTACAATATTATGGCTGGAAAAATCAGCGGGGAAATACTACTTCTTATTCTAGTAAACAGCTTTTGAGCGATGCGAACAGACTAAACCGTTAAAATAAGCCATTAAGCTTAAATAGAGACCATTCGCAAAAAGCCAAGTAAATTACTCCTTTGAGCTCCACTGGTAAATCTTGACCTATTTAGCTAAAAATAGTTTTATGAAACCCAGCAAGGAGTACTACTTGACAACGAAAGAAAAAAAGAACTCTTTTTCATTAAACCGTCAACCCATGCCTCGTTCTTCTTATTCAGCACAGTATCTCAACTATGGCCATATACCTACATATTCATATAAACCTGATACAATCCGACAGTCTCCTGAAGCTTCTTTAGCAGTCAAAGCTAGTACTTATCAGCAAGAGTACAAAGATAAGCTGGGAGTCATAAACAAAGTTAATTTCAAATAACTTGACTGCTTTAGAGATAAATTTAAGTAGATTTTTTCTTATCTAGGAACACAGACATTTCTTTTATGAACTGTTCAAAGAAGCATAACTATGAAAGTAGTGAGAATTTGAAGAAGAAACTAAAGAATAGTTCCAATATTGACTCTATAAAGTAAAATAGCAACCTAGTTATCCCTAGACAAGGTTCTGATTCAAGTCTAATTCGTTTTATGCATTTCAGCTCAGCTGATGGGTTCTATAAGACCTAAACGCAAAAATAATTCAACTGGGAGAACACAATCTTCGCAAAAGTTGCTAGAGACCCTTTGAAATCGGAAATAAAGGACAAGAAGTTAGGCCGCCTAAAAGAGGCATTCAAGAACTTGGTGATTAGAGATTGAAATGATGATGATTTTATTGATTATTGGCTCATAAACTAAATCAGCAAGAAAACTGTCCGTTGATGACTAAGTTGTCACCATTGGTTTGTCTTTGTATAATGAAGTCATTCTAATGCTATATTCTGCAACAATAAGTATGAAAGTGAACCAAAATTCATATTCATTTCAATGATTATTGCAAACATTTTAACTTTCTTTAAATAGTGATCATTACGTTCATCTGCCTACACTTAAGATATTTTCGGGTCTATTTAGTAAATCAAGTTACCCATGAGCTCCATACAATCTTTTCTTGTAGTTCTCGTTCTCCTTTTAGATCTAGCTTGAAGTATTTAAAGAAGTTGATTCCTCGGATTTTGATTGAGGCTAAACCTAAATCTAGGCAACTGCTGTTTCAACATTTTTACTCTAAGACGAATCATGTACGTGTGTATGGCCGTGGGACTCACTCTTTTCTCCCATCAGCTCTGAAACAAACTCATATGTAACAATCCCAAACACCATCAGAAGACCCAAAATTTGCCAAAAGTTAGTTTAGTGGTGATATACGAAGATACTAAGCCCAACAGTAAATATCTTCCTTGTTGTGATGACAAAAGGAACAAAGTGTTGCTTGAACTGCTTAATCATGCGATAGACGAACATTTGGCCCATAGTACTCAATGCTCCCATCAAAAGAAGGTGCAATAAAAATTTGCGATGCTAAGCAATGAAAACAAACATCTACATGATTGAAATTTTCAAGAAGAAGGTCTCAATAACACAAGAGTAGATGAGTGATATGATGGTGACCCATTTGTTTATTGCAGTCATCATCTCCATTGGCTGGGGTTTATATTAAGATTTGATTTCGGCTTGGAAGTCAGGCAAGAATCCATCTGCTAGCAGAGAAACGATTAAAAGCACTATCCCGAAAAACTAGGTCTTTTGCTACGATTACTTAAGGTTAGGATCTGCCACTTTGAACATTACAATTCCTAAAGTTACAAGCACCCCAATTACTACCTTTTTGAGCCCTAGTTTAAGTTTCTTATCTTTCACCCGTGAGCATAATACTCCCACTAATATAACAGAAAGGATATTGCATGACTTAAACATCATGACCACAGGAAAATTAGTGAGATAAATGGCATAGGTATATGTTAGGGTTGAGATAGCAACCGTTATGCCACAAATGGCTGAGTTTTTGTTGGGAATATTCACCTGTTCCTATGGCTTGATTGTGAAGTGGTTAACTGCTGCCCCGATAATCCACGTAATGCCGCAGGGGAATATCAAGAAGCCTGAGGCGTAGTTGAAGGTTTACTATTTTTGGGTGAAGTCGTTGACGTATTTGTATTTTAACCTAGGCTTATTGAGATATTTACATGGACTAGTGAACAATACCTGTGACTAGATAACTGACGTAAATGCCAACAACTCCAGAGATGAGTTGGAAGCACCTCGCGGGATCCACGTACTCTGATAACTTCATAGATATAAAGATAAGTTTATCTCAACCTATAAATATCTCAAAAATAACATTAAAATAAAGACAGCAGTTAATTCGCTAATACTTTCTTCTTTTGTTTACGAAACCCTCTTTTGCTCTGGCCTTGGCCTGTCATCAAAATAAGTGAAAGGCAAAAGTAAGCCAAAATTTATTTCCTTTGATTTTTGTCAAACCTCAATATATGGAAGTTACTTTGACCATTCAAAGAAAGTGCACTGAATTTAAATATTGATATTTTTTGAACTTTGGTCAGACAGTTTGTAGAGCCAATATGAGTTTTATTAATCAATCTTATTTTCGGAAGAAAATCGTAATTCTCATGAAAACTTCCTCAATAAGCTCATATAATAGCTATAAGTTTTTGGAGGATGTTTCCTGAAACGTTGTAAATAACCACTTGTCGAACTTGCCCAACAGTAATCATAAAAGCGAAAGAATCCGAGTGTTAAAGTGCTTGCAATGCCTCTTCGGAAAATATCATAGCATTTAACCCTCGAAATGATTTGTTTAGCAATTCTAACTGATGAATAATTAAAGGAATAATTAAATGGAATGTTTTATAATGGTTCTTTTTGAGTGCTTTTGCCTTTTAGATTCTATATCACTACATCATAGAGTGAAACCTTCATAAATAATAAATATAAATATGTAGAAAAAGAAATTGGATAATCTTGATTACAAAATAACCCCAGATACCCCCTATTTTAACCAACTTCCCCATTCAAGCACTTCTAGCGACTACAATGCACACCTAAATCATTAGTCTTTCTTCATGAAGTACGCTTCCTCCTTTATGCAAGTTACCAAAGAAGAGAAAATCTAAAGATCTAGCCAGCAGGGAGGGGAAGAAGACCCAAAGAGTCCAATTTGGGAAATTTCAGAAGTTAACTAATACTAAACTGGCATACTTTCAAGGAATCACTAAAACAAGCCAGTACTATCGAACAATTATAATAACTTTGGTTAGAGATTTAAGAAAAACAAAAACAACAAATATTTTCTCACCTACAACTTTGCCACGATTACCCTTTTCGTCAACCATCTCAACATATTCCAGCTTAGCATGCTGAAAGAAGGCTTTGATTTACTTAAAGCTATTGGTCTCAAATAAAAATCTACAAGAAATCAACCCCAAAAAAGCAAATCCAGCTTTTACAGCGACTACACTACCTAAACATCGAACTAGGATCAAGGGCTCAAAAAACAAAACCAACTACAGTATGCCCTGAAAAAAAACGAAGATATCAAGGGAAGTATTGAGCGAATAATAGGCTGGGTATAGTTTAGGCACTTGATTGTAAAAAGCTAAACCTTTAAGCTAATCTTGAATTCTGCGAAACCGAAGATTACTTCCAGAAAGGAAGTAAATTTTGCACCAAGTCTTCCTTTAAATTCTTTTCAAAATGATGAATCACTTTCTCTTGTGCAACATGAATAAGAAGTGAGTTTGGCTTATACTGCTGACCAAAATTTTTAGTTTTCTCAGAAGGATTTCATAGTTTAGGCACCCTAAAACCCTCTTGTAGAAGACAATTTCAATGCCTTCTTTCCAAAGAAGAAAAAAAAAGTAGGAATTAGTTCCTACAGTCATATAAATACGCTTGACCCGTTTCTCGACGTTTACAAATTCAATCAAATCAAGGAGAATAAGATAAATGAGCGCAATACCTCAAAAGTCTCCATAGCTAATCCAATACAATTAAAGCTTGATAGATAGAGAAAGCATTTAATCCTAACAACAAACGCCTTCTAACTCCCATTTATTTCCTAGTTTTATCTTACTGATGGTTTGACGTCTTAATACAACCGACTACCTTCGAAAAAGGATATAATTTTGCACAATTAGATAGATAATCACCTGCCTAAGCCTAGTGACTAAATTAGGAAATAATTTAATGCCATGAAAAATCATTTTTCTCAAAAAAATCTCCCACAAGAGAACACACAAAAGCCAAAAGACAATTTTTTTGAAGATAAACGAAAAGTCTTCATAAGCGAATTAAAAAGCAACCTAAGCTACTAACCGTTATCACTTATAAATTAACCTCAGTCAGAGACAGAAAAAATGAATTCAAAGATTTAACGCAACAATAAAAATCAAAAACTCACTCGATAAGAGAAAAATGAAGATCATCAAGTTTAAGATTACTATTTTTATAAGATAACATAAAAAACTGAAGAAAAATGGACCTCAAAAAAGGATATAAAGCATCTAGAAGCCAGAAATAACGTAAAGCAGGTTATTCAAATCTCAGATAAATAGAAAAGCCCTATGCCGAAAAAAGTTAGGTTTTAGGAAAGCAAAATGGAAACCTTATTAATCTCTAATCAAATAGATATTCCTTTAGTACGAAAATAGAAGTAAATGAACCCAACCCTCTGTTAAAACAAAAATAAACCAAAAATAACTGTGGCATTTCACTCTCCTCAGCATACTATATCTGTCACACCTCCAAAAATTAAATCAAACAACATCGAAAACAATGAAATTAAAACAAAACATTTCTATTCTCCTCCAGCAACTATATCCGAGTTGAATCATTTAAGATAACCCAAAAATGTTAGATTAATACCTAAAGCTGTATAGCTTGAATATAACCAAATCAGGCCAGCTGAAGGCAAGGTTAGATTTCCAGTCAAAGATAAAGTGATTTCTCAACAAAATAACAGATGCCACATAAATTTTCCCATGGCTTAACAAAAAATAACAGTAAATAACAACATATTAGTCTGTAAACCTGAAGTAAAGAACAAAAATCAAACAAGTCCCTTCAAATAGATACAACATCAAACAAATTACCAAATTTTACACAACAGGCCTAATTCTCGTTTAGCTCCTCCTGTTTTCCTTCATCCCAATATTCCTATCAAAAATGAAACTTTCTCTATCGGATTAGCTAATGGCAGATAAACTTCAGAAAAAAAGAGATTCATTTTGTCACCCTAAGCATCAAAGAATAACAAACCTCAAGTCAAATTCCATCAGAAACCAGCGCCCTAGTTCGCAAATTACCGAAGATAAGACTACAATTAGTTTTATTTTGTCAAAAATCCGCAAGCAAATAAGCTTGAAGAGAGAGGGCACAATTTTAACAATAGATTTTATACCTCAGGAGAAAGCACTCCTTTGAGGCAAAATCAAATGATATCTCCCATCAATTTCCAAGCTAATCAAACCCAAAGAACTTTTATGAGCTAACGTCCTCATAGTAGCTTTAGGGCGGCAACTGAACGCTTTAACATTTTTTCGAACTGTTCGCCAATGGGTTCATAGATCTAGCATATACAACGTTCAAATAACTTCACAACCCGGAATAACTCTGAGCTGATTCGGCCTAAAAGTATGAATGATAAAATCTTTATTACGGTGAGAAGTGAACGTTGATTTTTTCCAGTAAAATGATAATATCTTTATCTTTTCATATTATTGATTAATCTACAAAAAAACACAAGAGTCCATAGTAGCGACTCTATAGTTTCTGAATGAATCAACACTTTTTAGTCTAAATAGTCTAGTCAATTTCGAGTTTGATAAACAATCTTTTGAGAGTCTAAGCAATCATAATCTTCGATATAGAGCTTAGATAGTTTGAGGATAGTGTCTACAGAAGCGAAAAGACTAAAACAGTTGTTTTTCAATATGAAATTCAAAGAAGCTACCTAGAAGCTTATTGACTACAATTCTTTCGAAATAATCATAAAATCCGTCGAAAATATCTCTTCTTCAAAAAAGAATCTAAAAACGTCTAAAGAGATCGTAAACTAAAGAGAAAGCAAGCTATCTTGTCATTTACGAATAAAAACGAATGATGAGGAGTAATCTACACATAAGTTCAAATTAGCAAAAAAAAAATCGAATACCAGCTTCTTCGCAGCCTCAAAAAGTTTAGCTTCAACAACCTACTCAGTCCCCACCGTAAGCCCAACCTCAAAATATCCCAAATAATGAAGTAAAAGCATAGAATTTGATAGATTCGTTTAGAAATACTTTTTCAATTTCAAGCAATATAAAATAGCAAAGATAATAACATGAAAAATCTAGTTTTGGTTCAAAATATTTTACTTATCAAAATTACTGACACTATTCCTTACTAGCGTTCTGTACTACTTCAGGTATAAATTTAATTATATCACTAAATGGCTCAAAACCAAGACAAGCAAACTTTTCTAGAGGCCAAACTCTGTACCAAATGCTCGAGTATGTATGGTCATCCCAACTTTTAAAACATGTGTTCTTTGTGCTTCAAGCAAGCCGCTCCTTAGATTAGAAAGGATAAGATCTAACAGAAACTCGAAGAACATCCACTCCTCCAAAAACAAACTGAAGAATAGAAAAAGATTAAATAAGAAACAGTCACAGAGACTCAGATAGACTTTGATTCCAAAAAGCGTGCATTTCCCACTTAAGTTAAAGAAGAAAAAAGTGCTGGGAAGTGTGCTACTTGTGAACGGAAGACAAGAATGTTGGGTTACAACTGTAAGCACTGTAGTAGGGAGTTCTGTCGTGCTCATAGACTGCCATAAGAGCACTAATGCCTTGCTGATTTCATAAGTTTGGGAAGAAAGCAAATCAAGACGTAGAATCCAGTCATCTGTCATAAGAAAATTGAATAAATTTGATCTATACTTCCTTATCTTTAGATTACTTTTGCTTGAATTCAAACGTCCATCACTTTTTAAATTAATATCAGCTATTATAAAGTTTAGAGTTAAAGAACATTTTGTTTACTGAAGTTTGCTGCCTTTTTGGCTTACTGCAAGATAAGTGATCCATTATATTCAGGCCACAATATCTTCATAGTTCTACAATTTATTGTTTTGTGTGTAAATACAAAGGATTGTATGATGAATGAAGATAATGACTCATTGGACTGTTTAGAAGAAAAGAATCATCCAGGATAAGACGAGTAAAGCAAATACCGATTACTTTTATTCGCGAATCATAAGCAAACCAGAATCGATAAGTAAAGTACTTTTTATAATGATAAAACATTGAATCTTCAAGCTAACCTGCTAAAAATGAGTTTTCTGAGCCCAAAAAGATCATCAACAGAGAAAAATTAATCTCCTTGTGATAATAATCATAGATTTTGCATAAATTCAAATAAAACCTGAATTATAAGTCTATAAAAAGCCCTAAACATAATACGGTTTCTTTGCTAGTCTTTTCAAAATTCTTACAATAAATACTAATATTCGAAAGATTCATTTTACCTCGGAGATATTGAATCCTATTATTTAATGAGCTCTCTCTTGCGGTTTGATGGTTTTAATCGTTATTTTATTGAAACCATAGGATGCTAGTCTTATGGCTTTTCTTTACGTCGTTGTTAAATAATCTTTTCCTAAAACTTCAAAGGTGCCTTTATTCTTGTACTTCTCTTATTTTGAAGATTAGAGCTTAAAGTAAGAAGTTCCAAGGAATTTAATTGAGTTGTAAGGCCAACGTTTGCTGTAAATTTATTAGGCTTATGGCAACTATTAGAATTCTAAGTCATTAAACCTGATGCTGAGTATTCTAACTTCGTAGTCTTGCTATTCTATTAGTTCCATCTATATTGACTGTTCTTGTATTGCTAAAGACTGGCTTTTAGATCTGAGCTATTTTTCAGACTAGATTACAGGACATCCTTGAGTTATGAGTTCTATTGCTGCAAAAAGGCTAACTGTATGAGTAGCTTCTTATCTGAAGGTTAGCTGCTTTGTCTAGTATTGACTTATTCTAACTAAGTTTTGAATTTTTTGAGTTAGCGATGAGCTTTTGCCCTCGCCTAAACTTACTTTCTAACTTGGTGAGCCATTTTTTACTTTTATTTGAGATAACTTTTGTAAAGCTCTTAGTGATTTTTGATTAAATTTTGGGCCATTCTCCCCAAACGAAGGACTTCTTCATGCAATTATTTATTTTATATCTGCAGCTAAGTAAACTTTGTATGCTTGATACTCTTTTTGAGCTATGCATTCGTAGCTTGGTAATTTTTTATTTACTACTTTAATTTCATGATCTATTTCTTGAGCACCATTATGTGCTTCGTATGTTATTACTCCTTCAAAGCATCCACTCGGCATTTCAAAGCTTATAACTATCTATTCTTCCCTATCTGCTGACTAGAAAAAGATCTCATGACTTTACTATTTGCCTTTTTTGTAACCAAAATGGCCAATTCCTTTTCCGCTTTTAATAGTTCGGTCTTCATTCTAGTGTTATTCTCTGTCATTTCTTTGATTTTTCCACGGAGTGTTAGGTTTTAGCTATAGAGATGCTAACGATCCCAAAACGTAGAACGTTGCTGATAGTTATGGAGAGGCTATTTGCGTTCAGCTACATATTGGAGAAAAGCTATTTTGCTTGATTCTAATAAAGACGAGCTCTATGGAGAAAACTGTGTATATGCTGCCATAGTAATAAAACTTTGACTATTAAATTAGTAAAATGATAAAAAAAACTTGATCAAGAAGTTTTCGTGCTTACCTTGTGTAATACTAGCTATTCAGATAGCATAAAACAAAGCAAATTTGTTCGACAGTCCCAAAAAAGTATGTTTGGAGCTTGTGAAGGGGTTCCTTCACAGTCCATAAGCTAAATAGCCTCAGTTTTTGTTTGATTTCAAAGAAATTTCATCTAAATTTGGAAATTTTTGTGATTGCAAAACTTCTAAGCATTTCCTAACCAATAATTAGAGTTTTCATTACAACTGCATATTCTTGCCTGAATTGTTTTTCAAATAGATAATTTATCTCCCAACTTAGTTTAAATCCTGCGAATCCTCATATCATAAACCAAATAAGCCTTTTATATTCTCAAAGCACCATAAATTTAATTTTATAATCGTGGGTAATTTAATATGAATATCTTTGCTCGCCGATATTTCTCAACTGTGAAAGAACAACTGCTAAAAGCTACCAATTCTTACTCTAATGTACCAGCGAATATCGTTTCGTTGCTAGACAAGAAGCTTCTAACAATTGAAAATCATCCTCTTTCGATCATCAAGGAACGAATCAAAGCAAGTTTAGGCTCTAAGTATACCGTAAACATTCATAAACTAAGACTTTCTAAAACTTGAGTCCCATAGTCACTATTGAAAACAATTTTGATGTTCTCAATATTCCTCAGGACCACATATCTCGCAAGATAACTGACACATATTATATAAACTAATCTCAACTATTACGAACACACACAAGCGCCCACCAAAAGGATTTGTTAGCTTCAGGCCTAAGCCACTTCGCAGTTTTTGGTAAGTCAATAACTATTCAGGCGATGTATATCGAAGAGACGAAATAGATAGGTATCATTATCCGGTTTTCCATCAAATGGAGGCAGTCGGTATGCTAGGAAGTAGAGATAAAGTTAGTGTTAGCTAAACTGTAGACGATTTGAAGCAGACTTTATAAAAAATATCTGATGACCTTTTTGGGAAATGCGAGAAACGATGGGTTGAGGCTTATTTCCCCTTTACACACCCTTCGTTTGAGCTATAAATCTTTTATGATAATAAATGGGTTGAGATGCTTGGCTGCGGAGTTATACATGATTTTGTATTAGAAAAAAGTGGAAGACAAACTCAAAGAGGCTGGGCTGCAGGACTTGGACTTGAAAGGTTTGCGATGAAACTTTTTAAGATACCAGATGTAAGGCTCTTTTGGTCACAAGACACCAGATTTCTTTCTCAATTCACAAAGGGACAGATAACATAGTTCAAGTAATTCAGCAAATATCCCTTGTGCTACAAAGATCTCTCTATGTGGATCACTGAACAGTTTAATCCAAACGACTTATTTGAAATCATTCGAGATATTGGCAGTGATTTGGTTGAAAATGTTGAGGAAACAATGACCTACACTGATCAAAAAAGTGGCAGAACAGCCAAAGGATACAGAATACATTTCCGGTCATTAGAGAGGACTTTGTAAAATGCAGAGATAACAGAGTACCAAATGAAAATCAGGAAAGAAATTGAGAGTAAGCTAAAGACGGTCACACTGAGGTGATATCGAGTGATCATATTTTGAATAATCTCTGGAGTAATGTAGCATTATTTTTTAGTTTAGAAGGATTATCACATAATTAATTTGTTGCTTTATAGTCATTATTGAGGATATGTGTATTTGGATATTATTGTCACAATGAAACATTTGTTTAAGAAAGTGGTCGCAGGCTTAATTGCTCCTATTTTGACTGCCTGGAAACCTAAAAGCCGAACTGAGGACGAAAACCCTGCTTAATAAATCTAAACAACCATCGATAAAATTTTCTTGACCTCACTTCAGTCTGAGTTCGAAACACTTAAACTTTTCTCACTGAGTGCTTAGAAACTAGCTAGGTAGATTGCGAGTCATCTCGATATCGGATTGGGGAGACTAAACAGCTCGAAATTCAATGACGGAGAGATAAATTTGCAGATTTTGGATTCAGTCAGAGGACAAAAGGTGTATCTTGTGAAATCTTTCTAAAACCAAAACATCAATGATGGGGTAATGGAACTTTTGTTGGCAGTTTCTACTTTGAAAAAAGAAGGAGCATAGTCAGTTACAGCTATTGTACCTTACTTTCCATATTCTCTGCCTACTAACTCTAATCCTAGCATCTAATCAAATGAAATCAATTAAGGAATCGATTTCTATACATGCTTTGGTGCTGATTTAGTCAAAATGCTTGAAGCTTTGGGCTGTGATTAGATTATAACCCTTAACAATCCAATGAGTTCTCCGAAAGGTTTCGCTCAATCTTCTAAATTTATGAACGTCGAAGCTACTTAGCTTGTAGTTCCTTATCTAATTTATTCAAACATTAAAGAACCAGTAGTAGTTGGAGTGAGATCTAATAGAATTCATGTTAGAGGAGCTAGTGAGTTATCAAATACATTCAGTCTTTTCGACTTCCATTGCGGAATTGGCTTTTATAATAACGGCGTTTATTTTGGAGAAGATTTCAAAGACAGAGATGTAGTTATGTTCAGTAATGTGATCAGAACAGGCAATACTCTCAGGGAGTTGGCTATAGACGCAAAAAGAAAAGGCGCAAGAAATATCTATTGCTATGGCTTCCATGGCTTAAGTAGTGATGATCAGCTTTAAAAATTAATCACTGAATTGCCAATCAAAGAGATGATCCTCACAAATTCGATTCAACATGCAGTTGAGGTACACAAGCAATAACGTAGAACAAAAAGATACGAACCATTACTTTGGCCAAATTTTTGGCTTAAATCATTACGATTGTGAATGAAGAAAAGTCTTTAAGCACTTTCAGAGGTTCAAGGTAAATACTTCATTATGGCTATCTCACAAAAATCAAAGAATACAACAGGTTAGGCGCCAAATAGCCTAGATAAAATAAACACGTTCCATTGAAAGAAAGAATTTGATACTGAATTAATCCAATAGCTTATTTGAGATTTAGTTTTTTTTGTCTATTTATTCATGATAGTTCCTTGCTATGAAGCTTTTTTAGAAATTATATGTTGAGACAATCAAGATTTAGTCAATCTTCTCAGGACATATTGTAAAATGCCACCATTTTTGAAGTACTCGATTTAAACGTCAGTATCAAGTCTAACTTTAGCCTAGAAGGTCTTTCCTGTGCTAGTGCTCACTTTGATTTGCTCATGAACTTGAAGATTTCCTCCTCGAATATCAATGCTAAAAGCCTCTTTACCTGTCAAACCTAAATAATTCTGTACTTACCTAAGTTATCTGCATTTTGCCCAGGCAGAAATTCAAGAGGCAAGATTCCCATTCCAGCAAGGTTGCTTCTGTGTATTCTTTCAAATGATTGAGCAATAACTGCCTTTATTCCTAAAAGATAAGGACCCTTAGCAGCCCAATCTCTAGATGATCCTGAACCGTATTATTGACCCGCGAGAATGATCAAAGGATGCCCTTCTTTTGCATATCTAAAAGCAGCATCACTGATGTCAAGGATTTAGCCAGTGGGGACGTAAGTGGTTTGAGGACCTACTTTGGGAGCTAACTTATTGATGATTCTAGTATTGGCAAAGGTTCCTCGAGCCATGATTTAATCGTTTCCTCTTCTAGCTCCATAAGTATTGAAATCAGATTGTTGAACACCCTTAGCTAAAAGATATCTAGCGGCTGGTGAATTTTTGGCAATGTTTCCAGCTGGCGAAATATGGTCAGTAGTAATAGAATCTCCAAAGCTGCAGAGAACATAAGCATGATCAATGTTTTTCAGCTTTGGTAATTCAAGTTGGGTTGATTGGAAGAAGGGAGGATTATGGATATAGGTTGAGGTATCTTTCCAGCTATATTGCTGAGATGGCTCAGTTTTCAGGTTGTTCCATCTTTCAGTTCCTTTAGAAATTTTAGAATAAACCTATTTGAACATTTCAGGTGTAAGGCTGGTCGACACAACTCCGCTAATCTCTGATCTTGTAGGCCAAATATCCTTTAAGAAGACTGGCTTATTCTGAGCATCATGAGCAATTGGTTAAGTTTCAAAATCGATGTCAATTCTGCCTGCTAAAGCATATGCCACAACTAAAGGTGGAGAAGCAAGATAGTTAGCCTTGATAAGAGGATGTACTCTTGCTTCAAAGTTTCTGTTTCCTGAGAGGACAGAGCAAGCAACAACATCTGAAGCTGTGATTGCTTCTCCAACTTCGGTTGGGAGCTATCCGCTGTTACCTATACAAGTCATGCAACCATATCCAGCAGTAGTAAATCCGAGTTAATCCAAATACTTAGTTAGCCCCGATTTATTAAGATATTGAGTAACAACTCCTGAACCTGGGGATAATGTGGTTTTGATAAAGCTCTTTATTTTGATTCCTTTCTAAATAGCCTTTTTGGCAACTAAGCCAGCAGCAACCATGACGTCAGGATTTGATGTATTAGTGCAAGAGGTGATTGCAGCCAAAACTATTGAGCCATGTTGTAATTTATGGTCTTATCCATTATATTTGAAGCTGTGGTTTAAGTTAATTTTATCTGCTGGAACTCCAAAGCCTTTGAAGCCTTGTTTGTTGGGGACACAATCAGTGAAATCTTTCTTAACGTTTGAAAGAGGAACTCTATCATGTGGCCTTTTTGGACCTGAAATGCAAGGTTCAACTTTAGATAAATCAAGTTCAAGTACGTCAGTGAACTTAATGCTATCGTTGGCTTTGTAATCTCTTAACAGTCCCTGTTCTTTTAGGGTCTTTTAAATGACTTCCATTCTATCTGCGCTTCTGTTAGTTAAATGCAGGTATTTTAACGTTTCAACATCTGGAGGGAAGTAACCCATGGTAGCACCATATTCTGGTGCCATGTTTGCAATAGTAGCTCTATCAGCGAGGCTTAGGTTGGCCACACCTGAACCAAAGAACTAGACGAATTTGCCAACAACTCCTCTTTTTCTTAAAGTGTTTGTAATTTGTAAGACTAAATCAGTTGCTGTGATGTTTTCCCTAAGATGTCCAGTCAGTCTAAAACCAATAACTTCAGGTAGGACCATACTAATGGTTTGACCAAGCATAACAGCTTCCGCTTCGATTCCACCAACACCCCAGCCGACAACACCCAAACCATTAATCATGGTTGTATGCGAATCTGTGCCGACCACGGAATCAGGATAGACCACTCTATTATTATTTTAAAGAACAACTCTTGCCAAATATTCTAGGTTTACTTGATGTACAATACCACTTCCGGGAGGAACGATTGAGAAATTGTCAAATGCTGTGGATCCCCATTTCAGGAATTAAAATCTCTAGTAGTTACGTTTAAATTAGATTTCCTAATTTTCTCTCCAGGCATCTTGTACTCTGGCCTTATCGGCTTGGACACTGTGGTCAATAACTAAATCTACAGGACATAGAGGATTAATTTTCTTTGGATCTCCTCCGAGTCTTTGAACTGCGTCTCTCATCGCTGCCAAATCTACAACTGCAGGAACACCTGTGAAGTCTTGAAGGATAACTCTTGCAGGTTTGAAAGCTATTTAAATCGATTTGCTAGCTAATTGCTCCCAGTTAAGGATGTTCTAGACGTCTCTCGAGGTAACTTAGAACTAGTCACAGTTTCTAACCGCACTTTCAAGTAGTATCCTAATGCTGAAAGGCAGCTTATTGAGTCTGGGGTCATTGAGTGCCCTGATGTTGTAATAAGTAAGCAGTTTCCCAGCTGCTTGTACTTGAGCTGTAATCTTTTGGAAAGGATTAGGTTTTGTATGGGCGAAAGTATGACGACTAAAGAATGTTAACATTCTTATTTTAATTTATATTAATCAACAAAACTAGCTTTAATATAAGTTTAATCTTTAAGCAGAAATAAAACGATAAAATTGTATAGTTAATTCTTTGACAATACAAATTAAACTCTGCAACTAAATACTTTCGTTTTCTCACATTTTTGCAAATAGGTAGCTTAGAGGTCATCATATATATTTATCTTGAAGAAAATTAGTAGATCTCAGCTGAAAACCTATCAAAAGAAAAGAGGTTTTTCTTTGTTTTCTAACATAAAAAATACTTTTTTTTCAATATATTTCTCTCATTTTCAATCTTTAAAATAAGGTTAATCTAGTTTTTTCTTGAATTGAAAAATTTTGCAGTTGAATACATAGGAGGTGCAGCACTTGGTTCCTCCATGGAATTTTTGCAGAATCAAAGCTTGGGTAAAAAATAATCTTTTTCAGCTTATTTTAACTCCTAGTTCCCATACTTATACACTTTGAAGCCTTGATATTGACAGAACCATAGCTAAAAAGATACTGAAGGTATTAGAGGTCATTTAAAACAATAAGACTAAGCCTTCGAGAGTTTTATAAGGTGAGCTGAGGAAGAGTCCACCGATATGGTTCAATCCATCGATTTTTTTGAATTTACTTTGTTAAAAGATATGATAAATTGACATGTGTATTGATGTTCGATTTTTAGAGATTATAATACTCATAGAAAAGCATTAAAAGTAAACGAAAATTAGAGCCTTAGACATTAAAGCTTGGTTCGAAAACTTGTTTTCGAGCTTAGGACACAAGCTCATTGTAATAGAATCACTGGGAGCATCCGCTGCTGTATTTCATATTCTTCCATATATGGAAAGAGATGACAGCTGCAGAAAAATGTAATTAAAGTATAAATCATCAAAGAATAAGGCAGCTTAAATATCAAGCTCACGAAAATTGATTAGGGAAGACGAAGCTTATAAAGAATGGGTTTTGTTGACCGAGTGTGCCGCTCATATAATTTATCATAGGTTCATAGCCAGCATGATAAGCCACTTGAGTTGAGTAAGAGGGCTCGACGATAGTCGGAACTATTGGTCTTCTTTACATCTAATGGTTTTATCTTAGAGCTACTTATTAGTGTTCTGATTCAGGTTCCATCGCTAAAGATGAAGGTAACTAGAGATGTTCTTCTTGCCCTTCTTACAGCATCAGACGATTAAGGCAAATCTTAATGAGCCTTTTCTAAGTCAAGTGGCCTGAAGTTTTTTTCTGTCGATTCAAGAGGAGATTGTACCTATTTTTCAGAGCATTTTCAGTACGACCATCCATAAATTTAGAAATCTCTGACCACTTTTTTGAACCTTAAAGCTCCAAAACATATTCAAGGAGCCTTCGATCCTAATGAATAGTCCAAGGTCCCTTCTGAATATTTGGATTAAGAAAACAATTCCAATGCTATCTACACTGCTTTGGAGTTCTAAAGACTTTATTTTTGCTTGGATTTCGTTAATATAAGGATTATGCAACCAGTTTCCAGTTAATTTTAGAGAGGTCGGAAATGAGGTCTGAAAGCAAGTTAGATTAAAGCTTTGACCATTTATGCGTAACAAGTTTGACTTTTTTGAGGGAAAGCCATTTGAATTTACATTTTTGCCAGCTGGAGCCTGAAATCATTTGAGAAATAAACTCCCAATCTTCTTTTGACTAAATAAATTTGTTGATACAAGTTCTGAGAAGTGAGTTAGGCTATGTTTCTAAACTTGTTTGCAAATCAGCCAAACTAAGAGTATGATGTCCTCATTATTCCAATTCCTCTTTATTTTTCTGTTCCGCAACATTCTAATTAAAAATGATTTTACTTATTGAGCCGACGCTAGGCTATTAAAACCACTTATTCTCCGCTCCTCACCCGCAATTCAGCCATGTTGTCACAGTATTCTTCAACACATGAAGGTACAGATATAGCCTACTCCTTAGAAAGGCTTCCAACAAATTGTCGAAGCCTACTTAAAGAAAGGTGAAGATCATCGATATTTTGGTCATCGACAGGTCTTTCCTCCATTTAGGCTTGTTCTGAACAATCCCAGTTTGAGCTATTCTTTTCCTCAGAGCCCTGTTCCAAATGCAGTTACTTTGCCTTTTCCTCAGCCTTTAGCATATAATATCAAATATTTAAATTCACTGAGGCTTCAAATCTTAAAAAGCTTACAACTTCTCCCTAAAACACTTTTTCATGCTTACGCCCAATATCTCATTTCCTAAATTCTTTTGAAAAGACTGAGAAAATTTAAACATTTAGAAAAGAGTTCATTTAAGCAAGAATGCTCAAGTATTTTTCGCCAAACATAATATACCCTTAACTGCTAGCTTTCAAATTTCTTAATGTTGAATTAATAATGCCTCAAATATTCTAATTTGTTTCCGCTGAAAAACTTTTCTTATCTTTCAAAAGATTTATCGAGACAAGGCAAAATGCCACTCAGCCCTTGAATTTTAGAAAAATTAATATCTTCCTGACATTTAACCTTTCTTTTTAGGCTATGGTTAACTTGCGAAGAGGAAAGTCAACCGTAATAAATGATTGATAAACCCTGGATGCAAGATTTCTTCTATCTTTAGCATAAGGTAAAGAAGCACAGTCGAATAAGGTATGAACATCTCTGCATCTTAGGTAATTTAGACTTCTTTGAAACCGCAAAGTTAGTAGTTTTCTCTAGAGTTTTTTTAGCACTACTGGGTTTGGCAAATGTATGAGCATAGGTGATGCTTATGTTCACTTCTACAAATGCTTCAACAGAAATAGCTGAGTGAATTGAAACCCTTTTAAATGTTCTAAAGCAATTAAAACACTCCTAAAAAACAATCTTACCTTTGAAAAACTTAAAAGATTAGCCCTTCTTCTGGATTTAAAAATTAACTATTTTTGCTTCTAGCTAACTCGTCTTACCTTCCAAAGAATCGAGCTTGTCTGTTTTCATAACTCGAAGAGGATGGAGTTGCTTCTTGATTTCTAAGATTCAAAATCGGCATATTTATTATTATAAAGCACTCAACTCACTAAAGTTTTTGAGACCAATACTACGAAGACAAAGATTTAGGAGAAGAGCAAATAGTGCAGATGACACATCTTTGGCTTTTGGTAGATAAATCAGACGTGAAAAAGCCTAACAAGCTTTCTTAAATTTTGAGTCTAATTTATTGCGGCCTGATAACCTTTTATATCTAAATTCTAAAATGATCAGTGAAAGATTTTAACAAGAGTATTTGGTAAGGTTTGATTGAACAATAAGCTATAGATTACAAGCTCATATAGCAGTATACGCGTTTAATGTTATTTATTGCAGCAAAACCGAATACTTTTAAAACTTTCAAAAAATCGAAAAAGTATTCTTGGGCAGCATTAGTATAGGCTTAATCATAGTCTCTTTTATGCTAACTTCCATCATTTGATGTGCTCAGTTATCAAAAAAATTTAAATTTTAGCGTAAAGATAGTCTAGTAAATAAATATCAAGCAAATCTCTTCTTTATATAAGAGAAATTATCGGAGTAGAGAGGAGTAAGGGTTGAAGTATTTGTGAATAAGTTTGAGTCTTTTGATGGAAAAACCTCATTTGATGAAACTCAAATAAAAGAATCCTGTTCCCTTTGAGCGAAAAAGATGATCCTGATTAACAATCCCCATTTCTATCGTTTCTTTAGCTTTTCCATATCTTTTAATAGTAAAAATAACCTATATTCTCTTGATAGAATTGAAAGAATTATTATGCCTCAAAAAGATTGATTTTAATCTGGAGAGAAAGATATTTTATCTTTATTATCTCTAGAGGTATATAATTAGTTATGAAATACAAAGGGGTTTTAATCGATAGCATTTCAATTTTTTCTTCAACAGCTATCTACCTGGAACTAGTCCTACTCATCCTTTCAGATCTGGCTAAATGGATTAAGCGCTTCATCATTCGAAGAAGTATTGCCCTATTCATAGCAACTTTAGTTTGGCTGCTCATCGTAAATATCCCTGCCTTACATGTACGTATATCTGCAAGTAGACGGTTCAATAAATATGCTATTTTGTAGCCTATTGGGTCATTTTGGGAATCGCGTCTTCAATCGGTCTGGGCACAGGATTACATACGTTTGTTTTATATCTTGGCCCTCATATAGCAAAAGTTGCCATCGCTTCCACTCATTGTGGATATGTGCCTGAAATGTTTCCGTCAAGGTGGAGTTTTGATCACTTTGATGACTGCAGAGGTATTCAATCAAAAAGATTTAGAAAACACAGGTGAAGCTATTGGCGTATTTGGAATATTGCTAGCTGTTCAAATTTAAAGTTTTTTGTGGGGATTAGGTACAGCAATCGGAGAACTTCCACCCTATTTCGTTGCTTATAAGGTATTAATTCTTCTATTTAGGCTTCGTAAACTCGATCTGAGCTGAAGAGAATGAGCGATTAAGCCGAAGGTGTTTAGCACGTTGTGGACAAGGATGAATAGAAGCTAATCTAGCAAGAAAAAAAGCATCATTCTCTTTCAAACTAATAAATTGAATAAGTTCTCTAGCTGAAGCGAAAAGCATCAAAAACTTTTATGGAGAGAGCAAAAATATTCATCTACGATAATATGTAAAAGTATGGTTTCGCAACTATACTTGCATGCGCCTCAATCCCAAATCCTTTATTTGATTTGGCGGGAATCACTTGCGGACATTTCCGCATTCCTTTTAAAACTTTCTTTTCTGCTACTTTCGTAGGTAAAGCTATCATTAAAGTTCACATCCAGACGATTTTTGTTATCTCGATCTTTAGAAAAGAGTCACTTGAGTGGATAATAAACAGCTTAAAGTCGATAAGTGAGAGTTTGGCCACTAGTGCAGCTAATGGATTTTAGTAACAAAAAAAAGTACTTTACGAACCTTCACGATTTAGCTAAAACAAACCTTTGATTGCCAAGTTTTGGGATGTTTTCATAATAGGTATGGTCATTTACTTCCTGAAATCTATAGTCGATGCTCAGGTTCAAGAAAAAGCTATTGAGCTAACTGGCAACAGAAAACATTAAAAATGATACATATTGTATAATTCCATGGCTAAATCATTAAAGATCAGGGATTTCATCTTCCTATTTCTCCATCTTTTTTTCGTACTAATCACATAGTCTTAGAACTTTTTACCTTTATTCTTTCTACTTTTGTTTTTTGTGCTACTCTTATTTCTTCTTTTTGAGCGTTTAATTATCCTTCGTTTTTCGTAGAAACTATTGACTATGCAGTTTTTTTAGCTTTATCAAAAGCTAGCCTGTAATTTTTGACCTTTAAGATTTTGATTAATGAACTATAATCTCTTCTGTCAATTTCAGTTGGGTAAGCTGCTTTTTTATTCGAACACTCAACCATTTTGGATTGATGTTTACTTAAAGATCTGCAGTCTAGAGATGCTTTGGAACTTAAATCGAAAAGAAAGTATAATCCGGATCATCAAACTCCCTGAGGCTGAATTTAAACTTACCTTAATTACATTGCCTAATCTCTCCTTCTTTCGTAAACATAGTGATCTATTTCTAGGGCTTGTACTTTTCTGGATTTCTTTATTTTTCTTTTTTTTACTTTTCCTAAGCCATCTTTACATACATTTCTCTCCTTGCTTATCTAGTATATGGTGTTTTGAGCTTAGCTTTTTCCTATTATGTCATATTTTATTAAAGTTTCCTCCTTTGTTGCTCATCATAGTCTTGTTGCCTTTTTTACAACTTCCGCTTCTATATTGCTACGAAAAGTTTTTACTTAAGCATTGGCAGTATTTGCTGGGCTTTAATCCGCTGAGATGGAGTAATAACTTCTCCATTGTAGCATTCTAGAGTTGGAATATGAGCTATAAAGTAATCTTTACAACCTTCCCAATCCTCACATGGATTTCCTGTCATATAAACTTCTTTGAGGTTGGGCAATTTGGATAAACACTGTACACTCTAGTGCAATTCTGTGACATCAACGAAGTTAACAGTCATATCTAACTTTTTGAGACTTTAACATCCCTCGATATTTTCTATTTTGCTTATATTATTGAGAGCAACATTGAGATACTAAAGTTCCTTCAACTTATTCAAATTTTCCATCTTTTAGATGATATTGTTCTGAAGGTAGAGTATTTTCAAGTGCCGACATAATACGTCCAAATTCTCGATCTTTACCAACTATTGTTGGTGCAGTGAGATCTGTATAAAGTTTGCTATACTTCTTCAAGGGTTGTAAGCATGCATTAGTTATGTTAAGATCTTTTCCTTAAAAGCTACTAAGTAATTCTCGACATTTTTAATATTATTTAAATTAAATTGGTCATCCATAATAATAAAGTTGAAGGTGTATACAAAGCATGAGGCCTCTTTCAATGAGTTCCTCTTTGTCATTATGCACCGACAGTGAAACTCTGACTTGGGCGGCTCTCGATGTTCAATCATCATAGAGTCAATTACTTGTCAGGATATTCCCCAAAAAAATTCTCCCAGAATAAATCATAAAACCAATAATTTACTTGATTATTCGTTATTTGAAATTTATGGGAAAACTTAACTTTTGTTTCAATAAATATAGTCTTAAATAAGTGATGAATAAAATAAACTAAAGAGTATAGTCAAACAGCAGGTTATTAAACATTCTCTGCAAAAGAGATAGCAATAAGATGCTCTTTTGTAAAGAAGATTAATGGCCTGGCAAAAGAAGACCTAGTTTTGCTGCAAACATACGCATCAAAAAGCAAACCCAAACTCCTGGAAGATTATTGTAGAAGAGTGAAAGAAAATCAAATGGGTTGTATAGAAAATCATCATAAAAAAGGCTACTGCTGACAAAGCAAATCACTAATTCAGCAAAATCCTTATCTTTGGTGCCTAAAAAGGATTTTTTAAGCACTTTAAAAGAGATGGAAACTTATAAATTTGAGACGGAATCAGAACGCTAATTAGGTTCCCTTAATAATGAGGCGATTAAATCACGTGTCTCCAAAAGAATTCCAAAAGATGAACTAAACGATTACGAGATAGACTATATTGCCTTCAATTACATAGGTAAAGTTATTGATAATCCTGAATTATGGGTCAAATTCGTACACAAAAAGCTAACTGCTTGATTTTTGAATTCATAAAAAGTTTAGCATTCTATTCTATTCAATTATTTTTAATTTTTGATCCTAGGGCGGTAAGAATGTATAATGAGGAATTATTAGGTAAATTATCTGATTTTATGTAAATTCTCCTCTCGATTGAACTGTATAAAATTATAATTAATCACCAAGCAAGCAAAAAATGATTTTTAGTGTCTCAATTTCACAAAAAGAGAGGAAAATTTACCAAAACTTAGCAAATATCAAATCTTTACTCAGTAGGGCATTGCAAGACTCCGGTAGAGATAGTCAAAAAGAACTTAATACGTCCTCAACTCTCACTAAACACAAAAGTGAGGAGACTATTGACGCCGAGGAGGAAACTGAAGTGATTGCAAATTTGAAGAAAGGCTATATTATGACGAAACATTCAGAAAACAGCAAATCGAAAACTAAATTCGTTTATTTATCGCTCAATGAAAAATATTTATGCTGGAAATCGGTAGACAAGCAAGATTAGAAAAGATTAGGAGTCAGTAGCATTTATAAAGTTGTCAGAAATGGCTCAGACTATATGCTCAAGAAAAACCCGAGCATAAAGAACATTGAAAGTTGTGTAGTGCTAATTTCCTAGTCTCGAACCCTCTTTCTTGAAGGTCAAACTGTTTCTTAAGCAAATTATTTTGAATAGTAGATGAATAAAGTGCTAAGGTATTGCCAAAAAATGAGGCTGAACTATTTATATACGAATGACTGAAACACTTGATCTTCTTTCTCAAATCAAAAGTTAATCATAACAAAATAATACACCACATAAAAGCTTTTGAGACAAACTGTTCTGTGCTTTATTTGATATTTGATGAAATAAATAGATTGCCTTCTAATATCACTAAGCCTTTTTATCTTCTTCATCGTCCAGTATTCTGAAAGTAAGGTTCAGCTATTTACTAAAATCAATCTAAAATTACATAGATTCAATGATTGAATTGATAAAGCTCACTTGATTGCAAAGTTCGGTCAAGTTTTGCTTCAAATAAAGTGCTCCCTAAGTGTCGGCAAAATTACTTTGAAGTAGTCATTGTACAGCCAAAGCAGGAATAGAATGATGACTATCTAAAAGGTTTGTCTATATTGAATGACACCTACATATTGAGAAAAGGTAAAAAGAATTTGAGGAGATGGATGAAGGCGAAGAGACTCCAGTAGATTGACCATGTTGCAGTTGTTTGTTTAGTTTATTCTTAGCTCTTGAGAGCTTGGTATGTATGTTTCAATGGAATCACCACAGCTATGACGAAATATACGAGATTTGTAAACATTTAAAATATTATAAACTCTATCTTTCCTTTACTTATTAGTTAAAAGAAGTTAAATGTTTATTGTCTTTTCTTATTTGTGTTCATGAATCAAAGTGCTTATTTTTATGGTATATCTCCTGATTCTCTAAAATAACTAAAAGCCAAATCTAGATGATTGTCTTTAGTAATTTTTTTGAACACATTACACTGCAGCTCGCTTTGGTAGAACCAAAAAAAATGAGTTCTTTTTTTATTTTATTACTTTTCTTAGAACTTTAGATTAACTATTATACTTTTTACTTAAAATATTAATTAGTGATGGGTTCAGCCTAATGGAAATGGTATTACTACCCCCTTGTGATCTGTGTTCCCCTTATCATTGTTTTCATATTAGTGCGTGCCTTATGTGCTTGTAAAAGAAATGGGTCAACCGGCAAAGAGCGTTAGGTTAAGTAGAGAAGGAAAAAAGAATATTTATCTTCAATTTATTCACTCTAGAATATTTCAAGAAGCCTGAATTTAATAGCAGAACTGCGTAAGATAGGCTAATTAAGAGTTACAAACTTGCCAACAAAAAAAGGTCAATTACGCTTAAGAAACATAGGCAATACCTGCTATATGAACTCAGCTCTTCAATGCTTGCATAAGTCTAAGTACTTTACTTAGCAAGTTATTCTTAAGATGAAATCACTGGGAGATGCTTCTGCGTAGGGGGTTGGTCTAATTTTGTTGTATAATGAGCTAGTTCAAAATTTTTTGAAAGATCCAGAAAAACCTCAAAGTCCTGTGAAGATTAAGGCTAAAGTGGCCGAAAAAAACTTTCTATTCCAACACAACCGACAAAACGACGCGGTAGAATTCCTTTTGACTTTTTTGTCTGGAGTTAGTGACTAAATGAGCCTAGCGTAAGAAAAGAAATATATGACGATCGATAGAATGAAGTAACAAATAAATTAGTGTTAAATTTTAAATCTTACGATCCGCAACGACAATCTACGTGCTAGGTCAATCGTCGAAGATGTGTTTACGGGAAGATACCGAACCAGCTACATTTGCTAGGAATGTAAATTTGATTACGTTTTGTTTGAACAGTTCAATGTCCACAACATTAAGATACCATACAATCATTAAAAGATACTATTTGGAGCTCAATAATATGATTTGGTTAGTTGCCTAAGAAAGTTTTAATAATAGGAGTTGCTCTAAAAAGAGAATAAGTTATTCTGTGACAGGTGTCAAAAGGACACTAGTAATCTTAAAACAATGGAGGTCTTCATTGCCAACAAAGTCTTGGGCATAAGGATTGAAAGATTCATCAATGGGCGCAAAGATTAAAGAAAAGTCATCATCCCTAAAGAACTCAAACCCACAGAAGTCATGCCGAGTTTGGAATTTTAAATCTACAAGAATAAGATTTATCGCCTGTATGCATGCTGCCTGCACAGTGGGACGCTTTAGTTCGGACACTACACTGCTGCTTGTCTGGATTACCAGACAGAAAAGTGGATAAACTACAATGATGAACATTATTCTTCCTACACAGCATTCAATTCGATGAACCTTGACAACGTCTACGCAGTATTCTACGAGCTTTGCCCATTAGATTAGTGATCCATCATTAAATTTGATTCAATTAGGCTCAGCCTTAGTTTAAGAGTTTGATCTCATTTTTCATTCCAAAGGTTTAGTTTTATGAAGTAGCTCTGAGCAAATTTTTTATCTAGACTTAGTTGCCAAATAAGTATATAGTTGATAATAAGGATAACTTTTTGAATGAAAGGCGGATCTAAGAAATAGTAAGGCTTGGCTTCATCAGCTGAAAACATGCCTTTGTAAAAACAATAAAAAGACCTGTTCTATTGGATTCGGTATATAATGTGCTGCTAATGGTGCGCTGATGAACCAATCGATACAAAAGAATAACCTGAAACATCTATAATTGAATATTTAAGGTAAACCTTCTCAGTAGCCTAATTGACAAAATAGCTTACCTCCCAAAGCTACCAAGATAGAGAAAGAATTATCAGTCACATTTAGAGAATTTCGAAGGAAGATCTTAAAGATCCCAAACCAACTGTTTTGAACCTTTATGCCTAGATCTCGAAATTCTACATGTATTACTCACAATATTCGGAAGCTCTCAGATATTTGAGCTTAATCTATACTGAAAAAAAGAGGTTAGAGGATTATGGAATCTCAGTAAATCAGCTCAAAATATCCATTTTCATTTGTAAAACCTGCAGATCCATCTAAAATCAACATTTCGAAGTTGAATAGTTCAATTATCTCAAATAGGAATACTTATAACTACTATCTTTAATTGGTCAATAGGACCAAAATCACACAATCAAGTGCCAAAAGGTGCTATTTATAACTCAGCTAATTTACTGCTTCTATTTTTTGGCAAAAGAGAAAATATAACCAAAACCTTTGAAAACAGATATGGCGATTATCTATTTTATAGAGAATATATAAGGAATTGTTAACAGCTATGGCTTAAGGCTAACTATTAAAAAACAATAAAGTAAAATAATCGCAAGTCCAAAACTTTACCATCTTAAGGAGCCCATTTAAAGGCTCAACTAATCAATACAAAAAATGAATTATAAGGTATTTGATTTGGGGCCAAGCGAAAGTGATATTACTGATCAAGACTATTCTCACGAGAATTAGCCAAAATATTTGGATTAGCCAAGTGTTCCAGTTGAGTCTAGCCAATTAGTTGAATTATTCGGCAGATATTATAGTGACATTTTCTAGTAAGAGTCCTATAAACAGTATCAACATGGATTAAAAGTTTATAAGAGACTGTAGAAATAACAAGCAAGCAATGTTGGAGCAACCATCCAAATAATGACTTTATGGAATTTAAATGCAGTTTTTGTAACTCTTTACAAAACGTAAGAGAATTGGCTGAACATTTTTTAAGGAAAGCAATATTGCTTGTTCTCTAAGGAATACGTTTTCAATCAAGGAATCGGCATAAAGTTAAAAATTCAGCAACACAGCATAATCTAAACGGATAATGTAGCCGAATTCGCAATTTAGAATTTATTTGCCAGTCTAGGCATCTAATCCACTAGAAAGAACAAAACTCCGCATCTTCAAATTGAAAATCTCGGGAACATACAATTCCAAATGCCTATGTAAAATATTTAGCGAAGCAATAATGCTTAATAGTTTCAAGTAGTCTAAAGAAAGAAGCTAGACCGAGAGAAATTTAAACGAAAAAACAAAGGAATTTAAATGGCTGTATTCGATAAGGGTCTAATCAATATAGGCAATACCTGCTACATGAACAGTGCTCTCCAATGCTTGCATAAATCCAGGCATTTTACCAAAAAGTTCTTGCAATAGGCGGAAAGTATGCAACTCATCTTTGCTAACACGCGTACATTCTAGTTAACTAAATTGTTTCAGTAATTTGTTCCAATAATGTGGAAATCAAAGTAACCTCTGAACCCAAGGGAAATCAAAATAGTAATGGGCCAAAAAAATTTTCTCTTCAGGCACAATAACCAAAGCGATGCTACCTAGTTTCTAATAACCTTTCTTCAGATCATTAGAGACGAGCTCAATGATCCCAATCAGGCTGAGCCAAAGCAAATCGACCACTATCACTAACGCTTCTAAACTATTTACTAAAAACTCAAGTAAAACGATGCGATTCAATATAGGTCAGTCGTTGAAAGTACCTTCACGGGCAGATACAGAGTAGTTTACAGCTCTACTGTCCCCTAATGCCGCCACAAATACACTCTTTTCTAACAGTTCAACGTCCATTACATTTCAATACCCCCCAACACACACTCACTGACACTGCATTAGTGCCTTTAGCACTTTACAGAGACTGAAGTACTCAAAGGGGAGAATGTAATGACTTGCGAGCTATGCCACGCTGCGACCTTAGGCGAAAAGAAAATGGAAATCTACGAAGCTAACAAAGTTTTGGTGCTAGGGTTCAAAAGGTTTCTGAATGGTCACAAAAACGACGCTCGGATTTAGGTTCCGGAGTTCCTTTAGGTTTAGGATGTGATCTGTGGACCTTTATAGGGTTACAAAGGAATGAGGTACAAAATGTACGGAGCAATAATCCATTTCGGAGACTTGAACGGTGGCCACTATATCGCAGTGTGCTACAACCACAAAGCTGAAAAATGGATGAAATATAACGACTCAGAAGTGACCTAAACCTCCCAAAACTTCAGTGAAATAGATTTTGGTAATGCCATGACGCTATTTTACGAGCTTATAGACAGCCAGTAGGCATTCCTTGCAAACAACATAAAAAATGATGTCAAAGAAATTTTAAACAATCATTGCTTGAACAAAATAGATGAAGCTACCTACATAATATAGTGTTTTTCGAGATTAACAACTTTTCCTCTGTTATTGGGAGCTAAAATTAAAAACTTGAATATAAGATAAACAAGCCTAGCAAAAAGATACTTGAGCTTGGCCTCAAATCTCTAAGATTAATCCTTTCACTCATAAATATTGGTGTTGAGTAAGTTGCTGAGATAAAGATAGGATAGCCACGGATAGAGGGGCATTGTTAGGCTAAAAAATCTACTGATCTTGTATCTGTAAACAGTAAACCAGTAAATCATTGAGTCTCAAATCAACGAACAAGATCAAACATAGTTTCTAAGCAATGTATTCGGAATCACATATCACTGCTCGTCTTTATGCACCAATAACTTTAAGCATGAGTATAAATAGCAGCAGATCATTCACACTGTCAAAGTATCAGCCACCTAGTCCAGTTTTATAAAAACTTTGCAAAGTTACAAAGAGCCCAAGATTTTTGAAGAGAAGAAAAGGTAGAAGTGCAGTAAATGCAGTAAATGCAGGCCTAACTAATGTTATGTGCGCTAAGAACGTAGAATTTTTCTGATTAAAATTGGCCCAATCTTTATGATGGAGCTGAATCGTGGCGAGAGAAGCAAAAGGAAAGGCTAGCTTGTAAAGATCCCACTTTAAATGAAACCTGCCGAGATTAACCAACTTTTTTAAAACGCTGAAAATGCCAACAAAATTTATCACCTTTCTGTGGTATTTGCCTAACATCACGATGCGGCTGACGGATCATTTAGCGTCCACTACTTTAATTACCAAACTCTCATATGGACTAGCTACGAAAACGGAATCAAAAGGCAAACTTAGAGCTAAAGAATTTAGTTTCACAACCCTTATATGCTCATTTACTAATTATGTCCCATTCAAAAATGATTTTTATCTTGGTTCATGTTTCGGAAGTCCCACTACTATTTCGAAGAGTGCCAGTTGTTAAGAAGCAATTAGTTGTATGAAATAATACAACAGATTATACTAAAGTTATTCGGTTAATTAAAAATCTTACTTACCTGAGGACTGAGGTACAGGCTACTATAGCCAAACCATGCCGGCCAAACTTTATTGATTGTAATTAAATTAGCAAGGGATATAGTTGAGTATAAGGCATTCCATAAGACATCTGTGTGAATATCAAAGAGTACAGTTAAAGAGCTGACTACCCTCCCTTATTTTTCTAAAGCACATATCATAACCTTGACTAAATTAAGTCTAGAATATGCAATACTTATATTTCGTAATTATAAGATAATGGGCAATAAGGATAGCAAAGTAATGCACCACGAGTCAAGCGAGTCAAGCCAAAAGAAACTTGTAACCTATAATAATACAACCAGCTTTGACAAAGAAACATCAACGGCTATCCGAAACTAGTATTTCAAAGCACAAAACCACCCTTCAGAACAACATTAGTTTTACTATCTAAAAGGTGCTCTTTAGAAGCAAATGTATCTCACCGAAGGAGGCTCGAGTTTCGAAATAAGAACAGCAGATATCTAAAAAAGAATAAAAACAATTGAGAACAAGAATAGATTTAAGGAGTAAATAAAAAAATCTCCAGTCTAGTTAATAGAATATACTTACGAGAAGGCTAGGTTTTATCACTTTAAAAGATCTTATGCTTAAGCATAAGAGTGTGTCAAGCTGTTGTTATCTTAGTACTCGGCAGAGCTAAAGCAGGCCAAGATTTCAGTCCTCAACCTCCAAATATTCCGATTCCTGATTAAGGTCAGCTATTCCATCCGCGATAAAAACATCGGATAGAACAGTTTAACCTAATTTAGGAATGATTACATCTAGCTTACCAGGTAAATCCTAGACCAGCCATTAAGGTAGGAAGAACGACAGCAGATGCTCCTCTTCGTCAGCTCCCTCTACTACAACTATTCGCTGGCCAAGTGGAACCACATAAATTTAACAAGACAATTCAATCAAGAGAGCGCAGATTTTACTTTGAACTCTGAGTTCATATAGACCGAACTCTAATGTTTAGCTGAAGTGGTGCTAAGGTTTGGCCTGCAGCTCAAAATAGGCAGAAGAGATCGCACAGTCAAGCAAATAGAACTAATCAACCTCAACCCTCTACTCTACAAACACAAAAAGGTGAACCAGGTATAACAATGGCAGATTAAGAAATCTGATCATTTGTACGTGATACAAGCTACTAACAAAAGCACGGTGTATGTCCCCCGGCGAGGCCTAGAACTGAATCTGCCTGAGGCCAGTCTCGACGACAACCACTATTTGGTATAGTCAACAATATTCCAAGATCTTGAAATGCAAGCCACAAAAACATAGAAATGCAACTTCTATTTTCCGAATCTGTCCACTGTCTACATCTGCAAATCTAATAGCACAGTCAACCCCGGGCTACGACCCATCTGGCTGCAAACATACGAGTGCAGTTAGTTTTACCAGATTAAAAATGAAGATTGGTAGTCGTTGCTAGCCAGCAGTTTATCCATTTCCATCACAAAAGAATCTCAGCAGTCGCAAAACACAAACATCAAGAAATAGCTAGAACAATCTCTGAACAAGTTTGTAAAGGCTCAATAAAGATCAGTTAATATTATGGCAATAGTCTCCAAACAACCTATCATATAGCAATCCAGCTTTAATACAAACAGAAACTAGCCAGATTGGAAGCGTGTCAAAGGTAAAAAGAGCTTTTGGCCGTAAGAATAAATAGATAAACCCGAGTAATAAAAGCGAAACCAAGCTTAACCAAAGGACACATCGTTAATTGATATAGACGAATCACATTAACATTCAAAGCAATCTCCTAAAGCTAAGCTAATGGGTAAATAAAGTCCAGCAAATTACTGGCCCAAGAATAACAATCATTAGGGAAGAAAGGAAATACAACAATTATAGCAACCCATATAAAATAAGGCTGATATCTAAATACATAGATCCTACATTAGCCATGTAAAATAGCTTCAAGCCAGGTCTAGGCTGGGAGCACACCAGTAAAGACCCAGCAATTCGAATGGGGCAGTATCTCCAAAAAAATAGATACTACCCAAATACGATATACCCAAAGCACACAACCCAATTAAGAAATTACCAAGTGTATCTGGTAATTCAAATAAAAAGTGGGGTAGAGGGCTAAAAAATTTAGGAAACACTTGCTACATGAACAGCGCTCTTCAATGTTTGCACAAGTCGAGGCATTTTACTGATGACTTCCACTGGCTCGCAGAGCAAATCAAAAATAAATTCAGAAACTCTGCACGTGGATTCTAATTGACAGAGCTATTCAAAGTCTTCATTCAATAGATGTAGCAACAGAACTAAGATTTAAATCCATTCAATCCAAGAAAAATCAAAGAAGTGATGGGCCAAAAGAATTTTCTCTTCAGCCAAAATAACCAAAGCGATGCTACTTAGTTTCTAATAACCTTTCTTCAGATCATCAGAGAGGAGCTCAATGATCCCAAACAGGCTCAACCAAAGCAAATCGACCACTATCGCTAACTCTTCTAAACTATTTACTAAAAACTCAAGTTCAACGATGCGATTCAATACCAGTCAGTCATCTAAAGTACCTTCACGGGCAGATACCGAGTGGTTTACAGCTCTACTGTCCCCTAATGCCGCCACAAATACACTCTTTTCGAACAGTTCAACGTCCATTACCTTTCGATACCCCCCAACACACACTCTTTGACACTGCAGTAGTGTCTGTAGCACTTTACAGAGACTGAAGCACTCAAAGGGGAGAATGTAGTGACTTGTGACCTATGCCATGCTGAGACCTTAGGCAAAAAGAAAATGGAAATCTACGAAGCTAACAAAGTTTTGGTGCTAGGGTTCAAAAGGTTTCTAAATGGTCGCAAAAACGACGCTCGGATTTAGGTTCCGGAGTTCCTTTAGGTTAAGGATGTGATCTGTGGACCTTTATAGGGTTACAAAGGACTTATTTACAGAATGTACGGAGCAATAATCCACTTCGGAGACTTGAACGGCGGCCACTATATCGCAGTGTGCTACAACCACAAAGCTGGAAAATGGATGAAATATAACGACTCAAACGTAACCTAAACCTCCCAAAACTTCAGTGAAATAGATTTTGGTAATGCAATAACGCTATTTTACGAGCTGGATTAGTGCAAATAGCAAAGGGAAGCAATTAAAAGTTAGCCAGACGAATTAATTTAAGCTTCTGAATAAGAGACTAACTTTCGTTTTAAATTAGGAACTGAGTAACAAAAAACATACAATCTAATATACACAGTCATAAACTGGCTGATAAGATCAGCGCCATTTCAAGAGTAGTTTTAGAAGAGATTTTAGACTTTAAAGAGATATCAACTTCAACCTCAGGATGATTTGCTGAAATTTATAGAAATAATGCAAAAAGGAGTAGTTGAGCCGCCCTATATTGTTGAAATGATAGTCAAAGTATAATCTGCATTAAAGGCCTTCTACGATTCTGAGCTAAGCTAGCTACAAAATTTTATTAACAGCTTTCTAATGATGATAAGCCAGGTTTTTTATAATTCTGCCAAATCGCTGCTCACCTAAAAGAATTTGCCCGCCAGCTATAAAAAGTAATTCTAGCAGACATTCCAGAAAGATATAAGAGCCGATCTGCTTCTAGCTAAAATGACTAAAACCTGTTATTTAAACTGCAATCATAGATTAACTCAAGGATTCGGTTAAAATTATAAGACAATTGAGCTCACTGGAAACAAACAATAGGACAATTCAATTATAATTGATTACTTCAATGAAAAGATAAGATGCAAAAGTGATAAGATTTTGCAGTGCTAAAAATGCCGAAAAGCAAGCTCTTACTAATTTGAATATTAGATCAACATGACCAATAGACTGTTCGTGATCGAACTGGCCAGGTTTACGGGTAGTTAAAAAAATAGTAATATCGTCAAGGTGCCCATCTAGCTTCCCATCAGAACCATCATCACGGAATACCACCATGCGTACTACAAAGATAAAATCTACAGACTATCAGCTGTGATATCGCACAAAGGACCATCCATCAAAGAGGGACAGTACTTCCTCCAGAGCCATAATCTCAAAACAGCCAGATGGATTTATAGTCTCAACTAGGAAACCTATGATATAGGCTCAGCTACCCCGAAATTCGAAAATGCGTACTGCCTGATTTATGAATTGGTCAGAATCTGACAGCAGGCGAATTCATATGTATTGACTTAATCATCCTCTTCTTCTTGACTATTAAGACTGGAAGCGGTAATAGGTAAGCCTAGCTGCAGCTGATTGGATTTTGCTGAGATTAGGTAGACGGAATAAATCCAGTCTATAAGAAAATGTTATAATCACATATCAATATTAAGTATTAATAAGTATAATAATTGGTTAATGGGTCCTTGTTTGAAAAAACTATGTATAAGTGATGCTTAAAATGAGGATGAAGATAGTTATTTCAAAGAAAACAAAGCCTTTTCTCGCGGAATTCAGAATTTGCGAAACACTTGCTATCTCAACAGTGCTCTCCAGTGCCTCCATAAATCCAAGCACTTCAAACAAAGCTATCCTCTGCACCTCTAAGCCAATAGGAAAGTGAAAAGTCGCAAGGAGCACCTAAGACTAAGTGAGTAGTTTAATCGATTTCTATCAGATATGGACCAAGGGAAATCATTTAACCCCTAAAAAATTAAGAAGCTAGTGGCTGAGAAGAATTATCTCTTTGGTAAATATATCCAAAATGATGCAATCTAGTTCTTCTTAACCTTTTTGACCATCATCAGCTTGGAGCTCAACTCCTCTTCCGGTCAAAATCCAACCAAATTCGATTAAATCGATCATTATAACGCAGACATAGCCACCATATATAAGTGGACAAAGAACAAGGATTAATCGTTTTGTAACTCAATAGTCTAGCAAACTTTCACCGGAAGATACCAAGTTACCTACACATGCAGCAAAAAACATAACTACGTCCTCTTTTAGAAGTTCAATATCCACTAACTTCAGATCCCAACTTAGGGATAGCTTAGAGAGATTAGAAACCACAAGAATGTTTCATTCTAAAATTGCAAATTGGAGGAATGCTTAAAATTATTCAATAACCCTGATAACTTAAGGGACAATAACCAATTGACATGTGATAAATGCAACAAATAGACTGATTGCTTAAAAGTTATGAACATTTACGAAGCAAATAAAATTTTGATATTTGGTATCAAAAGGTTCTACGAAGGTCGTAAAAATGAAACAATTGTTGAGATTCCTCCAGTTTTGTTTCCTAAAGATATTTTGCTAAACTACGAGGATAAGATGTACAAAGGGAAATTTTACAGGCTGTATGCAGCTATCCTCCACTATGGAAGTCTGACAGTAGGACACTATACTAGTGTTTGCCTCAATCCCAGCACCAAAAAATGGATAAACTTTAGTGACTCTAGAGTCAGCTAACCCATGGCATTAAATCAGGTCGATTTCAGTAATGCCTACGCTGTGTTTTACGAACTGGTCAATTAAGCCAATTGACCGCAGCCTATTTGATCGCCTCTTATTTCAAATCACTAATTAGAACTATAATCAATCAGACCATATTTGCATGAAAAATGCTTGGGGG
>Ga0316217_10000980_pt1 | contig 38687 bp, 56 predicted proteins | sample 1anoAmetaG_FD_203633 | JGI IMG/M metagenome (GOLD analysis project Ga0316217, IMG submission 203633) | Freshwater microbial communities from Trout Bog Lake, Wisconsin, USA - 1anoA | ecosystem: Environmental > Aquatic > Freshwater > Lake > Hypolimnion/Profundal zone | place: USA: Wisconsin...
CCCAACCCCAACCCCAACCCCAAATTGAAATAAAACCCAAATCTATGGTTTATTGGTTAAGAAATATCAGCAGAAGTCATCTGAGTTCATAGCCATAAAAACAATGCTAGCCTATTTCAACAAACAAAAGTGGAATCCAAGCAGCAATTAACATCCAGTGAGCTGCAAAATTGATATAGCTGTTAATGCATAAAATATTGATTAATAATATTTAATTGATATATTTTTGCCCACATGTCCAAGAAAGTTGCCAAGAAACCCCAGGCCGAAAAGGAAAACCCCATGAGGGAAATCAGAATCGAAAAGCTGGTGCTCAATATCAGTGTCGGATAATCAGGCGACAAGCTTACCAAAGGTATCTCTAATCTTATTCAGCCTCTAAGGTGCTTGAAGATCTCAGTGGACAAAAGCCCGTCCCTTCCAGGGCTAGATTTACTATCAGAAGTTTCGGAATCAAGAGAAACGAAAAAATTGCAGTTCATGTCACCATCAGAGGCGACAAAGCTGACGAGATTCTTGAGAGGGGACTCAAGGTCAAAGATAGGGAACTAAGAAAAAAGAACTTTTCTGAAACTGGTAAGCCATTCGCTACTCAGGTTGCTTCGGTTTTGGTATCCAGTAACACATCGACTTGGGTATGAAGTATGACCCTTTCACTGGTATCTTCGGCATGGATTTCTACGTGGTTCTGAAGCGCCCAGGAAGCAGAGTGGGCCTGAGGAGAAGATGCAAATCCACGATTGGAGCCAAGCACAGAATTTCCAAAGAAGATGCCATATAATGGTTCAAAAGAAAATACGATGGTGCAGTCTATAACTGATCTATATTTAAACATATCAGTTAATCTTCATCTCTATGACCAAACTATTACACTTTCCAGCCACTGTGGGTCATCACAGAACCATGATAGGATTACAGCAGAGGGTTGTGAGAGATGGTATCTTGTGTTGGGATATCTCGTTGAATGCTGAATATCAAGATAGTTGGGTATGATAGGAGATGAGTGGATTCATAGGGAGGATGATGTATTTAAATAAGCGAGGAATCAGTTGGTAGTTCTGATCTTCTTTTCGGCTTTTCCCTTTCTCGCGTTCACGCCAGCTACAATGGTGGCGATTCTGGCAATTCTATCTTTGGCCTCTTTTACTTTGACGATGGCAACGTTGGAGGGGTGGATGGGGAGCTGATAGGGGGCACCATTGGCTTTGTTTTTGGTGACTTTGTCTACATGGATAATCCATTTCTTTCTGGAGACCTGGATCACTTTGCCTTTGCTGCCCTTGCGGGTGCCTCTGAGGACTGCTACTTCGTCGTCTTTGCGGATGGGTAGTGATCTGATGCCGTACTTTTTGCGTAGATCTTTGGAGAGGGTGGCAGACATGATTCTATGCCTGATGTGGGAGGGGGCTGAGAAGTGAGCTCTTCTCTGTTTTCTTCTGCTGCTGCTAACCTCGACGTGAGTCTTCATAGGTTATGGAGAATAAATTAATATAATATTAATTAATTTATGATTTAATCGGAAGCCAAAGCAAGTGACGCACAAGGTTCATATTCAGGTTCTAGGGTTGAGGGCAGGTGTAGATTATAAAGGAATAATGTTGATTATCAAAAGATATGTGAGGCTCTGCTATTGGTTAGTTTTGTAGCTGCGCAGCTGCACAAGACTGAAGAATGACTTATTTTTGCATTTTGCCGATAAAACTCATAAATTTGAGATTTTTGGCTGCTTAGCTTCATTTTGACCCAAGACAACTCACTATTTTTAATTAAACTAATTTGGCTGTCCTTCCCAAATATTCTCATGTTATGTTCACATGAAATTACATGAAATTGGTCATATATTTATAGCATTCGGAGTGATATGCATCCCCGCATCAGTTGTAACACCCACAGGGCTGAAAAGTCTATGTAAAACTTCAAGAAAACTCCAGCAGTGAAGAGAGAAGACGACGCTGCTGATAGTTGGAGCTATTCTTTCCATCGCAGAGGATCTAATTAATAATCCGCCAGCCGAGAATCCACAGGTACTGAACCGAAGTGCAGCCAAAAAGCAAAAGATGTGGGGTTGGAACAACAACTGACCTAAAAAGAAAAGGAGATGGTTGCCATTCTTTCGAGGAGCTTTATTTCTCTGCAGCCCCATCTCAAAAAAATATTGGTGAAGATAACCTAAATGAACAGATGCGGTTCGAAGGACTAACACCCCCAAAGTTGCCAAATTTGTGGCATAACTCGTATCTAGCTAGCCACACTCCCTTAAAGCTACACATTTTCCCGCAATAAATTAAAAGCCTAATTCAAGGGTCTACCCGAAATAGCTGAGGTTGTCTTAGAATTACCACTCCCGACTGAGATCTAGACCTCCCTGATTTAGATTAATGACTTTTCTTCCTCCTCGATTGAGCAAAGCCGATCCAGAAAGCAGTTCAAGATCGTTAAGAATGTTTCGCTTACTTACAAGCCTTAGAACATTTCTCTTGATTCTTCTCGCTGTCGTAGTGCAAATCAGCTGGTTTTCAGTAAATTCAGGAGAGCAACACCTGAACCCCTTGAATCCCAGATGTCCATTAACGACTAAACTTTGCTGGACGAGCTCAAGGGCTAGAGTACTGGTCCTACCAGGGAGGCCAACTTTACCAAAATTAATGATTTGAAGTCTTTTGTGAAGAAGAGGCATGTAGAGAAGCAGTTGTTGGCTGTTTCAACTGCTGCTAATTAGAAAATAACTGGTTAGTACCAAAATCTTAAAAATTTGGTTAATTCTTAAAGATTGACGCTTGGTGCCAAAATTTAGGAGTCTGCGAAATAGCTGTAAAAGGTGAAGGGTTAGCTGTAACTTGAAAAATCAGTGAAGAATCAACTTCAAACGAAGACTGAGGCTTTGGAGAAAAAACTGAGGGAGTTGAGAGAAATTAATGAACGTTTTCTGAAATAAAACAATAATTTGAAGGAAAAAGTGAAGTAAAACATGAAAATAATGCAAGAATGTCGCAAATATGCTAAAGAAGCGTATATCGCCTATGAAAGTAGCGATAACAACAGAGCTAATTCTCCTAAAATTACCCAAAAATTCACTCAGAAATCAACCGAGGCAGAGGTGTAAAGACCAGTTCCTTTTGTGACTACAACTAGTCCAATCAAATCTCCATAAAAAGTGAGGAAGGACTACAGAGTTCCGGCTGAGACATAGGACCATTATTTCTTTAATTTTGTTAATTAGTTAAACAAATAGGGGCTAAAACCAGGTCAGCATCGCTCAACGCAGATTCTAAGTAGAGACTTATCACCAAAATATAAGGATTTGCCTTCCAAGGAGTCTTCAATAAAATCACAGAGGACTGTCGGAATTCGTAAAAATAGTCCCAAATTTGATCCTAACTCAGCCCAACATAAAAAAAACGCCTAAATATCCAACAATTCTTCTAACTACGATTACCAAAACGACAGTAATCCTGTATACAGCTCAAAGAACGAACGACAAAACAAATCTATCTCAAACGAAAGCATACTTTCGAGCAACCTTTCGCAGAGAGCCGTACATCTACAAGAACCAGTTAGCGAACAAAAAAGAGGCATATTGGTGGACTACATGATTTAGGAACTTTCTGGAACCAGAGAGGGCCAAGGTAAGCTGAAGAAAAAAGTGACCAAGCAAGACCAAACAGCGAATTCCCCCAGCTCTGGATAGCAACGTGAGCGGTTTATGCACAGACTTTCGAAATGACCATATTTATATATTTTTGAGGATGAATCCCGCCGGGTATTTTAAAAAACTTGAAGCCAGTATCCTATTCCCCCGTTTACAGAAGTGCAAAGAAGTTCCAGAGAGTGAAAAGGAGCAAAGTTGCCCAATTGGCGTTTTCTAGTTTTTTTGTTCAAAACTGTAAATAATCAATCATTAAATATCGCATTACTATGTCATTGCAGGACCACCGCATGCAGTTGCTTGAAGTTGAACCCCCTGAAACTAAGTACATCTCGTACGATGCATACAGAAGAGTTATGCTCAACGTTTGCCTTGGCGCGGCATTTGTTGGCTATTCCTATACCTACTTTAACTCCATTCCTTATGAGAAGTTTGCTGCGGAGTTTGGCATCTTTGAGCATCTCACTTTTTATAAGGGGTTTCTTTCGTTTTTGACGCCGTTTGGGGCAGCTATCGGAGCCGTCCTGTCACACTCTATATTATAGCATTTCTCGAGAAAGTACATATATCTAAACTAAGAAATTCTTTCATATTCGTAGGCGTCGTGTCCATAGTATTCACTCTGCTGCTTCAGCTAAGATGGCTGTGGGCACTGGTACTCGGACGCATCGTACAAGGAATGGCGGCTGGCATATACTACATTCTACTATCAATCTACGTGAAATAATTTAACCCAGTAGAGTTGGTGGGCAAGTTCGGACCACTAATTCAACTCTCCTTCACCTTGGGAATGGTATACACCTATGCCCAGACCTGGGTGTTCTAGCTGTGGATGGACGTGCATAGCTATTGGAGAATCGTCTACTTCATGCCTGTGTTTGCTTTGACTCTGCAGATCTACAACATCGTCACGAAATACCCCTATGAGACTCCTAAGTATTTGCTGCAGAATGGGCGCAAGGAAGAGGCCAGGCAGCTGCTCAAAATATTTTTGAAGCCGAAATATGTGGAGCCTAGGATTAGGGAGCTCGAACATTATTGCGAACTGCTGAGATATTTCCAACTTCAGCAGAGAGAGGAGATCGGTTCTTCGAGGGTTCCAGAACTGCAGAACTAAAGTAAACAAAACCCGGAAGTAGCATAGAAATCGCATGGCAACCCGCTACCCATAATCGCAGCCTACCACCTCTCCATTCTCCAGCAGATGACAGCAATCCAGGTGATATACATCTACGTGGGAGAGATCATCCACGAGGCCTATCCTTCCATGGACAAGTTCCTGCCCATACTCATTCATGGAGAAGGCATCATTGCCATCTTCCTCACCATTCGGTTTATCTAGTACATCGGGCATAAGACTATACTGCAGATAGGCACATTGGGCTGCTCGCTTTGCCTCTTTGTCATCAGCTGCTGCTTCTTTGCCAAGCAGAGTGACAGCAATCATCTCAACACGCATCAGATTGCCAACCTTTTCATAGTTTTGGCCCTCTTTGGATTTCGCGCAATTTTCAGTTTCACAATCGCACCGATCCACCCAACCTACTTGGCTGAAATCGTCTAACCAAAGCATGTGGCAAATGGCTCACTCCTAATGTTCGTGTTCGCAGGTTTCATATCCTTCGTGTTCCCAATCCTTTCATAGCGATTCGGAGGCCCAGCGGTACCCTTTTTGATCTTCGCGGTCTACACCTTGATCGCCTTCTTCGTGAACAGTTGGCTGCTGATTGAGACGAAGGATAAGACTTAGGTGACGATACATAAGTAGTATTTGGCGAAATTGTATGCTTTCACTCACAAAAACTATTGATAAATATACTTATATTGAATAATCTTCAAGGTAGTTAATAAGTCTGAGGCTGTGCTGCTGACTTTCCTTTTACTTGAATTCGTATTTTATAGCAGATTTCTGGGAATTTGGGATAACTCTCTCAGTATTTTGTTAGTAGTTTATTGGAAGCACCTAAATTATCCTGTTTGCTGATTGGCGGATATTGACAAAAAAAGCTAAACTCTGACAGTACGCACCCTCATAAAGCTTGCTCTCGGAGGGTGAGTAGTTGTTGTTGGTGGTTTGTTAGCAATATTAACAAAAATGGATCAAGGACGATGAGACCTGCAGGGAGATATGGAATCACTGCATCTTTTTAATTAAAGCTTTAGATAGTCTAAAATTTTCATTCTTTTGTCTTTCCCTATCTTGTTGTTTGAGGATGATTTCTAATCTCGAATGTGGACAGTGTTGGTTTTTTAGAACTTGTTTGGCCTGGCCGAAGACTGGGGGACTATCTTCCCACTCACATTCATGTTTTTATGGGTTTTGCTTAGATTTTTCACGTTCATTATTTCGAAAGGACGCTTCTTTTTGCTAAGCGAGTCTCTTTCCTTACTCTCCTTGGGTCCGCTTTTTTCTTTGCTCAGATTGAGTATCTTTTTGAATTCCAGAGAGCCGTTGTTTTTCTTTCTGCTGAACTCTTGATCTTCGAGAGGAGAGTCAGTAACCCAGGGGTGGTTGAGAATCTGTTTAAGCGAAAAAGTACCTATTCGGCAGAAATGCGTTGGTCTGGATCGATGGTAAACATCTTAGAAATGAGGTGGTGGGCACGTCTGAGCAGACTAATATCGTGGTTTGGGTATTCAGCTCTGTTGATTTTACGGTACAACTCTTCATCTGAGCTGCCTTTGTAGGGGAAGTAACCCATCAGCATCACGAACATCATGACCCCTAATGCCCAAATATCGGCTGCTTCTCCTCTATACTCTTTCTTCTGAACGATTTCAGGAGCCATATAGCTAGGCGTACCACAAAAAATTTTGATCTGAGTACAAAAAAAGCTACCTTAGTCTGCTTTTCGATACAAGTGCTGAACCCAAAATCGATAAGTTTGGGACACTGAGTCTCATCAAGTATGATATTCTCCAGCTTGATATCCCGATGAGCAATCTGCTTGCCATGGAGATAGCTGAGTGCTGCTGCCAGCTGCTGTATGATCCTCCTGCATTGGGGCTAGGTGAATCTTTGCGAGGGCTGCTGTTTGAGGGAGCTGCTGAGAGAGATGCCTGGGAGGTATTACATGATTATGTTCAGGTGGTTGTTGGATTCGACTACGTCGTAGATTTTGACGATGTTGGGGTGGTTTACCATCTGCAGGATCTTTATCTACCTTCTCACTGTTTTCTTGCGGGCTGGCTCACGGATCTTGCTCTTTTCGTAGGCCTTGATGGCGATTTTCTGGTTGGTGGGTCTGTAGATGGCGACTCTAACCGAAGCATAGGCCCCCTCTCCGATAATCTTCCCAATAATGTAGTCTTTCTTGAACTTGGCAGTGAGATCATAAGAGACCCCCTGCGCAATGTTCTACTTATTCTCCACATACTCCAGGGGTAGTCCGGTCAGCATCTTATCAAGATCGTTGTTGAGCCTGAGAAACTCGATGTCTGCGAAATCTCTCTTGGAGTAGGCGCGTGGAGGTTTGCTGGTTTCTGTGACTTCTGTTTTGATTTTGATCTTTTCCCTGGAGTTGTGGAAGAGTTGGTCGAGATCCTGCTCGGTCATGAGATTCTGATGGGGAGGGGTATTCTGCATGAGCTGCGTTTTCATTTTGTTGAGATTGGTGGAATGCTGCTTCCAGGACTGGTTGAGGTTGATCTCCTTGAGGGTGTTCATGAGGTGGGTGATGGCAGCATGCTCCTTGTGCTGCCTCTGCGCCATGCTCACTGTCTTCATAACGATATTATTAATATTAGGACGTAAAATAAAGCACTACAAACTTGTTCCAATACCAAAGCACTATTCACCAGAAGACACCTATTCACCAAAGGACCTATTCACCCAAGACTATATTCATAAAAGGACCTATTCATTAAAGGGCTATATTAATCAAAGGAGCTATTCATCAAAGGCCTATTCAGCAAAGGACTCAAATAGGAGTAAACCCAGATTCGTTGCTATTAGTAATATAAATCATTTTATTCGAAGGGATCTCAAAATTGCCACAAATCCGACTATGCTTGTGCAACCCCAAAAGGTAGCGTACGATAGGTGCTTATCGGGGGTGAGATAGGGCAGCTAGAAGTTGTCGACTGAGTATTGGTAGGGAAAAGAGTCGTGGTCAGTTGAGTCAAGGGGTCTGAGCAGCTAGATGTAGTAGTTTTGCGAGAGATGGGTGGGCTTGATTTGGAACTTCTCCCTTAAGGACTCAAGGTCTATGTAGGTACTCATTTTGTACTTCTAAAGTTCTTGCTTTGCGAAGTGGGTGTGCACGTAGTCTTTCTTCTCTTTTTCCCGTAAGATGCCTCGCCATTGCTTCGTTTATGGATTTTTCGATTCATAGTCAAAGCCGCTCTCACACCAACCCTGCAAAGCGACAATCTCTTAACTTTAATCTTTCCCGAACAGTAATTTCCTGACGACGAGGTAGCCCATCCTCCCATTCCTCATCCTCTCGACCCTCTAAAACCCTTGGGCAAGTGTTCCTCGTACTGCCACATACTTATAAGGGTAAACATCAGGGGATTTGAGTGCTTGAAGGTCATCAGGATCGGTCTTATTGAGCTAGTTCCTGATGGTATCCCACCTGTGCCTGGCCTGCAGGTATCGATTGGCCTGCCAGTAGCAAGCGGACACTGCGGTTGTTGTTAGTGCGCCGATAATCACTACATACCCTATTTTTTTCATCGCTGGCTTTGTTTATAATAAATAGTTTATCAATAATACCACCAACATGAAAAAAAGGCTCATCTGTGGTTCCATCTGCATTGGAATTTTTGTTGCGCTCGGGATTTTTACGTTAGTTGGGCTCAACTCTCTAATCGATTCGGTTATCCTCGACGGAGTTGTGTTGGCTCCATAGACCTACGATCTCTGGGGAGCCAACCCCGGTTCAACCAATACTGTAACTCTGCGAAATTTCACGTTCTTCAATTTCACCAACCCTCGAGGCTACCTCTACCGAGGGTAGACCCCCAGATTCAACGAAATGACAAATTTCAACTACCAATAGAGAAGCAATTTCACAAATTATACTTACAGTGAAGATAAATCGATTATAAACTTCAACTATTGGCTCTACTTCACTTTATTGTAGTCCTCTCGAGATGTCAACCAGACTGTCAATGTTATCAATTTGGCACCCTTGGGGTTTTGGAACCAGCTCCAGACCATAGATATCAGTGCTTTGGCTATCCAAGGCTTCGGGGGGCTGTTTGTTGAGATGAATAATACCATCAAAGTGCAGGCGATAGCTCAAGGTATCAAAGGACAGTACCTCGCCGAGCTTTAGAACTGGCTACCTTACTGCAGAAATTTGGCACTGGCCGAAAGTTACTGTATGTTGCTATGGTGTGACCCTTTTTACGGTCTCAATGACGCAAACAACTATGAGGCTTGGATAGATTGGCTTTATTTTGGCGATAGAGATTCCGGAATAGCCCTAATTGAATACTTCGGATTGGACAAAGCTCAGGTTACTGGCTTGAGCAATCTTTTCATGGATTGGAGCCACACTTTGAGCAATATACTAGACAATTGGTACTGTGTGGGTGAGCAATGCGCGAACTATGAGCTGACTTTGCTGCAACTGGGTCAAGGAGGGTTGACGAACAACCCACCTACTGGAGACCCTGTGGATTCGATTTGCTAGAGTGGCAATGTGACTTGCGAAGGGTATCCTGAGCTCTACGCTTTCTATAAACATGTCTTCTCTCCCTTAAACAACGATTCAGCCTACCAAAATCTCACTTTTTCACGTTAGACTGTTCTTCAGCTCTTTACACCTTATAGAGGCACACTTTTAAATGTGGGTAACCTGAGCTAGCTATACAAAGTTGGCTATGCCCTATAGCTGGACCCAACAAACTAGACCTTGTTGGATAAGATGAAATAGATAACTCATGGGGATACAAGGTAACACTCATGGGTTATTTGGAAGTATGCCAAGTATTTCGTGGAGGAGTTTGTTTTGAAGACGAGTAATAATGGAGAAAGGAAGTTTGCCGGTTTTGCTGGAGTCTTTACACAAGCTTTGTATCAGTCAATTACTCAGTTTTCAGATTGGTTCCTACGATAATACATCTCCCTCATAGTCGCTGAATTGGTTCCTGATTGCGAGCAGTTTCTATCCAAAATCGATACAATTAGCCAATAGACAGTCAAGCAGATTTGCCTTAACGTCAACAAAGATAATTATTTGAATTATTATGGTTTGGTTCAGCCTTGCCTCAATCCGATCATTGCCAAAGATTTCAAAAAGAAGTTCAACCTTCGAGGAATTGCTATGGAGGAGTTTTGTGATCCTAGTAAAGATTCTTTTTTGACTGTTGCGAAGTTAGCACACCATGCCATATATAAACAATACAAATGCTCAGCTAACCCAAGTCTTCAAAGATGCACTCCCTTCTAAATAGGAGCCAAACAGTTTCTAAAAAGTCAGATAACTCTGAATCCTCTGCAAACCTAAATTCGGCAATACTCTCCCTCACTGACAGGAAAAGATTGGAACAAAGAGCTGCAGTAGTTCTAATATCGCAATTTTTTGAAAGAGGCATACGGTGACCCTTGGATTGATAAGCAAACTTTTGATGATTATCTTCGAGTTGCTGACATTCTGTCTTTTGATAAATTTTACAGTGTTCCCGGGGTGCAAGATTTACTCATCTAAAAAGATCCTACAAAGTTTTAGGAGAAGTATTATTGGAATAACGCCACTTTGCTGCTGGGATACATGAGATTTTTGACCATCTAAGTAGGTTTTGGAGGTATTTCGCAAAAGAGGACTGTAAGTTAGATACTTTTTGGTTACTAGGACTAGTTTTTAAAGCAGCTGAAAGAAATGGACCCAATGCTGGGAGGTGATCCCTCGATCCAAACAATAGTGATGGTGAATGAGCCCAACACAACCCTCTAATAGGCCGTTAATACCCCTCAATCAATGTACACAGGCTACTCTGACCCTCTCCTTTCTCGCAACTACGTCTCCAACCGCTACAGACCATACGTCACCTTCAATAAAACCTACTACACAGGCTACGATATAGTAACTGAGCAAACCAACCCATTCAGATAAGAGCTGAGTCTCACTGGAACTGACGCTGTGTAGAACCGGCCGATGAGCAATCCTTAAAACAACCAGTATATCTACATCGATACGCTTTACCGAATCGCCGAGATGAACTATTCCAATTAGGAGTCCAGATTTGGGTTTAACATCTATAGGTGTAATCTGTCGAATAATACTATGGCTTCACAGCACGACTATCCGCCCAATTACAACTTCTACCAGGAATACACAGGGCTGATGAATCTTTCGTTTCTGGGGTTGCCTTTGTTCGCGTCCAAAAACCATTTCCTGGGTACTGATCAGTATTGGCTGGACAAGGTGGAGATGTATGATGAGTCAGGCCTGAATAGGCAACTTCCCAACTCCTATGATTAGAGCTACTTGATCTTCTAGCCTAAATCTGGTGTGACCTTTTCAGCTCTGCTCTACCTCCAGACAAGTTTATACATCCAGCCGGATATACTCTTCCCGGTTTAGGAGGCAATGCTGCCGATCTTCACTGTGTACAGATGTGCGAATTTGACAGAAGATACGGCTAATGATGTTTTGGGGCCTTTGAAAGTTGCACTGGCTGCGCCTAGGTACTTGCTTATATTCTGTATTACGGGGATTATTCTCACAGTGATTAGTATGGTGTGTTGCGTGATGAGGGCCAGACGCCAAAAGCAGCCAAACTCAAGTCTTCTTGAAAGTACTGACAACGTCTTTGATGGATAGACTAGCCTCAAGTAGTCATAGACTTTCTAAAGATAGTAAAATTCGGAAAAATAATAAAAAGAAGAACAAGAAAACATAAAAACGTCCACAACTCCAACCACTCTAGTTCGGGAACCCGAGCATTAGGAACAACCTATTAGAGTCCAGTTAAACGAGACGATTTAGCCGGAGGAATAGCAAAAACTTCCAATATAGGTCGTAGCTCCTGCAGATCTTTGATAGAAACATCATTAATCTCTGATAATACTTAATAACAGTCTGCTTTTGAAAACGGTTATATCTTAGATAATCATTAGACTATATGTTAACCAGACTTACGGTCTTCTTCATCGCTGATAAGCCTACGATTCTCCACATTGTCCTTGGCTCGGCCCTTCCTGATGTAGAGCGCCAGACTGGTCACAAAAAGTACCACTCCGTATATGACTGTGACGATTATGGATGAGTTGATGAGTTATTCTTTGATTTCGAATGAGAAGTATTGCGGGTGGGCGGCCATTGAGATGCTGAGGAAGACCTTGGTTATGGGGTGGTTACGAAGAAGATGATGGCGTAGACGGAGATTATTTGGCAGATCCGCAGATAGCTCATTTGAATGCTTATTTAAATATTATAAAGAACAAAGTGTACAATAAGATATTTGATCATTTTTCGCTTCTTTCTTTGTCTTTGTTGGCTTTTTTATTAAAATTGTTGAGCTATCAGGTTTGTTATATATTGTATTTCCCACAATAAACGAATGCCCCATGACTAATAAATAGGCGTTTTTGAAGTCTGGCCGTATTTCATAGATGAAATTGGATTTTTAACCAAATATGATTACTTACACCTACTAACAGTATATTCAAGAACACTGTAAAATCACTAATAAATCTACTGACTCATCGAAACTGCCAATCCGAAAACTCCTTGTTTCTCTTCCTCTTACTCTTATCAGACAGATTCCTATTAAGAAAGCCCTGAAGTATCGATCTTTCTTTAGAATATGGATTTGAGAGTTTAAAGATGCGACTTTTGCCACATAATGTACCAAAAACATTTCAAATTGCTTTTGATTCATGTGGGTCTGCTTTTTCGAGTTGGGATCAGTGAAGGTTTGACTAGGCTTTTACTCTTTTATAAAATAGCGTTCTATTATATTTGAATGAAGACTGATATTTAGGTTTGAGAAAGTCAAGCTTAAACTATGTGCTTTTGCCCGTCTATTTATTATTTTGATGGGAAGCTCACAAGAGGTTGTTTTTGCTGTTCCAGTATTAAAAAACAGTGGATTGTATATCAATGATACTCTCAACGATCTCCCAATGCTCAATTTGGTTAAAAACGGGGAGATCTCTTCGTATTAGACTATTTTGATTGGTTTGAGGGTACAATTATTGTAGTTTGCTGCGAATTCGCAATATGGGTGGGGGAGCGATGCTATAATTGGAGATGATTTCTTTGTGAAAGTAGCTTGCTTTACCAAATGGGTTCAATCTAAACAAAGGACAGTAATTAAGGTAAAATTATTGGTAAAAAGTTCAAAAAATTTGTAATTAGATGGTCTCATCTAAGAACGTCTCAGAACTCTCTAACCGTGATTCTACCGAAAAGAGCCAGATTTGGTTTTTCGGAGTGGTGTGGGTGGGGTGACCCTGTTTCTAGAAGCTTTTGTAAAAATTGCAGGTTAGGGGAAATATCAACCCTCACATTTGCAGTGTTTAAAGCCTTTGACTTAGTAGGGTTATAATATTTAAAAAGTAAACAAAATGTCCAGAACATATGATTTCAGCAACCTTGACCTCTTCTCGTGCCAAGATCTAGACAACTATGGCAGTCTCAGCCCAGACCAACATAAACCTTAAATGGCCACTGCTGTTCCTGTCAACGATACATCCAGCCTCTATAACCAGGAGGAGTTTTTCTATCAGCAATCAACTCAAAGCCTTGTTGGAAGCTACTAGATCAGCTTCGAAAAGGACTTCATGAAGGAACACCAGACGGTTTTTCAAAAAGAACTGTAGAATTACATGGAATCTTTTAGAACTTACTCGAACAAAACAGGAGGTTTATAAGCTCTTGAAAACTAACTGAGCTCAAAGTCCCAAAAACACATCCAAACTTGCTTACAGTTCATCACAGCTCATAGACTTCTCTTTTCTCATGAATAGACCCAAACTTTTGTTCAAAAGTTCAATAAATTTGAAAAGCTCTCTGAATTTTTAAATATCGTTGTTTCGGCCTGCCCCGAAGCAATCTCAGTTGAGCTCATTCACATTGCCAAGCAACTCCTAGAGAAGTACGAAAATCTTTCATTCGAAGACCAGGAGCAAGAATCACTTCTGATTGCCGCTTCAGATGTTGCCCAAAACCCTAAATTTGTTGAGCTGACCAACTTAAAGAGGGTTAGTCTCAGCAAATGCAAGGAAGCAACAGACCTTAAAGAACAGTCAAAGAAGTTCTTGGAAATTTATTGTGCTACCACTATTTTGGTGATAGCTCAATACTTTTCAAACCCTTACAGCTCTAATGAGATGGGTTGCTTCAAGAGGCAACTCTCTCCATGCAGCTTCGAGGAATAAGAAGAAGAATTTGCCTCAGCTCCCGCCAAGAAGAGAAAATTCGACTTCTGAGAACCATATCTATTGATTTGATTTCTGTTTTGAATCATATCCTTTCACATTTTATTTGTTTGAATTTTCCTGATTGGTCTAATGCTATTTGAAAGCTCTATGGAAGGCTGGCATAATTACAACTATCTGGGACATCTTTTTCTATAAATGATGGTGGAAGATTAGTTAAATCAAATAAATTGCCTTGATTTGTAAATATAAAGTTGACAATCAATTTTATTAACTCCTCTCCAAACTCAAAGTTCTAGCTTTCTTTCCATCTTCAAAGATGGAAATTTCTCAGCTTTACTCTCTAAGTTTCTTGGAATGTGACCGTCAAGGTGATAGCTGATGTTGAGTATAGGTTGGTCCAAAGTCATCTCCCTCATTTTTATTTGACAGTTCCTGAGAGCCTAAGTCCGAGTATTGATTTGCTATTCAAGATTTCTCTTCATTTCTTCTTCTTTTCGTTTGGCTGAAGTATTAACACTCCGATTTTCTCTGAGATGAACAAATCTGTCTTTGTTCTTTTTGTAGGTTTATATCTTAGTATCCTTTCGGTCATCTTCTTAGGCAGTGACAATTTTTCGGAGAATGTCCATAGCACTGTCTTTATTAAAGCTATTTTTGTTGTATTTTACTGCGTTTACCTACAAACTTGATGTTTTGTTATGTTTTTTATTATTGACGTTTTCGAGTTTAAGTAAACGCTCCTGAAGTTGATTGAAATAATTGGGCTTATTAAACAAGTTTGAAGCAATCTCAGACCTTTTTAGCTAAATATCGTTCTGTAGCTATTTATCGTTCTGTAGTTCAACATTATCATTAGCTGCAAAAGTCATCTCTTTTTATTTGACCAGCTCTTATTACCAGGTTGGTGATGGGGGCTAAAGCTTAGTTTTGGTCTAGAATGATTTCGGAGGAAGAGGTGATATTATTGAAAGCATCTTTTCCACTTTTTTTGACTTTGTCTTGACATCTTTTATCGGGATCACCTTATGGCTTTCTATCTTTTTACGAATTATAGTAACTGCACTACTTTACTCATCCTCTACTATCATGAAAGGGGAAACGCTTTTTTCTCCACTGTATTTGTGTTTTTCTTTGGAAAGACCAGGCATCATGTATTTTAGGTTCTTTTGCCCTTTTTTCTTAATTTTGACCTTGTTGTGTATACGTTCTTTAAGTGTTATCACTTTCTCTTTGCGCTAGAAAGCAGTGAGCTAATCTTCAGACGGATTTGACTCAGACTACAAATCATCTTTGTTTTGGCGACTCCATTGCTAAAATAAATACTACTTTTCTCTGACTTATTTTTAAATTTGAAGAATCTACTTTTTTTTAAGTAAGTAAATTTTAACACTTTCAGCTGCTGCTGAACCAATCTCTAATAAATGGTTTATTTTGAGGCGGAACCTTTTTCCATTTTGTTGCTAATAACCAAAGAAAGATGTTTCAAGGGTAAAAATTTAAACTTTATTTAGTTGTTTGTACATTCTTATTCTTGCAGTTCTTTACTTATCAGCTGTGAGAGTATAGGTGCAATCTTTAATTGAAAAATAGCCACTTAGAGTTGAATAGAGATATGGAAAAACTCTAAAAGGAAACACTTGCTATCCAGTGCAGGCATAAATGAAAGAGTTGTACTTTTTGGAATGCCCATGAAAATCCATGACGAAGGCTACATTTTCGAGAGAAGCAATAAACTTTTAGATAGCGTAGATTTAAGGATGCATCCAACGATCAGGTTGGCTCCATTGCCTGTTGAGGTCGAACCCAGCTAGGTTCGTCCTGAAATTGCCATAGATCACGCCATCTGGGTTGACCATTGGTATGACTATGAGTTCATAGAGTTTGAGTAACTTTTCTTAGGATATTATTCGTTTCAGAAAGCCTTAGAGAACGAAGGAACCAACTGTTTCTCCAGGATGCTGCCTTCCCATTACGAGAATCTTCTTGCTTCCTTCTGCATACTATCGATGCCTGATCCGTAGAGCCGGTAGAGCGTTGTTGGAGATAGAATGGCAAATAGTTTACCTATCCAGTATTCTACATCATGAAAAGATATACAAAGTTTGTGGAAGCTTTTAGGCTATTTAGGTGATAAGCCGAACCATTTTGGTGTAGGTGTAGGGATAGTTCAGAGCTATGAAGTAGGTGTCGTTAGTGTGGGGAAAGTCGACAGTGAAAGATAACGTATAATAATGCTTATAAGAAGGCGGATTGAAGACTTATCTATTGACATAGCTTTTTTGGTATTAGACGTTTCTGCCGATGCTGTGCCACCCTTTTGCTTGGTCACTCATACTAAGGCCAACAGGTCTGACCCCATCTTCAAACAACTCATGCTTTTTGATGAGATTGACGATGTTGAAGCGCACAAAATGCCGATTTTAGTTCTTGTAGGAAAAGAAGAACCATTTGTTGTAGCCACGCGTATTGGTGTCATTCTGTAGGATGAGGTCGTACTCACTGGATTTGCTATCTAGGCATTAATATGCGTAGAGGAGGTTGCCGCTTTCGAAATGTGAGTCAAAAATGGACTATTTTTATTTTTAGACCTGGGCTTGAAGGTAGTCAGTGGGATTGTAATCTGTTGTGTGATTCAGCGAAAAGATATAACCTGAGTCTCACGTTTTTTACCATTGAAATCAGCAGGCTGCTACAGTTTGCAGTAAATGAGTTTGTAGAGCTCGTTATTTGAGTATTTGTCTTGCAGGGAGAGGTATTTGCATTTCTTAGTCTTAGATTATGCTATCGGTATAAGCAGTTACTAGTGGGTGTCTCCATGGCCGTCGATGGCTTAGATGTGTTTGCTATTTATAGAGCAAAGTACTAGATTTTGGGGGAAATTGTGAGCACCCTTGGTTTGAAATCTGTGGGCCGATTGTGATAAATAAGATCATTGGCCTATTGTTTCAAAGGTTCAGCAGGAGTGGGTGACTACTCTTTGGGCTGCAGTACTTTAATCTGCGGTTTGTAGAAGCCTTCCTCTTAGCTGCTGTTGTGTTCTTCATCGTCCTTCATGAAATAATAGATGTAGCATATATAAAGTTAATTAGTTAACGAGGAGTGGAGTTAAATTATGTTTTTTTTCTGATCATTTGATTGGGCTCATAGAGGCAGCAGTGAGACTCCGGCGTATTTGGATTGCTCGTATTTGGTGAAGATTGAGGGTTATATTTTGTGGATGTTTGATTTGGCTATGAGCAATAATTTTATGATCTTAGTCAGCTCCTAATTCACAGATTCCGTATATTTGCGTTTGGTGAGTAACGCCACAGCTTTAACAATCTTTTCCCTCGAAAACCGCGTATAAATGCCAGAGCATGCAATAGCTAGCTAAAGCAGGTAGGCAGCCATCATTAATTGCGGATGATTGCTCTCCCCCATCAACTATTCAACCTACCGATTGACCATTTTGAAGTTGATGTTGTAATCTAAACTTTTCAGCAGCTCTTGCTATAGTTTTCGATATCTGTTGATTTCTATGTTGCAGCCGATGGTCTTTTGTAGCTAGCTCAGCCTTAAAGGATAGATCTCTTCATACTTCATCGCAAGGTATAAGCAGGTGCACTGGAGTTCTTCTTGGGAGATCCAGCGTAGTTAGCTTTTAACGTAGGAGTGGGAGAATATCTCAAAGGCGAGGAATAGGGTAGTTCTCCTTAGGTTCAGGTTGTCTTGGACTTTGCTAAAGATTATAAAGGTTTTTCTGAGCAGGGATTTGGATTTGGGGGATGGGGGGATCACCTCTGATGATTAGACGCTGTAATTTGACTACTTTTACTATTTGCTTGCCGCTGTCTTGGTACGCTTTTTGGCTGGTTTATAGAGAGAGGGAAGTGGGCGTGGGAGGTTAGAGTGCAGCGAAGTACTTTTAGACATCAGTTAACAACAGAATAGTTATATTCTAACTCTTAATAAGATTTTAATAATTGCCTTCCATAATTAGTTTATCGTTAGATTATTAGTGATAATGTTCGGTGTTTTTATTTTAGGTTTAAAAATGATTAGAGATTGACAGATGAGCACAGTAAAGAGAATGTGCGACAACTCACTGCTTTTGTTTCATCAAAGCCATGCTAAGTTTTATCTGCTTCAACTTTCAATACTATTTCTTTAATACCAACAAACTCCTGGAGCATTCTTCATCATTTATCTGCAACTAATTTGCCCAAACGAATACCCGAAGCACAGTACCTGAATCACAACAGCTCCTATTTTTCTCAGCACACAAAATATAGTCTATAAAGTAGTATAATACGAATAGCAAAGATAGTATAGTTTCGTATCTTTTCCCCCAAGCCCAAATTTGTGGTAGCCCAAAGCCTCCAGCTTAAGCTCTCATTCACCTGTGCGTCGAGCGACTGATATATATCTCTTATCTTTAAAATTTACAATCTTAATATGAGCGAACATCCGTAAAAGAAGACTTAGAAAGAACGTCACCACTCTCTGCACAAACTTAGGCTCAAGCCTTCCTTTGCTTCCAAAAACAGCCTTGCCAAGATTGGTGCTGCCGGGAGTATCGCCAGGCCTATCCATCGCACCTTCACGCGGGAAAAAGATCCAGGCATGACTGACAAGTTGCATTCCCTGATGGACTAGTACCTCCCTAAAGACATTCCTTCCATCCAGAGATCGTAAAAGTGCTGCTAATTAGCATAGTCAACCACGTTTAATACACCTTGGCCAGAACTAGGTTTGACTTCAAGGAGAGCCACTGCTACCAAGCTGTGGCCCATTCGGTCAGAGATAGGCTGATCTAGAGTTTTAATGATACCCACAGGGCTTTTAACAAAGAGGGCTGCAAAAAAGTTTATTATTTGTCTCTGGAGTTTCTGATTGGAAGGTGCTTACAAAATGCTCTCATTAATATAAACCTTTAATAGGAGTACAAGTAAGCTCTGAAGGATCTGGGCTACAACCTATAAAGCATCTATGAGAAGGAGGTGGACGCAGCTTTAGGGAATGGAGGGTTGGGCAGATTGGCCGCTTGCTTTATGGATTCTTTTGCGACTTTGAACTATCCAGCCTGGGGCTATGGGATTAGATACGATTATGGAATCTTCAAGCAGGTAATTAAAGACGGTTTCCAGGTCTAAGTTCCTGATTATTGGCTCAGCAACGGTAATCCTTGGGAGATCGAGAGAATCGATGTCGAATATAAAGTGCATTTTTATGGAAGAGTAAGGAAAGCAGTGGATCTCAAAGGAATAGAAAGATCTTTTTGGTAAGATTGCTAGACCATTATTGCCCGAGCCTACGACACTCCTATCCCTGGCTACGCAACATTCAACACAATTGCTTTAAGACTCTGGAAATCAATGCCTCTCAACGAATTCGACTTCTTTGCATTCAATCGTGGTTAGTATTATAATGCACTCTAGGCGAGGCAAAGAGCAGAGTACATTACAAGTGTGCTCTACCCCAATGACTCTACCTAGGCTGGCAAGGAGCTGAGGTTGAAGCAGCAGTATTTGCTTGTTTCTGCCTCCATTCAAGATATTCTTAGAAGGCATCGAACTCACTTAAAAGATACAGGTCAGAAATTCCAATGGTCTGATTTCCCCAAAGCAGCAAGCATTCAACTCAATGATACTCATCCAGCTTTGGCGATTGTGGAGTTTTTGCGTATTTTGATCGATTAGTAGCGCATGTAGCAATAAAAAGCCTGGGAAATCGTTTACGACACTTTTTCTTACACAAACCACACTATCCTTCCCTAAGGTTTGGATAAGTGGGACATTGGACTGCTGGGCAGATTACTGCCGCGGCATTTGTAGCTTATCTACCTTATAAACTATTTCTGGTTGAACAAAGTTGGCAAGAAGTTCCCAGGGAACTGGGAAAAGCTGAACATCGTCTCTCTGATTGAGTAGACCATGCCCAAAAAGATACGAATGGCCAACCTTTGTATCGTCGGTTGTCACAAAGTCAACGGAGTGGCTCGTATTCATACATAGCTTTTGAAGAAGGTCTTCTTCAAGGACTTTTATCAGTTTTTTCCTACCAAGTTTGTGAACATAACCAACGGGGTGACAATCAGAAGATGGGTGGTATGCGCCAATCCGCTGCTAGCTGATCTCTACAGCGAATACCTCAAAACAGACGAGTGGATAATGGACATGCAGAGACTGAGATAGCTCTAGAAATATTTTTAAGATGAGGGTTTCCAATCAAAATGGCGTGCGATAAAACTCAATAACAAGCGCAGGTTGATAGAAATGGTGCGTCATCACTGCGGAATCGTCATAAGTGAGAATACCATGTTTGATGTGCAGGTCAAGCGGATCCATTAGTGCAAGAGGCAGTTTATGAACATACTCTATGTCGCCTATCGCTATCTGATCATCAAAGAGATGTCTCCTGAGGAGAGGAAGGAGGTCGTTCCGAGGACTGTCATCTTTGCCGGCAAAGCTGCCCCAGCCTACGTCAATGCCAAAAAGGTGATCAAGTTTATCAACCAAGTTTCCAGTATCATCAACAACGATGGGGAGACCAGAAGTTTGCTAAAAGTTATCTTCATACCCAATTACAGTGTATCTAATGCCGAGATAATTGTGCCTGCTGCCTAGTTGAGTCAGCATATCTCGACAGCTGGGACTTAGGCCTCAGGGACCAGCAATATGAAATTTGCGATGAATGGTGGATTGCTTCTCGGCACGATGGATGGTGCCAACGTAGAAATCTTGTAAGAAGTGGGTCCCTAAAATATCTTCATCTTCGGAGCTCGTGTGAACTAGATCGATGATCTGAGAAGTAAGATGCTTACAACGAATTCCGACGACTATATTCCTCCTGAGCTTAAAAAGGTGGTCAATGCCATCCGGTCTGGGATATTTGCAGAGAAGGACGTCATGTTGTAGATAATGTCGATGATAACGAACAATAATGATGGGCAGCTGGTGGCTGCCGATTTCCAGGCCTACATCCAGGCTCAGAAGCAGGTTGATGCCACTTATAAGGATAGGGCGAAGTGGACCAGGATGTCTATTCTGAGTGCTTTGAGGGTTGGCAAATTCAGCAGTGATAGGACTGTGCAGGAGTACTCTTAAAAGATATGGAACCTTCAGAAGATAAAGGTCAGCGAGACCAACCTTTGATCCATCCATCGTCTCATTTGCCACTTGTTTTGGTTACTGATGGGTGCAGTTGGCGCTAATTATTGAGTATCTTATCAGTGTATACTTTATTCATAGCAACACAACTGCCTATTTTGAGCCAACTCATACAAATTCTACTGAATTAGTGCTTCAAACCTCATAAATGATTTAAGTTACCCATCTTCCTCAAACTTTACACTTTAGAATAATAACATTTGAATAGAATAACTGCATCAATATAAGGGTATCTATCATACGATGCTGCCTCCTCTCAGCAACTTCGTCAAGGAGGTCACCTGCAGAACGGCCACTCCGATTATAAGGATCACTTCGACCACTTGGTATCCCATGTAGAGCTTTGTGTTTGAGAGGATTTTGTTTGACACCTGCTCTTTCATGATGAAGTTGCGCTGGGATATTGTCAGCAAGGCCTAGGTTAGCTTATGTTTACTTTTAGCTAGTTGCCGATTGTGTCCACTTTTTGCTATGCGCTGTTGATGTGCTACTTCGTCGCCACTTTATCACTGACCTGCAGTGGAGAGGAGTTGAGCATTGAAAGGAGTTTGGTGACTTTGCCTGCAGCCAGAAATCTGACAGTGTAGGAAGAGTTTTTCTTGGCTGCGAAGGTGAAGCCGGTAGTCATGTAGAACTGCCTGTCCAAGAGCACCCGCTGGTTATCTTCGTAGACGATGACTCTTATTTCTTCACCTTCCCGATACTATGCAGATACGTAGACGTTTTCCTGCTTCCAATAGACATGCATTTCGAACTTGATTTCGTGGTCAAGCTGAGGCTTGAGAATGAAATCATCGAATCTGCCGCAGACGAAGGTGTAGGAGCGGATGTTGGTGTAGGTCATGTTATTCTGACTCCTGATCTCCTGTTCGCGTTGCCGCACGATTTCGGCTTGGGCTGGGTTATGTGCAAGTTACTCTTTTGCTGCTCCTCCTGCGCCTGGGCCACCAGCAGGATCACCAACAAAACTGAGAATCTCATTTCACCTTGTTATTAAATTGATTTCGAAATAGTAACGCAATCTTCGCTCCAGATTATCTGGAACAAACCCAATCAAACACATTAATGGGGAAGCAGATATTTTGGCTATCAAGTGTCGAATTCGTCAGACTTATGCTCTTGATTGATTGTTTTGGGATTGCTTCTAGAATGGTGATCTATTAAGGGTTGGTTTTTGAAGCTGTGATGAATAGATTATAACTGAATGTTGATTGGCTGATGTGTTTACTGCTGCTGTGTGAATGATTTATTTAAAAATAAATTTGAATAGGAGAGATGAGTGCGCAGAAGGTGGTACAACTCCAGCTATCCAGATCATATTCAACACTAGCAAGCAAGAGCTAGGCAACCCTGGCTCCAACCTCAAGAAGTTTGTCAAGAAATACAAAGAGAGCTACAAAGTAAACCCACCCATAGCTAGATTGGGCTCAATAAGGACGTCATTGATTACGAAAAAATCAAAAAGGCTAATCTTTTCGTCATTGCTGCTCCCAAGGAACAATTCACGCCCACCTAGATCTAGGATCTTAAAAAGTTAGTATAAAATGGGGGTAACCTCCTTATCTTTTCCCACGAGGGTGGAGAAAGAAAGTAAGATAGCTCTAATACAGGAACAACACCAATGTTAGCGAAGCCACTAAAAAGTTTGGTATCACTATCAACTCAGACTGTGTGATCCGTACTTCATTCTACAAATACTTCCACCCCAAAGAGGCCTACATTCACAACGGCATCCTCAACGAGTAAGTGACCAGAGTCATCAATGGCTACTCTAAGTAGCCTAAAGGTAGACACAACAACGCCTTCATGATGGGAGGCCGTGAGTAAGACGAAGAAGAGTATCAGAAGTAATCAAAAAGGACAGGGGTTGACTTCGTTTACGTCAATGGAGCTTCACTGACAATCAACAACCCAGCCAACGCCATTCTTACTTCTGGACCACTTACCTACCCTTGCAATAGGCCCATCTGCGCTGTTTATCAGCATCAAAAAAGTGGAGGCAAATTGGTGGTTTGTGGCAGTGTGATGATGTTCACTGACGAATACTTCTAACAGTAGTAAAACAGTAAGCTAATGGACTTCTTCCTTAAGTTCTTTTTCACCCAGGAAGTTGATTTCGAGTTCGCAAAGGACGACAACGAGAATAATCAATATTTCTACGTCCCTGACATCGCTTAGATAGCCGATAACCTCAAAAGCTGCTTCCACGTAGCAACTATCTCATTTAGGAGGGAGAAGAGATCCCAAAAGACTTCAACACTATGTTTTAGACAGAGCTGTTTAAGTACGACTTCGACCTTGTGCCGGAGGTCTCATCCCTGTTCGCCAAAATGGAAGTCAAACACGAGCCATTGACGCTGATAGTCCCACAGTTCTAAACTCCTTTGCTTGGTACCTCATCAATGATAAAGGTCTTGCGCCTGGCGTGTTTCCTCCAGTTCTGAAGTAGCTGCCGAACCCCCCCTTGGAGCTCTTCGACCTGGACGACTAGTTTTCGCAGGAGAAGGTGCGGTTGGCCCAGCTGACGAACAAGTGCGAAGACGGCGACCTTGAATACTTCATCCGTGAGGCTGGAGACATTCTGGGAGTGTCTGAGAAAGTGAAGAACAGATCGTAGCCCAAATCTGTTCTCAAGTACATTCTGTAGCAAATGGTATGTCTTTGGCTATTTAGATCAACTTCAAGAAGAACAGTCTAGGCTGACCTCTGATTCTCCTCTGATAAACTTATTTGCCACCACTATTAAACACTATATAAGAACAATACTTCTTTTTAAGGATAGCTGAGAGCTATTAAATAAATATAAATATTCAGTCCTATCAAGTTTATGGTGTACCTAAAATCCATCCTCAAAATTGCAATCGACAGGAAATTCGTATTTATTGGCGCTGTGAAATACAATAAGGTTTTGGTTAGCTCCATCTCCGAAACTATAAAGCTGATCAAAGGGTGGAAATCGGGGCTCGCATTTCTCGAGAGCCCTCACTAATAATGCAGCAATTAGTCTGTATTTAGGGCACTGCAGCTGGGTTCAAGGTTGGACCGCATCCTCAGCATCGTAATGAGGATAATTTATGAAGAGTAGCTCAGCGTAATAGAGCACTATAACCAGATGTTGGAGCAATTTTTCAAAATATTTCAACTATTTTTCGTCAAAAGCCACCTTTCGCAGGAAAAAACAATCCGTAATTTGCTTCTGAACTAAAAAATTTGAGTGTTGAGCTTGCCTTATAGTGCTATCAATAGATGAACACTCTTTGCTCCAAGAATGAACAACAGGTAAAGTATGCTCTACAAATCAAAGACTACCTCAAACTGATCAATCTAATGAATGTGTTTATTTATATGGTAATATTCATTAAATCTTATCCATCCAACCCAGAAAAACATGGGGAGGATAGTTGAGCTGAGACTTCTCCAGACAATTTGCGAAAAACCTAAAAAACCATTCTCAATAATGCAGTCAAAGCCATAAGTGAGTTAACCCATTATAGGTCAATGCCTCTTTTTGAGCATATCTGAGAGCCACTGGATAAAAATTTGGGCGATTTCTATCGGACTCTATGCGATATTTGTCTGATAGGTGCAGTTTTGATATATATGATATAAATGCAAGAATAGTAAGACCAGCATCCGCTCGTGCTCGGCATCATCGCATAGTTCAAGCGAGACGAGGTCGAGACCACCAAAACCGTTCTCCAGAGCATCTAGAATGACAGCCCAGATTCCCTCAATCTCCTCAAGGCGCTCAACCAGCAGATCAGCTTCAAAAACGAACGCTCCCATCAACGCAGAGATGTGGCTGCCATCGCACGCCTTGTAGCGGACTCCAACATCCTAATCAAGCTGTAACACCATATCCGTGAATAGGCGGGAGAGAGTGGTAATCGCAAAGTTGATGGTTTCTTTCTCTAAACTATCAAACTGATCGGGAGCATCTGTTGGGAAAACCCGCATTTGATCGACAGCATCTTGGACTCCAGCCCCCGAATCATGGATCTGCTGTTCGCACAGCTATCTGATGTGGAAGTACTGCCTGCTAAAGCCAACCAGCTAGTACACATCATCAATTTCATGCACAGCGTCAGTCTTAAGGAAGGACCGATACGTGATTAACATCTTGCAGGAGTGTTTACCAAGTTTTTTTAGCATCTCTTCACCAATGACAAGTTTTACGGCTGTCTGGACACCAAAAACTTGACCTCTATCTTCGGCGCAGTCCAGAAATTCCACTCCAACGTCAAAGTTATCAACAAATATCTCTACAATGCTCTCATTCGCTCCATCAAGTACGTGAATGATGCTTACAAAGCTATAGAGTGCCAATACGAACAAAGTTAGAAGGACCAAGGCACAATTGCTAAAACAATGTAGGCCATCAAAATGAACGATAGGAAGCTTGTAGCTTTGCTAAAAATAAAGTAGAAGTCAACTTCAGGAGTCTTCTAATAAATGAATCCTTTCAGGTTTATGGTCTACCTTAAATCCATTGCCAAAATTGCAATAGACAGGAAGTTCGTGCTTGTTGACGCTGTACATTAGAATAAGATTTTGGTAAACTCCATCTCCGAAACTCTGAAGCTAATCAAAGAGTGGAAATCGGAGTTCCATGTTGAATTGAAAGAAGCTGAGAAAAAGTAAATAGAGATTGAAGATGTCTCTTCCTATTAGGTGCCTGATTAGTCAGAGTAGGATATCTAGAGAGAAGAAAATTTCTATGAACTCACTCCTTCAGTCAGAAAAACTCTCAAATAATTCGACAAATTCCTCAACAAAATCAGCTACTTTACCATAAGATATCTCATTGCTATCAAGGACATCTTGTCGGATATTACACCTATCTGCAACTAGCTAGCTTCAGACAAAGCATTTCTCGAGAGTCCTCACTAATAAGTCAGCAACTAGACTGTGTTTAGGGCACTGCGGCTGGGTTCAAGGTTGGACCGAATCCTCAGCATTGTGATGAAAGTTATGGACGAAAAGTAACTCATCGCAACAGAGCAATATAATCAGATGTTGAACCAGTTTTTCCCAATATTTTCCCTATTTTTCTTTAAGGGCCACCTTTCGCAGGTCAAAACAATCCGTACTTTGCTTCCTTAACTGAAAAATTTGGGTGTGGAGTCAGATTTGAGTAAAACTCGCTTCATTTACCAAAAAATTGACGAAGATCAATTCAAAACTAACTTACATCTCAGAGTTATGGCCCTTCCTAACTCTTATACTCTCATCAGTGACACTATATTAAAGTTCAGCGTTTATCTCAGTGATCAGAAAGAATATCTTGATGGTGCCTGCTTTGGTTTCATTACCAATCTGTTGCAGTTCTATGAGTAGAAAGTTATGGATTAGATGGGTTCAAAAAGCTCTATTGAATTCTAGGATATTGAAATGTTGAGAAGCATAGTGAAGATCTTTTCTTAGATGTTCCCCAACAATCACAAATGCCACAAAGATGAACTGATCAAACTCAAACTCTACAACTATTGCCTTTCGCTCCAGTAAAAGAAGCCTAAGTTCAATCTTTTTCGATCTGCAGCTAAAATCATCAACACCATTGAAATTTACAACCCCAGTGCAGCCTAAGAGCAGTAAGACAGTCTCAAGGGCAGGCACGAAGTTGCCAAGTCCATCTTTTATAAGCTCGTAACTCACCGTCTCAAAACATTCTTCTCGACAATAACAGGATTCTACTAAGATTTCAGGAAAATAACACCTTTTTCAGTGCTCGATCCTTATATAAATAACATTGTCAAGGAGAAGTCGTATATATTGAATACAAACATCGCTTATGTAGAGTACATCTAAGAGGCTCTGAAGCTCATAATAGTCTAAAATTTAGGAATACGATAGAGTTCTTTGAAGGAGTAGGTCGTAGGAAGCCTACTTACAAAATTATACGAATTCCGAAGGAATGAATTATAAAGAGATATCTGTTACAATGACTAAGAAACAGAACTACTTTATTTAAAGGAAATTAAGCTTTTTAACTAGTTGCTTGAAAAGAGATGCTCGAATATGTTTGACTGGATTATCACCAAGTTAGACCACCAGATCTACAAGTTGCCAATGCTGATAAAGAAACTTCTGCAGTTCTAAAAGTTCTAGTAGCTTTTTTAAGGTTAGTCTGCATACAAACATTTGCATATGAGGTATGTGGCGAGTTGCTTTAGGAAAATCTCTTAGCTTATCAACTAATCTTACTATTCCATAGAAGGGCAACATCTTGATCTTGGTATCAAGGTTGCAAAGAAAAAGGCAAAGACAAAGGCAAAGGATACGGAGATGGATATGGATATAGAGTAGCTGGACCTTGGCAAATAGGTTATTAAGCTTGCTAATTGCTGCACCATCATCGCCCAGTTCATGATAGAATATATTGATTCAAACATCGCCAACACACTGACTAATGTCATCTCTGAAAACTACATAGTGTCTCTCATCAATTTTTCCTTGCTGTATCTGCAAAAATATTCAGTTGAAGTTCATTACCCGCAAGAAGTCAATATTCTTGCTAGAAGCACATTGTGGGTGATTGAAAACTATATAAATTACAAAAAAGTGATTGTGGAAGAAAAAGAGAGAAGGAAAAAGGAAAAACAAGAAGAACGGAAAAGATAAAGAAGAAAAAGAAAGAATGCCATGAAGAACAAATCCAATATCAAAAAGGCTAAGGCCAGTAGAAGTTTAGTCTTCAACGAAAGAGATATCAAAGAAAACAAATCTAACGACAGAAACTAATCAAATGTGTCAAGTAATAAAAGTAATCCTCTTTTGAAAAGGCGCAGAAAGGGTCGAAATGAAAAATTAGGCATAAAATAAGCTAAGATTAATCAAAAAAATCAGCAAAAGCTAAAAGAAAGCGAGGCTAAAAAAGCTAAAAAGAGAGCGACATCTAATTTTGAGACTAGAGTCTATTATTATTTGAAAACTCTTCTACAGGTATCCAATGACGCATCGAAACCTTTCCTAAAAACTGTAACACTCCAATACATAATCAAGTTTATTACCCAAAACCTTAAAAAAAATGTGCTGAGTGAGAATCCTTTCAAAAACTTTTAGCTCAAGTTCTCTGACTACATCTCTGACATTTTGAGGCTCACGCTGAAAGAAAAAAAGAGCTTAGGCTATCATTTACTCTTATCTCGGATCGGAATAAAGCTGATAAGTGAGGAACATATGAAGATTGACTATGAGACAGGAATTAAACGCTTCTTTTACGATCGTTATGGCTAAATGATACAGTTTACTTAATTTCTTGGCTTCCTTTAGGCTAATTTCCCGAGACCTCCCAATCTTTCTCATTTAGTTTAAATTGTGTACAAAGAGCCTGGAGGTTAGCAGATTGTAGCTTTGCCATTCACTCATGAGAACATTCAAGGGGTTCATCAAACTGGAAAAAAAAGGCACTGCTTAGTTAGAGTCAAATAGAATATAGAGCTGAATATGATAACTGTGAAGAAGACAGAGAAAAAAGGAAACCACCAAAAATAAGAATAGAAGAAAGACACGATCAAGCTCTCAGGCTATGTTCCTGAAGGATAGATTAACATTTTTGTGTCCTAACTGATCAATAAAGCTATCTACAGTATCATCCTAGAGATAGACCAAAGCATGTAGTATCTGAGAAAGAAAGATACCAATCTTGAAGAGTATATTCCAATGAGTGACTAAATGGAACCATTCAACGCTAAAACGATGATACACACTCTTCATTTTTTGATTAGAGAGTCTCCAACTCTGGCTCCATGGATTGCCAAGTTCAAATGCAAGAAGATCATCTTGAATTGCCTCAAAAGCCCAAAGATAATCAACAACGCCACTCTTCCTACCTACATATATTCTTTGCTCAATAACTATGGGGAGCAGCATTAAACAATTGCTGAAATTGGATTTCTGCAAGTTTTACTAAGGCTCTTTTCTCCTTTTCTCCTCAACACTGTGTCAGGCATAATTTTTTAGCTATGCCTTGATAGCACTCCACTTGTCCAAAACTGTAAAAATGGTAATGAAAGTGATGAAAAAAAGCCCAAATTCGTTCCTTTTGCATCTGTAGTTCGTCAAAAAGTTGTTTCTGAGCTAGACTCAATCATCTTCGGAGGTGAGCCTCTTTAGCACATTTTCAGGAAGGCAGCTGTGATAAACACACTTTCAGTCCTGATGAACATTAAATAAGTGGTAAAAATCCTAATCTAAAGCAACTTCATCAGCAAACTTTACAATGAGTACGTCAAAATAACCAACTAATATGCACGTGGAGAAGAAGTCTTTTTAATGCCTAGTGTCTACTTGGCCAAAATATACATTCCCTTCTTTTTTGAGCCCATTTCAGTCCTACAAGAATTAAATATCGCATTTCACCACAACAAGAAACTTATGAAGAACCAGCAGAAAACTTATATGAACTCTTTGCTGCAGACTGAATAATACATCAATTCACAACTCATTCCAGGTGAAATTTTTAAGAAGAATTTCTTCAAGGCTGATTGGCCGTTTAGAAAAGAATAAAAAGAAGATAAAGGTTTTCGCCATCATGAAAGATCTGAATCAGGCTCATCTAGCTCAGATAGTTCCTCTGATCGACCTGAAGAAGAATTAGATGAAGATCTATATTCAGACTTATCTATAGGCTAATATGAAGAAGAGTCAGCCTCCTCAGACTTCATTCAGCAAAGAATGGCCGAACTGGATAGAATTCATCACTAAGAAGAGTACGTTTCGCTTTCTTCCGGCAATAACGAGCATTTGCTGAGTGATGAGTGGGACTATAGCAATAGTAACCAGTCCTAAATAGAAAACTAAGAAAGTTTGTTAGACTAAGAGCTTTAGAGGTAATACATCTAGAACTAACTGTAAAGATAAGTCTAAGAATCTTAAAACGAATCATATTAGGACCTTTCCGAAGGTGAGAGGCAGTAAATGTAGGAATTATAGTAAGAAGGTATGTAAGGGATTGAAGATGGTTAGGATTAAGAATTAGACTAAGATCAAGCTTCAGGTTTTCTGTCAAGCTTTTTGAGTGTTGATGAAAATGAAGAGACTATTTCGGACCCCTTATAGCAATTTGGATTAAGGTTCAAAGATGAGTAAAGTTTCTATGACAATGTGAGTGATATCATCGCATTTTAAAAAGTCAATGTGGTAGCCAGGATTAGCAGAATAGAAATTGCACAAGTCACTTTTCTTAGGTTTTACCTCCAACTCTTCAGCTTTCCTGAAAGATAGCTTGAGAATCAACTTAGCGAAAGAATTAAGAGTGAGCCTTAACTTTATTAATAGAAGAAGACTAAAGGCAAATTATAACTTTTACAGGCTTTTAGCAATGACAAAGAGATAAGTTTAACCCATAGAGTTTAATGGAATCAGGTCTACAGATTTGACCAGTTCGTAAAAAAGCATCCAATGAGTGAGAGAGCTTTAGTAAAACTTTTCACAGATGAGCATGAGTTAGGAGTTACTTCTCGGCCACGAAGAAGAAATGCTATTATTCATAGAAATGGCTTAATACAGGTCTTTCCAGGCCCCCATTTTTAGCATGTAGAGGAGTCCCCTCCTAATCCACCATAACGTGCGGTGTATTAATTCGTTGAAAGTAGCTCAGTGAGCCCAGTCTCAGAATAAATAGAATACAGTAGATCTCATTAATCTGCACATCAAAACAACAATCGTTAGCTATAGCGATAAAACCACTAACAAAACTCCCCCATAGTCATCTAATCCTAGCCTTAGGACCATCCTGAATCCTAAATCATAGAAGAAGATCAACAATAGATGCCTGAGAATGAAGATAACTGGACGCCGATATACAGACTCAACCAAGATATTCACTTGAACACGGAATAAATCAACCATATCCTGAGAGAGCTGAATATGAACATCAACCCTGAGGAGTTCAACCTGTTTCCCCCTGAAACTCAGAACGATATTATTCAGAATTACTACATGGCTAGGAATTAAAGAGGCGTTGCTTAGTCTCCTATCAACGTCTCAAGAGCAGACAATCCTGAAATAATATAAATCGTCTCTGAACAAAACCGAAATGAGGAGTTAGATGTGAGTCCTCGAATTGGACGGAATCCTATATTAGTCCATTAAATTGAGGACAGTAACAGCGAACAGGTCAATCGAATGGGCGGACAGGTGTAAGATTAGTATCAAAAAATGTCTAAGTAACATATGTTGAAGGTGGGCAAAGACATAATCTAAAACATCAACAAAAACGGCAAAAACGATAACAAGTTTTACTAGCTGCAGGACTAGTAACTCTAAAAGATACTCAATATGTTCTATTAGCTCGATTACAATGACTTCAGGCACTTCCCCTATTCTCTGATGTAGGCTGTTTGCATCAACAGCAAAAACCTTTAAAAGGTCATCTCCACCTTAATCACTCTTCTGTTTGTGCACAATATTGTGATAGAAATTGAGGAGGAGGAATATAATGAAACTAAGGAGTACTTCAAGAAGCTGAGGCAAAAGATGGAATTAGTAGACAAGTAGGCTATAAGCAAGAAACTACCAATCAAAATCCTCTACTTCTTTAAGAACATCACCAAAAACTACTCGATTGCTATGAGTTTTCTCAAGGTGAACGTTTCAGTCCCGGAGAGACTTAAAGGTTGCCTTGAATAAACCCAAACTGAAAAAACAAGTCTCTAGATGCTGATAACTCTTCTTCATCATATACCGATTTCTGCCTTTTTAGAAAGTCTCACTGCGGAATACATCCTTGGAATTGTATAAAACATCACTATCCACCACTTTTACAAAAGCATCAACGCACTCGTCCTAAAAAACTAAGAAGTCTTAGAGGGAGACGGAAACCTGAATTAGTCCATCAGAATAAGCCATAGAGCTGCAAAGATTTTATGCAATTTGCTAAGACATGAACATACTTAGCAGACTATGCATAGCCTATCAAGGATTATAATGAGGCTTAGCATTAACTAAAGCAATTTGTAGCATTTTGTGTCGTTAGTGTACAATATTGTTGGATAGCTTGCCTTATAGTCCTATGAATAAATCAACGCTCTTTGTTCCAAGAGTGAAAAGCAGGTAAATTATGCTCTAGGAATCAAAGACTACCTCAAGCTGGTCAATCTTATGAATGTGTTCTTTGATATGGTGATATCCTTTAAGTCTTATCCATCCAGCCCAGAAAAACATGAGGCTGTGCTGAAGGACCTGAGAAAGATAGTTGAGCTGAAACATTTCCAGATGATTTGCGAAAAAGCCGCTAAATAGCTATTCTAATCAACTGACCCAAGAATTCAAACGGTTTTGGGAGAAATACTTGAGATTTATTTCATTCTTTATGAAATAGCTCTTGCTACTTCTAAAACTCAAAAAGCTTCTTAGCCAGAAGACTTGGTTCATAAGCATATTGCAGGTCTTGGACACTTGAAAGAACTAAGAAAGCTGCATAAAAGTAGCTAGCTCTTGAAATAGTAAGATTTGATACTAGGAGAATTCAACTTATCAAAGCTTTGGAAAGAAAGCATCGGTCAGCCTGCTTTTAAGAGTTACATTAACAATTGCATCAAAAAGAAGCTCACCAACTTTATAGAATAGCGTAGCAATCTGAACCAAAGTATCTTTGATGTGCCTATCTTCAAAGTTGCAATATCCACTCCTCACATGCTCTCTTTCGATAATAAACGAATCATCTTCAAAAATGAGCTGAAAAGGCTAAAAAAGGGCTCAAAACACCTCTTACTTCACATGAACATTAGTAGAGAAGAAGTTTTCGAAGATAGCTTCACTGAAACTATGCACTATGACAGTGAACAGATAAAAGGCAAAATAAAAATCGAATTTAAAGATTAATAGGGTGAAGACGCAGGAGGAATTACTAGAGAATGGTTCCAGCTTCTATCCAAAAAAATGTTTGATCCAAACTACGCACTTTTCAAATCTGGAAGCACTGGAAACACCTTCCATCCTTCACCTCAAAGTTACATCAATAGTCTACACTTGAAGTACTTCAAATTCATTGGCAGAATCATAGGAAAAGCTTTATACGACGGTTATCTTCTAGATGCTTACTTTACTCCTGCTTTTTACAAGCATATACTCAATCTACCCATTACCTATCTTGATATGGAAGAAGAGGACTATGATTACTTCAAAAGCTTAAAGTGGATTTTGGATAACAGTCCCATCTAAAGCTTTTTGGAGCTTAACTTCACCTACTCGTTTGATAATTTTGGAGAAATCCAGGCCAAAGAGCTCATTCCAAGAGGAAATTAGATCCTAGTAACTTAGGAAAACAAGTTTGAATACGTCCAGCTGAGTTCCTACGCTAAAATGGCTACAAGCATCAAACATCAGCTTTAGGCTCTTCTCGAAGGCTTCCATGAGCTTATTCCTCACAAGCTCATCAAAATTTTCAATGAAAAGGAACTAGAGATAATGATTTCAGGCAGGCCTACCATTGACATTGAAGATTTAAGGAGAAATACAGATTTGGTCAACTACCTCAAAAACGATCAAATCATCACTTGGCTTTTTGAAGTTTTGTAGAGCTTTGATATGTAGCTCAGAACTGCCTTCCTTCAGTTTGTAACTGGAAGTTCAAGAGTGCCTGTGTAGGGCTTCAAAGATCTTCGAGGAATGAATGGAGTCCAAAAATTCAACATACACAAAGAGTTCCAGTAAGATAGACTCCCTCGGGCTCACACCTGTTTCAACCAACTAGACCTACCCAACTACAAAACAAAGTAAATCCTGATAGAGAAGCTGATGTTAGCAATCACAGAGGGCAAATAAGGATTCCATATGTTATGATGATGACTAACTTGTTTTATTTATATTGATCTTATCAACCAAAACGCTGCGATGTCACATCATATGATATTTTTTAGAGTGGGAGGGGATCGAGGCTGTTGCATTTGCGTTTCAATTATTTTGCCTAAAATATTTAAATATGAAGGTTAGTGATAAGAAGGCTGGGGGGCATCTCGAAGAAATCAAAAAAATATAGAAAAACAGGGAGGAAAGGCGGCTCAAAATGGAGGAGGCTAAACGGGAGAAGGAATAAAAAAAGATCATCAATGCTCAGAGCGGCAAAAACGTAGACATTGATTTCGAACTTATGATAGAAAAGAATAAATTCAGGTAGAAAATGCTGTCTCCTCACATTTCAAGCGCAGAGCTCAAAGTAAAACCCAATTTACCCAGCTTTCTGTGTGCGTCCGCAAGCGACCTATTTTCAAAAAGTAAGAAGTAAGTGGAGAGATAGACTCCATTTCTTGTGCGAATCCCCAAATAAAAATCCATTAGCCGAAGTACAAGGTTGATGGGATAACCAAATATGTAGAGGACCATACTTTCACCTTTGACAACACCTTCAACGAAGAATAGGTACCTACTCACTTATTCAGGCTAACGAAGACATATATCAGTTTGCTATCAAACCTTTGCTTCCGTTGTTGGCCAAGCAGGGGATTGTAACTTGCTTTGCCTATGGACAAACCGGGTCAGGAAAGACTTTCACGATGAATGGAATTCAAGATCAAATCATCAATCAGCTTTATGAAATCGCCAAAAAGAACTTTACGATCATAGTCAGCTATTTTGAGATCTATGGAGGGAGATGTTTGGATCTGCTGAACGAGAAAGCAGTATTGAACATTTTGTAGGACAAGAATGGAAGCATCCAGATTCCTGGGCTCATCTAAAAAGCAGCTGAGAATGCAAAGGAACTGTTGCAAATAATGTAGCAAGCGAATTCCAACCGAACCACTCACGCAACAGTAGCCAATGACACTAGTTCGAGGTCTCATGCTATATGCCAAGTACTTTCTGTTCGATTAAGATACACATCAAGAAGAGTAATGAAGATCTTTTTGGAAAGTTAGTGCTGGTTGACCTTGCGGGGAGCTAGAGAGCACAAGATACTCAAAGCAATAATAGGCAGAGAAGGATGGAAGGCGCTTAAATCAATAAAAGGTAAAAGTAAATGTATTAAGTCTGTTGGCATTGAAATAGTGTATCAGGGCTATGGATGATAAGGCCGATCATGTACCTTTTCGGGCCTCAAAACTGACCCTCATTCTAAGAGATTCGTTCATTAACAAGCACCAAGCCAGCAAAATAGTTATGATTGCTTGTATTTCTCCTGGAAGCTCCTCTGCTGACCATAGTTTGAATACTTTACGATACGCTGAAAGGTTGAAAGACCAAACAGAGTTGAGTAAAAAGTATAATTAGCTTATTGAAAACAATAGAAAGAATTACTAAAGCGAAGCCAAACCGGAAACTAAAAACAGTGTTTAAATAAAAAATCATAGTGAATCCAAAAAGTAGCAGGGGAGAGAAAATATTCAGAAAATAGAGAGTGCCAAAAATATTAAAAAATAAGAAACCAATCAAGTTAATAATCCAAACAAAAATTTACAGCCTCAAAACCAGCAAAATGTCAAACAAATTTTAGAGCCCAAAAACTCACAAAACAAAATGCCTCCCAAAGTAATAAATGCTGGCCAGGGTAACAAACGTGAAGAACCGCTTGTTCCCAGAGAACCACCGAAATAGATAAACAAGTAAAAATAATCGATATCTCTCAAAGAAAGGCCAAGGGAGAACTCAGTAAAAAAGCCCATTGTGATTCCAAAACAAATACCTGCAAAATAGTCATACAAAATTGAAGAAGAGATAGAAATTGAGGAGGCTGTGAAGGAACAAAAGCAAAAGAAAGTCAAAGAAGACATAAGTGCAATGAAAAGAACAATGAAAGGAGAAAATAAATAAGAGTTTTTTGCTTTTCAGGAAAAGGTTAGTTCAGTCCTTGAGGAACAGTAAGAAGTTTTTGCCACCCATATGGCTGCCATAAAGGAGGATGCAAAGTTGCTGACTCAGGAGAGCGAGCTGATATCTGCAATCCAAGGAATTGGATTCATGGATTATGACGTAGACTCCTACGTTGAAAAGTTGTAGGGGGTAATCAAAAAGAAGCTAAAAATGTACGAATTATTGAGTAAAAAAGTGCAGAACTTCAAACGAAATTTGAAAGAAGAGGACTAAGTGAGCAAAAATGTCAAAAAAGTGAACTATTATTGACTGTACTGTAGTTATATTCATAATAATGTCATTTAAGTTATATTCTGTTTAAATACAATCAGTTATCATCACCTTCGGGCTAATCTTCTCCTTCGCCTAGCTCTTCAATGTTTAAGGATTTCTTGATTTTGGCGTATTTTGGAGCTAGCTTTTCAAGCAGCTCAGGATAATGCTGGACTATTTCTGTGCCATAATTTTGCCAGCTAGTTTTTCTTAGTTCTTTGTGGAACTCCTCATCAGCCATCATCTGATGGGTGACCTCCTTTTTGTTCTAAATGCTCCAGAAAATGACACTCAGGAAGTCTAAATAGTGTTCTGACAAGAGGATAAGGTTTCTTGGGCTTTTACGGTTTTTAAACACATAATCGAATGCAATAATTGCGGCACAGAAGAAGTATTCTACAGGTTTGCTTAGTTCTTTTTCTTTGATTAACTTGTAAACTTCACGCTAGAAAGAACCATACTTTTCTTACATCTTTTTTTGTTAGTTTTGGTTCTTTGTCTAGTCTCCCTTTTTTAACCTTGTGAAATATTTGAGTTTTTCTCTTAGCTTTCTCAAAATTCTGTACTCTAAAGTTTTCAGCTTTCCTAAAGAGGCAACATTCCACCAAACATCTTTCTCTTTCCAGTTTTCAGGGATTGGTACACTTTTCTGCAAATACCTATCAGAGATGTATTAGCAATACTCTCTGGGCTTTTCAATGAGGAAATAAATAACACTGCCCTCCTAATCTTCAAAAATGGATGAAGTTGAAACTGTGTCAAACAAATGTGCTAAAGCTTTTCCAAATTCGATGAAGTCCACATACTTTCCGTAAAGGCTGTTTTGGTAGTTTTTCACAATAGGTAGTTTATGCTTTTCAAGGAAAACGAATGTTTCAGGAGGAGGGAGGCAAGTGTATGTCGACTTGTGCTCAACTAAAGCATAGAAAAAGATGGTCGTTTCACTGTACTTTACCAAATGCTGGAAATCGGGGTTACCGCAATACTAGCCAACAAGGGTTTTTCCTGTCAAATCGTGCTTTAGTTCTTAAATCTGCTCCTTTTTCAAATTAAAAATCAGCTCGAACCAAGTTAGGGCTATTAATGCAGCAAATCCATATCTCTATCCTTCATAAGCCTTAATATCTGCGGGTTCTTTGACTAACATGGACACGTTTTTGGATGAGATGATCCAATCATCAGTTGCTGGGAAGTATCCAATCTGAGCATTTTCTCCATTAGCCTTATTGAGGCGATACATATGAACTTTGGCTTTGTGTTCAATGGGTAGCTCTTCATTGCAGGATAGGACGTTTTATACTTCTGAAAAGATAGCATAGTGGATTGATTGATCTTTTTTGTATATGCCTTTCGTGTCAGACTAAATAATAGCCTTGATCGATTTTTATGAAATATCGAAGAATTTCATGAGTCCTCTTCTGCCCCAAAAAAATTATTTTTGTTGAGGATTGACAACAACTGTGTTGCCTCTGCGTATGTTATTTCTGAAGAAGGGTTGTTCAGCGTAAACTTCATCTTCTTGAGGCCCTCTAGCCGCCAAGCTGAAGTCAATGATGCTCAATCCTTTGTGTATGGGGTGAGGCTTCTTGACGCTTTTAATGGACTTGTCATATTTGCTGAGAATCTCGTAGGCATCTACAGGGTTGGTGACTATTTCTTTGAATTGGCCTACAGTTCTGAATTCCTTTTCTCTCTAGTTCCTCTTGATGGGATTCCTTCTCTCATCCTTTTCAATTTCCTAATCGGAGTCTGCCTTCATTTTATAATCTTAATAAAAGAATAAGCCTGATCAAGTGTTTGAGGGTGTTCGATCTTACAAATACTGGCGGATAGTGCAGAATATCTAAAAATGAGATCACTATTAGGCTCCTTCGATTTTCTCAGACTGCGGGTTGAAGATGGATTTGATGTTGGGCACTATATTTTTGAGGGCGGTTTTGCATTCCAAGTCGAACAAGTACAGAATGATGATGATGGCCAGCTGAATCGTGGAAAGGGTACTTTCAGGAGAAAAGCGATCACTGATAGGGTCAACACGAACGATGATGTGCCCGAGGATCCACTCTTTTGGTATTCGTCCGAACTCCAGGTCACTCCCCAATAGATCAGCCAAATGAAATCTGCGATCCAGGTTATTGCGAAGAGATAGAAGAGTCGGATTTTTTGCAGCTGAATGGGGGACAACTTACGTTGGGGTGTTTGTAGTCCCAAAGGAAGAAGGCGAACGCGAAGAGAGGGAGGTTGTAGTCAGCTCGCTGGAAGCACGTGAAGCAGGTCAGCACAATCATGGCAATGAACAGTTTCTTTATGTGTTGGATCATTTCAAACTAACGATTACTATAATCAAACAACTGCCATAATACTAACTAATAAACTAGCGTACCTGGGGTGTTGAGGCCAAAACATATCGAATATTGAGGTTAGGGTTCTGGAGTTTGTTGGTGTGTATCTTGAGATGATTCATAACGATACATATTGTTTAATAAAAGAT
>Ga0316217_10000981_pt1 | contig 38684 bp, 33 predicted proteins | sample 1anoAmetaG_FD_203633 | JGI IMG/M metagenome (GOLD analysis project Ga0316217, IMG submission 203633) | Freshwater microbial communities from Trout Bog Lake, Wisconsin, USA - 1anoA | ecosystem: Environmental > Aquatic > Freshwater > Lake > Hypolimnion/Profundal zone | place: USA: Wisconsin...
CGCGGCGCCGTGCTGGTGGCCCCGCGGCCGCGCCGCCGCCCATGAATCGCCCCGTTCCGCCGGCACCGCCCCGCGCGGTTACCACCGTGCCGCCACCGATCCGTTCGCTACCCGCAGCGCCTCCCACGCCCCCGGTCCGGCCGCCCCAGCGGCCTTCGCCGATGCAGCAGCCCCGCCGCCCGGCCCCGCAGGCGACGGGCCGCCCGCCCGTAGCCCCGCCAAGACCGCCCCCCCGACAAGTGCCGGTGGCATCACCGGCGCGCCGCGCCGTCACCGCGGCCCCCGCACGCAGCGAACCGCGCGTGCCGCCCATCGCCAGGCTGCTGGGCGATCGGCGCAGCTTGCAGCGGGGCATTATTCTTTCAGAAATCCTGGGGCCGCCGCTGAGCTTGCGCGACCCGCGGCAGCATTGAACGGGGCGCAAAAAGAAACCACACCCCGACGCGGATGTAATGTGTGGCGGATATGAAACATGTAACAGAGCGTTTATCGTGCCGGGCACATTAATTCTTGGCGTCTAGATGCGGTCCTTTAACTCATCCGCTGGATGAATCGCTGTTTGTCCGTTTCACCTCCGTAGGCACCATAGGGTGCGGTCATGCGTGCTTGTATTATTCAATGCTTTTTCCTTGAATGCAACAGGAAAATATGTGCTTCGACGGGGATGGTTTCCACGACGTAATTGTACTTTGTGCGTCCCAGCGACTAATGTATGGGGCATGATTCGCGACCCTATACAATGGCGTGCGAAATTGCTGCCGGAAGGCTTCACGTTTCAGGTATAACCCTATGAATTCACAAATCTTAGATGCATCCAGGCAGGAGACGATTACCCGCGCCGCAACCTTGCTCCAGCAGGGCCAATTGGTGATCCTGCCATCGGAAACGGTTTACGGATTGGCCGTAAATCTGAAATTTGAAGACGCCCGGAACCGCGCTAAAACACTCAAACACATCGCCGGAAACCCCGGGTGGGTGATTCATGTCGCCGGACCCCAGGATGCCTTGAACTATGCTCCCCAGGCGTCTGCCCTGGCGCGGCGCGTGCTAAGCAAAGGCTGGCCCGGCCCCATCGCCGTGCAATTGCCGGTGGACCCGGCGCAGATCTCCGCCTTGGAAGCCATCCTGGGACCGGTCGCCGCGGAAACCATTGTCGATGGCCACATCACCTTGCGCTGCCCGGATAACTACGCCACCCGGGAGATTCTCGCGGCCGTGGGGGCTCCGGTGGCCCTGCTGGGCGTCGGTACGGCGGGGGCACCGGCACGGGAAATTTCCGCCGTGCCACCGGCGATCGCCGCGCAGGTGGCGGCCCTGGTGGATGCCGGACTTACAAAATACAACAAGACATCCACCGTGGTTCGCATTTCCGGAGATCAACTCACCGTCGTCCGCCCCGGCCTGATCGATGTCCGCACCCTGTCCCGGCTGGCTGACCGCGTGCTCCTGTTCGTTTGCAGCGGCAATACGTGCCGTTCGCCGATGGCCGCGGCCCTGGCCAGGCGGTTGCTGGCCGACAAATTCGGGGTGCGTCCGGAGGACCTGGGGTCGCGTCATATCGTGGTCGAGTCGGCGGGACTCCACGCCATGAGCGGACGCCGCGCCACCCCCGAGGCGCAGGATGCCGTGCGCGAATTACAGGCGGATTTGCGGTCCCATTTGTCGCAGGCGGTCACGGGTGATTTATTGCGTCGCGCGGATGTAATCTATACAATGACCAGTGCCCAGCGCGATGATATTCTTGCGGCCATGCCTGCGCTGGGGCCCAAGACGCACCGCCTGGATCCCGATGCCGACATTGAAGATCCGATAGGTGGCGATATCGATACTTACCGTCAGGTGGCCCACCACCTGGCGGAACTGTTAAACCAGCGCCTGGCGGAGTTAACCCTATGAAAATTGCCATCGGTTGTGATCACCGCGGCTACAGCGTCAAGCAGCGCATCGTGGCGCAGGTTTCCGATCGCGGCCACGAAATGATCGATTTTGGCACCGACTCCACGAAAGCCTGCGATTATCCCGACTTTGCCTTCCCGGTCGCCCGGGCGGTCGCCTGCGGCACCGCCGATCGCGGCATTCTCATCGATGGGTCAGGCATCGGCATGTCTATTATCGCCAATAAAGTCCCCGGCATTCGCGCCGCCATCTGCCACGACGAGTTGACGGCCGAAATCTCCCGCCGGCACAACAACGCCAACGTGCTCTGCTTCGCCGCCGATCTGCTGGGCGATGAACTGATCCGGCGCATTGTTGACGCCTGGCTGCTGACCCCTTTTGAAGAGGGCCGGCACTCGCGCCGGCTGGAAAAGCTGGCGGAACTGGAACGGCAATTGTTCGCCAATACGCCCGCAGCGGCCTGGATTCGGGCCCCCAAGGGTGTTATACCGGCTCCGGCCGAGGCCCAACGCTGAATTTTTGGCTACCGGCGGCGATTCATTGGACTTCTGCCGCGCAATGCACTATGATCCTTTTCTCACGCGAGGTTTGGACCCGCTGGTGGATCTGAACCCCGCGTGTGTTTTTTGGGTGCGTACCGGCTCTGGCCGGCCGTAGAGTCGCCACGAGGCGACGGCTCGAAAAAAAAGTATGACCATCCAGTTGACACCGCTGAAAGACTCTGTTATACTTTCCCCCTCACATGTAAGGACTCAAGTGTCCTGATGTGGCCCGCGAAATGATGCGGCGGCCTGCAAATGCTGCTCGAAATCGCCGTTGGGCTGAGAATATGGCTCTTTGACAAGTGAACATGGTTTGGACGCCACGAGGATGTGGCAGGCTGTTCTGCAGCACACAATCAAGGAACGGCCTGCGTAATGATCCGCATTTGTGGAAACACAAGTGCAATCAAGCATCTCTCGTGTGCGATTGATCTTATTCAACTCTTACCCAAGAGATGAAGAGCAATCACTTTGAGAAGTTTGATAACGTTCCGTTTAGTAGCACATTTCTAGCCACTTGTCGCAAAAAGCGGGGCGGTCAGCAGGGAACTGTTAGTAATAACAGGGAACGGCTGATGAACTTTTGCCAATAGGCAAACCTTCATATTGTAACGAAACGGGCGAAAGGGCCGCAAGGCACGAGTACCCCGCGTAATGACAAATAATTGAAGAGTTTGATCCTGGCTCACAGTGAACGCTGGCGGCGTGGCTAAGGCATGCAAGTCGAGCGGGATGCAGTAATGTATCCAGCGGCGCAAGGGTGAGTAATGGATAGCTAACGTACCTTGAACCGGGGCATAGCCAGTTGAAAGACTGGGTAATTCCCCATGAAGTCGCGGGGGAGCATTCTTCTGCGACCAAAGATGAGGACCGCAAGGCTTATCAGTTTGAGAGCGGGCTATCTTCTATCAGCTAGTTGGTGAGGTAATGGCTCACCAAGGCTATGACGGATAGCTGGTCTGAGAGGACGACCAGCCACATTGGCACTGAGACACTGGCCAGACTCCTACGGGGGGCTGCAGCAACGAATCTTCCCCAATGCCGGAAACGGTGAGGGAGCGACGCCGCGTGTGGGACGAAGTACTTCGGTATGTAAACCACTGTTAGGGCTACGAAAGCAATGCGCGCTAATACCGCGCAAAGTTGATCTAGTCCAGAGAAAGGGACGGCTAACTCTGTGCCAGCAGCCGCGGTAATACAGAGGTCCCGAGCGTTACTGAGAATCACTGGGTTTAAAGGGTGCGTAGGTGGTCCGTTAAGTCAGTTGTGAAATCCCCGGGCTCAACCCGGGAACGGCTTCTGATACTGGCGGACTTGAGGCCTGTAGGGGTCACTGGAACTGACGGTGGAGCGGTGAAATGCGTAGATATCGTCAGGAACGCCTGTGGTGAAGACGGGTGACTGGGCAGGTTCTGACACTGAGGCACGAAAGCGTGGGGAGCGAACGGGATTAGATACCCCGGTAGTCCACGCCCTAAACGATGCAGACTAGATTGCAGCGGGTCTTACCCCGTTGCGGTCGGAGAAAAATTGTTAAGTCTGCCACCTGGGAAGTACGGTCGCAAGGCTAAAACTCAAAGGAATTGACGGGGGCTCACACAAGCGGTGGAGTATGTGGCTCAATTCGAAGCAACGCGAAGAACCTTATCCTGGGCTTGACATGCTAGAAGTAGAACTCTGAAAGGAGAACGACCGGTATCCAATCCGGAACTAGCACAGGTGCTGCATGGCTGTCGTCAGCTCGTGCTGTGAAGTGTCGGGTTAAGTCCCATAACGAGCGAAACCCTTATTGTTAGTTGCTACCGGGTCAAGCTGAGCACTCTAACAAGACTGCCGGTGTTAAACCGGAGGAAGGCGGGGATGACGTCAAGTCCTCATGGCCTTTATGCCCAGGGCTGCACACGTACTACAATGCCGATGACAAACCGACGCAAGACCGTAAGGTGGAGCAAATCGGAGAAAAATCGGCCCAGTTCAGATTGAGGGCTGCAACTCGCCCTCATGAAGTTGGAATCGCTAGTAATCGCGAATCAGCTATGTCGCGGTGAATGTGTTCCTGAGCCTTGTACACACCGCCCGTCAAGTCATGGAAGCCGGTAATGCCTGAAACCCCGACTATGTCGGAGCTACGGCAGGGCCGGTGACTGGGACTAAGTCGTAACAAGGTAGCCGTAGGGGAACCTGCGGCTGGATCACCTCCTTTCTAGTGGATTTTTTACTAGAGCGTGGTCCTTTCTTTCTATAACCTTGGTTTATCTAGAACACGTTTCGTCCGCTGGCCCTTCGAGATGGCTAATCTAGCCGTCGTTGACAAGGACCCGCATCAGCCGAAACGAGGATACGGGCTTGACCCGTAAGGTGATAGTCAGCGAGGAGTCCGAGGAGCAATCCTCACACGACTGTAAGAACATTTTCGTCCGGGTCTTTGAGCAATCGAAGAACCGGGTCCGGTTGCGGTAACGCAACAACGGTGGCGTCCAAAATCCAGTTCATGCAAGTGAATTGGATCAGTAACAAACCATGTTGGCTTGATAAGACAAGCGGCCGGTCCCGAAAGGGTCCGGCCGCTTTTGTTTTTGCGCCCGCCCGACTCTGTTTTGGTAGAATGCTGAGGGTTCACTACTGCGATCGTTTCACCACCCAACGAAGCTTGGAATCGTCATCATCGCGGGCAAGGCATCGCAAGATTAAGTTAAGCCTCACCGGGACTGGGCCCGCGCTGCTGTAAGCCGCACGCTCGGTTCGGCCGATCCGGGCGCGGCAATCGTAACCCCACCGGCATCAAACGCCGCCGCTGCCTTGTCGGCCAGCGCCTCCCGGCGCAGCGTCAGCATGATCGCGTGCGGCGGGCAGAACACCCGCACCCGCAAGCCCGCCACCCCAATTCCGCGATTGACCACCATCCATGTCCCGTTGATCTGGTGGACGCCCGTGCACATATCCTGGGCCAGCGTATCGTGGCGGATGATCGGCTGCCCGTCGGGCCAGCAGATCTGCCCCCCATGCGTATGCCCGGCCAGGCACACATCGGCCCCGGCCGCCATGGCCTGGTGGATCAGATCCGGGTAATGCAGCAGCAGCAGTTTGAAATCCGTTGGCGCCACGCCCTGCATGGCGGTGGGAATGTCGGTGTCAATGCGGCGGTGCTGGTTGATGCCCACCACGGCCAGGCGCTGCCCCATTTTTTCCAATACCACCGCCGTATTCTCCAGCAGCGTGCGGCCCGTCGCGGCGAACGCCGGCCCCAGCTTGATCGAATCATGGTTCCCCAGGATAAAATACCCCCCCAGCGGTGGATGCACCGGATCGAGCAGGCGCTGCACGCTCGCCAGGCTCGTGCGCCACAGCCAACTGCGGTGCCCCAGGTCGCCGGTAATCACCAGCATATGCGGCCGCAGCGCCGCCAACGTCGCCCGCCATTGCTCCAGCCGCCAATTCCAGCGCGTAATGTGCAGATCCGACAGGTGGAGAATCTGCAACCCATCAAACGCCGCCGGCAAACTCCGGCAAGCCAACGCCACGTAATCGATGTGCGGCTGGTAGAACATACTGGACTATTATGCCAGAAGAGACGGGGGGATCGATAGTTGGCCTGCCGCATCCGCCTGAGGATTGCTGTCGGTGGCGGGTTGTTGGCAGTGGTTGCCGTTTGCCACTAACCACCAACAACTATCCACTAACAACTACCCAGCGCCCGCCGTGCGATTCCGCAGCCAGCGGGACGCCGGCGCTGAAACGTGTTAAACTCCTCCGCAAAAACTGGAGCCCCCCATGTACCTGTTCTTCGATACCGAAACCACCGGCATTCCGCGCAACTACAAGGCCCCGATCACCGACCTGGCCAATTGGCCGCGGGTGGTGCAACTGGCGTTTCTGCTGGCCGACGCGCGCGGCGTCACCCTGGCATCCCATGAGTTTATTATCCGCCCGGAGGGCTTCGTGATCCCCGCGGACGCGGCGCGCGTCCACGGCATTACCACGGAACGCGCGCTGGCCGACGGGATTCCCCTGGCCGTGGCCCTGGATCAGTTTGTCACCACCTGCCAAAGCGCCATGGTGCTGGTGGCGCACAACATGGCTTTCGACTCCAAGATTCTGGGCGCCGAATTCCTGCGCGCCGACCGCCCCAACATCATCGCCGGGAAAAAACAGCTCTGCACCATGGAAGCCACGACCACCTTTTGTGCCCTGCCCGGCCCCTATGGCTATAAATGGCCCACACTCACCCAACTCCACACGAAATTGTTTGCCCAACCTCTGACCAACGCCCACGCCGCCCTGGCCGATGTGCAGGCCTGTGCCAAATGTTTCTTTGAACTGCGAAAGCGCGGGATTATCCGCTAAGCGTCACTGCAGATACTTCGTAAACACATTGATGTATTCCGTATCAAACGTCACCCACTTGATCATGTCGTAGGGCACGATTGAAGGCTCGCTGGCCCAGCGCCCCAGCGCATCAAAATGCCGCAGCGCCACCGAGCGGTTCGACATGCCCACCACGCTGCCGATGAAAAAACCCGCCGGCGCATCGCGCACGTCCTCGGGCAACAATTCCACAATGGCACACTTCCCCAGTTTCTTGAGGCTGCGGAACAAGGCAGAAAAATCATCCAGTACCAGTTCGTAGGGCATCCCCGCCCGCTGGTAAACCCCCTCGGCCGTGAGGATCCGCTGAATCGTCTGCTCGGCGCGCCCGGAGCGCAGCGCCAGCACATTGGTCATCGGCACCACCGTGTAGCCATCCAGATGGAATTCCTGGACTTCCTGGAGCAGCACCAGCCGCTCGGTGGCCGCCAGCGGAATGCCATGGAGCGTCTCTTCGGGCGGAAACTTCGGCCGCAGCCGAATCACCGTGTGGTTCTCGACGAGTTCCTGAAACTTCAGATACTTACGGCTTAACAAAATTCATCACCTTTCTCAACGGCACATAATCACCGCCGCCATGCGCCCGGTCAATCCCTGGTCGCGGCGATGGGAAAAAAAGTCCGCCGCATCACGCACGGTGCAGCACCCATTACCATCGATGGCGGCTACACCGGCCGCGGCCAATTGGGCCCGCACCGCCCCCTGCATGTCAACATGGGCTTTGCCACCGCCGGTGGCTTGCACCGCATGGGCCAGCCCGGCACGTTGGAACTCCTGCGCCACGTCGGCGCCAACTTCAAAATTCACAGCACTGATGGCCGGCCCCAGTGCCGCCCGCACCTGGTCCGGCTCCACGCCGCGCTCGCCCAAGGCCTTTAAGGCCTGCAAAACCACCCCGCCCACCACGCCGCGCCAGCCGGCATGCACCGCCGCGACCACCCGCCCATCGGCGGACGCCAGCAGCACCGGTACGCAATCGGCAATCCGCACCGTCAATAACACGCCGGGCTGCGCGGTCAGCAGAGCGTCGGCCGCGGTCTGTCCCTGCCAGCGGTCAAGAATTTCCGCGTTCAGCGCCTCGGCATATTCGCCTTCGCTCTCGGGCGCTACCACGCCCACCGCCGCGCCATGCACCTGACGCACCCAGCAGCGCTGGACTCCGGCCGCACCGATGGCATCCTGAAGCCGCCGATAGTTCTCGGCCAGGTTGTCCGCCGTATCCTGCGGTCCGGGCGCGGCAGGATTTCCCAAATTCAGCGTGGTAAAGGGTCCCGTGGAAACGCCGCCGATCCGCGTGGCAAAAGCATGCACCACCCCCACCGCCGCCAGCAACGGCGATTGATACGTCACGACCCCATTACCATGCACCACGCGTTGTAACATACCATTAGTTTCGTCAGAATGGGGCCGCATTACAAGGCCGGGACCGGCCCGCAGCACCGGAATCGGCGGGGGCACGCGGCGGCGGAAACGGCGCCGCTACGGCGACGGCTATAGGGCACGCGGACCGGCAAGCTCACTTGTTGAGGTACATGGCTTCCTTGATCGCCGCGACCACGCGGGCGACATTGGGCACCACTTCCTGCATCAGCGGTTTGCTGTAGGGCATCGGCACATCCAGAGACGTAACCCGGACGACATGATTATCCAGGTCATCGAAACAACGCTCCGTCACTTGCGCCGCGATTTCCGCACCCATCCCGCACATGCGGTAGCCCATCTCCACGGTTACGCAGTAGCCGGTCTTCTGCACGGATTTGACGATCGTATCGATATCCAGGGGCCGCAGCGTGCGCGGATCGACCACTTCGATGCTGATCCCGTCCTCTTTGGCCAACTGCTCGGCGGCCATCAGGGCATGGAGGCAGCTTTGGCCCCACGCCACCACGGTGCAATCGGTGCCCGGCCGTTTGATATCCGCCTTGCCGAACGGCAGGAGGTACTCGCCCGCGGGCACTTCGCCGCGGTTGCCGTACATGGCTTCGTTTTCCAGGAAAATCACGGGATCGTCGTCGCGGATGGCGGTCTTGAGCAGACCTTTGGCCTCGTAGGGCGTCGTGGGAACCACAACTTTGAGGCCTGGCACATGCGTGAAAAACGCGTCGACCGACCACGAATGGGTTGCGGCTAATTGCTGGCCGGGGCCGGAAATCCCGCGAAATACCACCGGGACTTTCAACTGCCCGCCGGACATGTACGCCATCTTGGGGGCGTTATTGACCACCTGGTCAAAGGCCACCAGCGAAAACGAGAAGGTCATGAACTCGATGATCGGCCGCATGCCTACCAGGGCGGCACCGATGCCCAGCCCGGCAAAGCCCGCCTCGGAAATAGGCGCATCGACTACGCGCTGGGCACCATAGCGGGCCAGCATGCCCTGCGAAACCTTGTAAGCGCCGTCATATTCGGCCACTTCCTCGCCGATCAGGAACACCTCCGGATCGCGATCCATCTCTTCGCACATGGCCTGATTAAGGGCTTCACGGAATTGGATAACGGGCATAGGGACCTCTTGTAAAACGGTCTTTGCTAATTGGCTTACGAGCGTCTGACTGAGCAGAGGAAAAACTAATGACTAATGACTAATGACTAATGACTAATGACTAATGACTAATGACTAATGACGAATCAATGACCAATAAACCAATGATCAAATGACGAAACAATACACACCGCCGCCGTTTGGCCATTTTGACATTTCATCATTGGGGTTTGATTCGTCATTCGTCATTCGCCATTGAACTCTCACCGCTTCAGGTACGGCGGAAACGGATTGGCGTAGACATCGCGCCAAATATCATCTTTCGTGGGATACGGTGCCGCATCGGCTTCGGCGGAGGCGGCTTCCACCTGGGAGTGAATCTCATCATGAATGGCCTGCCGCCGCGCCATGTCCAGCAGCGATTTTTCCAGCAGCAACTTCTCCAGCCGGCCGACCGGGTCATGTTCCTGGTATTGGGCCACTTCTTCCTTGGTGCGGTATTTCTGCGGGTCGGACATGGAATGGCCGCGGTAGCGGTAGGTCTTGACTTCCAGGAACATCGGTCCGTGGCCGGCACGGCAGTGTTCCAGCGCGGCGGCGGTCATGCGAAACATGGCCAGGCAATCCATGCCGTCAACTTCCTTGCCGGGAATCGCATAGGCATCTTCGGCCCGCAGTTTAAGTTCTGTTACGGCCGAGGCGCGATGCACATGCGTGCCCATGCCATAGCCATTGTTTTCCACCATGAAGATGACCGGCAGTTTGTGCAAACCCGCCAGGTTGAACGCTTCGTGCAAAGCCCCCTGGTTCATCGCCCCGTCGCCAAAGTAACACAGCGTAACATGGTCCTGCTTGCGATACTTGGCCGCCCACGCCAGTCCCGTGGCCAGCGGCACATGCCCGGCCACAATGGCGTGTCCGCCAAAAAAATTGCGGCTCTTGTCAAAGAAGTGCATCGACCCGCCCTTGCCGCGGGAACAGCCGGTGGCCTTGCCATAGAGCTCGGCAAATAACGGCGCAATGGGCATACCGCGGGCAATGGCATGACCATGGTCCCGATAGGCGGTAATAATGTAGTCCGTGGGTTTGGTGGCGCCGATGGATCCGACCGCCACGGCTTCCTGGCCGACGTACAAATGACAGAACCCCCCCACCTTCTGCTGCTGGTAGGATTGCGCGCACTTCATTTCAAACTGACGGATCAGCACCATCTGCCGATACCACTCCAGCAATTGCGACGGGGACGGTTCAACTTTGAGCGTCGGTTCAGACAATGTCAGCACGCAGATCTTCCTTATCTTGCCGGGATCAACCCACAGGGTTTGCGGATTAAAGTCCCCAATTCGCCAGTGCCACCCCGGTAGAGGTGCGCCATGGCACAGTCCCAGACACGCACTTTCCCCTCTTGAGCGGGGTTGCCGCCAAAAAAGGCAGATTGGAAATTGTAGTATCGGTAACCCCGTAAGCCAAGGGACATTATCGTCCAGTTCGCTCCAAGACACGACAAACCGTCGTCACGCCAACCAAGCTCAACTCATACAGAAACCACAACTAACTGCCATACAACAAGTTACGAATACGCGATTATGCAAGTGTTGCGGTCTGGGCTTTGCAAGCCCCCAATGGAGCTGGAGGGGATTAATTAGCCATTAATGATTTATTGATTGACGGGCGTGCATGCGGCAGCGTCGCCGCACCCGTTTTTGTACAGGTTTTTCTGCGGGAGGAAATGTATGCGAACTTATCTTCATTATGCCGCGCTTTTAACAATGGCGGCGGCGGGCGCCACGTGGGCCGCAACCGGTACGATGGACAATCCCATCAATACCACCGATCAGCCAGGCCAGGCGGTAAACCCGGCCACTGAGACCCCGTCCGGCCAGACCACGGTCGACACCAAGACCGCCACCGCCATTCAGGCACGGCTGGCCAAAACCATTAATAGCGCGTTGACGCGCGATGGATTTGACGCCGTGGTCGGCGATTTAGCCAAACCCGACCGCGACCGGATTACCGCGGAACACTTTACCGACCTGACAACGCTCAACGGCAACATCGATCAGTTCCGCAAGGATTGGCGCGACAAGTACAATCAAGACTTTGATATCCAGAGCGCTACGCTCGACGGGCTACCGATCTATCAGGGGGCCGACAAAGACCACGCCCGGGTATGGCTCTCATCCTTCCAGAAGGGCGGCAGCAACAACCGCACGATGGACCAACCCAATACCCCCAGTGGCCTTAAGGACAATCCCGGTGCGCAAGGCGACACCAACGGCCAGGGCAACGCCAACGCCCAGGGTAAACAAGATACTATTACTGCCAAGACCGGCGAATACGGGAATGACAACCCAGCCAGCAGCGACCTGAATAACAAGACCATGGGCGATAACGCCATGGGCGGCAATGCGACCAACGTCACCAATGCCCAGGCTTTGACCATCGTCAACGAAGGCGGCCTGGGCAACATGTGGCGCCTCACCACCCCCGGCACGCTCAGCGCGCGCCAGCTTAGCGATTCGCTGGGCACGCACATCAAGATACTCTGTGACAACAAGGCGTCCTGGCCCAGCGACGTGAAGGAGGGGTATTGGAAAGTTTCGCACCATGTGCTCACCGCCATTGCCAACCCCACCGCTCCCAATACGACGGTCGAGAACCGGTAAGCTTGCTTCCCACGCGCGACCGGGCCGGCACCCCCATGCCACCCGGTCGTGATCTTGGTATGATGGGGGCATGAAACCAACAATTCTCGTCACGGAAGGCCTCGAGGAAACGCCGCTGGCTTGGCTGCGCGCCAATGCCAACGTGCTCGAGGTCAAATGGACCAACACCGCCGCCCTGCACGCGGCGTTGGCTCAGGCCGATGGGTTGATCGTGCGCACCTATACCCAGGTCAATGATGAACTGCTGGGCCATGGCGCCAAGCTGCGCGTCGTGGGCCGGGCCGGGGTGGGCCTCGATAATATCGATCAACTGGCCTGTGCCCGCCGGCGTATCCATGTGCTGAGCACCCCCACCGCCAACACGCGGGCAGTGTGCGAATATGTTTTCAACCTGATCTTCCACCTGGGCCGCCCCTTGGTGAACCTGACGAGCCCGATTGATGCCGAGGCTTTCCACCGCTATCGCAAGATCATGCGCGGCCTGGAACTTTCCGGCAAAACCATGGGCATCCTGGGGATGGGCCGCATTGGCCGCGGCGTGGGCAAAATCGCCTGGGCCATGCAGATGAACGTGATTTACAACGACCTGCTGAATGTCGCCGACCAGATCGACTACCCGGCCACCAGCGTCAGCAAGCCCGAGCTTTATTCCAAGGCCGATATCCTGACGGTCCATGTGAATCATCAGCCCGAGAATCTCAATTACCACCTGGTGGATGCCGCGGCACTCTCCAAGATGAAGCACACGGCGTATCTGATCAACACCAGCCGCGGCGAAGTGGTCGACGCCCAGGCCTTGGCCACGGCACTCAAAACCAGCCGCATTGCCGGTGCCGCGCTGGACGTCCACGACCCCGAGCCCCCCCCGCCCGACTATCCGCTATGGGGCGCCCCGAACCTGATCTTCGCCCCACACCTGGCCGCCCGCACCCAGGGCGCCATGGACGCCATGAGCTGGGTGGCGCGGGATGTGGTGGAGTATTTGGCCCGTTAAATGTCAAAGTACATGCAAAACTCGTACGGGTGCGGCCGTATCCGCAACGCCTCGACTTCGCTTTCCATCTTGTAGCGGATCCAATTCTGCACCACCTCGGGCGTGAACACATTGCCGCGCAGCAGGTAATCGTGATCCGTCTTCAGGGCCGCCAGCGCCTCTTCGAGCGAGGCCGGGGCTTCGGCAATCTTGGCCAATTCCTTCGGCCCCATGTCGTAAATGTTGGTGTCCACCGGGTCGCCCGGATCGATCTTATTTTGGATGCCGTCGAGCGCTGCCATGGTGATGGCGGCGAAGCACAGGTACGGGTTGGCGCTGGAATCCGGGCAGCGGAATTCCAGCCGCTTGGTGGAGGGATTTTCCGAATAGACCGGGATGCGGATGGCCGCGGAGCGGTTGCGCGTGGAATAGACCATCTTGGTCGGGGCCTCGTAACCCGGCACCAGGCGTTTGTAGCTGTTGGTGGTCGGGCTGGTCAGGGCCAGCAGCGAACGGGCGTGCTTCAAAATGCCCCCGACGGCAAACAGCGCCATCTCCGAAAGGCCCGCATACTTCCGCCCGGCAAACAGCGGCTTGCCGCCCTTCCAGAGCGAAAAGTGGCTGTGCATGCCCGAGCCGTTATCCATGAACAGCGGCTTGGGCATGAACGTGGCCACCTTGCCGTGCCGCGCTGCCACATTCTTGGCCACGTATTTGTAATACATCACCTTATCGGCCATGCGCAGCAGCGAATCGTGGCGCATGTCGATTTCACACTGGCCGCCGGTGGCCACCTCGTGATGGTGGCCCTCGACGGCGATGCCAGCATCGAGGAGGTGCTGCACCATCTCGCTGCGGATGTTGGATGTCGAATCCATCGGCGGGCAGGGAAAATACCCCTCCTTCAGGCGGATCTTGTTGCCCAGGTTGGTCGGGCTCTCGTCGCCCCGGCCCCAGATGCCCTCCACCGAATTCACCTTGTACTTGGCCTCGTTGACGGTCTGGTCGTAGTGCACCGAATCGAAGATGAAGAATTCCAGCTCCGGCCCAAAGCGTGCCTCGTCGGCCAGGCCGGTCTTGCGCATAAACGCCTCGCACTTGCGGGCAATGGAGCGCGGATCACGCGAGTATTCCCGCTTGGTGATCGGGTCCCGGATGTCGCAGGCCATCGAGAGCGTGGGCTGCTGGTAAAACGGATCGACCACCGCCGTCTCAGGCACGGGCACCAGCAGCATGTCGGCCTCGTTGAGCGCCTCCCACCCGCGGATGGACGAGCCATCGAACCCAAACCCGTGGGTAAACGAGTTCTCCTTGAGTTCCGAAACCGGGTAGGTGCAGTGTTGCCACAACCCGGGAAAATCCATGAAGCGCAGGTCGATGAAGCGGATGCGGTGCTGCTTGATCAGTTGCATGACCTGCCGGGGGGTGCGGATGTGCATAAACGATTTCCTCCTGAGACCAGATCCCGGCGGGAAACACCTTCGGGGCCGCGGACAGGCTCTGTTCGCCGCCGGGATTCTAACATCGAATCTCCAAAAGATGCTACGATGAAGAGGCTCCAGCCGTCCAATGACGAATGACTAATGACGAATGACGAATCAAACTTCAATGATCAAAGAACCAAGCACCAAACGCCGGACATCGGCGCCGTTTCGTCATTGAAGCATTGGTTATTGGGCATTGATTCGTCATTCGTCATTAGTCATTCGTCATTCCCGTGGGCGCAAGGCACCCTGACTGCGAGGTCGGCATGACCCAAAACCATGACATTCCCACGACTCCATCCCTCGAACCCACGGGCCTGCCCTTCCTGTTTCGCGCCTTTGGATCGCGCAATTACCGACTGTTTTTCTCCGGCCAGCTCATCAGCCTGGTGGGCACCTGGCTGACCAATACCGCCATCACCTGGCTGGTCTATCGCTTGACCAACAAGCCCTTTGTGCTGGGGCTGGTCACCTTTGCCGGACAGATCCCGGCTTTTGTGCTCTCGCCTTTTGCCGGCGTTATGGTCGATCGCTGGCGCCTGCGCCGTGTGCTGGTCTGGACGCAAATTCTTTCCATGCTCGAGAGCTTCGGCCTGGCCCTGCTGGCGTTTGTCGCCGTGGGGTTGAACCATACGCTCTCGCCCCACGCCATAGTCATCGTCATTGTCCTGCTGCTTACCCTGGCCGCATTCCAAGGCCTGGTCAATGCGTTTGATATTCCCGCGCGCCAATCGTTTGTTATCCAACTGGTCGAAAAACGCTCCGACCTGCCCAACGCCATCGCCCTGAATTCCAGCATGTTCAATGCCGCACGCCTGCTGGGGCCTGCCGTCGCGGGTTACCTGATCTACAGCGTCGGCGAGGCATGGTGCTTTGCACTTGATGGGTTGAGCTACATTGCCGTGATCTTCGCGCTGCTGGCGATGCGCCTGCCCCCGCGCACCGGCACCCGCATCAATCGCCGCGTCCTGATCGAGTTCAAGGAAGGGCTGCGCTACGCGTGGGGCTTCCGGCCCATTCGTTCGATCCTGCTGCTGCTGGCCGGCCTGAGCCTCTGCGGCACGCCACAGGTGGTGCTGATGCCGGTTTTTGCCAAAAACATCCTCCATGGCGATGCCCGCACCCAAGGCTGGCTGATGGCCTCCATTGCCGCCGGGGCGCTGGCTGGAGCCCTGCGCCTGGCCGGGCGCCGTACGGTACTGGGACTGGGGCGCAGTATGCCGCTGGCCGCCGCCGGCATGGGCGGCATGCTGATGGTCTTTGGCTTCAGCCACGTCCTGTGGCTCAGCATGGCGGCGCTGGTGGGCGTGGGCTTCTGCATGATGACCCAGGTGGCCTCCGGCAATACGCTGCTGCAAACCATCGTGGAAGATGAAAAACGCGGGCGGGTGATGAGCCTGTTTGCCATGGCGGTCATGGGCATGATGCCCTTGGGGGCCCTGCTTACCGGCACCTTGGCCAGCGTGCCGGCCCTGGGCCCGCAATGGACCACCGCCATCTGCGGCACCGCCTGCATGGTCGCCGCCGCCATCTTCACGACGCAACTTCCGGCCATCCGGCGGGAAGTTCGCCCCATTTACATCCAGCGCGGCATTCTGCCCCAGGTGGCGGAGGCGCTCGAAGCCGCCGATGCCGCCGTGGCGGAGAGACGACAATAGTTGAGAAGGCTACAGGCAATAAGTCCCCGGTTTTAATCAAAAATGAAAAAACAAAATTCAAAAATCACCGCGTCTACGCTACAATTCCGCAACGCTTTTCTTTTGCCGGAGTATTGCAGGTGGCCAATGCCTCTTTTGATCTTGTCGTGATTGGTTCGGGACCCGGCGGCTATGTGGCCGCGGTGCGGGCCGGGCAACTGGGTAAATCCGTCGCCTGTGTCGAACGGTCGGAACTCGGCGGCATCTGCCTCAACTGGGGTTGCATCCCCACCAAAGCCCTGCTTAACGATGCCCACCTGTTCAGTCAGATCCTGCACCAGGCTGCCAATTTCGGGCTGACGGTCGATCGCGCCAAACTCCAATGGAACAAGGTCGTGCAGCGCTCGCGCGATGTGGCGGCCCAGCTTTCCAAAGGCATTGGATTCCTCTTCAAAAAGAATGCCGTCGCCTCCTACAAGGGCTCGGCCTTTATTTCCCAGCCCAACACGGTGGAAGTGCGCAACGCCAAGGGCGAACTCACCGATACGCTGACCGCCAAAAATATCCTGATTTGCACGGGGGCCCGCAATCGCGATCTGCCCGGTCTTAAGCCCGATGGCCAGCGCGTGCTAACCGCCCGCGAGGCGATGGTGCTGCCGGAGATTCCCGCGAGCATGATCATCATCGGGGCCGGGGCCATCGGCGTGGAGTTTGCCTACATCTACAGCGCCTTTGGCACCCAGATCACGCTACTGGAAATGCTGCCCAATATCCTGCCGGTGGAGGATGAGGAAATTTCTGACCGCCTGGCGGCCATTTTCCGCAAGAAGGGCAACTTTGATATCCATACCAAAACCCGCACCGACAAGGTCGACGTTACCGACAAAAACGTCCAGGTGACCGTGACGGACCTGGACACCAATAAACAGCGCGTACTCCAGGCCCAGAAGGTGCTCGTGGCCGTCGGCGTCACCGGCAATGTCGAGGGGCTCTTTGCCCCGGGCGTTACGCCCGCCATCGAGCGCGGGGCCATCCGCGTCGGCAAGGATTTCCAGACCACCGTGCCGGGCATCTATGCCGCCGGCGATGTAATCGGCCCGCCCTGGCTGGCCCACGTCGCGTCGATGGAAGCCACCATTGCCGTCGAACGCATGTTCCATATCAACCAGCGGGAGATGGATTACACCCTGATTCCCGGCTGTACCTACTGCAATCCGCAGGTGGCCAGCGTGGGCCTGACCGAGAAACAATGCCGCGAGCGCGGCCTGGAATACGAAGTGGGCAAGTACCAGTTTGCCGCCAACGGCAAAGCCCTGGCGATCAACGCCCCCGATGGGCTGGTGAAACTGATCTTTGACCGCAAGTATGGCGAATTGCTCGGCGCCCACATGCTGGGAGCCGAAGTCACCGATATGCTCGCGGAACTGGTGCTGGCCAAGCGCCTGGAAGCCACCAAGGAAGAGATTTACACCACGATCCACGCCCACCCGACCCTGAGCGAGGCGGTGATGGACGCCGCGGCCGCCGCGGCGGGACAAGCGGCCCATTAACGACTGTGTGCCCCGGCCCCGGTTTGACGGTGCCGGCAAACTGACGGATGATCCATGACCCAGCGAACGGCCAAAATAAAAATCCATGCGGGGACCTTATGAGCGCGATGCCGCCCAATGATAATCCGTTTCTCAACGCGCCCCCGCGTGCGCCGGCGCCCAGTTCCGGGGCGGTTCCCCCACCACCACCGTCACCGCCGCCCCCACCGCCGCCCCCACCGCCGCCGCCGTCCCCGCGCGTGGAGCCGCTGAAAGTTGAACCCGAGCCGTCGAGCCTCGCCGCCATCAAAGACACCATCGAGGCGATTATCATCGCCCTGATCCTGGCGCTGACCTTCCGCGCCTTCATGGTCGAGGCCTTTGTGATTCCCACCGGCTCGATGGCCCCTACCCTGCTGGGCGCCCATTACCGCGTAACCTGCCCGAAGTGCGGCCTCGACTTTGACGAATCCGCCGACGTCAATCGCCAATTTGATGCCAATGGCCACGTGATTCGCCAGCTTAACCAGGGCACGCTGGTCGACAATACCGTCCTGCCGGCCACGGATTACCGCACCTGCCCCAACTGCGGCTACCACGTACACGCCACGGAACTGCCCGATAAGCCGCCCGCCGACAAGTTCACCCGCATGGTGAACAATGTGGACCGCACGCCGCGTTCCATGTTTTTTCCCTGGGCCAACAATGGCGACCGCATCCTGGTGATGAAGTATCTCTATTCGGTTATGGATCCGCACCGCTGGGATGTGATCGTCTTCAAGGAGCCGCAGGAAGGCGAGCAGAACTACATCAAGCGCCTGGCCGGATTGCCGGGCGAAACGCTGGAAGTCATCGGCGGCGACCTGTACGCCGGCCGCCCGGCCACCCCGGGGAGCCTGCCCCTGCTGCATATTCAGCGCAAGCCGCCGGCCGTGCAAAAAGGGATGTGGCAACTGATCTACGATAACGACTATTATCCCACCGATGCCGGCGCTAAACGCGAGTATTCGATCCTCACAGGCCATGGCGCCGATGCCAAGCTCGAGTTGATGGATGGCTTCGTCTGGACCAACCCCTGGCAGCCGACGGCCGCCAAAGAGCAATGGGACATCCATGGTCCGATCCTGACCTACCGCGGCACCGCGCCCGCCGGCATTGCCTTTGCCCAGCGCGAGTTCTACCTGTACAACGTTTGCGGCTACAACCCCGACGATTTCAATCACGATCATGGCACCTATTACAACTATGGCCGGCAGGATCCCAAGCAAACCACCCCCGACCCCAATTGGCATAAGCTCGTTGGCGATCTGCACCTCCAAACGCTCTGGACCCCAGCCACCCCCGCCGGCATCAGCCTGACGCTGGGCCTGCCCAGCAATTGTTTCCGGGCCGCGCTCGACCGCGCTGGCCACGCCACCTTGGAACGTTTTGATCCTCGCTCCGGCCAGTTCGCCGCGCTGCCCCTGGATACTGCCGGCCTGAGCTTCCCGGCCACCGTTACCGTGGCGCCCAACCAGTCGGCCACGGTGATCATGGAAAATGTCGACCACAGCGTGAGCTTCCAGGTCGATGGCCGGGAACTGATCCATTACGAGCCGGAATGGACTGCCGCCGACGGCCATGCCTGGGTGGCGCAACTGGAGACCGATAATATCCCCCCGCGGGCCAGTATCGCGGTCGATGGACCGTGTACCCTGGGCCATCTTAAGCTGCTACGCGATGTTTACTATACGGATCTAGCCGGCCCCACCGGCCGGCCGGGCAAAGGGACCGATGGCCGCCCGGTAACGCTGCTCGACGACGAGTTCTTTGCGTTGGGCGACAACTCGAATTTCAGCCTCGACAGCCGCTTCTGGGTGCGGATCGATCCGCGACTGTCGGATCTGCCGGGGTTTGCTACCGATGGCGACAACCATTCCGGGCGCATCCCGCGGCGCTATTTGCTTGGAAAAGCGTTTTTTGTCTATTGGCCGGCGGGTTTTCGGCCGATGGATAACGTGCCCATTCCGGTGGTTCCGGATACGGGCCATATGCGCATCATCCGGTAAGTGAGCGTGGCGATAGTAAGTTCGGCCGCTCCCCCAGATGCCCTGGATTAACTTTTTAATGTTCGCCAGCTTGCCAAATGTGACGGCAGGCGGTAGTTTGTATCACTCGTTTCCATATCCAAAGTTCCTATCAGGAGGATCTCATGGCCGTGTTCGATAACTATGCCCCCGCCGTCATCCAGGCTCTGCAAACGCGTGGCCTTACGGGCGACTGCCCCCTGTGCAAGAAGAACCAGTGGGTGGTGCACGAAGTGCCGGTTTCCATCCCCGTCTACGAGCAGTCGGGCAATGTGCAGTTCCCCGGCACTTCCATGCCGATGGCGGCCATGATCTGCCGCAACTGTGGCTGGTCGGGCTTCTTCTCGCTGGGCGCCCTGGGATTGATTAATCCGCAGGCCAACCAGCAGACCATCGCGACCCCGATCGCGCCGGAACCAGCCCCCCAGTCCTAAGGGCTGCCGGATCGAAACATAAATAAACGAGCGATGCATGTGCCTATGCATCGCTCGTTTATTTTTGCGCCTTGGCCGGAGGTGCCATGCCCAGTGGGGGGCAGGGGCCCGCTGGGCATGTTCGCGCCCATCGGTCAGGACAACCACAGACTTGGTGGCTGCGGCGTTCGAACAGTCTATCGGGTGTAGCCATAATTTCCGCCCGTTGTTTGGATTCCCGCCGGCCTTGATGAAACCCTGCCAGTGACGAGCAGACGCCGGATAGCCGAATGTTTGGAGTTCCGCCTTTAGGCGGCGTCGGGACCGACGAGTTGTGTAATCCACCTCCCTGAAGTTGGTACGTGCGAACGCACGGGGAGGATTTCATCAGAGCCACCACCCCAGACCCAACTGATTTCCCGCCTTCCGGCAGTGGTAATCCGTAACATTTGTGTTAATCTACGACGCTTAACAGACAGATCAGGCGGATAATCTTCGGGCCAACCCCGGAAAGGAAATGACGATGCGGTTGAAAACCATCCCGATTTTCTTGGCGTTCCTGCTGATGGGCGTCGCCGATGCGATGGGGCCCATGTCCGAGGCCGTCAAGACGCAGTACAACCTGAGCAACGTGCTGGCCACATTGCTGTCATTCTTTGTGTTCATCGCCTTTGCCGTTTTCAGCGTTCCCGGGGGCCTTCTCGCGGCCCGCATCGGCAAGAAGAAACTGCTGCTGCTGGGATTGGGCCTCAATGCCGTCGCGATGCTCGTGCCGTCGCTGATGGTACCCGGCTTTGCCTTGCTGCTGGGCTGTATTTTTGTGCTGGGCATCGGGACCACGTTCCTCCAGGTGGCCGGCAACCCCATCATGCGCGATGTGAGTCCGGCCGGCGCCTACAGCCGGAACCTCAGCTTTGCCCAGGGCATCAAGGGCATCGGCAGCACGGCCTCAACCTACTTGGTCACGGCGCTGACGGCCCTGGCCATCTTCCAGGGCATGGGCTGGCGCGGCGCCTTCCCCCTCTTCTTTGTGCTTATGGCGGTAGCCTTTGTCGGCGTGGCGTGCGTGCCAGTCAAGGAAACCAAGGTCGAAACGCCGCCGAGCATCAGTTCGAGCCTGGGGTTGCTGGGCCAACCCGTGTTCCTCCTGGCAGTGGTCGGCATCTTCCTCTACGTCGGGGCCGAGGTGTGTATGGGCCGCTTCCTGTTCCCCACCCTCAAAGGCATGGGCATGGATGATGCGACCGCCGGCAAATTCGGCGCCGCCATGTTCTTTCTGCTGCTGACCGTCGGCCGCTTGCTCGGCGGCGCGGTGCTTACCGTCATGACGCCCCGCACGTGCTTCCGCCTCTCGGCCCTGCTGGGCATGCTGGGTGCGGGGGCCATTATGGCCGGGTCGCAACCACTGGCCATCGCCGGCATCGTGGCAGCGGGCCTGGGCTTTGCCAACATCTGGCCGATGCTCTTCTCCATTACCGTCGAGGAAAAGCCCGAAAGCGCCAACGAGCTCAGCGGCTTGATGTGCATGGCCATCTCCGGTGGCGCCATCGTGCCGCTGCTCATGGGTTACCTGGTGGATGTAAAACTCGGCGCCCTGGCCTTTGCGGTTCCGGCAGCCTGCTTTGCGTACCTGTTCCTGCTCTCGCTCCGCGGCAGCAAGAAGCCGGCGGAAGTTGTGGCGGTCTAAGGGCGCCCCTGTCCCCCCGTGGGCTCGGATGCTGTTTCAAGAAGAAGGAATACCATGTCATCGAATACCGATCAACGTATCGTCATGACCCTGGATGCCGGCGGCACCAACCTGGTCTTCTCCGCCATCCAGGCCAATAAGGAAATCGTCGCGCCCATCACCTTGCCCTCGGCCCCACACGATCTGGCGCTGTGCCTCAAGACCATCGTCGATGGCTTTACGCAGGTCAAGGCCAATCTGCCCGCGCCGCCCGTGGCCATCAGCTTTGCTTTCCCCGGACCGGCCGATTACCCGGCGGGCATCATCGGGGACCTGCCCAACCTGACCGCCTTCCGTGGCGGCGTGGCCCTGGGGCCTATGCTTCAGGACACGTTCCACCTGCCGGTCTTCATCAACAACGATGGCGACCTGTTTGCCTATGGCGAGGCCATTGCCGGCTTTCTGCCCTATGTCAACGAGAAACTGGCCGCCGCGGGCAGCCCCAAGCGTTTCGGTAACCTTTTTGGCGTCACGCTGGGCACCGGCTTTGGCGGCGGCATTGTCTACAAGGGCGAGTTGTACCGCGGCGACAATTCGGCCGCGGGGGAAATCTGGTGCACCCGCAGCAAATTGCACCGTCAATGCATCGCCGAGGAAGGCGTCGCCATCCGCGCCGCCCAGCGCGTCTACCTGCAGCATTCCAAGGTGGCGCATGCCGCCACCCCTTCGCCGAAAGATATTTATGAGTTCGCCTGTGGGCGCGGCGGCGGCGACCAGCAGGCCGCCATCCGCGCGTTTGAAGAAATGGGCGAATGCATCGGCGATGCCCTGGCCAACGCCATCAGCCTCATCGACGGCCTGGTGGTCATCGGCGGCGGCCTTTCCGGCGCCGCCCCCCTGCTCCTGCCGCGCGTGGTGGCGGAAATGAACGGCACTATCGAAAGCCTCAAGGGCGACAAAATGCCGCGCCTGGAGGTTAAAGCCTTCAATCTTGAGGATCCTGCCAGCATGGCCGCGTTCCTCAAGGGGGAGACACGCCAGATCACAGTACCCGGCACCGACCGCAAGCTGCTCTACGATCCGCTCCAGCGGGTGGGCGTGGGCCTCTCGCGCCTGGGCACCAGCCACGCCATTTCCATTGGGGCCTACGCCTTTGCGCTCCACGCCATGGGATAACCGGACCGGCGACCCGCGGGCCGGCGGCCCCGGCATCAGGTCGGCTCGACGCGCTTCTTCTGGTCGGCATCGAGCACCTTCTCGTAGACGGTCTTGTAGACCTCGACCTCCTCAATGCTGCGCTCCGGGGTATTGGTGATCCGGCTGAAGGCCGCGCCATCCTGCCGGCACAATTCCCGTATCGCTTTGCGCTGCGCGGGCGTCAAGGTCGAAGCAATGGCGGCCAGGCGGTCGAGCACGTACTTGCGCACCCACTCGGCGCCGAATAGGCCCGTGAACTCCGCCGGAATCAGGGCGATCAGTTCCGCACGACGTTCGCGCCGGTACTTGAGCAGATCCGCCTGCAACGCCCTGACCCGGGCCTTATACTGGCCGGCCAGGGCGCCATCGGAATGCTTGAATTTCATCCGCAGCCCGTCGTTTTCGGAGATCTGCGCCTCCAGGTCGGCGCCATGGATTTCGACCTCGTCCACCGTAGCGTCGAACTGGTCCTTGATCGGCAGGAGCTTCTCGGGGGGCATAGCCGTCGAGGCGATCAAGCCGAAAGTCTCGCGATAGGAGATCTCGCCCGGGTTCTCAATCACGCGAATCAGCGGCTTGGGCTTCAGGGCCGTGGCGGCGGCCGGCAACCCGCCCGTCCAGTCTTTGCCGGTCAGAGACTTATAGACCGTCTCGGCGATCACCGTGGCGCCTGCGGTGACCGGGTGCACATTGTCCTTGAATAGCTCATCCTTCTTGTCCAGGGCGGCATGGACATCGATCACGCCGGCCGACCAATCCTTGGCCACGCCCTGGATCAGCGGGATCTGTTCGAGCACGCCGACCTCGTTGATGCCGAACGCGCCTTTCCGGGCCACGTAGGGCGCCGTACAGCAGAAGACCCGCGGATGGCTGGAGAGCTTCTGGAACGACACCACCAGTTCTTTGTACAGCAGGGAGAAGGCCGCCTTCTGGGCCCAGTTTTCCGGTTTGGTGTCATTGGTGCCCAGCAGGATCACCACCACATCGGGGTGAAACAGCAACGCCATATTGTATTCCTTGGTGCCCCAGATATTGTGCTTTTCCCCCTTGGCCACCGCCGCGCCGGAATGGCCGAAGTTACGCACATCAAACGGATCGCCCAACATGCGCTCCAACTGGTCCGGGTAGGAATTGCCCGGCGTGGCCCCCACGCCGAAGGTAATCGAATCCCCCAGGCAGGCCACACGGATCGGCGGCTTATAGTCCGCCATGTGCAGCGGCGCATTGGGATCGGCATCGGCCGCCCCGGCGGCGGCGACCAGGAGCACCGTCGCCAGGAAAGTACTCAGGGATCGCAATGTCATTATCATCCTCGTTTTCTCAGCACGGCAGATCCTTTACTCGTGAGAGCCCGCCGCGCCCCTGGGATCAGGCTGGAGCTTGGGCTCATCGCCGGAATCGGGCATGGCGGCATCCGCCGGCAGGCCCAGGCGTTTCTGGTCTTCTTCGATCTGTTTCTTCTGGATCGCCGGATCAAAATCGTAGCGGCCGGGAATCTGCTGGCCGATCGGCGTGTGGAGGTTCCGGTGAATCTTACCGTGGGCGATCGCCAACAGCGACTGCACGCCATCGGCGGTGTTGCGCGCGGGGTTGCCGAACATCTCTTCCCAGCACTGGGCGGCCCAGGCGACCTGGTTGTCGCCGTAGCCGTCGTAGGCGATCAGGTAGGGCGCCGCGCTGGGCTTGAGGTCATCGCTCGCCGGTTTTCCCTCACGCACCCAGCACCAGGTCGGCCCTTGGTTCTCCTGCCAGTCCAACCAGAGCCGGCGCGAGCAGAGGATGATCATCTTCTTGCCAATCTGCTTTTGCTCTTCGGGCAACTGGTTCCACTTATAGAAGATGCTCTTGGGGCTCTGGGGATCCGGATCGGGATAATATTTAAAGAGCGTGTTGATGATCGCCAGGCCGTCCCAGGTGCCGTGCAGCGCGGGCTTGTCCTTCCAGCCGATGAACATGCCGCCGGTGAACAGGACCTTGCCGTCCTTGACCAGCCGGATGTCATGCGACTTGCCCCCCAGTTGGATGCCAAGGTGCTCCAGGTAGTCCTGGCTCGGCGGCGTCAGGTACCGGTCTTCCTCGTTGATGACCCAGGGGAGCGTCAACAGGGAGACCATGAGGCACTGGGCGCGATCCAAGGTGTAGAAGTTCTCAATCTGCAACCCCATCGCGCCCCACTTGGTGCGCAGGAAGTGAAACAGGCAGGCCATGTCGGCCTTGTTGCCGTCATGTTCGAGCATACCTTGGTCGTTGATCGTGGTGGCGATGGTTTGCTCGGCAGCGCGTTTCCAGGCGGCACTACAGAGGGGGGCTTTGACGGCCGGATCGATCTCCGCGTCGGCATCCACCATCTTCTTAAGTACCCCGACCCAGGAGATGATGCGGTGGCCCTGGTTGCCGGCAGTCGTGCCTGCGAACACAGGGGACTGGTTGGGGGTCCAGACCGCCGGGTCGGAGAAATAGCCGTACCACCAGGCTTGGAAGTTCTTCGGGTCGGTTCCGATGTCGTAGAACCACTGGGCAAAGTCCGCGAACTTCCCATCCTTCCCGATGATCGGCGAAGCCTTGGGCTGCTTGGGATCGGGCCGCGGGATCGCCTTGGACTTTTTTGTGGAGAATCCGCCGGGCGGATAGAGCGTGTAGTGGAACTCATGCGGCGGTTGGCGCGAATCCAGCGCGAAGGCGGAACCAGAAGCCATGACCCCGACCAAGACCACACCGAGAAAGCTGAGACGATGCATCATGCAAGAGATTCCTCGCTCCACCCGCAGACCCGCGCCGCGCGGTGGATGCGGCACCCCGACCGGCAAGCCGGTCCGGACTCACAGTTTCAGCGCTTCCTTGATCTGGGCAAACGGGCCGAATTTCTGCGCCGCGTAGGTCCGCAGCTTCTCGATCACGATCGCCGGCAGAATACTGGTCAGCTGGCCCGGGTCCCCGCCCAGCGCCACGATCTGCTTGATCAGGCTCGAACTGGTAAAACCAAACTGCTCGCTGGTCATGATAAACACGGTCTCGACCGCGGCAATGTGGCGATTGGTCAGGGCGATCTGGAATTCGTATTCCAGATCCGCCATGTTGCGCAAGCCCCGTAAAATCGCCACCGCACCGCGGCGCTTGACCAGTTCAAAGGTCAGCCCCTCGTAGGTTTCCACCGCAACATTGGGATAGTCGCGGACCAGGGACGCAATGATCTCCAGCCGTTCGGGAATGGAAAACAGATCGATCTTGTCGGGATTGTGCCCCACGGCCACAATCAGGCGGTCGAACAGGAGCCGCCCGCGGGCGATCACATCGATATGCCCCAGCGTCGGGGGGTCAAAGGTTCCGGGAAACACGGCGATTTTTTCCGAGCCTGGGGTGGTGGCCATGGGCACCTCGTATAAGGGCCAGCCAGGGGCGCCCGGGGATGTCCCGGTGCCGCGCCGGCGGGATACAGGGCATTGTCGAGGTTAACCGCGTCTTTTTCAATTGTGGCCGGGGGAGGGGGACGGCGATTTTTCCACTGCCGTTTTACATGCGCTCACCCGCGCGGTTATTCTAGAGGCCATGCTGATCGATATGATTCATGACAATCACGCGGAACCGGCCTTTAAAACGCGCTATCGCGACCCGGCACTTTTGCGGACTTACGGTTACGAAGGCATTGTGATTCCCGATGCCCTGACCGTGGTTCCCACCGCCCAGCGCAACGCCACGGCGGCCAGCGTGCCCCTGCTGCGCGATCTGGAAGCGACCATCGACCGCCGGACCAGCGCGGCACTGGCGGCCGGGCTCAAGGTCTTTTTCTATGGCGATGCGTTCCTGCTGCCGCGGGCGCTGGTCGAAGCGGCCCCCGCGGAATACCTGTGCAACGATCATTCCGGGCGCATTTGCGCCGCCAAGCCGGCGGTCTACCGCGTGCTCGAAGAGATGGTCCGCGAGCTTTTCGCACGCTGGCCCGGCGCTAGCGGCCTGATCCTGCGCACCAGTGAAGTGTATCCGCAGGCCACCCCGCACATGGTCGGCAGCGCGGTGCAGGATTCCGCCTGCCCGGTGTGCCGGACGATCGGGCCGGTGGCCCGCCAGCGCCGCTTCATTACGGCGCTTTACGAGGTGGTCGCGCGGCAGTTGGAACGTATTTATGTGCACCGGGCCTGGCAGCGTCCGCGGCCGGGGGCCGCCACCATGCATGATGATCCCGCACTTTATCGCCTCGTGACCGCCGACCTGCCGGCCGATGACCGCCTGCGCTTTTCGTTCAAATTCACGCGCGGCGATTTTCTGCCCGGCCAGCCGTGGAATCCGGTCCTGGCCGCGGACAGCCGGCCCAAGTGGCTCGAATTTCAGTGTGAACGCGAGTTTGAAGGCAAAGGCGCTTTTCCCAACTTCCAGCCCCTACTCTGGACCTCCTATGGCCTGCCCCCCCCGGCAGACCCGGCCGCCTATCGGTCCCTGGCCCAAATTCCCCCGGCCTTGATCGCGTGTGTCTGGGGTTGGAGTCGCGGCGGCGGCTGGGGCGGCCCGTATGTCCAGCGGGAAGAGTGGATTGATGCCAACGTCTATGCCCTGGCAGAGCTTTACCGCAACCCTGCCGCCGACGTGCGTGCCGTGGCGGCCCGCTGGGCGGCCCAGGCTTTCGGCATTGCCGCCGAGGCGCCGGCCGCCGGACGCATCGCGGAACTGCTGCTGCTCTCGGCCCCGGCCATCCAGAATCTGGTGTATACGCCGGCGCTGGCCGAATCCCCCGGGGCGGCCGAAACCGCGCCGCCGTGGCTGCGCGACGATCTGATTGATGTCGATGCCCTGTGGGAAATTGCCGGGCGCGTCGTGACCCGCCAGGTAGGCGCGGCAGCCTGCGCCGAAAAACTCGCCGGGCTGCGGGCCGTCGAACAGATGCGCCAATTGTTTGAGGCCAGCCTCGCCGAACTGCCCAATAAGTCCCAGGCCCGCGATCTGGCCAACACCCTGGTCTATTACAATTCCTTCGCGGGCGCCGTCGCGCACACATTCTGCGGCTTTGTGGGTTTTGTGCAATGGCAGCGCGGCGGGCGCAGCGCCACGGAAACCGCAGCGCAAAGCCGCACCCACCTGGAGCGTGCCCAGGCCCACTGGCAGCACCACACGCAGCGCCACGCCATGCTGTCCGGCGCGCCGAGCGTCTTTAACGAAACCAACTTTTGGGAACGCACCAACGCCTGTCTGGAAGAACTCGAAGGGTAGCGTGCGCCGGACGGGCTTCGCGCGGCACCCGGGGAGCGCTACCGGTTGAGCAGGATGATCGAGATCTGACCGGCCGTGTAGACGGTGGCCGCCGGTTCAATGACCAGATCGTAGCGCAGGCGCTGGAGTTCATTTTCCCGCACTTCCTGCACGTTGCCGATAATGACCCCCTGCACGGCCGCCGGCCATTCCTTGTCGCTTAACGATAACATGTCGCCTTTTTGCGGCACGAAGGTATGGACTTCGATGGTATCGCAGCGCAGGGCGTTGTTGCCCAGGCCGGAGACCAGGCAAGCCTCGACCACCGTCTGGAGCTCGCCGGCGGTCCGCCGCACCACGCGGGCCTGCACCTGGCGCATAGCCGGATCCGTCAAAAGCTGTACGCGGCAGGTGTAGGGCCCGGCCTCGACCACGCGCCCGAGCAGCGCAAATTGCAGCAGGACCGGGCAGCCACGCTGCACGCCGTGGGCGGTGCCCTTATCCAAGGTGCAATAACTGCTGGCCACGCTGGCGCTGTGCCCGATGATATTGGCCGGCAGGAACTGCTGCTCGGAAAGCAGTGGGAAACGCTCCTTTCCCAGGGTGTACTGCAGGAGCCGGTTCTCGAGACGTTCAATTTGCGTGCTGTGCAGCAACGCTTCCCGTTTTAAACGCTCGTTTTCTTCCAGTAACCGGTGGTAATCCACCGTTTCGGGCGAAGTCGGCAGCAGAGCCACGCGGGTCCAGGCGGTTTGCACCTTTTCGAGCAGCGCCGCCGGAAACGCCAGGACAAAGCCCGCGATGTGGCGGGCGGGAGCTTCGATCCGCCGGCCCAGCGGGTCGCGGCCTTCGGCGGGCGCGGTGCTGTCGAGCAGACGCGTGGATACCAGCGTCCAGACCAGCAGCACTCCGGTCAGCAGCCAGAACCAATGGCGTGAAGATAGACGGGAAAAACCCATGCGGTCCGGTCCGTTCTCTTACAGGTCGGACATGTCCGATTCCATCGTGTCTTTCCAGAGTTCCAGGTTCTCCAGGAACACGCTGGTGCCGCGGGCCACGCAGGTGAGCGGATCGTCGGCGATACGCACCGGCAGACCCGTGGCCTGGTGGATCACCTTGTCGAGGCTGCGCGTGAGCGCCCCGCCGCCGGCGAGGCAGATGCCGTTTTCCACCAGGTCGGCCGCCAGTTCCGGCTCGGCGCGCTCCAGGGTGCGGGTGACCGCGTCGATGATCTGCCCGATGGGTTCCTGGAGGGCCTCGCGAATCTCTTCGCTGGTGACAATGCATTTGCGCGGCAGGCCGGAAATCATGTCGCGGCCGCGTACTTCCATGGTCTTCTCATCGCCGAAGGGCCCGGCACTGCCGATTTCGATTTTGATCTTCTCGGCAAACTGGTCGCCGATCATGAGGTTGTAGGTTTTCTTCATGTGGGCAACGATGGCTTCATCAAAATCGTCGCCGGCCACGCGCACCGATTCGCTTACCGCGATATCGGCCAGGCTCATAATGGCCACCTCGGTGGTACCGCCGCCGATATCGACAATCATTGAGGCCTGGGGTTCCGTAATTGGCAGGCCCGCGCCGATACCGGCCGCCATGGGCTCTTCGACCAGGTAAACGCGCCGCGCCCCGGCCCGTTCGGCACTTTGCAGCACCGCCTGTTTTTCCACCGCCGTAATCCCCGACGGGATGGCAATAACCACGCGCGGCCGCACAAAGCCGCGCCGCCCGTGCACCCGGCGGATAAAGTACGCCAGCATGGCCTCGGTAATTTCAAAGTCGCTGATCACGCCATCTTTGAGCGGCCGGATCGCGGTGATGCTGCCGGGCGTTTTGCCCAGCATTTCCTTGGCGACCAGCCCCACCGCATTGCCGTCCTGGAGCACGGTGTTGGTGCCTTTGCGGACCGCCACCACGGACGGTTCGTTGAGTACGATACCCTCACCACGCACGCAGACCAGGGTATTGCAAGTGCCCAGGTCGATGCCCATGTCCAGTGAAAACCAGCCAAGAATTCGATCGAAAAACACCGCGCAGGCTCCTTTGCCCAAGTTGCCTCTCGGAACCGTTCCGGTCACGCGACCAGCCGCGGCGCGCCGTGAAACCGGCCCGTGGCACAACCACCGCCAACGGACGCACGCCAACGCAAGTCGCGTGCTGCCAATCTATAGCAACCACCAAACGCGGCTGATTATAAGTGAACCGGGCCGTGGACGTAAGGGCTCGCGCGAATTTGGGTAAACTTCAGCCGCCCCGGAAAAAAATGCCAGCCCGGAGGCAATACCCTCCGGGCTGGAAAAAAGACGGCATACAGGCGGGGCGGGGCTTTAGCGGACCAGGTAATCCCACTGAATGATGGTGTAGACCAAGGCGGCGCCCGAGGCCAACGCGGCGATCAAAGCGACGACCGTATAGACATTGGCCCCCGGTTTCACAGTCACTCTTCCCGTGGCATCCAGACGACTCATCAGACCTCCCGATAATGCATTGGCAATGCGTCAAAACTCAGAAAACCGAACCTTACTGCGCCGGACCACTGAGCGCCAGATCTTGCGCCTGCACCTGCTGGCCCGGCTTAAGCACCGTCACTTCGGCCACGGCAACGTCCGGCGCCACGCGGCGCACGACCGCATCGCCGACATAGCTGCTGTCGCGATAGAGCGTGAAACGGAAATTCTCTTGTACCCCATCGCGCTTGCCCAGCGACAGCGTCACGTAGGTGCGTCCATTGAGCACATCAACGCGGGAGACTTTACCATTGATCGGCACGACCGCACTGAGCGTCGGCGTGCCTTCGGCACCGCCCACCGGGATGCCCGCGACCGGCTGCGCCTGGGGCTGCAAGGCCTGGGCCAGTTGTTCTTCTTTTTCGCGCAACTGGCGTTTGAGGCTTTCCACCGCCGCAATATGTTCCTGGTCATCGCGATTGAGTTCGGCATTTTTCTGGGTCAGGTCGGGCACCTCTTTCCGCAGGCCCGTCAATTCGGTATTGAGCTTCGAGAGGGTATCGGTCATGGCCTGATTGGCGGTGGTCAGGGCCGTCACGCTGGCCTGGGCGTTGTTCAGGTCGGCCCCCTTGGTGGTCAACTCGCGCTGTAACCCGGCGATCTGGTTCTGCAACGTGCGAACCTGCTGTTGGAACGTGGAGACCAGGGAGGTTTGTTCGGTACGCATATTGCCGACTTTGGTGTCGAGCGTATCCCGCTGTCCCTGGGCCCGGGCCAGCGCCGCCTGGGCGGCAATGCGCGCCACCTGTTCGCTTTGCAACGACGTCACGAACCGGCGCTGTTCTTTGAGCGTCATGGTCACAAATACCGCCAAGGCCAGCGAAAAGACCAACGTCAACACGACGAACACTTTGGTCAGGATACTCAAAATCAGCCTCCCGTTAAGGATGACGTCTGGCAATCAGGGGCCCGGCAGGCGCCGGGCCGCAGCAGCATCAACATACGCACTTATTTACCCGTGATCGCAGTCGCCGCGGCCGACGCCGGAGACTTCTGCGCTTCGGCCAGTTCTTCCTGCAGACGACGGATCGCGTTCTGCGCCGCTTCCAGACCCGTCTTGTATTCGTTATTCAGGCGACTGAGTTCGGCCGCCTGCTGGGTGAGCACCGGCACCTGCTGCCGCAATGCTTCCAATTCGCCATTGAGCTTGCCCACCGTATCGGTCATGGTCTGGTTGGACGTGGTCAGGGCCGTCACCCCGGCTTGGGCGTTGGTCAACTCGGCAGCCTTCCGCTGCTGGCCGGCAATCTGCGTCTGGAGGTTCCGAATCGTCTGCTGAAAACCCGCATCGGAAGCCAGCTTGTCATTGCGGGAGTTCTCGACCGCCACGCGCAGGTTATCGCGCTGCCCCATGATCTTGGTCAGGTACGCCTGGGCCGCCAGACGCTGCACCTGTTCGGTCTGGTAAGCGGTGAGGTACTTGGTCTGCTGGTTGAGCAACAGGGCGACAAAAACCGCCAACGTCAACGAAAAGACCAGCGTCATGATAATGAACACTTTGGTCAGGATATTCAAGGCCGGCCTCCAAATAGGGAATCACACCATCCAGGCGGCGGGATGCCGCTTGTGCCTTTTACCAAGCCACGCTGGTACAAAGTGTAATGGCTCTATTGGGGCTGTCAAGAGAAAGCCCCCGAAAGATACAAATTTCAGCCGGTCCCCACCCGGGTTCTTGATTCTTGGCGCGGGGTTCTCGACAATATGCCGCATGTCAAAGCCAGACCCACTTGCCGAATTGCGTCAGAAGATTGATGAACTCGACCACCGCATCGTCGAGTTGCTCAACACCCGCGCCCGCATTGTCGTGGACATTGGGCGCATCAAACATCAAAGCGGAACCCCGGTCTACGCGCCCGATCGTGAGAAAATCGTGCTCGAGCGCATCCGTGCCGCCAATCGCAGCGTCGGCGGCCCCCTGCCCGATTCGTGCCTGGAAGCCATTTATCGCGAACTGATGAGCGGCAGCTTCGCCCTGGAAAAGCCTCTGCGCATCGCCTTCCTGGGTCCGCAAGGCAGCTTCAGCCACCTGGCAAGCATGAAGAAATTCGGCAGCTCCGTGGAATACGTGGCCGTGACGCACATCGACAGCGTGTTTGATGAAGTCTCCCGCGGCCACGCCGACATGGGCCTGGTGCCCATTGAAAATTCCACCAGCGGCGGCGTGATTGAAACCATGGATGCCTTCCTGGAGCACCGCAATGTCACCATCGTGGCCGAAGCCCTGGTGGCCATTCATCACCACCTGCTGGCCAACTGCGCCCTGGAGCAGATCACCCGCATCTATTCCAAGCCCGAAGTGCTCGACCAATGCCGCAAATGGATGACCGCCACCTTCCGCGAGGCGCAGCGCGTGCCGGCGGCGAGCAGTTCCAAGGCGGCGGAAATGGCCGCGAAGGAACCCGGCGCCGCCGCCATCGGCTCCTCGCTGGCCGCCGAAATTTACGGGTTAAGCACCCTGTTTGCCAAAATTGAAGACAACCCCAACAACGTCACGCGATTTTTTGTCGTCGGCCGGCAGCCCGCCAAACGCAGCGGCGACGACAAGACCGCCATCATCTTCACCACCGCCCACAAAAGCGGCGCCCTGGTGGATGTCCTCGAAGTGTTCCGGCGCTACCACATTAACCTGACCAACATCGACACGCGTCCCAGCCAGAAACGCAACTTCGAGTATTACTTCTTCACCGACCTGGTGGGCCATATCGACGACGATAACGTCAAACAAGCCCTGGAAGAAGTGAAAAAACACTGCCTGCAGGTGGCGGTGCTGGGCAGCTTTCCGCGGGCGGTGGAAACGCTGTAGCCTATTCGTTGTGCAGTCTTATGAGCCGCGGACTGGTCAGCAGCATCAACTGCACCCGCTCAAAATGCGCCAGCCACTCGGCCACGTTAGCGGCCAGCAAATCCTGCGGCGGCGCGAACAGACCGGTGGGACACGAGAGCCCATGCATTTTGGCCACCTTGTCGCGATAGGTCGCCAGCGTGCGCTCGCCAAAGCGTTCGCACTCGTACCCGTCCTCGGACAGGAACACCAGCACCGGCACGCGCGGACCGCCGCAAATCGATAACTCGTTGGCCAGGGCGGTCGCGTCATCCCCGGCCTGCGGATCGAACTGCTGCGGCCGATGGATGAACCGCAGATCGATCCGCGGACCAGCCTGGGCCAGCCGCTGGAAGATCGGGCAGGCATTGACACAATCCCCACACCACGGCCCCGCCAGGCACAGCACGTGCATCGGGCGTGTGAACCCGGCCAGCAGGGCGCTCTGGGCGTCGGTCAAGGCAACGGCGCTATAGACGCGCTCCCAGCGTGCCCGGTGCTCGGCTGTGGCGAACTTCTCCAGGAAGCTCGCATAAGGCAATGCGGCGGCAAAGGCCGGTCTAAAATCCATCGTAATAGCTCCAAAGGATAAAGCATCAATATTGTATGGCGTCTCGTGCTCCATGCAGCACTTCGCTTTTGCACATATTGGAAAGTCTACGCCTTTTTTAATTCCGCGTGAATCCCTATAATCTTTCTTTTACCCATTTAACAGGATCGACTGATGTCAGAACGAGAACTCGGGGACAAGCTGGAATTGAAGTTCGATGCCAATGGCCTGATTACCGCCGTCGCGCTCGATGCCGATACGCGCGAGGTACTCATGGTCGCCTTTATGAACCAGGCGGCCTTGGACAAGACCATGGCCACCGGCAACGCCACCTATTGGTCGCGCTCGCGCCAGAAATTCTGGGTCAAGGGCGAGGAATCTGGCCATACCCAGCGCATTCAGGGCGTATACATCGATTGCGATCAGGATGCCGTGGTCTTGTTGGTCAAGCAAACCGGCGTGGCCTGCCACAACGGCTTTAAGACCTGCTTCTACCGCCAGGTAATCCCTAATCCCAGCGGCGGCTTGATGTTAAAGACCATCGCCACACGCGATGTCGATCCGGCGGCAATCTACAAGAAGTAACCGACCGCAGATCCTCAAAAGCGTATTGATTGCCAGATGTCAAAGCGGCGCCTAGGATCATTGCCGCAGAGAGTCTCAGAGTTCACTTGGAGTTATTCCGCGATGACGGCACCGGTAGCGTCAGAAAAATCTCCCCCCACGCAAGCCCAGCCCATGGCCGACGTGCAGGGACTGTCCGACCGCCGCAACACCGCGATCGACAAGGTTGGCGTCAAAGAGGTGCAGTACCCCATCACGCTCAAGCAATGCGGCGGCGGCGAGCAGCACACGGTTGCCAAGATCAACCTGTACGTATCGCTGCCCAAGCACAAGAAAGGGACGCACATGTCCCGCTTCCTGGAGATTCTCAACACCCATCACCGGGCGATCACGCCGGCTCAAATAATTCCGATCCTGCACGAGATGCGCACCAAGCTCCACGCCGACGATGCCCACATCGAGATGACCTTTCCGTACTTCATAGAGAAGGCTGCACCGGTGACCGGGGCGTTGGGCCTGATGAATTACGAATGCTCGTTTGAAGGCGTCAGCAACGGCGCCGATGATTTTGTGCTGGGCGTGCGCTGCCCGGCCACATCGCTCTGCCCGTGCTCCAAGGAAATTTCCGCCTACGGAGCACACAATCAACGCTGCGAAATTACCGCCCGCGTGCGCTTTACCGGCATGTTATGGATTGAAGACCTGGTCAAGATCATGGAGGCCGCCGCCAGTGCGCCGGTCTATGCCGTGCTCAAGCGTCCGGACGAAAAATTCGTCACGGAGCAGGCGTTCGACAACCCCAAGTTCGTCGAAGACATCATCCGCGATCTGGCCGTGGCGCTCGATGGCCAGGACCGCATCACGTGGTACCAGATCCAAAGCGAGAACTTCGAATCGATCCACAATCACAATGCGTATGCCATGATTGAGCGCGACAAGCGTGCGTGATTTGTTGATTTTATGAATTGCTGATTTGCTGAATTACAATCAACAAATCGACAACTTAATAAATCAGCAACTTCCCGTCACATCCCCATGTCCGTCTTATTCAGAATCGCCTCATACGCCACCTGCGGCGCTTCGCGCAGGATGTTCTCCTTACCGCCTTCCAGCCGGTCCAGGGCCACGATCACCTTGGTGACCGTCGCACCTGCGGCCGTGATGTTCTTGATCGCCTCGATCACCTGGCCGCCGGTGGTGACAATATCTTCCACCAGCACCACGCTCTCGCCGGCGTTCAACTTGCCTTCAATCGTCTTGCTGGTGCCATAGTCCTTCTTGGCATTGCGCACGATGAAGAACGGAATGCGTGCCGCGAGGCTGGCGGCGGCCGCCAAAGCCACGGCCCCGAGTTCCGGGCCGGCAATGCGCGCCGTCCCGGGCGGCAGGCGCCGGGCGATTTCCTGCCCCATCGCTTCCAGAATGTCCGGCTGGGTTTCAAACAGGTACTTGTCGAAATAGAACTTGGATTTCTTTCCCGAACGCAGGGTGAAATCCCCTTCCAGCAAGGCGGCCTCTTTAACGCGCTGGGCCAACGTGGCATGATCCAACATGAAGAACTCCTAAGAAATATTTACCGCAGAGCTCGCGGAGAACGCGGAGATAATACAAGAGGACGAGAGAAAAAAACATCAAATCAGGACGAATGGCTGGGGAAATCATTAACGACACGCTTGATACCATCCACCAGGACGGCGTGCTCCGCGGTCTCTGCGTGCTCTGCGGTGAAAATCAAGTAGTAACAACCGCACTCTCCCCGAGCTTCCGCAGCCGCTCATACCGCTGTTCCACCAGTTTCTCGATCGGGACCCGCTTCAATTCGCGCAAGGTCTTATCAATGTATTTCTCGATCACATCGCCGGCCGCCCGCGGGTTGCGATGGGCCCCGCCCAGGGGCTCTTCGAGAATCTCGTCGATGAGGCCCTCGGCCTTGAGGTCCTTGCTGGTGAGCTTGAGCGCGGCGGCGGCTTCGGCGGCATTGGCGCCCCCCTTCCACAGGATACCACTGGCGCCTTCGGGCGAAATGACGCTGTACCAGGCATACTGGAGCATGGCCAAACGGTCCCCCACGCCAATGCCCAGGGCCCCGCCCGAGCCGCCCTCGCCGATCACGATACAGATGATCGGCACGCGCAGGCGCGACATTTCGCGCAGATTCACCGCGATCGCCTCGGCCACGCCGCGCTCTTCCGAGCCGATGCCCGGATAGGCCCCCGGCGTATCGATGAACGTCACCACGGGCAACCCGAATTTCTGGGCAAACTCCATCTTCAGCAGCGCCTTGCGATACCCTTCGGGGTGGGCACAGCCGAAGTTGCAGGCAATCTTTTCCTTGGTGTCGCGCCCCTTGTGGTGCCCCACCACCATCACCTTGTGCCCGGCGATGCGCCCCATCCCGGTGACCATGGTCTTGTCCTCGCCGAATTTGCGGTCCCCGTGGAGCTCATCAAATTCCTTGACGAACATGTCGATATAGTCCCGCGTCAGCGGACGGGCCGGGTGCCGCGCCACCTGCACGGTTTCCCAGGCGGTCAGGTTTTGGTAGGTCTTGCGCAACAACGACGTAAGATTCGTGCGGATATCGTTGATCTCCGCCGAATAGTCCACGCCTTTTTGCTCCTGCACACTCACCAGTTCGTGAATCTGGCGCTCGAGTTTCAGGATCGGTTTTTCAAATTCCAGCGCCAGCACCGCCGGCGGCGTCTTTTCGCCGCTCTTGCCCGCGTTTTCGTTGGCCATGAAGGCTCCCTGTCAAACCCATTAACGGGGGGGGATTGTACCAGAAACTATCGCCGCGTTGACACCGGGCACGCCGCGGGATTTTCGAGTTTTTACTTTTTTATTTTGGATTGCGGAAATGGCGGGACGGGCACGGGACGCCCGGGGGGCTGGCGCGGCATGGCGGGCGGGGCTTTGCCGGCCCGAGACCGGAGGTTAGTTGGCATGAAACCCGTGTTGGAGTAACCAGGAGCGGTGCACCGCTTCCGGCGGACCGGCCGGGGCCAAACCGGGGGCCGCATGGCGCCGCCGCCGGGCCTGCGCGTGCATCACCCGCGCCAGTGTCAGCGGATCGCCAGCGCTCAGGTCTGACCAGCAGCGCGGCAGCAGGTCCGGCGCGCCGCCGAGCAGGACGAGCTGCGCGGCGGGCCACAACTTGGGGTGGTGCAACCCGGCCAGGAATTCCCTGGTCTGTTCCGGGGCGCGGGGGCGACCCGCAATCACAATGGCCTGCGGCCGGAGCATGCCCGCCCACGCCACTAGTTCGGCCAGGGAGAAATCACCGCCGGCGTAGAAGACCCGCCAGCCGTGGCGCTTGAGAATGCCCGACGTCACGTGCCCGGCCAATTCATCGCGCGGCGCCGGTTGCAGCAGCACGGTCCGGCCATCGGGCCGCAGCGCCGGCAGGAGCCGAATGGTTTGATCCGCCAGGTGGCGGAGCAGTTCCTCGGCCCGCTGGCGCACCGCCGGACTGATCAGACCATCACTTTCGAGGGCCGCCACGCAACCGATCGTGGGCCAGAGCACCTGCTCAAGACACGGTTCGGGGCTGCCCCCCTGCAGGAGCACCGCCTGCGCATCGGGCGCATTGCCGCGCATGATGTGGAAAACGAAACGCTCCAGGACAAAGGTTTCGGTTGCTTGCACAGCGCACCTCGAGCGGTACGGTACGGGGGCTCCGCTCCCAGCCGTGCCACGGTTACGAAAGATCGGCCGCGCTTTCCATACACTTGCGGGTCAGACACAGACGCCACGCGGCTAGGAACGTCATCTGAAAATCACCGGCGGTTTGATAACCGAAAAACAAATCCGCGCCGAAATTTAGCGCGGCCCGTTGGCGCACCGGATTTGCGGATAAAACGACCGGCTTCGTGCAAACTTCAATGGCCCCGTTTGCGGGTAGGCAATCGCGCCGTGGCCGTAAACCACGAAGGGTTGTGGTCTGATAATGGGCAGGGCCCAGTGCGTACGGTTTGTGTTTGGACCCCGGCGCGGTCCGGCACCAGGACACGCCGCGCCCGCCTTAACCTTGGCGCGCGCTGGTGGATAATCAATGGCGGGACGGCGCAAGGATAAGCGCATAAACTCCGGCGCATCCGACCGATCGGCTGTGGATAAACCCGGGGATAACCTGTGGAGAACTGGTTGCC
>Ga0316217_10000982_pt1 | contig 38680 bp, 56 predicted proteins | sample 1anoAmetaG_FD_203633 | JGI IMG/M metagenome (GOLD analysis project Ga0316217, IMG submission 203633) | Freshwater microbial communities from Trout Bog Lake, Wisconsin, USA - 1anoA | ecosystem: Environmental > Aquatic > Freshwater > Lake > Hypolimnion/Profundal zone | place: USA: Wisconsin...
AATGGGGCGGGCGAGCTTAGATTTCGCCTTCCAATTTCTTGAAGCGGGCGACTTCGGAGCGAGGGATCAGGATCTTGCTATCCTTCTTGGGCGTGAGGCGGCGATGCTTGATGAATCCCTGCTCGCAAAGGGTGGCGATGTGCCGCCGGCTGATGCCGGTCTCTTTGTGGAAGACGGTGATGCTGACCTCTGCGTCCACGATCTCGGGCTCGCCGGCTTTGACCAGGAGGCTGCCATCGGGCTGGCGGATTTTGACGACCGGCACGTGGAACATGGGCTCCACGAATGGCATTTCGACCTGGTTCTTTGGCGTGGCATTTTTCATGGTCAAATCAGTTGTTGCTGGCCCACGACGTGATCCGCATGCCAGGAGGTCCACCGGGCTTCCGCCACGGCCCGGTAGATGCCCTCGGCCGCCCGGTGATCGCCGGCCAGTTCCACGAGGCCCAGCTCGCAAAGTTCCGTGGTGCGCGGGCGCAAGCTCAGGATGTCTATGCCGCTCCGGGCGGCCAGGTCGCGGGTGGTGGCGGGACCGTGCGCGACCCATGCCTCATAAACGGCCCGGCGCGAGTCGCTCAGGTTTTGGCGAACGATGGCAAAGGTGGCGTTGCGGAGGTCGGTGGTGGTCATGGCGCGAGGTGGATGCGAGTGGGCCGCGTCTGGTTGGCGGAGCTGGCGCGGATCATGGGAATTTGATCAGGGGAATCGTTTTGCCGATGCGTTTCATGGCCTGCTCGACTTGCTGGCCATGGGTGTCGCAATAACGCAGCCGGCGGGGTTCCTGGCAAGTGGCGGGCTCGTTGCAGCGATGCTGCCGGCCGTCGTCACCCTTCACCAGGTATTCGCATCCGGTGGGATCCGCGGGCGCCATCTTGGGGCGATCCACAACGGTGTCCATCGGATGGGGGAAATTGATTTCAGGGCCGAACCGCATCCAGATCCGGTCCACCACGGGGCGGCGGCCTTCGGTGAACCACAAGCTCGGGCGAGAAGATTGGCAAAAGCTGGCTAGGAAGTTGTTTTCCCATTCGGGGAGAAGCAGCCCGTTTTTTCCGCGTACATCGGTGGCCAGGCGCTGCATAAACTCCAGGCGTTGGTGGTCGGTGATCATGTTTTGGATTCACTCGGCTGCCTACCAGCGTTCGCCTCTGGCAGATATTCAAGTCTATCAGCCTGCGATGTGATGGCGTTGGTCACATGGAAAGCGAGTCCATCCAATGCCATTTCTCGCGGAAGCCCCGACACTGGGTCGCCAATCACGGAGTACTTGGGTGCCTCGCGTCGAATGACATCGGACGCAACCATTTGCGCGAACATCAATGCGGATTTGGCGGCGTCGTTCTGCAAGTCGATCACATCTTTGATGGTTATTTTGTCATCAAAGGTGAATCCCTTTTCTTTAAACCAGTCGACAGCATTTTTCATATCAATTGCCTCCGCACCTTGCTCAAATGGTTCTCCAACTCCAACACGCGCGCCTGGGCGGCCGGCGGCAGCGCGTGGAAGCAACTACCCAGCGCGGCGGCCAGGGCGTCCACATCAGCCAGGATCAGACGGGATTCGATCCGGCGCTTGGGAGCGGTGCCGCGGGTGGTCAGGCCGACCAGGGCGCGGCGCTGGGCGAGCTTGCGCCAATTGTGCTGGTCGCGCCGGCGCAGACGGTCTGGGCGCACTACCAAAGTGCGATCCCAGTACCGCGGCGCTTTCATTCCGGCTTTCATGCTCCAAAGTTTTCGATCAGCCAGGGCAGTTCGCGATGTTCGGGCGCGATGAATGGCAGGTTCAGCGCCCGAAAAATGGCATCCTCGGTCTCATATCGAGCGATAATCTGGCCGCCGACATATTGGTCACCGCTCCACTCGCCACCGGCGATCAGACCTTCATACGGATTCCACTTCCAGCCGCGGGCTTTGGCGCGTGAGGCCAGCCAGATATTATGATCCCGGCTGCCGGTGCGACACATCAGGCGCGTGGCAAACGCCTCTGGCGTGGCAAACCACAGATCCAACTGGCACTTGGGCAATTGGAGAATAACCTGCTTGCCAGGCGTATCGCCGCCAGCCAGAAAGAAGGTATTGGTTTTGGCCACATGCTGGCGCAGAAACTCGTGAAGCAGGTTTTTGTGCGAGACCACCTCGCCAAATAAATCCTGCTCCTCTTTGATCTTGGGAATGCAGACGATGTCCACATCGTTGCAGGCTGGCCGCTGCCGGCGGATGCTGCCGGCCACTTCCGCCCGGTCCACGTAAGGCTGGATCCAGGTGAGGAGATGACCGGCGTAATGGATGGCGGTTGAGAGGTTCATGTCAGCCCTGCACGTCCGTCAATTTGGGCTCCACGTAGAATGATTCATCCTGAGTGATCTTCATGCCCATATAGCCGGTGTCAAAGCAGGATTCCTGCGCTGCGGTTGCGAGGATGCGTTCCTTGTCCACCTCTTCCTTGGTGCGGACAAACTTCTGGTACATTGGGTTGCTCTTGAGTACTTGTAGCACTTTTTCCCACGACCAGGCGCGGCTCAATAGGCCTAGCTTGGGGGTGCCGGTGCGGAAGCCCAATGTGCCGCTCAGGAAGTCAATGGACTTGCGGCCTTTGAGGAACTCGCCGGGATTGGCCTCGGCCCAGGCGCGCAGGGCATCACTCTTGGCGATGATCGCGGCGTCGCACTGGCTGATGCCCGGGGCCGCCTCTTCTTGGAGTTTGAGCACGGCCGAATCCAGCCGCACTTGCAGCTTGCGCTTGTTGTTGGCGCAATTGGCCAGCTCGTTCATGGTCGCCTCCGCCTCATCTCGCGTGGCGATCATGGGCAGGTGTAATTTGATGCGTGTTTTACTCATGTTTTGTGTTTATTTATGGTCTATTTTTGGTGTGAAAAATCCGAGGGCGCCTTTGCAGCGCTGAAAAGGCACCGGCGCGGTTCCGGTCAGGACGAAGCCATATTCGCCGGTGAACCATTGCGACTCTGAGTGAGTGACGCAGTCCACCAGGCTGGCGCGACCGACCAGGCCGCCGCATTGTTTCCGCAAAATATCGTAGGCCGGCACGCGCCAAGTGCGACGGAAGGCTGCGATGAATAGGATGCAGGCTTCGTAATCTGCCTTGGTCATGGTGGCGCCGGCGTGGATCAGGAAGTCGCCGCGGAATTTGGTGGGCCAATCTCGGTTTTCAATGTCCTTGTAGCCATTGGCGATCAGCCAGGCCCATGGTTGGCGAATGCTGAGGGCTTTCATTGTGGTCTCTCCGCCAGTTTGGCTGCCTTGCTGATGGCCCGCTCCAGCGCTTTGATCACCGAGAGGCGGAAACAGTGCTTGCGCTCGTAATCGCGGGCGCGGATCAGATCGGCCAACGTGGATCCGGGGATGCCGTACTTGATCCCCTCCTCTGCACTGGTGCAGCAGATGTGCGAGATGGGCTTGCAGGCGCGGCAACAATTTTCCGGGAATTGGACAGGGGAGGTTTTGCAGATGGGACAGGGTTCGTTCATGGCATTTTTTGGTTGGGGCTTTATTTCAGGGCGCGGCTGAGGCGGCGCATGGCTGCGTCGCCTGTTTCTATCCTTCGGGAAAAATGGAGATTGGAGATCATTGTCTGCATGGCGTGTTTCCACCCCAGGTAGTACGTCAGATAGGTCACGCTATTTGGGTTACGCTTCATGGCCAGGAAGGACAGTTGCGTCATTTTCACCGCGCGCTTTTCCACGCGAGTGAGTTTGGGTTTGAATGTCTTTTTCATGCTGGTTGGAAACTGGCCGAGCGGGTGCTCGGCGCTCCACGGCGGCGGGCGAGGCCGCGGTTGCGGACGGTGTAGAAGATGCGCCAGAGGGCTTTTTCTTCGATTTCGTCCAGGCCGCGGCCTTGGTTCTGGGCGCGGCAGATTTTATCGGCATAGCTGAGATGGAACCCGAACTCGGTGCAGGCGCCTGTAATCTTGTGCTCCACCAACCGGCGCGTCTCGGTGGCGGCGCGGAGTTGGGCGTTGAAGGCGGCGCCATGGCGGCCCAGCTTTTCCAGGAAATGGCCTTCCACGAGCTTATAATCGTTCTGATCAGCGCAGCGCAGGCCCAGCTTGCCGCAGGCGGCGGCCACTTCCTGGTGGCGGAAATCCGCCTCGCTGATTCCGTCCAGCTCGGGGCCGGCCTTGGCCCAGGCTTTGCGAGAGAGCTCGCTGAGATATCGCTTTTGGTTTTTTGAAAGGGGGGCGCTCATGGTAGTTTTACGAGAGAGAGTTTCCAGCCTTTGAAACTTTGGTTTTCAAAGCTCACAATGTCTTTACGACGCCCGCGAGCGTGCCAGACTCCATCGTTTACCGCTGCCCATGATGGGCGGTTTTCAAAAGCAACGAGGACACCAAAAGAATCTACGGCGCACCATTGTGCCCAATTGGGCAATTTCACGGGCAGTTTAAATACCTTCATACAATGGTTTTTTTGGAGGGTGAATAATCCAAGAGCAGGGCGATGGTTCTCAGCGTGCCGGCGTCCAAATGGAATGGCGCGCCGGGGGTGGTGATGAGGATCGTGTCTGAATTGGGGGATGGCCGCTCGAAGGTGGCAATCCAGTTTGCATTGCGCACGTCAGGCACCTCGATGCGTTTGAAGGCTTCAGTCATGGGGTCTTTCAGATGGCGGCGGACGCCAGTCCGCCGCTACGGGTGAGTTGCTGGCGCCAGACGATGGCGCTGGCCAGGGCGCGATCGCGAGTGGCGAGGTCGCGATAATAGAAGCGGCGCATGCGGCGGAGCTTGGTGCCGCCAACGGTGGCGGTGAAGCATTGGCGCGGACGGCCGAAACACCATTTCATCATTTCGCAAATGCCCCATTCGCCGGTGTTGCTGCGCGGGGTCACCGGGCCGAGCAGTGCCAGCGCATGATCGCGCTCGGCAATGGCGCGGGCCAGGGCAGCCGCCTTGTCACGGCCAAAGGAGATCGTGACGCGATAGACGATTCCGCGGCGCTGAAGCTTCACGCGATAGCAGCCTTTGTCTTCAGTGATGTGGTTCATGGCATTTTCAATTGGCGGCGGACACCAGTCCGCCGCTACGCCTCAACAGCTCGCAGGATTTGGGTGCGCATGCTTTTCACCTCGGCCAGGGCGCGGCTGAGCACGCCGGGCGTGACGGGGGCGGTGCGAGTGGCGATGAACAGCTTGCGCGCGACTTGGTTGACCATGCGCCAGTTGCCATACATGGGGGATTCGTCTTCCAGGATTTTAGCGGCGCTGTTCTTGGTCTCCACGGCGTCAAACCGCACGCCGCGGCGTTCGAGCAGGAGCAGGATCTCCTCGCTGGGGGGCGTGGGCAGCGTGACGCGCTCGGCCAGGCGGTTGCCGGTGAGCTGGATGGCTTCGTCATAGTTGTTGCCCAGGAGGCGCGTGAGGAGTGAGGGGATGCAGATGAGCACCACCACGGTGGGGGTGGTGTTGATGATGGTCTTGACCATGTTCAGGCCGGGCAGACCCATGTGGTGGCCTTCGTTGATGATCAGGATGAGCTTGCGGGTCTTGAGCTTCTCAACGATGCCGGCGAGGAGCTCGCTGGGCACGCGCGGGGTCTTCGCGTCCCCCTGCCCTTGCTTGACGATCTCCAGGGCTTTGTAGAGGGCCAGGTGGCTGGTGGTGGGGCTGCTTTTCCAGAGATCATTGGCTTCCACGGCCACGGTGTTGTTGGGGAATTTCTTGAGCAGGTGGCGCTTGACGGCGTCTTTGCCGGTGGCCGTGGGGCCGACGATGATGACGAGGCGCGCGACGCATTCCTCGTCTTCCTGGATGGCCCGGCGCACGGCGGCTTCGCTCTCCTCCACGTTGGTGAAGTCTTCGTACTCGGGCTCGGCCGGGCGGTCTTTCTTGCGCAGGGCATTGATGATCTCAATGGCGCTCTGATAGTTGCGGAGCTGGTTCTCCACGTTGAGCTCTTCGAGCTCATCGGCGGGATCCAGAATGCGCTTGTACGTCTTGCTGGAGCCGACGCTGGCGATCTCTTTGCAGAGCTTGGTGTCAGACCAGCCGCGCTCGGATTGGTAGGCGCGGACTTGGGCGGCGAGGTGGCGAAGTTGTTCTTTCATAGGCATTTTCTCTGTGTGTCTGTGTTTCTGTGGTTAATCTTCGAAGTCATTGTCCCAGTGTTCCTTCGCGTCAACCCGCTTAGCCGCGCCTCCCAGATCATTCAGCATGAAGCGCGCATGGGCTTGGCGGATATCCCAGTGGAGAGTTTTGGTCTTCTGGTCCTCTAACTGCTTTAACCACTTGGTGAGCAGTGAATATTTTGACTGGCCATGCTGGTGACGCACCTGCTCATCAGTCATTTCGCGCAGCATCTTGATGCGGTTCTCCGCGCTGGTGATGGCCGCCGGTGTGAGGTAATAGTCGGGCTTCTTGGGATTCAGCGTTTCCAGGATTCGCTCCAGGCCGATGAGGGCATCGGCTGCTTTACCCGGAAAAACATCCACGGCAATCTCGTAGCGAATGTGCTCGTAATTGCCCAGATTGAAGAGCCTACCGATGGTGATTTTTGAGACGTTCATTGGCATTTTGTTACTGGGTTACTTGATTGTGTTTACTACTGGGAAATGGTGTTGGTGGCGGGGTTGATCGGTGGCACCTGGTTGGTGAAGACGGTGGCCAGGACGTTCGTGGCGTAGAGCACGGCGTTGGTGGGGTTGGGCGTGCTCAAGAGATAATTGGTGCCCTGAACCTGCACGGTGACGTAGGCCGGGCTGGGCACGGTGGCGGAGATGAGCATGCTGGTCTGGCCGGCCGGGCAGCTATTGAAGAAAAACCACTGGTTGCTGTAGAGCATGTTGGTGTAGCACCACACGCCGTGATAGCTATAAACGACGTTGCTGGATTCGCCGGGGCTAAGCGGGAAGGTGAGCGTGTACGCGCCCAGCTTGAGGGCGAGCGCTAGCGCTAGCGCAATGACGAATGACGGATGACGAATGACGAATTTAAGTTTGGATTTCATGGCTATACGAATAGGTGTTCGGTTTCTTGGCGGAGTGATTCGAGGGCGGCGCGGCGGGCGGTCCTGTCGGAAGAGGATGGAGGATTGATGATTGAGGATGGACCAGTGCCAGCCCTGCTAGGGCTTCCATCCTCTGTCTTCGATCTTCCATCCTCTGCGGGCCGGCTATTCCGCTCTAGGATGCCGGTCTGGTCCAGGGCTTTTACTTCGCTGCGGCTGTAGCCGGACTTGCCGCCGGGCATGATGGTGCGCACGTCGCGGCGCATGGCCACTGCGCTTTGCTGTTTGGCTTTCAGGCCGGCGGTACCAGGATCATCGCCCCAACCGAGCACCATGCGGATGTAGCCGGTGGTCTCGTTCACCTGGTAGAGCGGATCCAGGACGGTGCCGGCGCGCTGGCCTTGCCAGTCTTGCATGAGCACAGGCACGGCAATGCAGCGGTGCGCGGAGGGATCGAAGTGCAGGCGCAATCGGCAGCCGTGGTAGCGGTGTAGCCAGGGCGAGGTGAAATCAAAGGGCACGGACATGCCTTCAAAGATGGGCACGCGGCCGCCCACCAGCGCGCCGCGGACCTTCCAGGTGAGAGCGTAGGGCTCAAACATATAGGTGAGCGCGGAATCCAGCTTGCGCATGGGGCGCTCGGCCAGTTCGCGGTTCCAGCGCTCCTCCGGGATCCATTGGCCATAGTTGCTGGATTTGATGGTGGAGCGATTCTGCTCTTCGGTGATGGCGTCGAAGGCGGCCAGCACGTCTTTGAGCATGGGGAAATAGCGGCGCGGATCGGTGCGGCCGGCGCGGCAGTTCTGGAGCAGTTTGTTGGCTTCCTCGGTGTCGCCAGCGTAGCGGCCCAGATCGCACTGGGGAAAGTGTACGCTCAACTTGGTCCAATCATGGCTGAAGCCGCCTTCCACAAAGGGCTTGCCGCGGGCGCTCAGGACGGTATGCAGGCGCGAGTTCATCAACTCAATGGTGCGCCGCACGGTTTCGCTCTTGAAGACGCCCTGCTCGAAGCGGTACTCGTTCCAGATGCCATGTTGGATGGTGGCGCCGCGCAGGAGCGTCTGCACGTCGGCGCCGCGATAGCTTCCGCGCGCGCGGGCCACAAACGCCCAGCCGGGCCGGAACCGCGTGCCGCAGTCAATCAGGCGCAGCCATTGGAAGCGGCCCACAATCACACCATACGCGGCACTGCACGGGGTCTCGGTTATGAGTCCGCCGTTGGGGCTGGTCCACGGAATGCACACGGGCAGGTTGATGCTGCCATCGTCGGATTCCACGGTGTCGCCGGCGCGGAAAAATTCCTGAATGCCATTGTGCCGACTGATCATGGCGCTACCGGGGCAGCTCAGGTAATTGAGCGCGGTCTCGTGCGGGCGGCGATACTGCTCAACGATCTGCCGGCTCACGGCATTGGTGATTTGCCGGGCGATCCGCTTAGGCACGATCTGCTGGCGGGCCTTGTGGCGGGCAGCGATCGCGTTGCGCACGGACTCAGGGCAGACCGGCAGCTCGTCCAAGTTGAGATGTTTAAGGAAGCGATCAATGATTACTTGCGTCCATCCGATCGGGAGCACGGGCAGGCTGATGGTGCGCGTGATGGCTTCCGGCAAGCTGCCCGTGTTGCTGGTGCGGTTGGTGATCAGGTACAGGAACTGCGCGGCGGGGATGAACCAAGGAAGCGATTCGATTTCGTGGGTGAGGTCGGAGACGGCGGCGGACGCCAGTCCGCCGCTACGCTGCACGAGGCCCGCGAGGCCGGCGCGCTTGTACCGCGCCAGCACGGAGTCGTCTCCGCTGAACCAGCTCACGCTTTTTTTCAGCGCACGCGCGGCTTGCCTCTTGGAAAGTCCTTTGTGGACCAGGCTAGCGAACTGCTCACAGATATTGGCGCGGGCTTGCGCTTCGACTAAATCTTTTTCGGAAGATAACCGATGGTGTTCAATGATAGACGCGCGGATACCCCGGTCCTCTCGCGCGCCATAGTCGAAGTTCTCCTTCGATTCTATTCCATCGGCCCCTTGCGGGCGGCCACCGGTTCCAGCGGCGGCTGTATCTAAATTGGCAGCGACCGCCGGCGATGCGGCCACTGGAGTTTGAATAGCTTCAGCGCCCGGGATTGCTTCGCCGTCCGGTGCCTGGCTGGTGGGTGATGCGGGAGAAGGAATAGCATCCGGCAGAGGCAACGGTCCCCCCGTGTCGCTTGTACGAGTTTCGGCCGGTTCGATTGCGGGTGTCACAAGTCGGTTGTCCCACTCTTCAGCCGGTGCCGGATGCAAAATGTTTTGGTGTTCGTTCATTTGTTTAAGCGACGCGCATTATTGGTGGTGTGAATGGCGCGGGCTTAACGGGTTTTCAGTTCTTCGCGGAGCAGTTTGGCCACGAGCTCCAGCACGGGGCTGGGCCAGCGGGCAATGTTCTCCTTGAATAAAATTTCTGTGCGCTCCAATTGCGGTGCCGTGAATTTCTTGTAATGCGTCAGGTGCGCGGTCATGTCGGACAGCTTGACGCCGATGAAGGTGGGGAAATCTTTGCGATCCACATTCCCCGCGCCGCCGTGCTTTTTGCCCGCACCAGCACGCGAGATGCGGCTGGCCGGGCTCTTACCCTCGCAGGCGGCGCTCACGGCCTCGGTGATGGTCTTGTCGGCCATAAATTTTTCCACGCCCTGGCGGAAGTCCAATTCGCCCTGGCTGAGCTTGGCCGGTGCGGACAACAACGCGGTGCTCATGGGCACGGCCTTGCCGCCCACGTCAATCACGCCGGAAAAATCGTCCTCGACTTCAATGCCCATGACGTGGCGACAGACGCGCTCGGAGGCGTCCATGTAGCGGTAGGCTTTGGCCTTGAGCATCCCTAGACGCTCCAGCCTTGCTATAAAGGTTTCTTCACTGTACTGATTCTTTGCATTAATTCTGCCCGTCTCAGAGTGAGACGAGCTCTTTAGGCCTTCCCGCAACTCGCGCAAAAGCGTGCCGCAAATGACGGCTTTCAGGGCGTAATTGCCTTCGGCGGCGGTGGCCTGTTTGTAGGCGTCCACCAGGGCGGCGTCAGACGGAACATGCTGCAATTGTTGGCTAGTTTTCTGGAGTGTAGTCATAAAATTCAGTTGGTTACGAAGGTGTAGAGCCCATGCCATTGGCCGGTGACGCGCAGGACCAGGACAAGGATGAGATCCGGTTGGTTGTTATGGCACACGAGCCGGCAGTTGCAGGGAGATTCCGGATCCGCTGGCAGGAAGAAACGCGGGAGCACGTTTGAACGCAGGCCGGGCACTTCGGCATGGACCTCTTCTACGGCCGCCACAAATACGTTATTGTACGGATTCTTCATGAGCGTTTATCCTTGCGGGATGAATGACCCCGAGATTGAGTACCTGCGGAAGAGCCTGGATGAGCTGCGCCAGCAACTGGCGGAGCGGGATGCCAAGATTCAGCGCGAGCTGGGCTATGCCGAGGCGTGGCGGGAGCGAGTCGAGGCCCAGTTAGCTCGTGTTGAAACGCGCCTAGAAAACCTTCTATTCTCCCTATCTGGCGCATGGCCGCGGACACGCACTGCTGACACTCCTCCGGCAGCGCCGGAGCCGCCTCATACAGCCGGTCCAATGCCTGCTGTACCAGCGTGAGGGCCGCTGCGGTGGTAGGGTCTAAGGGTTGGTTGGTCATAATCATTTCTCGATTTGTTTGGCGCACCAGTTGTCCAGGGAGTGCCAGCGAATGACCGCGGCAAACATGCCCACCAGGCAAATCAGGATAAGCAGGGCTACGCCGCTCCAGACAAGCAGGGTTTGCCAGGCAATGATGAGCTTGGCGCGGGTGGTGGCTTTCATCTCAATTAAAAATGCAAAATTAAAAATTAAAAATTGGGCGGCTTACAGGGCGGCAAGAATGATGGCCACGGCCACAGCGCCAATAGCCCCCACGATGGCCCCCAGCATGAATGCGCGGTCCTCGCGGATGTGGGTCATTTCTTCGATGGCCCAGAATTGCGGCAGGGGTTCAAATTCGGTTTCAGGTTTCATAGCGAGGAAGATTTCTTTTGGTGGCGTTCGTGCAGGTTCACCACGCGCACGAGGCCGGGGGTGAGGCGCTCGCGATGCGCGGCGATCCAGGCATCGGATTCGCAGGTGAAGCGGGTGGCAAATTGTTCGTCCACCAGGTGGATACCGTTTTCCAGCTCCACCGGGGCTCCGGCGTATTCAAGAATGTAGCGGGCGCTCATAGATTCTCCTGTGTTGGGATGGCTCCTAAATGAATCTTAAAATTTAGCTGGCCCTCCGTCTGGCGCGGGATGCCGTTGATCTCGCGAATGAGGTTGATGGTTTCCAGCATGGTGGCGCGGCTCACGCGGGGCTTGGCCTGCCAGGTCTCGGTTTTGGCGTTGATGGAGTAAAGTTTCCCATCTTGCGATTCTTCCACGGTCACGACGCGCATGAGATCCACCAGATCGGCCAGTGTCTCGGAGACGTGGTTGGCGGCCAGGCCGGTGAGGTGCTCAAAGGCATCCAGCTTGGGGATGCGCACGGAGGCTAGGCCCTGCTCCCAGGACAGGCTCAGGATCACGCCAGCCAGAGTGCGTTCACGGTCCGTGAGGTTGAAGCGGCGCAGCTCGTGCCGCATGACGGGCGCGGAGGTCATGAGACCGATGCGCGGACACTCATTGCCGGGGGTTTTGCAGGGATCGGGGTTCATTGGAACTCCTCGAAATCACGGATCAGCTTGCGGTAGCCAACGGCAAGGATCAGCCAGGTGATCATGAAACGCACTTCTCCGCGCCGCCGGGCTTCACGGTAAGATAGTGCCGCGTGGCGCATGGACGATTTGTTTCCCTGGATGATGGCGGGCAGATGATCTCGATAGCTCATAATTTGGTGGGGTGGTTGGAGATCAGCACGCGAACGCCGAAGACACCGCAGTTCATCCGGGCATTGCTGACCAAGCACCGGGCGCGATCCAAGGCGCGGTCGGCCATTGCCACGTCCGTCAGCCAGAATGTCTCGCGCAGATATCCGCGCTCTTTCCAAAGGACAGTGATCAGTTTCATAGGGAGGTAAGTTCTTGGTAGCGGCGCAGTAGCCGGCGGCTTTGGCGGCGGCCGTTGAGGACCAGATTGAGATGTTCGCGGGAGACGCCCAACCGAGCCGCGCTTTCCCCCTGGGACAATTTGTGTGGGTGCAGTTTGATGCACAGGCGCTTGACAGTTTGCGAAAATCGGTCGAGCTCTGAGTTCACAGCAGCACCTCCGCGAGCTTCTTCATGGTGGGGGAAAAGCGGTGAGGATTGGCGACGGCGCGGTGAACGGTGACGCGGCTCTTGCCGATAGCGCGGGCCAGCCCAGTGACACCATGGTAGCCGCGCTGCCATGCCAGTCGGCGAAGATTGTTCTTGGTGATTTGCATGCGCTGTGTCATTTATCTTTGCGTAGCGTAACATTGCGTTACGCAAGTAGTCAAGAACTATTTTTGCGTAACGCAACTTTTTTATGAACCCAGAAAATGAGGAGTTTAAAACGCTTCTCGATCAGTCAGGTTGGACTCCGGCCGAGGCATCGCGGCAATTGCTGGTAAAGCCTCCTTCTATCAGCCGCTACCTGAAAGGCGAGGATCGCCCGGCACATGCAACATTAAAGCTCTTCCGAATGATGGTTCACGGCATAAAGTTTGGAGGAGCGGAACGCGGCGAAACTTTTCCCGACATTGAGGTGCCCGCGCCGGCTTCAAATTTCAATGTTGAGGATTTGCTTTCGGAGATCGCGAAGCTGAGAGACCAGGTGGCTGCTGTTGAGCTGGCCGCCAAGCGCCTTGCTTCACGGCCAGCGCCTAGTTCCGGCAGAGCGGATTCCGCGGCCCGAGCCGCCGGCAAGTATGCAAATCACATAGAGCACAGCCACCGCAAAGACGAGCCAGAATGATGCGGGCTGCCATGACTAGGTTCTCAGCGGCTTGCTCGCTTTCAACGGGCGTGAGGCCATCCATCGTCAAATCAGCTATTTCGGTGGGTATTTTCATGCTCCCATTCTGAGCAGTGGGTTGGACTTTGGCGGTCCATGGTAATAAGTGGCCAATAAGTTTTTTCTCTGAATAACGGGAATGATGTTCATACATAATCCTGAGGCCGATGCGGCATTGCGAGGTGCAACAGAACTCAGAAGCGAGGGATTGCTCAATGATGCCATCGAGCAGTTGATCCACTTTGAGCGCCTGGCAGCGGCTGGCAAGGTGGATTATACTGTGGCCTCATTTTTGCGGTTGCCTATGTATTTGCAGGAAGCAGGCAGGCGGGATGAGGCCTGGGAGAAATTCTACAAACTGCTCAAGCATGGCTACCCAAACCGATCCAAGATTGCAGATATTTGGCTTTTTGAAAGATCCACCATCTACGACAAGATGCGGCTTTTCCTGCAGCGGGATGGAAATAACCTACTTGCTGTTCATTTTGGGATACTCAGTTATGCGCACTCGTTGTCGGCGCTACGGGCACAATCGCGCGGCCAGGAGCTGGAGGCCAGTCAAGCTCCGGAAAAAATGGCGGCCCTGGTTGATCGGCTCTTACGCAAGGCGAAGCGGACTGATCTCCATGGCGCCACGCTTGAGTGCCTCATGGCTTTCATCCAGCGCGGCTACAATCTCGGTTTTATTGAGGCTGAAAGCGCCAAGCTGTTCAGTTAGCTGTTAGATGGGTCTGCGATTTTTCTTGGCAATCTTCCCAATTAGCCTGATAACAAAGATCTCTTAGCGAGATCTGGGTGCGCCTAGATTTCAACGGCCATGCAAGTCCGCCTCTTGCATGGCCGTTTTTCTTTGCCGTTTTCGTGTTGTTCGCCATGCTCGCTTAACCCTTTGGCTGCGGGGTGTCATAGTCGCGTCTGTGCAGGCCAATGCGACAATTTCCAAGTCTGAGACTCCATTCTCCGAGCCAATCTCTTTGCGCTCGGGTTCTCACCGACGCATGGGCACCACGCTGCACTGGCCTGCGCGCGACCTGTGCGTCGGTTTCGATTTCCAAGGCCGCTGCAAACTCCGCGAGGGTTTTCTGTATCTCCACCGCGGGAAGTCGGCGTTTTCTCGTTTCACCGGCTCGGCGGCCACCCTTTCGCAGTCACAGGCCATCACGCAATAACACACGAACAATGCACATGAAAAATAAACTCAAAATGCTCACCATCGCCACCCTGTGCCTTTGTGCCTCGGTGGTTAGCTCGCAGGCCCAAACCAATTCCACCCAGGTGCCAAATCTGCTGCCGCCCATGCCCACGATCTCGGGTGGTCTGACTGAGATCTGGAACGCGGTTGAAACCACCGGCCTCACCACGGCGACGAACTACGCGGTGGAACCGTACCTCACCTATGCCAACAACGCCCCGAGCGGGAGCAAGATCGGCGGCGGCCTTTTCCTCTGCTACAACGTCAGCCAGTACATTGGAACGGGGCTGGGCTTTGATTATTTGGGCCAGTGGTCGCTGGTCTCGGCCAATGTGCAGCTCAAGGTGGCAACGCATCCGTTTGCATCCCTGGGCACGAGCTGGGCGACGAACCTGGTGGTGGCTCCATTTGTAATCGGCGGTCTGGGCACGGCGCTGAGTGGCGGGATCAGCGGCGCGATCGCGGTGACGGACATGGGGGCGTATGTGGAGTTCGGCAATCTCTGGGGCGGAAAGTTCAACCTCGGGGCGGCTTATGGGCGGTGGGATAATGCAGGCATCTACAGCGGTCCGCGCGAGCACTTCTTTGGGGGCTGGTCGAAGGGATTTTGAACCTTGAATCAACACCAATCAACACGAATAAATAACATGCACTTTAAAAATGGCACGCCAGCGCATTGCGGAGATGGCGCAATCGCCCGGAAATGGGATGGCAGCATAATCGCCGGAACCATCCACAGCCTCAACGGCAAAGCGGAAACCTGCAATGCGGTATTGGCCACGCCGATTGTCGGCGGCCACGAGCAAATTTTCGTGACGCTGGGCGAATGCTATTCCGCCGCCGATGCGTGGGCCGTGATGGAGGAGCGGCAGAGCGAGCGGGCGATTAGGCCGTAATTCAGTTTTTAAGGGATTCCACCATGCAACGCCCCCGGTCCCTCCGAGCCAGCCCCGAATATATTCGGGGAGGAAAAGGGCTATCGTGCAAACCGGGGGCTTTTTCCTTTGCAGGCCGCAAGCATTATGCACCCGCTGCGGACGGGGACCGTCCGCGGTCCATCGGAGGTGACCGGTGAAGATCCTTATCTGGCCTGGCCATCATGATTGCCTGGATGCGCTGATCAAAGCGTTCACGCATGGGCGTGGCAGTCATGCGGCATTCCTGCGCAAGGGTGATAAGACGATCCATGAGGCGTTCTGGCCCGAGGTGCGCGATCGCATGATCATGCCGCACGATCGCGCGGTGGCGGAGGTGTATGCGCTGGAGGGTGTGAGCGAGCATCAACACGATCTGCTGGAGAGGCTGTTTGATGACAATCTCAAGCGGCACATCGAATACTCGTTCGGGGATTTGTTCCGGTATGCGCTGAACCGGCCGAACCAGGATGAGAGCCACACGTTCTGCTCGCGCTATGTGATGCATTGTTTGCTGCTCACATTGCATCCACTCCAGATGCCGCTGCGGCGGCTGCCGTGTCGGGATTGGGCCAGTCCCAGGGATCTGCGGATCTCGCCCAGGCTGCACCGGCTGGAAAGATTTTTAAAATAACCAGCCCCGAAAGCTTTCAGGGCCAAATCCAATCTAAAATCATGAACGAAGACCAAATTGATTCCTTGATCCGGACCGTGCTGAAAATCGCCGGGACGGCGCTGATGACGCATGGGCTCACGGGGTACGCCAACCTGGTGAATAGCGCGGATATGTTCGGCGCGATCGTGTTGCTGGTGGGGCTGTGGCAGAGTCACCAGTTTCATGGGTGGACGGTGGAACCCGCTGCCAAAGATTTGGGCACGGAGATCCGTCCGGTAACGTCGGCTCCCGCAGTCAACCCGGCGCTTGCCTCTACGCCGGTGGTCGCTCCGACCAGCCCAACCTCCGCCATCCAGCCACCGACCTCCTCCGCGCTATGATATTTGCCCAAGCTGCACTCAATTCGGTGCCGGACAGTTATGCCAAGTGGTTTTTCGTGTGCCTGTTTGTGGTGCTCTCCGTGGCGGCCATGATCATTGGTATCGTGAAAACATTGCAGCCACCCAAGCCGCACCGGCTCAATGATGATCCGCCGATCGAGGTGCGCAAGGCGCCCAAGCGCTATAATCATGATTTGTTCGTCGCCCAGCATGATGATGTGAACCGCCGGCTGAATGGGCATGATAAGGAGATTGAGCAGCTCTGGAGCACGCTGCGCGCTGAGGATGCGGAGACGCGCCGGCAAATGGCGGAGTCGTTTCTGAGCATCCAGCGGGCGCTGGGCAGGATTGAGGGAAAGCTGGAGGACCGGCGGAGTAATTAAAAATTTCAAATTAAAAATTCAAAATGCTGAACCGTGAACAAAAGGAAGATCTGCGGCATGCCGCGCTGGTGGCGCTGGCCATCCGCGCCCCGGCCGCGCTGAGCTTGCGGCAGGTGTTTCATGCGGTGAAAAAGGAGGTGCCATTCTTGTTTGAGGAGGCGGATCTCACGGCTGCGCTCTCGCTCCTGGTGGCCCTCACGCCGGAGCCGATGGCGAAGGCGAGTGTGGATTTTGTGGGCAGCTCGGTGTATTGGAGCGCCACGCCAGCCGCTGTGCTCCACGTGGAACGTGGCGAGGTATGAGTCAACGCCAGGGCAAAATTGCGCGGCTGCCCCAGAAGATCCGCGAGGAGCTGAATCAGCGGCTGCTGGATGGGGAATCGGGCAAGAAGATCCTGCCCTGGCTAAACTCGTTGCCCCGCGTCCGGGAGATCCTGGGTGAGGATTTCGAGGGGCTGGCGGTGAGTGACCAGAATTTGAGCGATTGGCGCAATGGCGGGTTTGCCGACTGGGTGAAGCAGCGTGGGCGGATTGATCGCACGCGGGAGCTGGCCCGGTACGCGGCGGAGCAGAGCAAGGCAAATGGGGCGACGATCGCGGATGGCGCGGCGGCCATTGCGAGCGGGCAGTTGCTGGAGCTGCTGGAGGCGGTGGATGAGGCGGTGGAAGGTGGAGGATTGAAGATGGAAGATGGAAAGACGCCGGCTGGGGGCAGCCGGCCTACACCGGACGCATTGCTCAAGATCGCGGCGGCGGTGAGCTCGCTGCGCACCACGGAGCAGAATGATCAAAAGCTCAAGTTGCTGGGCAAGCGGGTGCAACAGCGCGAGCGCGAGGTGGTGCTGGAGGAGCAGAAATTTCAGCGGTCCACGTGTGAGCTTTTCCTAAAATGGCAGGCGGATCAGCGCGCATTGGATGTGGCCAATGGCTCCAGCGACAATTCCGAGAAGATTGAACGCCTCGGCCAACTCATGTTCGGCGACACCTGGAAACAGGCGGGGCCTGTACCCATTAAATGAACCATGGGACACATTTACAAACCGCGCGCCGGCCAGGTGGCCTTTGAGAAGGATATTGATCTTCACCGGATCTCCGCTTTCCTCACGCGCCGGCAATATGGCAAGACTACCAATGCGGCGCGGATCTCGCTGAAGAAGATGATGCGCACGGCCGGGCACACGGTGGTGTTCGGCTCGGTGAAGCTGGATCTGGGGCGGGAAATCGTGCGGAAGGAGTCGGAGCAAATGAGCCGGGCTTTCCAGCTCGTGGCCAGCACGGCCGCCAAGGCGAAGATGGAGCTGGAGCTGGCAGATGGTTCCACCGGCCGGCTGATCAAGCCGGAGGAGATGGTGGATAAGAAGCTGGCCAAGGACCGCGCGCAGCTCATCACGCCGGCGGATTTCGCCGAACTTTATGAGGCGTGCCGCCTGGAATTTCGCCTGCACCATTCGCGGACCATTTTTTCCCGCACGAAGGTTTTGGCGCTCACGCCGGATGCGGTGGGTGAGACGGGCGATCTGATCCTGGATGAAGTGGGGCGGGTGAAGCGGTTCCGTGAGGTGTGGGAGGCGGTCAAGCCGATCATCTCCAGCAACCCGGATTTTCGCTGCCTGCTTACCACCACGCCGCCGCCGGATGATACGCACTATTCTTTCGAGCTGCTGGCGCCTCCGCCAGGCTTCAACCCGGAGGCCGCGCCGGAGGGGCACACGTACCGCACGGAGTCGGGCGTTTTTGTGCGCATGGTCACGGCCTGGGACGCAGCGGCGGATGGGGTGAAGCTGTACGATGACGACACGGGCGAGCCGATCACGCCGGAGGAATCCCGCAGGCGCGAGTCAAACAAGGATGCCTGGGACCGTAACTATGGCGTGAAATTCGTCATCGGCGGTTCGGCTGCCTGTGATTTGCTCCGCCTGCAGTCGGCCCAGGAGCGGGGGCTGCGCGTCTGCCAAAACTTTTTCATTGAGAATGATTCGGACATGGCGGCGGCCAGCATCTTTATTGCGGATCAAATTGACCCCAAGGCGCGGGTGGGCATTGGTTTTGACGTGGCCACAACGACGAAGGGCTCATCCAATCCATCGGTGGTGAGCCTGGTGGAGGAGCACGGGCCGGAATGGATCGTGCGCGCCCGGTGTATCTGGAAGACGAAGGATCCGGATGTGGCCAATGAGCGGCTGGACCGGATCATTGACCTGGTGGCGGCGCCGCATGGGCGGCAGCGGCCAGGCGGCCGGGCCATTGCCCTGGCGCAGGATGCCACCAATGAGAAGTATTATGCGGAGGACAACCGCAAGCGGCTGCGCCGGAAGTTGCCGGTGCTCTTGGTGGTGGCAAGCGAAGGTGTGGAGAATCCGGGCCTGGACAAACCTACGAATTTCAAGGAGCTGCTGGGGGAGACGCTGGTGGCCAAGCTGGATGACAATAATCTGACGTTGCCGGGAGATGCCTACACGCGCGCCGACTATCGCCTGGTGATGAAGGACCGGGGCAAGTTCGTGTGCGAGCCCGATGACCAGGGGCGCCACGGGGATACTTTTGACGCGGACAAGCTGGGCGGGTACGCGCTGCGAGGCGGTGGCGGCAAGACGGTGGTGCCACCCATGCTGGACAAAGGCCAGGTGGAACTGGCGCAGATGCGGGATCCGCGGGGCGTGTACCAGGATGCCACGCCGGCCTGGGCAAAAAACGCGAAGGGCTTTTCCCTATGACCCCCAGGGCGAAGATCGTAGATGGAAGCTGGAAGATCGCGGGGACTCCTCGCGGGGGCCTTTTCTATCATCCATCCGCTATCCTCCACCCTCTGCCCTTGACCGTCAGGAATGCCCCAGGACGATTTGGGGGGTATGAGGTCACGTCCCACCCTACCGCACCCCCTCGCGAAGCCACGCGAAAGGCGGTTCCGGGCATTTTAGCGGGGTGGTCTTGAGAAAATCATGACCCATTTTAGTGGCGGTTCACGCATTACGGATCACGTTTTATGAAACAGCTCAAGATTTTCGGTGTGCCGGTGGCTTCCTTCGGCGATGCGCCGGCCAAAAACAGCGATGCCATCAACAATGTGGCGCAAGTTGGGTCGCTGCCAGACCCATCTCCGGTGCCGGGCCGGCAAACGAAGTTCCTTTCGCCGCGTTATGAGCCGAGCAACATCACCCAAAACGCGGATGTGCAGCGCATCCAGATCGCCATTCGCCAGGCGGAGAATGGCGATACGCAGGAGCTGTTCCGCTTTTACCGCGACATTTTGCTGGGGGATGATCACATCCAAGGCTGTTTCAACACGCGCAAGCTGGCGTTGTTGGCCCAGCCGCTCAACATTCTGCCGGAGGATAAGAACAATCCCGATGACGTGGCCCTGGCCGCCGCGATGAATCAGGCCCGGCGCGATTGCGAGAACTGGCATTATGGAATGCTGGCGCTGATGGACTCGAATGGCTTCTGGCCCAACTCGATTGTGGAACGGCTTTATAAGCCGGCGGGGCAGAAAGGCTCCTTGTCCTCGTCCTCGTCCTCGTCCTCGGTTCCAAAACCTTTAGATGGCGGCGGACGCCAGTCCGCCGCTACGCCCAAGCTGCCGCCCCTCCAATATACCCTCCGCAAATTCATTCATGTGAACCCGCAGCTCCACTGTTACCAGTGGGCGTATCTCATGGGCGGCGTGGGCCTGGGCACGGGCAGCGCCATCCAGCTCAGCCAAATGGCGGGCGCAAGCGGTACGGCGGGCAATCCATACGGATCCGCGATTGACGGCACGGCGGCGCCGGACAGCCCTTACCGCATTGATCTGGAGCGCTGGGAGCCCTATCTCAAGTTGTGGCCGATTGATGTGGCGGGACGCATTGTCTATGACGTGACCCGGGCAAGCTACCTGGATCCGGCGCGGCACATCATCCACCGCGGGCACCTGATGCAATCTTTCCGCGATAACTGGGGCGGGCCGGCCCGGGCGATCCTGATGTGGTGGCTGTTCCGCAATCTGGGGCGGGAATGGTTCGCGCGCGGCATGGAGCGCGTGGGTACGCCCTTCCCGGTGGGTTACACGGACGCGAACGATCCGCAGGCGGTGGCCTTGCTGCGCGAGGCGTTTGACCTCGCCAAGACGATCGGCGGCCTGGTAGTGGATGAAAGCTCACGCATTGAACTCAAGGAGGCCATGGTCGCCGGCATGGCGCAGGGCTATGAGACATTTTACAGCATGTGCAATGAGGCGATCTCGTTTCACATCACGGGCATGCGCCAATCCCAAAAGCCAGGCGGGCTGAACTCGGGCGAGGACTCGTTTATCTCCGGCGTGCGCGAGGACGTGCGCATGTATGATCAGATGATGCTGGGCGAAACGTGCGTGAACCAGATCGCCATTCCATTCCGCGACATCAACGGGCTGCAAGGCAATGTGAAGTTTGTCTGGGGCGGGCTGAGCGATGACGATGCCGTGAAGTTCGCCGGCATGATCAACACCATGGGGCAGGCCAATCTGGAGGTGGCTGATGAATCACTGTCGATCGTGAATGAGCGCACGGGATTGACCTGGCAGCGCAAAGCGGCGCCCGCTCCCCTGGGGAATGGGAAAGAGGATGGAGGATTGAAGATGGCAGATGGCAAAGACGATGACGACCCGCCTGCGCATGGCGACGACGCGGCAAATGGCACGAAACCCTCGGCTCTATCATCTATCAACTATCCTCTATCATCTCCCCGCTGGCTTTCCGCCAGCAACGCGCCCTCGCCCATTGACAGCATCGTGCGCGATCATGAGGCGGCGCTGGCGCGGGCTTTCCGCGGCGCTCTCGCGCCGGTGCGGCAGATCATCCTTTCCAGCGCTTCACAGAAGGAAGCCGAACATAAATTGACGGCGCTATTTGCGGACTGGCCCCATGAGCGGATCGCGGGGCTGGTGGAGCAGGCTATGCAGATCTGCGCGGCGCGCGGCTGCGCGGGGGCTGCGGGGACCGGGGCAGACGATAGAAGATAGATAATAGAAGATAGAAGATGGCAAACCGGCAAGGCCCCGCTCCATCCTCTACCATCCACCCTCTATCATCTATGGACTCTGACTTTTCACCACGACCGCATGCGGAGGCGGTGGCGCTGATTACCGGCAAGCCGGTGGTGTCGAAAGCCGTTTTCAATGAGTTGCTGCCGGAGTTGAAGGCGCGGGCATTTACGGTTTCCGGGGTGGCCAGCATGGATGCCTTGCAGCGGATCAAGGATGCGGTGGCCAGCGTGCCCATGGGCGCGGCCGGCGGCCAGACATGGGACCAGGCCAAGGCCCAGATCGTGGATGAGCTGGATCCGTACCTGGGCGATGGCGCCGACTGGCGGGCTACGTTGATCTTGCGCACGAATGGCTTCCAGGCTTTCTCCACCAGCATCCACAACGCTGGCATGGCGGACGATGACACAACTCACTTTCAATATCTCCATGGTGAATGCGATGTGCCTACTCCCAGCCATTTGGCGTTAAACGGGATCGTCCTGCCGAAGGACGATCCATTTTGGCAGACGCACACGGGGCCTTGGGGCCATCTGGGATGCATGTGCTACGTGCGCACCATGAATGAGGACCAGGTGGCGGACGAAAAGGATGACGATGAGGACCGCAATCCAGACGCGCAGCGCGTGATCACCGGCCCCGCACTCAAGCAGCTCCACCACGGCGATATCATCCGCGATGGCGTGCATTACAACGTGGATTATGACGGGCCGGATAATTCGGGGTTCAAGTGGTCACCAGGGGATTTCAAGATTCCGTTGAAGGATTTGGAGAAGCGTTATGATCCGGAGGTGTGGAGCGAGTTTCAGACGTGGGCGCAATCGCAAATGCTTAAAGAGGACCAGAGCGTGTGGGATTGGCTGAACTCCACGGATGAGAAAAAAATTGCAAACCCGCTAAAAGGGAGTAAAGAAAAGGATGACTATGCAAATCCAAATGCCTACCGTGAGAACAGTGAGCGCGTCTTCGCCCGAGGGCAAGCGGCTTTTGGCGCAACAGAACGAACTTGGGGAGCCGCTCTGGATGGACCGAGCGTTGAAAATTTTAAAACGCAATGGAGCGCACAAATCGCCGCCGTCGCCATTGGCCGCAAACCACTCTTCCACGAGTCCATTGGCCCCGCTGCCAGCCAAATAGCCAGCGGCCTGCGCAAGTACCTGCCTCCCTCCGTGGTGGTGCAGGCCACCGAAACCGACCTCTTTGTTTATCGCCCGGATGTTATTGGAAAACTGGCAAGTGGGGAGCAGTCACTTTGGGAACAAGTGCAGGCGCATGCGGACGATGGCATCTGGCTGGGCTATGGCGTAAACTTTCCGGCGAGCCCGAGTATGCGGGCCAACATCCTGGATGAAAACGGCAAGATTGTGAGTGGGTTCCGGGTTCCAGCGGACAATCCAGAGAAGTTCGCGCAAACACGGGCGCTGGATTTTGATTTGGCCACGGGCAAGCCGCACACGGTGATTATTATTCCTGGTTGATTTATGGCTGGCATCTCTTTTCGCTGCACCAAGAACGATATTTCGCCCAAGCTGGGCGCGCTGGCCATGACGGCGAAGCATCCGGCCAAAGTCTTCCGCTCCATGGGCACGGTGTTCATGAGCATCACCATGGGCAACTTCAACGATGCGGCCAGCAAATATCGGCCAGCCAACTGGGCCAACAAAAAGGATGGCACAGTTTCCAAACTCCAGAAGTCTGGCACCATGGCGAGAGCCTTTCACCTGGAAGTTTCCGATTCACATGCCACGGTTTCCAATCCGGTGATCTACGCGGCCACGCATCAGTTCGGGCGGGACTTTGGCCGCGGCGCACCGATCCCGGCTCGTCCGTTCTATCCGGTGATCAGCGGCAAGCTCACGCCGGCAGCGGAGGAAAAGATCGCCAAGGCGGGCGAGCGAGCGATCCTGCGCGAGGCGGGGGAATAGCTGCGGCGGGCCGCGACCGGTCCCCGGTCGCAGCGCGTGGATAGACAGACGCGCGCGAATATTTTCCAGCCGCTCATGTTGGCGGCACGCTGCGAGCGGGGACCGCTCGCGGCCCATGGCCATGCAGACGCGCGCGAATATTTTCCAGCCGCTCATGTTGGCGGCACGCTGCGAGCCGGGACGGCTCGCGGTCCACCAGATGGGTCTGCGATTTTTCTTGGCGTCTGCCCCTCCGCCCGGTAGATAGGAGCCAGAAGTTAGAAGATGAGGGAGGCGGCTCTCGTCATCTGCGATCTTCCATCTGCGATCTTCGATCTTCCGCCCTTGCACTTTTCCTCGCCCTTTTTGTGTTGTGCGCCTGGTGCGCTTACAGGCGCCTGCAATCGGTGCCATGATGCGCACCGTGAACGGCGTCATTCTTTCTCTTGCTCCCGCCAGTCCGCTGCATGCGGCGGCGGGCCAGGCGTTGCCGACGCGTATCAAGCTGCTGAATTGGGGAACCAATCCCACCTCCTCCGGGCCGGTGATCGTGGACGATACCACCGCGAAGGTTTTCTCGGCCAACCAGAAGGCGATTGGGCGCGAGCGGGTGCAGGTGGATTTCGAGCACAACACGGTGCCTGGCACGGCGGAGTTTATCCGCACCAATGAGCCCCGTCCGGTGGCGGGTCATTCCACGCTGGTCTGTGTGCCGGGTGAAGGCATCTATGCGGAGGCGGTGACCTATACGGCCGATGGCGAAAAGTCCGCCCGCAATTACGAGGACGTTTCCCTGGCGCCGTACCTGGACAAGGACGGCCGCGTGATCGCCGCGCATTCCTGGACGGTCACGCATACGGGTGCGGCCTATGGGCTGGACTTCAAGGAGGCGGCCGTCAAGACGCTCTCCGCCGATCTGCAAATTCTTTCCACTCAAACACTCAACACTCAACCATCAAATTCGACTATGCTGAAAGCTTTGGTCGCGGCCCTCGGGCTGCCCGAAAATGCCGATGAAGCCGCCGCCGTGGCGGAACTGCGCAAGCGGCTCACTCCCACCGGCCCCACCGCCTTGAGCGCTGATGCGCTGAAAGCATCCATTGATGCGGCGATCGCGCCGCTGATTGCCCCGCTCACGGCCAAGATCACCAGTTTGGAGACCAATCTGGCCGCCAGCGAGACGGCCCGGCTGGCCGGCCGCCAGGGCGAGCTGGTCGCGCTCTTTGCCGCCCAGGGCAAGGTGCCGCTCAAGAAAGACAGCAAGGCCTACACGGCCGAAGAGCTGAAGGCGCTGCCGGTGGATACGCTGGAGCTGCTCATCGCTAATACCGCTGTGACGGTGCCGCTCTCGGCCCGCAATGGCGCGCACCAGACGGAAGCCAAAAAATCCTATCGCGTGAAAGTCGGCGACAAGGAAGTCGTGGATCTCGGGGCCATCTTCGACGCCGAGGCCATCGCCAGCGGCCTCTCCGCCACCGCACCCGCCACGATCTGAGCATCATCGACCACCGACCAACAACCATCAACTAACGACGATCAACTTTTTTTAACGCATGAAAGTACTACTTACCGCCGCGGATCTCGCGGCTCGCCGTGGCTCCGATAAAGAAATCGGCCTGGTGCAACAGATCATCAACTGGGCGCCGGAAATCACCAACATCGCCGGCCGCACCATTCCCGGCACCTATACGGAAGCCAAGATCCAAACGGGCATTCCCTCGGGCGGCGCCTTTCCGGGCCTGAATGGCGCGGTGCCCACCTCCGCCGGCACCTACGAAATGCGCCGGTTCAACACGTATTTCTTCGATTCTCAATTGGAGATTCGCGAGAGCATCATCCGCAACGCCAGCCAACTGGGCGATAGCCTGGGCGATTTGCAGAGCGATGAAGTGGCCGGTGCGCTCCAGGACAAGGCCATCAAGTTCAGCCAGCAGTTCTACCAGGGCCAGGGCTTGAACGCCAACGGCTTCTTTGGCCTGAAGGATTATTTGCAGATCTACAACGGCAAGCAGGCCGGTTATCAGGGTGTGATCGACACGCGCACGGGCAAGACGCTGGTCAATTACATTGACGCCAATCCCGGGTCCAACAATCCAGCCTGCGAATGCGTCTGGTACGTGTGGAATCATCCCCAGGGCGTGCATTTCCTGTACGGCGGCAACTCGATGATCGACGCCAATCCGTGGGTCTGGGCCTATCTCAACGATAAGGCTAACAATCGTTATCGCGCCCAGGTGAGCAATATCTGCGGCTTTGTGGGCATGAGCGCCGCGAATCCCTGGAGCCTGGCTTGCATCAAGAACATTGACGCGGCCCATCCCTGGACGGACGCGCTGAGCAGCAAGCTGCATGCGTTGCTCCCGGTGGGCATTGTGCCCACGCATTGCTTCGCCACCAAGCGGGCGATCGCCCAGCTCCAACAGCAACGTACCGTGACGCTGTTCGGCACGGATGGCGTGCGGCCCCAACAGCCTAATGTGGCGCCGATTCCCAGCACCGACGTGAACGGGATCCTGATCTACCCCACGGACGGCATCCAATTGACCGCGGCGTTCTAAGTCCTTGCGGACGGCCCATTATTTAAAAACCACGAAATAGACGAACCACACGAAAGAAAAATTGCCATGAATCCATTCAAGAAATTCTCACTGCTCGAAACCATCATCGCGGTTGCACTGCTCGCACTGCTGGCCGCGATCGTGCTGCCTCGCAGGGCGCAGGCGCAGCCCTATGTCACCAACCCGGCCGCGCCATACTTTGGCGCGCCGCAGTACAATTCGGCCTATCCTTCGCCGCTGAGGCCGGCGCAGACGCTGAATAACCAGTATAACGCGGGCATTCTGGCGGGCAACCTGGCAGCCATTGCGCTCACCAACGCCAACGCGGGCACGTTCTCCAATACGGTGTCCTTTGGCACGAACATTTATTCCTCGCCGCCCATCATGCTTTACACGCTGGTGGGCTTGAGCACCAACCAGGTGGTGGCCAGCGCGGTGACCCCCACCAATTTCGTGGTGATGATCACCGGTACCAATAACGTCGGCATAATCAACTGGGCTGCCATCGGGCACTGAGTAATCCGCCATCAACCATCAACTATTGACTCTCAACTAGCTTTCGTATGATCGACAATTCACTACAGCTCCAATTCAGCGCGCCGGCGGCCAACACCAGCCAGCAAAACAACGGCCTGGACCTGGGCATTGACCAGCCCGGCTTCAGCAACCAGTGGCGCCAGGGCCGTCTGCGCATCGCGTGGCCGGCATTCCCCAACCTGACCAGCCCCACGGATAATATCACGTTCACGCTGCAGGACTCGCCGGATGGGATCAACTTTTCGAACTGCGGTCTCAATGGCGCGCCGAGCTCCTTTACGCCGCTGATCCAGGTGCAGGTGCCTGGTGTGGCCTCGACTGGCGCGGCGGCCGGCTCGGTGGATATTCCCATCCCGCCCTTTGCGCGCGGACCGATCGGCCTGCTCACCAGCGCCACGGCCAACGCCGGCAACAACACGCTGGCCGGCATTATCACGGCCTCCTGGGTCAACGAATAACAGCCCACGCTTTGCGCCCACGTCGTCATGACGCGGACGCGTGGGTGTCAAACTGGCGGCGCGGTGGTTAAGGCATTCTCCGCCGCGCCGTCTCCTGATCTCGAAAAATGCCATAACCCCAATAAAAATGCCAACCTTTCCCCCCTGGCTGCTGGATGAGGTCAGAGCTTATGACCTCGAAATGTTCCCGCCGCCGGCGACCATTCTTGACATCGGCGCCAATGTGGGCGCCTACACCTTGCGCTGCTCGGCCAAATGGCCGGGCGCAAAGATTGCCGCCTATGAGCCAGTGCGCGAAACCTTCAATGAGCTGTTGAAGAATGTCGGCAAGCTGCGGCAGATCACGGCGTGGGACATAGCGGTCCGGTCACATTGCGGCCCGGATAATATCTTCATTGGCGACCACTCAGTCACGTCCAGTTTCCACCAACGCGGGCGCCAGACTCAGCTCACGGAAACCGTGCACTGCCAAGATGCAATGGATATTCCCGGCGCGGAGCTGGTGAAGATTGACACTGAAGGCTGCGAGGTGGAAATCCTAGAACGACTGGATTTGGAGCGCACGCGCGCGGTGGTGGTGGAATACCACAGCGAGGCGGATCGTTTAGTAATCAGCGGATCGCTGGCCACCAGCGGCTTTAAATTGCTCCAGGCGGTACCAGGCAGCGCGGTGCACGGCGTGCTGAAGTTCGGGCGGGATCCAGGCGTGATGGTGCCTGCGGCTGCTGAATCCCCGGACCGCGAGCCGTCCCGGCTCGCAGCGTCTGGCCAGACAGATACGCGCGAACATTCCCCAGCCGCACCTATTGGCGACGCGCTACGAGCCCCGAAAGCCTCCGGGGCTCGCGGTCCGATTCCGCCCCGCAAAGTTTACCTCGCGGTGGCCGGCCATTTCGGATTCAACGATTTTCTTTTTGTCCAATCCATGCTGACCATGCTGATGCGCCCGCAGGTGTCGGTGCAAATCGGCTGGTCAACGGATCCCAGCGTGGAACGGGCGCGGAACATCCTCACGGCCAATTTCCTGGAAACGGATTGCACGCATCTGCTGTTTGTGGACACGGACATCGGTTTCAGCGCGGAAGATGTGCGACGCATCAGCTCGCATGACGAGCCGATCGTGGGCGGCATGTACCCGCTCAAGAGCGATGTGCCGGACGTGGCTTGGTGTGGCAATGGCCTGCAGGCTGGAGTGGCGCCGATCCGCGAGGACGGACTCAGCCAGGTCAAATATATCGGCACGGGCTTCCTATGCATCCGCCGTGATGTCTTTGGGATCCTGGCTGCCCATGCGGCCGTGGAGCAATACCGGCAGGATTTCCCGCCGCATCGGCAGGAAACTGCGTTCTGGTTTCAGCGCGTGTTTGGCCTGCGGTTTTTGACCGAGGACTGGAACTTTTGCCAGCTTTGCCTGGACAAGGGCCTGCCGATCTACGGTGATAGCCGGGTGGTGCTCCGCCACGCCGGCCGGGCCGTGTGGCCGCTGAACATCCAGCGCGGCAACCCTTTTATTCAGCAGCCGGCTGCGAAGCTGCCGGCTGCTTAACGCAACGTGTACACCACCCAACAACTGATCCAGGATGAGCTCGGCGGGCTGAATAAGCTCACGGAGGCGCTGGATGATACTGGGTCAGGGCTGCTAGATCCGAACCTCATCACGCGCATCTTGCAGCGGGCGAGCGATACGGTGGATTCATTCCTGAGCGGCCGCTACCTGGTACCGCTCTCGCCTGTGCCCAAGCTGGCAGTGGAAGCGTCCACCATTTTTGCCTGTGAGATCATCTTCAACCGCCGGCGCCAGGCGCTGGAGCAGGTGAACCCTTACAGCGCCCGGGCCAAGGAGTTCGTGGCCATGCTGAAGGCTATTTCCGACCGCAAGCAGAGTTTGGACGCCACCGAGCGGCCGGCATTTCAGCCGGGCGCGGTCATTCATCGGCCCTCCGCAATGGAGGGCAGCTCACTATGACCGAGGAAGCTCAACTCAAGCAGCTCCAGCTCGGCCTGCAAGCCTGGGCCACCGCGAACAAAGGCACTGTGCATATCGCGCATGACGTGCCGCACCTGTTCCGCATTTTGGGCGATAATCCCGGGCTGCCGCGCATTGGCATCCTCCTGGTGGAAGAGAAGCCGCGCAATGAGCAGTTCAGCGATGTGGAGAGCCGCATGGACCGCAAATTCTGGGTGGCCATTTCCCGCGGGTACACGCTGGAGCGGTATGCCGGAAAATCGCTGGTGGATGGCGTGGCCGGCGGCTTGCCCATGTTCACTTTGCTCCGCAATGTGCGCGACGCCATCCGCTCACTGCGCTTCGACGTGGCCGATGAGCCGGTGGCGTATTATCACGGTTATGAGCTGCTCACGTTCGAAGGCATCACGCTGGATGCCTACCGGCTGGAGTTCGTGATTTGCACGGAAAATAACATCGAGGTGGACCCCGTGAATGATCCCCAATATGAATAATCCCCACAGCAGAGGATGGACGATTGAGGGTGGAAGATCGCAGGGACGCCTCGCGTTTCTCAGCGTATTTTTCGCCATCTTCCAGCTTCTATCTTCTATCTTCGCGCCCAGGGCACAGGCCCAGACTTCGGTGCTGTTTCCCTTGCAGCAGATGTTTGGGAGCATGAATTACGCGCTGCCCTTCACGATTGCCACCACCAACACTTCCATCACTGGAAATGGCAACCTGTACGTGGGCCAGACCTTGATCGTGACGCCCGCCGGCACGAACCCGATCGTGCAGCTCACGCCGAACGTGTACAGCCTGACATTCCAGGATGGGCAGTTTCCGCTTTATTTCACGGTGCCAAGCACGAATGTCGTGGTGAACGTCATCAATCTGATCACGAATGGGCTGAGCACTTTCCCGGGCTGGACCGGCGGGGGCTCAGGCCTCGCGCTTGGCTCCTCCGTGATCGGCAGCAACGGCGAGGCCGCCGTCTGGATGCTGGGAGTTGCCGCGGACGGAACGGTCGTCTCCAACGCGGTGCCCACTGGCGGCAGCGGCGGAGGCATCCCATCCCTGTCTGGAACCAACGTCGCGATTTACACTGTCAACGGGTCCAATCAATTCAACGTGCCGACGACCGCGTTCGTGAACCACATCGAACTGTCGCAGGAAACCAATGCGAGCGGCGTTGTGTCGCTGGGGACCATTGGGGGCAATGTTGGGCAACTGCGGGTGGCTGATTCATTTGGCTCGATCTGGGACACGATTGCGGGCAACAGCAACGGCGTGTTGGTGACTGGCAATGTCGCGGTGTCTGGTGGCACCATTATTGGCAATTTGTCCACGGCAACCAACTTGCCAGTGGCCGCCATCACTGGTCTTGGGGCGTACCTCTCCGGGAGCAACTACGTCACGCAATCACTTTTGGCCGGCAGCAATTTCGTCAGCACCACTGCGCTTTCCGGCAGCAACTACTTGGTGGGCGTGACGGCTGGCGGCGGGTCAACCAACCTCACCGGAGTCAATGCTGCGGGCGCTCAGGTCGTCATCCCGTGGGCTGGACTGCCTACGGGTGGCGGCACCACTCCGAACGCTGCGACCACCAACAATGCTGCAACTCAGGTGTTCAGCGGGACGGAAGTTTTCACTGGCCCTTTAGCAGCATCCAACAATGCGACCATCGGAACGAACCTGACAATTTCCGCAGCCGTTGCAAACTCTAAAGCCTTAATCACTGGCGATTTTTCAGCGTCCAGTGGATTGAATGTTTTACAGCCTGCGGACTATGTTACTCCCGGCGCGGCTCTCGGCCTTTCTCGTCAGTCTGACGGCGCGATTGCTGACGGGCTTTACAGCTATCAGAACACTGGAAACGTAAACGCCAACCTAGCCGAAACCGCCCGCAATGACATGGTGTTTCTGACTGGTGGCGGCTTTGGGTCCGCAACTGAGCGGATGCGAATTACTTCGTCTGGCGTGGAAAGTAATATGATGACAACTTTCTGGTATGGTGGCAACCTTTCGCAACCCACCAGAATGGATTTTGGCAACTCGCAGTTCTTGTTTACTCAAAACACCACAACTCCTATGTTGGCTATCGCGCTTAACCCAGGAAACACTTTCTCTTTAAGTGCAAATTTGAAAATGGGCTGGTACACAACCGGCACTTTAACGGGTGGAAGTCAAGCCGACACGTACTTTTTCACTAACGGAACCGGCACAATTATCGTTCACACCAACCTGCAAGTTTTAGGGCAGTTGAGCGTGGTGCCGCAGCCGGGATCAATCACCAACCCCTTCGCCATCTATACCACCAACGGGACGGCGGTAGTGTGGGTGGATACGAACAATAACATGACCGTCGGCGGAGCCGCCAAAATAACCAACGGCCTGACGCTCGCCGGTGGCACCAACTGGCTCACCTTCGGCAACACCAAAGCCAACACCAACGCCAATTTCCCGCCGACGATTTCAACCAGCGCCTATATTTTCGCCGCCACCAACAGCGCCCTGACCGCCGAATTGTTCACGATGGATGGGGCCGGCACGGTGAAACAGTTCTCTGAGCACGCTATTCCCGACGCGCCGCCGAGCATTGTGGACACGAACGACCCATTTCCTAATATCAGCATGGAACGGAATGATTATTTTGGAATCGTCCGCTGGATCAACCGCAGCCGCGAGGCCATGATCGCGAACCTGAGCCTGACCATTCAGGCCAACAGTTATGAATCGTGGATTGCGTTGCATGCGATCACGAACGCGCTGATTTTGCAGAATCAGGCGTACACTACGAACGATCTGACGCACTATTCGCAGAGCGCAATGGCTCTGGCGTGGTATCGGGCAGACACGAATTTCATCGGCATGAGCGCGTCGAGCCTGGTTGTGACCACGAACGAAACTTACGCCCAATATAATGCGCGTCTTGGCCTGACCACCACCAGCCCCGGCTACCTCACCGTGCACACCTGGGGAGGCGATCAAGCGGCAGCGCAGGCTGCCTATGCCCTGAGCTTCACCAACAGCCTGGCTGCGTACAGTGCCGCAACGAATGCCTACGCGGCCAATACCAACAACATTGACCCAGACACAATTGACATCGCTCCGGTCTGGAATCCGCCCGCCAGCAACGCCATCCCGTCCTGGATGTCCGCGCGCGGCGTGCAGTGATTATTTTCCACCTCAACCCAATAAGGACCACACACCATGTCACTCCAAATCACTAAAGGCAACGGCACGATCGTCTGGGGCACTGCGAACATCGCGGGCAACTCCATTCCGGCCGGTGCCATCATCTCCAGCATCAAACTCACGCCCAAGAACGGCGCGCCCATTGAAATCGAGGACAACAACGGCATTGCCGCCTTTGAAATCACCCTGCGCGACGGTTTCAACGGCAAAGTCACCCAACTGTTTGACGCCACCAAGACGTATCCGGTGGAAGGTGCGAATTGCACCATCGCCATCAGTTGGCCCGGCGCAAGCGCCAACGCCATTCCCTTTGGCGAGCCGGGGGCGAATGGCGGCAGCGCCAATGTGATCAGTGGCGTCGTGACATATACCTGCCTGGTCGCCGCGATCGCTCCCAGCTACGAGAAGAAAAAAGAGGCGTACGTGGATTGGGACATCACCTATCGCCCGAACGTGGCGGTCTGATGCGTAGCGGCGGACTGGTGTCCGCCGCCATCTGAATAAAAATAAGCGTCATGAAAAAAGCTTCCGCTTCCACCAAACCCGCCGCCGATGTAGGCCGGGTGCCCATTGTCCAGCCGGGATCCGGCCCCGGCGTGCCCGTGGACGACCCCACGGAGATGCCTTATCCTGGTTACGCGCGCGAGGCGGCGGCCCTGGCCGCCAAGGTGGCCGCCGCCAAGCGCAGCCAGGCCGCGCCGCTGCCGGGACCGCTGCGCGAGGCCTTCGCGGGTGAGCCGCGCCGGGTGTGTGGCCTCACCCTGCAACCGGTCAATGCTTGGCTGCTGGCCATTCTGACGCGGATCAATTCGCCGCTGCTCGAGGTGCTGCGGATTTATCGTGAGCACGCATCGGAAATAGCGATAGCTCCGGCGGAGGAGCAGGCCAAGCTGGAGGCTGCCATCCTCCAGGAGGCCGCCGCCGGAAAGCTGGCGCCGGAGGCCGTGATCGAAACCATCTTTGCCTTTGTCACGCCGGTGGAGGAATGCCAACAACTGCTGGATGCCGGCGCATTCCGCGAGGCGGCTTTGCAATCCATCGGCAAGAAATTCCATCCAGCCCAACTGTCCCAATTGCAGCGCGATGTGGGGGCATATTACTGTGCCAGCTTTGCCACGGCGCTCTCCATCTCACCAGTGGTAACGGCAGGAGGCGAGGGCGGCGAGGTTTTTTCTCAGCCACCACCGATGATCAGGACGGCATCGGCTGGTGGCTCTCCATCCTCGGCACGCTGATGCGCGATTTCCACATGAGCCACACTCAGGCCATGAAGTACCCGCTGAACCAGGCACTGGCGCTGCTGGCCTTTACCCGGCTGCACAATCCGGCCTGCGCGATGGAAATTGACGAGCTGGGCTATATCGCCCAGGAAACGGAACGGAGATCCGCCAGCCATTGATCTATGAGCGTCGGGATTCAATTCAGCTTGGGAATGGACGCGGGCGATTTCGTGCGCGGAGTCACTCAATCGGAGGAATCGCTTAAGCGGTTCAACCAGGCAGCGCACGACGCGGGAGGCCGGATGAAGGAGAGTGGGGCTGAAATGCTAGGGATGCGCGAAAAGGTGGAGATCGCGCGGCATTCGCTGGACTCCATGGGGGGCAGCTTTGGCCAACTCGGGGGCCTTGCCCGGCTGGCGCTGGATCCGATGACGATTGGATTTGCTGCGTTATTCGCGGCGGTGGAGTTCGTGAATAAGAAGCTGGAGGAGAGCGCCAAGCGGATGGAGGAGTTTGCCAAAAAGGGCATCGAGGTGCAGAAAATTGTGAAGGACATTGTGGCCGCCCGGCCCACGGCCACCGAGGAGTGGATGGCCGGCGTGCGCAAGGCGGCGGAAGTGGCGCATCCGGCGGCCAACCTGAATTTCTTTGCAGATCAAAGTCAGGACGTGGCCAAGGAGGGCAACAAAAATACCGCTGATGCCGCCCAGGCGGCAATTGAACTGGAACAGAAAAAGGTGGAGCTCTTGCGTGACCAGGGTCGGATCAGCGCGGCGGATGCCGCCAAGCGGATTGAGGCGCTGAAGGATCAGGCAGTGCTCCAGAAGAACCTCTCGGAGCAGATCGCCATCAAAAGCGAGCTGAATGGCCGCAAAAGCGATTTGGCCGAAATCCAGAAACAGGCGGCGGCCAATCCGATCAGCTCTGCGTTTGAGAAAAAGCAGGAGGCGGATGCCAGGGTGGCGGACCTGCAAAAGCAGTTGGAGGATTTGCCCAAGGCTATTGCCGGCGAGAAGCTTCAGGCGGCGGACGCGGCTGGCAAAGCCAAAGGCACCTATCTGGACCCAAGCGAGCGCGGCCAATGGACAGATCAGCGGGATCAGGCTAATTCGCGGGCCGCGCAGTTGCAGGCCCAATTGGACAAAGCGCGGGGGGAATTTACCGGTGCGGCCAATGAGCAGGCCGCCGCCGGCGCGGGCTATGAGAATGCGCAGGGCTACCAAAAACGCGGCGTGGAACTGAGGGAGCAGGTGGCGGCACTGACCAACAAGCAGAGTTCGGTGGCGGACCGACAACGCAAAATGACTCCCTACGAAATGGAGAAAAACCGCATTGAAGCCGAGGCTGCCGCGACCAAGGGCCAAACGACGGACAAATACAAAAAGTCTGATGGAACCGCGCTCGAAAAAATGGGTTTCGTGATGGGCGGCGGTGGCAGTCCCATGAAGGAGACCAATGACATCTTGCGCCAAATGCTGGCGCAGCAGCGCGCACAAAAAGCCGAGGCGCAAATGAATCATATCCCCGCGCCAGCAAATGCCGTCTGATTTTCACCACGCCTCACGAATCATCCCCCATGAAACCAAAACCACAACACGCCACCGCCCACATTGTCACCGCGCTGGATGCCCAGCATGAAGTCGGAGAATGGCACGAGCCGCACGGCACCCAGCACAACGTGGTGCATGCGGACGAAGCCGCTCCTGGAATCCTGTATCATGCGCGCCTGGGCGCGAGCGGCCTGCAACTCCTCCGCGGGAACATCGCGGTGTGCATTCCGCTGGAGCTGCTCTTTGCGCTTGCCGCCGACATCAATCCCAAATTTAACGAGGGGCCGGATAAAGTGCTCACGCTCGCAGAGGTGGACTCACTGGCCAAAGATTTTCTTCCATCCGCCCCCGCGGAAGATCACGCATAATTTATGGCTCTTCAGATCTGGAAAGGCCCCACCAGCAGCATGGTGGTAGCCCCCAACTCGCCCAAGGTTAGCTGCACCGACCGCATCCGGGAGACGGTGGTATATATGGGTCCGGAGAGCGTGTGCCTGGCGAACGTCATCGCCCGCGGTACGATTGGGACTGGGCTGTTCGCCGGTTTTATCTGTAATCAATGCACCTTGGACACCAGCCGCGGTCTCGTGGGCACGCTCACGATCGACTGGGAAGCCGGCGGATCCGCCTGCGGCTTGCCACTTCCTTCGGGCAGCTATAGCCTCAAGCCCCAAGAGCTGTACCCTAAGATTGAGCGCGCGGCATGTTTCCAGGGCATCACCGCCGCCACCGTCAACGCGGTCTATAACTACACTGATAGCGCGCTGAACTCCAGCGGATCACAGATCGTGAACTCCACGTCACTATCCACCTGGGTCACGGATCCAACCCAGCTCACGCTCGCCAACAATTTGGTGGCCAAGCGGCTGAAGGGCGAAGAAACGTTTTACCTGGCCGGTTGGCGCTATACGTATGAGGTGTTTTCGTACACTGCACCCACCGTCAATCGCGGAGGCGTGCCCGGCACGCCCAGCGGTCCGCTCTATGCCAATCTGCCATCCGGCGTGAGCTGGCTGCGCCTGGCTGATGACCTGGAGCCCTCCGGTGCGCCCGGATCCATGTACAAGCTCACCGTCTCCTGGCTGGGTGGCCCCATCTACGGCGGCGTGGGCTATTGGGACACCGACGTGTACGTGTAATTGTAGGCCGGGTGTCCCTACCCGGCGGCCTTTATGTTTACAGGAGATACCAAACTTAAGCAGCGCAGCGGCGCGAGCCTGGGATCCGGCTGGCAGAACACCAATCGCAACGCCAGCGCCCAGCAACACACCACGGCGGAAACCGTGGCCGCCCAGGACGCCGCGCAAAACAATCGCCGCCGGCCAATGCGCACGCCGGTGGGGGGAGGAGGTGCGTTTGGAGATTTCTGGTCCTCCAGCGTGGCCTATCAGGCCGGGTCCGTCGTTCAGGTGCTCACCACCACCACGTATGGCGGGGTCACGATCTTGCCGGGAACCTACATGCTGCGGCAAAGCCTGAGCACGCCGGCCAGCCCAACCACCAACCAAATTCCGCAGTACCCATACCCGACTGCTGGCACGAATAATGGGCTGGCGGTTCAGCCCTATGTCTATTGGCTGTGCATCAGCATGGGCATCAACCTGGTGAATACCTGCTCCGGAGGCACCAGCGCCAATATCTACCTCAATAGCAGCGGCGCGTTCTAATTTTAAACGATGCCTGCCAACGACAATTTCGCCAGTGCCACCGCCCTGGCGGCTACCACCAGCGGCACTCTCTACACACAATCCAACGCCGGCGCATCCACCCAGAGCGGGGAGCCTGGCCACTTTAACTACAACAAAGGGCCGTTTTACCCCCTCGCTCGAACCATCATCGGCCCCTTCGCCACCGTTTGGTATTCATGGGCCTGCCCGACCACCGGCAACTACTATTTCAGCACGCGGGATCTGAGCGGCACCAACCGCACCACCTTCCAGAGCACCCTCCAAGCCTTCACCGGCAGCGCCGTCAACTCGCTCGCCTCGGTCACGTATTTGATGGACCAAAGCGTCGGCGACGGCGACGGCGCGGATAACGGCGCCAGCATCGCCTTCGCCGCCACCAGCGGCACCACGTACTACTTCCAAGTGGATGGCCGGATCTCCGGCGCCACCGGCAACTTCTGGCTGACCTGGGGCAGCTTCGCCCCTATCCGCCTCGGCTCGTGCAGCGGCGAAACCGTGAACTCAGACACCCGCGCCACCTGCGTCGGATCCGTGGTCCTCACTGGCACCACCTCCGATGCCTGGTACAGCTTCGGATCCCAGCCCGTCAAACCCGGCAACTACGTGGTGGCCTACGTGGACGGAACACCCGTCCCGCAATACGCCAATTCCGTTTTTCCAGCACCCCAAGTCTTCCCCAACGTTACCATCATCGACGGCGACTTCTCCGGCTTCACCCGGTGGAACAACAGCACGGCGTACACCACGAGCCCGCTGAGCAAGGTCATTTATCTGGAGAACTACGCGGACTATGCGGCCGCTTACTGCACCTCCGGCAACACCAATCAATTCCCCTACCTGGGCGGCAGCTCCTGCAACGCCCCATATTGGGCTTGCTACAACGCCGCCGACACCATCCAGAGCGTCCCTTGCAACCGGGGCCTGATCAGCCATCCCGCTACCGGCGTGATCGGCCTTTGCCTGCTCGTCAACGGCACCGCAATCGTCGCGCCGTATCCCTCCTACAATCTGCTCTATTATCCGATGGACACCACCGTCCTGAACAGCTCCCCCGGCTTCGTTCTGACCGGCAGCGGAACGTCCTGGACCATTTCTTTCTATATTCAGAACAACAGCGATCAAACGTGGGACAACACCACCGTGCAATTGCTGAACACGGGCGGCGTCACTTTGGCATCATCCGCGCTCACCGGCGTCAGCCTGGCATCCAACGCCAGCACCAGCGTCGGTAGCTTCACCTTTACAGCTTCGCCGGGCATGGTCACCGCCACTATCCAGATCACGCGCAACGGCCAAGTTGCTTGCACGCTGGCGTATCCGCTTTTTCCGATTGCGGCATTGTCGTTCACCGCTGTTGGCGGAGGATCTGGCCTGAACATTTTCGAGCGCACCGGATGTTCACCACATACTTGGGTCCAGAAATTAGCCTGCCAGGTGATTTGGCCGCCGAATGCCAGCGCAATACCGTCAAGTTGGGGCAATACATTGACGACTGTTTTCAGCATCGCCTCTGGCCCAGCAACGATGGCCAATGACAACGTTTCGAACAATTGCCTATCCGTGTCCAATATCACCAACAGTTCCATTGACTGCAGCGGAGGTGATTCATTGCAGCAAGTCAGCGCTCCTAGCTTCTGGGTGACCGGCACAATCCAGAGCGTTCCGATTCAATGCACCCTCACCTGGAACGGTATCAGCCTGCCCATGTTCACCCAAACTCTGAGCATTCCGGCTACATGACCTTTCGGCTGGAGGACTTGCTCAAATCGCCCTGCCAGAACCTGTGGCACGCGTTGATCTCTGCCGGCGAGCTGATCAATGGTGATTTGGTGGTGCCAAATGAGCTCGCTGGCCCAATCATTGCCAGTTGCCAGGATCCACCGCCATCGGCTGCGTCCGTCCAAGTCACATTTGCCGCTCGTTTGCGCACCGAAGCCGAGAAAAAGCCTCTGCGCCGGATTTGCCATGCCTGCGAGTTTGGGGCGGATGGCCAATGTTCAGGGTCAACCTGTTGCAGTGGCAGGGTGCCGATCGAAGTGCGATTGAACCTGAGCACCACGGTATGCCCGAAATCCCGCTGGCCGGCGTGACATTGGCGTCCGCCCCGCGCGCGTTACGCCAAATACCCGCGCCCCTCCCGCGATCGGCCGGCGCGTTACGGACAAGACCCATTCCGGCCCCCCGTTACGACCCATTCAGGCGGAGACGCGGGCGTTACCCAGGCGAGTCTCGGCTGGCT